>Ga0302319_10001008_pt1 | contig 63234 bp, 42 predicted proteins | sample Bog_T0_2_FD_203319 | JGI IMG/M metagenome (GOLD analysis project Ga0302319, IMG submission 203319) | Peat permafrost microbial communities from Stordalen Mire near Abisko, Sweden - Bog_T0_2 | ecosystem: Environmental > Terrestrial > Soil > Wetlands > Peat | place: Sweden: Abisko, Stordalen Mire...
GCGCCTTCGGTTCCAGCGTCAAGATGCCGCAGTTCACGCTGACCGCGTCGCAGACAGACGCGTTGACCACGGCCTTGCTCGCGCTTACCGCCCGCAGCCGGTCGATGCCCGACAACCTGCGGGTCGCTGTAGTTCCTGACAGCAAATACCAGCCTGCCGGGCACGCGGGCAAGCTGATTGCGGAACTGGCCTGCTTCAGTTGCCATCGCTTCAACGGAAGAGGTGGTGACATGGCGCCCGATCTTACCTCGGAAGGAAGTTCGGTGCAGCGGCAATGGCTCACGGACTTCCTGCACAATCCCAACACGTTGCGTCCCTCGCTCGTTCGGCGCATGCCGCGTTTCAATCTGAGCGACGGCGATAACAAGGAATTGACCGACTATATCCTCACTGTTTACCAGTCGCCGGCTATCGATGTCGATCTCGCGACCAACGACAAGAGCGCGCCCGAGACAGTAGAGCATGGCCGCCAGTTGTTCTATTCCAAGTACGCCTGCCAGTCATGCCACATTGTTGACAGCAAAGCCGACAAGGGATATATCGGGCCGACACTGACGCAGGTTGGCTCGCGGCTGACTCCGGCGTGGGTCTACGCGTGGCTCAAGAATCCACAGGCGCTGCGGCCAGGGACGACAGAACCAAACCAGAACCTCGGTGACGACGACGCCCGCGCGCTGACCGCTTTCCTAATGGCGCAGAAAGGCCCGGGCGGCCGGGGAGTGAAGCAATGATGAGGCGATTCACTGCGAGCAGGACGTTCGGTAACTCGGCTGCGTTGGCGCTTCTCTCGTTCGCCGCACTCGCCGGTTGCAAGCATTCCGCGCCGGCGGACGCAGGGCTGAAGGCTACAGCTCAAGGAACCGCACTCGTGGAGTCAAGCGGCGGCCACCAGGTGGGCGCCACCGGCACAACACTCAAAGACCCGTTGGTGGTGCAGGTCAACGACGATCATGGGACCGCGGTTCCCGGCGCGCTCGTCGAGTTCCAAGGCTCGGCGGGAGTCACCTTCGATCCCGCTGCGGTCCTCACTGACGCGAGCGGACAGGCGACGACCTCTATCACTCTTGGCGCCATTGCAGGAAGATACGAGTTGGGCTCCGTCACCCCTGGGAAGAACAAGCCGGTTTCCCTGGCGATTGTTGAAACGGCGCTCGACTATCAGCAGCGAGTGGGTTCCATTCTTGCGGACAAGTATTGCAGCCGCTGCCACGATTCAGAATCGTCGCCGGAGCGGGTCTCCAACTACGACAACCTTGAGGTCAAGCCGCATCCGTTCACCGAGGGCAGCACGCTGAACAAGATGAGCGATGCCGATCTCACATCGATCATCCTGCACGGCGGTCCGGCGCTCAATCGCTCGGCATTGATGCCGCCCTACGGGAATACGCTGAGTGCCGCGGATGTAAAAGCTCTCATTGCTTACACACGCGCGATGTCAGACCCTCCCTATCAGCCGCCAGGGACGGTTTACGAGCGCAAATAGATTTGAATCTCTAACTGTGAATCCTTGCCCCAGGATGCGCGGCTAGTTGAAAGTCATTCGTGCTTCGGGAAAATAAAGATCCTCAATCGCCGTTTTTTGCGGAGGCTCGCCCCTTGCAGCCATCATCAAAATCTCGATCGGCCCTTGCGGTCGCATTGTTGACAACGGGCTTCTTCCTGGCAGCTACGCGGGCTCAACTTCCACAAGGCCCGCAGAGTGGCGCGAAAACCCCGCCACCTACCTCGCCCCGCTCCTTTCCCGTGCCCACCAACCTGCAAGTGCTGCCCAAGAACCTCTCCGGTCAACAAGTTCACGACATCATGGAGCAATGGGCATACTCTCTTGGTGTTCGGTGCGATTCCTGCCACGCCGAAGATCATGATAATTCCGGGCCCGACGGGCGCCCGCGCCTCAATTTCGCAGACGACTCCAAGCGAATGAAGAGTACCGCGCGCATCATGTACAAGATGATCGAGCAGATCAACAGTAACTACGTCGCCAAGGTCGAAGGATCTGGCATGCCTGTCACCTGCGGCACCTGCCATCGCGGCGAGATAGGTCCAGAACCAATGACGATGCAGCCGCACGATCAACCACCGGCTGCACAGGCCACGCCGAACGGGGAAGAGGGTCCGAAGCTGAAATGAAAGCTTTGCATGAAACTCTCGCTCCAAAGGGCAGGACAAACCGGCAATCAACCACTCATCTGCAAACGAATTTGCCGGTATCCTGCCCACGAGCCTACCTCGTGCTGATGTTGGGCGCCGCGATGCTTTGCACAACACCGATTGTGGCTCAGCCAGGTAAAGCCGATCCCGACGGCCTCCAAGCGGTACAACCGGATTCGGGCAACTCGATAGACACCGCCGTCTGCGCGACCTGTCACAAAGAGATCGTAAAGAACTTAGCCAACGATCCGCACAACATGCCTGCGCTCCTCGGCGGCAGCAAAGGCGTGACCTGCGAGAGTTGTCACAGCCAGGGCAACGCGCACGCGAAGGGCGTTGACGCCACATCGATCTTCGACCCGACCACGGCCAAAGAGATGGATAATAAATGCCAGGCATGCCATGGCAGCGAGCGCGCAAACTTTAAGCGGTCTGCCCACGGCCGGGGCAATGTGAGCTGCATCAGCTGCCACACCATCCATGCGCCCGGCACACCAAAACATCTGCTCAAATTGGAGCAGCCCCAGCTTTGCTTTAAGTGCCACAACGACGTCAAGCCACAGTTCTCCATGCCCTTTCACCACAAGGTTGAAGAGGGGGTGATCGATTGCACAGACTGCCACGATGCGCACGGCGCCGTAGGGGAGAATACACCGCCCTCTTCCACTTGGCAGTTCGTAATGTGCACCAAATGCCACACGGCGAAGGCCGGACCCTTCGTTCATGAGCACGCTGCAGTCACGGCTGAAGGATGCGGCGCTTGCCATCTCCCGCACGGGGGACCGAATCACAAGCTGCTGATTCAGGCCGATGTGAACAAGCTCTGCCTGCAATGCCACTTCCCTCCGGTGAACCCCGGGACGGGCCTGCCTGCCGTGACGGAGCACATTCAGTCGGCGAAGAGCCCGACGTGTATCAGTTGTCACTCGAGCATTCACGGGTCCAATACCAGCGACGGGTTCCTGAACTCCCCGCAGAGAACGGGCGCGCATTAACAGAACAGACGGAAATCAGGAAATGTGTGGGTGGCTCCGGGTTTTCGCTTCCGGCCGCACCAGCCTTCTGCGCGCAATGAGTGCGGCCAAACATGCTCCTCTCCATCCCCTCATTTTTGGACGCAGGATCCTATCGCGCGCCGCTTGCACTGCTTTTGCTGTTTCTGTTGCTCTCTACGGTCTGTCGGGCTTTGTCCGCACGGGGGAGGCGCGGCGTATATAGCTCTCTGCACTGTGGCTGGATGTGCCTGGGCGCTTTTGAGCGCCGCGCTTCGCGTAGAGGCACCTTTTCATCTGTGGTCCTATAGCGGCGCTTCCAGTGGCGATGTGCTTGAGCTGAGTTCAAACTTTGCTTGAAATTGCGGGTCTCGTGCTGCTAACCTCTGCAGCCAGGACTCGCAGGATCATCAAGCCGAGCTGCGGCTCGCGAAGCATTAGGGAGGAGAAGTTATTGCGAGTCACGAAGCCGACCGTCGCGCCTCTCTTCGCCGTGGAAGACATGGAATAAGGCGTGTTGCCCGCGGTTGCTGGCAGGCCGGCAACCGAACCGGGCTTAATTGAGAGCTCTGCGGCGACCGTCCCTTCATCGCTCTCCAAGGTCAAGGTTGCTTCCCCAGTTAGGAGAACGAACAGGCCGGATGTGCAAGCCGGGACGGTTTACACTGCACCGAAATTGTGAAAGAGGATTTGTTCGTGTCCGCAGCCCGGAAGCCCGCCTGGCGCAAATTCATCGACTCGCTTATCGGCCGCGGATATGGAACGGAAGGCCAGCTAGCCTTCGCAATATGCCAGAGCCGATCCTCGGTTGACGACAACAGGCAGTATGGAGTGACCGGCGCCGATGCGCCGACCGTGGGTTAAGCTGTGATCGTCCGAAGGACGCGCAGTTCAGAGCCACAAGCGGAAGGGAGCCGGTCATGAAGGAGAAGTTACGATTTTTAGGTTTGGATGTCCATGCTGAGACGATCGCGGTGGCGGTCGCTGAGCCGGACGGGGAAGTGCGAAGCTTGGGAACGATTCCGAACCGCTCTGAGTCGATCCGCAAGCTGATCAAGAAGCTTGGTCCGGCAGACAAGTTGAGGGCCTGTTACGAAGCAGGACCGACGGGCTACGTCGTGTATTGGCAGCTTGCGGAACTGGGGGTAGAGTGCGAGGTTGTGGCACCCACGTTGGTACCGGTCAAGGCTGGCGACCGAGTAAAGACGGATAGGCGGGATGCTGAGAAGCTGGCACGTTGCTATCGATCCGGAGATTTGACGGCGGTATGGGTTCCGGATGAGGGTTCCGAGGCCTTGCGGGACTTGGTGCGTGCTCGAGAAGCAGCCAAGCAGGATCAGACGCGAGCGCGGCATCGGTTGAGCAAGTTCCTTCTGCGCTCAGGCCAGAGGCCACCCTCCGGAGTGAGATCATGGACGCGCCCTTATCTGATCTGGGTTGCGCAGCTACGTTTTTCGCAGATAGCTCAAGAGTTCACGCGACTGGACTATCTGCACGAGGTCGAGCATATGCGCGAACGGGTAGCACGTCTGGAGCAAGCGATCACAGAGGCTGTAAAGCTGGCCTCGCCCGAGTTACAACAAGTCATCAACGACCTACAGGCACTGCGTGGAATCGCGGATATCTCGGCTGTGACCATTGCTGCCGAATTGGGCCAGGTATCTCGTTTCGACAGCGCCAGGCAACTGATGGGCTACTGCGGGGTTGTACCCAGCGAAGACTCCAGTGGCAAGCGAACAAGACGCGGCAGTATCACTAAAACCGGCAACGCACACTTGCGACGAATCGTCGTCGAAGCAGCGTGGAGCTATCGCCGCCCACCAGGTGTCTGGTACGGATTGCGCAGACGACAGGAAACCATTTCACAAGAGACCAAGGAGATTGAGTGGAAGGCGCAACACAGGCTGCATAAGCGCTATATGAAACTGGGTGCAGCCGGCAAGCACCAGAGAAAGATCGTCACCGCGGTCGCTCGGGAACTACTGGGTTTTATCTGGGCCATTGGAAGCAGAGCGGAGACGATCGTCAGGCAACAAGCCGCTTGACGAGAACCAAAGGCAAAAGACAAAAACATTCCTAAGAATGAAAAAGCAAAAGACCTTCAATCCATGAACGATATCGCCCATCTCGAGCACAGAGCGAGCAGCAGCCAGAGCAGGCACGAAGGAGAATCCTCGTTTGGCCTATGCGACAGGCTCGACCGGACTCGCGATAACAGTCAGAGGCAGCTCCCGACGGATCATGATTATGCGGTTCCGACCCGCGAATATCAGACTGATCAATCGTCGCCATTTCTGCCTTGGCTGTTGCTCGCTCTGTCTTCGGGAAAACAACGGCAACAACAAAAACAACACCACAGATGGCGCAGGTTGACACGGTCACTCCATATCAGGCCAACGCACTCATCGAGCGAAAGTTTGAGCCGACCCTGGAACATTAGTCCCCTGAAACGCTACAGTATCCGCCTTTCAGGTATGACAAAGCGATGGGCCGTTCGGACGATCGTCCACACCCCATCCCGTGCGAACGTCATCATATGCGGGAATCAGTTTAAGGATGTCACCGATGTTCACAATCTCGCTATCGGCAGAATTCAGATGGATGTTCATACACGGAGCAGACTGATTTGGAGAAACTTTCATGGCAAGTACCCTCATTTTGCTTGGTTTTTGAGCGCTCACTGCGACCTCTTTCGCAATGCTTCCGTTCGCCCAAAAGGGCTGATAGAGCACCGGCCGGAACAGCCATCGAAGGAGTGTTTATTGGGAAGAGTCGATTTAATTGATAGGTTCAATCAACCACCGGCCCAAAAGGATCAAAGCACCGTCCTTCTAAGCCGGGGGTTGTGGGTTCAATCCCCGCCTCGCCCACCACTTGATTCCAAAGGGGCTGCCTTTTAGAGGCAGTCCCTTTTGTGTGCGCAGGAAGTTGTCGCCTCGTCACCTGCGTAGCCGTTCCAGACACATTTACTTTCCAGTGCCAAGTTGCCATGGACAAGTGCCTCTGCGATTTGGAGGGCGCCGATGATATTCATCTCGCTCACACGCCGCTGAAGGTGATCGTCGCAAGATCCATCTCACTCCCGGGAATTACACAACACCTGATTGGCGGAGAGAGTTCGCCTGCGAGTGAGAACCAGAATGGATCTTGATTCCAGATCGGTACAGATAGCCTCCTGTGCCTCTGAAAGGGCGTCTACCATCACTATGTTTTATGTGCGGGTGAGATTACCTTGACTCTTTAAGTCACCCAAAGAGTGTTCCGCGCTCGCGGGACGCGAGGTAATCATGGCAGACGCGTTTGCCGCATCGCTATCGCAGACGGGATCACGCAAGAATCAGCGAATGGCACCTGAATCCGAAGCGCTGGCTCCGCCGTTTCCTGACAACCCGCTCTTTGTGAAATGCAGGACAGTTGGGGGGCAACTGTGAACGATCTGTTTATGACGCTGGCCCATACGAATCGCAAACCCTCTCAACAATACTGTCCTGAAAATCTGAAGAAGACTCTGCGCGATTCATCTGTCAATGAGGCCCGAGGCGCTTTGAATTCGCTCTTATCAGCCGATTTCCTGCGACTTGTGCGGAGACCCCATCGAGGCAAGATGCTGGCCGTGATGTTTCTTGTTCTGGCGGCTGCGGGCGCGCTAGGCCAATCCGTCTTCGCCACGCCGCAACTCGTCAATACTCCTTCCGGTGCCCAGGCGGTTACGGTTACAGCGCAAGTCGCGGGCACGGTGGCCAGCGTGGAAGTGCTAACTCTTGGGGTGAGCAGTCTTGAATTCGGCAAGGGCTCCGTAGCGTTGAATTGCGAATCTGCCAACCTCGCGGTCGGCGCCTGGTGCCAAGAGTCCGTTGTGTTCACTCCTGCGTTCCCCGGCCTTCGCACTGGCGCCGTTGTCCTGCTTGACAGCAACAACATCGTTCTCGGCACGGCATATCTGAGCGGCACCGGGTTGGGCGGCCTGGGTGTTTTTGTTCCGGGCAGCGTGATGACGATGGCCGGCGTCTATCGCAACTGGTCTTCGACGCAAAATGGAATTCCAGCCATTGAGGCAAATCTCGAGCAGCCTTCCAGCATTGCGTTCGACGGCTTCGGCAACATGTACATTGCCGACAGCGGCTCGACTCACAACCAGATTCGCATGGTCTGCGCCGGAACAAATGCGATGATTCACGGCACCACCTGTCCCGGCGCCGGAATCATCATGAGAATCGCGGGGACAGGTGGTCCCGGCTATTCGGGTGACGGTGGACCGGCCTCGGCTTCAACCTTGAACGCTCCTTCCGGCATAGCTCTGGATGGTGCGGGCAACCTGTACATTGCAGACACCGGCAACAATGTCATTCGCAGGATCAGCGCGGCTACGGGCAACATCAGCACTGTTTCCGGAAGCATCAATGGCACGGCAGGATTCGAGGGCGATGGCGGATTGGCAAACTCAGCGGAACTCGATTCCCCGGAAGGCATCACAGTCGATAGTGGCGGAAATCTTTTCATCGCCGATACCGCCAACCAGCGCATACGCCGGGTGGCCTTGCCTGATCAGGGTGCGCCCGCCGGCATCATCACCACGGTGGCAGGTAACGGAGATCTCAGTGGAAGCGGGGACGGAAAAGGGACGTTTTCAGGCGATGGGCAGCAGGCAGTCCAAGCCGGATTGAGCCTTCCGTATGCGGTTGCATTCGATACTTCCGGGAACATGTACATTCCGGACTCGGCCAATAATCGCATCCGCATGGTCAGTCCCTCGGGAATCATCAGCACAGTTGCCGGAACCGGGACCGCGGGAGATGCCTGCGGCACCGGCAGGATCAATTCGCAGGCACTCAACACTCCCTCAGCAGTAGCCGTGGACGCTGCCGGCAATCTCTACATCGCGGACACGCAGGACTCCTGCATTTGGGAGACAAACGCCTCGACCGGAACCATCACGGCCATTGGATGGAATGGCGCAATGGAGATCAGTTCCAACGCGATTGTCGGGTCGGTGCAAATCTACGCGCCTGTGGGGCTGTATCTCGATGGATATGGCAATCTCTACTTCGCGGACTTTTACGACATGCTGGTGGAGGTGATTGAGCGCAACCTGGCCATCTTGAATTTCACGGCAACGCCCATTCGCCAGGGAAGCGCGTCCCAGCCTCAATACCAGACGGTTGAAAACGACGGCAACAACGCGCTTGATTTGACAGCCATTTCCTCCGACCAGAATTCCGCGGTCAACGATTTGTGGATCACCAACCCCTGCACACAGGGGAGCCCTTTTCTGGCTATCGATGCCGATTGCATGATCGGCGCAGTTTTTGCGCCTTCAGCCACACTGGTGTTCGCACCATCCATCACATCCGAACAGATCATTGGAAATATCGAAATCGGAAAGCAGGGGGACACTTCGAACGCGCCGCTCGACATTGAACTGATGGGGGACGCTGCCGCTGTCAATTCGACAACTACCACATTGGCCTCGAGCAACAATCCATCCGAATTCGGACAAAGTGTGAGCTTTACGGCAACGGTGGAAACGGGTTCTGGATTTGGCAACCTTACCGGCACTGTCAGTTTCTTCGATGGCGCCACCCCGCTCAAGGCGAATGTTGCGCTCAATGCTCCTCCGGGCATAACCGTTACATCCACGTTTACCACCGCTGCGCTGTCTGTCGGGTCGCACACCATCACTGCCACGTATAACAACGACAACGATCTGAATCACTTTCCAAGCACCTCGGCGGCTTTGACTGAAACAGTTGTTGAAGCCACGGCGACCAACCTCGCCTCCAGCATGAACCCCTCGGCTGTCGGCCAGAATGTCATCCTCACGGCAACGGTTGCTATATCCGGTGGCGGAGGCGTGACTCCCGATGGCTCGGTCGGATTTTATGATGGAGGGACAATCCTTCAAACGGTTCCCATCAATGCCAACGGGGTGGCCACATGGTCGACTGCCGCTCTTCTTCAGGGCACGCATGCCATCACTGCAATCTACAACGGGGATGCGACCAAACAAATCCAGGCAAGCACTTCAAACGTCTTGAGCCAGGATGTGCAGGCGTCAACCAGCATTGTTGTTAGTTCAACGCCCGATCCCTCAAGCTTTGGCGCCGTTGTTACGTTCACAGCGACTATCACGCCGAATGCAACCGCCGCCACTACTGGGGTGGTCAGTTTTCTGGATGGAGGCCGGTCGATTGGAACAGCCAATCTGATGGGCTCGACGAATCAGGCTGTGTTCACAAGTGCTGAACTCGCGGTGGGATCGCATTCCATTACAGCAGTCTATGCGGGCGACTCGAACTACGCGGCGAGCATCTCTCCGGCGGTTTCGCAAATAGTAAATGCGGTGACGCCCTCAATCACATGGCCTACTCCAGTGGCGATCACCTATGGCACAGCTCTCAGCGCGATCCAACTGAATGCGTCGTCGGGAATGGTTGCAGGCACATTCGTCTACGCTCCGCCTACGGGCACGGTGTTGGCGGCTGGAACGCAAACGCTTTCAGTGAACTTCATTCCAACCGACTCCGCTGACTACAGCAGCGCCAAAGCCACGGTCTCCCTGCAGGTGATCCAGGCCTCGCCCACCATGACCGTCGGTGCCTCCGGCTCACCATCTTCCTTCAGGACCATGGTTGTCTTCACGGCAAGCGTCTCCAGCGGTCCCGATGGCACAGTGACGTTCTACGACGGCGCAAGTTCCATCGGCACCGGAACGATACAAAGCGGTAAAGCCACGTATGCCACCAATGCACTCGCGGTGGGCACGCATAGCATCTCTGCATCGTGGACCGGGAACGCGAACTACAATCCAGTGACCTCCAGCCCCATCATGGAGATCGTGAACATGGCGACTCCAGTCATTCAGTGGCCGTCTCCAAAGCCCATTGTTTATGGGACCGCGCTCAGTTCTGCCGAGCTGGATGCAACCTCCGTAACTGCTGGTTCCTTCAGCTACGTTCCGGCGTTGGGCACCCTGCTGAGCGCAGGCTCCAGAGCCTTGTCGGTGACATTTACACCTTCAGACACGACCGATTACACCACTGCCAATGCAACTGTTCTGCTTCAGGTGAATCAGGTTATGCCCACTATTTCCTGGGCTGCGCCCGCTCCGATCTCTTACGGAACACCGCTCAATGGAACCCAGCTCAATGCTTCTTCAAATGGAGTTGCCGGCACCTTCTTCTACACACCGTCTGCGGGCACTGTCGTGCCGGCTGGCGCCGAAATACTTTCGGCAACCTTTCTTCCCTCTGATAACACCAACTACGGAAGCCCTACCGACAAAGTCTCATTGGTCGTGAACAAGACATCCCCCACCATGACGGTAAGCAGTTCGGGCACGCCATCCTATTACGGTTCCGCGGTCACGCTTACGGCAACTGTCTCAAGCGGCCCAACCGGCGCGGTCACTTTCTACGACGGAGTCACCTCAATTGGCACAGCTACGCTGCAGGGCACAACCGCTGCGTTCATAACCAGCACGCTGTCCGTGGGCGTTCATTCCATCACCGCATCCTGGCCTGGGAATAGTAACTTCAACGCCGTAACTTCAAGCCTCATCACACAGACCATCACGCAGGCCCAAACAGCGACCGCCGTTTCAGCTGTTCCCAGCCCTGCGATCGCGGGTCTTGCTGCCGGCCTTACTGCCACGGTAAAACTGACCGCTGGCGTGGCAACGCCGTTCGGTGCTGTTACCTTCACGGACACCTACAAAGGCGCAACCGTTACGCTGGGCACGCCGATCCCTGTGAACAGTGCCGTGAACGGCTCCGGCGGCACAGCCTCCGTCAACCCTATGCTCGCTCCGGGCATTCACTCCATCATCGCAAGCTATTCCGGGAATGCGGACTCGGCTGGAAGCGTATCCAGTGCGATTGCCTTGACCGTCAATCAGGCCACCACCGTAGTGAAAGTTGTCGTCGCGCCCAATCCTTCCATGGTGCTGGCTCCCATCACCGTTGCGGCAACGGTCACCGGCAACGGGGGCCCGCCAACCGGGACGTTAAACTTCTATGCCAACGGCACAACATTGTTGGGCTCTTCGAGCCTCGGTGCAAACGAGACAGCCACCATTCAATACGCGCCCCCTGCCGTGGGAAGTTTCCAGATCACCGGGGTCTATGCGGGTGACACCAACGACGCGGGCGCCAATTCTTCCGCCGTGCCGTTGGTAGTCGGCTCCATCCCGACGCTATCTGCCATCGGCTCCTCGACTACCGGCGGCGCAACTCCAACACTGATCCTGGAGGCAACCGTTCTCGGCGTCAGCGGTCCCACGCCAACCGGGACAGTTAACTTCACGAGCGGGTCAACCTCCCTGGGATCGGCGTCCCTTGACTCAACCGGCGTTGCAACACTGAACCCGAATCTTTCCCCTGGTGTGTCCTACGCCATCGTCGCTGCGTATAGCGGAGATGCTCTGCATAGCTCGTCCACGTCAGCGCCCCTCGAACGCTCCGGCACACCTACCGACTACTCAGTCACTGTGACGCCCGCCAAGCTCACCCTGGCTTCGTCGCAGAACGCGACAATGAGCGTGAGCGTGACCTCGGTCAGCGATTTTACGGACACTATCGGAATGGGGTGCGCATCTCTTCCGGCAGGTGTAACCTGCCGCTTCTCATCTATCAACATCGGCCTCGCGCCCAATACCACTGAAGCTGTTCAACTCACCATCGACACCAGCGACCCACTGGGCGGCGGCGGATCGGCCATGGTCACCCGTCCTGGCAATCGGGGTGCTTCGCTTGCTGGACTGCTTGTTCCGGTTTTCTTTTTCGGCTGCTTCTATCGCCGATCACGGAGGAAGCTCATTTCAATGTTTACCTCCGCACTGCTCTTTCTTGCCGCAGCTGCGTTGCTTACGGGGTGCACGGGAATTACGCAGATCAGCGCGGCGCCAGGCACTTACGTGATCCAGGTTTTTGGCGCCGGTGTCAACAGCAACATCACGCACTTTCAGAATGTGACGCTCACCATCACGCAGTAGTGGATGTTCATGCAATACGCTTTTGGGGAGTTGCCATGAGTTTTCAACGTCTGGTTCAGTTGTGGATCGAAATGCGGGGTTTTGGCCTGGGACGAAGCTTGCCCTGTCCTGCAATCTTGCTTGCCGTCTGCCTCGGTATAACACTGCCCGGTCGTGCACAGGTGGTTCCAGCAGCTGACCAGGGCGGGCTGAATCTATCGGCGGGCGGCACTGCTTCCGGCTACTACCTCAACTATGGCGAGCAGAAGCTGCTCGGAGTCTCGGCATTCGTCGATGTCGACACGCGCCGTCACCTGAGCGCCGAAGCCGAGGTCCGCCGCCTTCAGTTTCACAACACCAATGACGTCACTGTAACCACCTATCTGGCCGGTGGCCGTTACTTCAGAAACGTTGGAAGATTCCAAATCTATGCAAAGTTCCTGTCCGGCTTTGGCCATGCCGATCTGGAGTTCGGCGTTGCCCAGGCAAACTCACTTGTGATTGCGCCCGGTGGCGGAGTGGACTTCCTGCTCAACCATCGCGTTCACCTCCGGCTGGCCGATTTTGAATATCAGCGCTGGCCGCAAGCTGTCTATGGTTCCACGCCGTCGCTTGCCTCCACCGGCATCAGCTCAGGTATTCGTATCCGCGTTTTCTGAGCAGTTTCCGGTGCAGAAGAGAATCAAGGTCGCATTCGCAGACCTGGACGCCTACCAGAAATACGCGGCTTCCACTTTCGGAGAGCCGGGCTGCCCATCGATGATCTGAGTGCTTAATACGATTTCCATGTTTTTCTTGTTACCTGCAGCCAGGGCGGCCCGTTCTATCTGAGCGAGGTCTGCGGGGTCGGTCAGGAATTCTCCGGCGGCGATGGTTCCACCGCGTCCGATGCCGGCCGCGATAACGGCAAGCCTGCCCGTATTACTGTCAGTAAATCTGGCGATGATCGCGTAGTCACGATAGATGTTAGTCGCCATCTGCACAGGTCGGTCGACGTACCATTGAGAGGGACTATTCCGATCCACGATGCTCATCCTCGTCATTTCCGGATTGTTCGAGAAATGATATCGAAGAGTGTTTGTCAATCTGAGCGTCCAGGCATTGTCGAATGCGCCGATGAAAATGGCCGGTCCATTGCGGAGGTCGTTCAGGCTGGTTGCGCCCTCGCCCTTCAGCGAATACTGCCTGCCCCTGGATTGCAGGACTCCAACTACTTTTCCCGTAGCGAAGACATCATCCATTACCAGCGCCGTGAGTTTGTCATTCAGAATGAACTGCTTGCTTGGGTCGGCTGCGTCGCGAAGAACGATATTTGAATATTGAAGCTGGTCGGCAACGCAGAGCAGGACTGGTTCCTTCGATCCCAGCAGGGGTTGCCAAAAGAATTCGAGTGCAGATGGATGCGTGTTCTGCCAGACCAAGAGCGTGGCCACGGACACGAGTGCTGCGGCAACGCAAGCCAGCAGAAGGGTAAGGTGAGAGTGGCGGGGCGCGTTGACCCCGGTTAAGTTTCGGGGTGCCGGAAGAGGAAGCGGCGCCGGTTCCACCTCGTGCGGTGTCAGATCTCTTGCCGCCTGTGGCCAGCCAAAGAGGGGAATGTAGGAGCCGGAGGGGAGTGTGATGCGCACTTCCTCGCGATGCGCTGGATCCTGATAGTACTGCGCAACGCGTTTGCGAATTTCAGCAGCCGTTACGCGGACAATTGGATCGGAAGCGGTGTCGTATTCCGCATCTCTGCCAAATATTTCAATTCCAAGAGTACGTTCCTTAATGCTTTCAGCTTCGCCCGCGAGCGTGCGGTCCACTACGAAGCGAAGGAACATGGGGAACCGCTTGCTATGGCTGAAAAACGGATTTGCCAGAAGCCGGTTCAACTGCTCGCGAACCTGAGCTTCGCTCGGCTCGATCTCAGCTAAGTTGGCGTGCTCCTGCTGGTGAACAGCCATAGAGGTATCCCCGGGACCGCAGCGATTATAACGCATTCTGCGGCAATTACATTCTTGTTAAACGTTGTTGATCACGTACTTTATATTGAGCAACATAACCAGATTCTTTTCATGTTAAGAATCCCCGCTTTGCAGTAAAGACCCTCATTTGCAATCCGTAAGGACCTTAACAGCCCTTCTTGAAGCGCCTACACATGGACCGGTTACAAAAACCCGATTTTTGGTATCCGTTTCGACGCGCAACGTTCGCGCCGGGGGATCGGAACCACCGGGAATGGACCTGATGGAGGCAACATTTTGAACATTACTAGGAGCTGGAGACCACGTTCTCGGTGGTACTGGGGTGGGTTAGCGATACTGCTAGCGATTTTGCTGGGCAGCACCCCGTGGAGTAACGCCCAAATTGCGACAACGACAGCAACGCTTTCCGGCGTGGTGTCCGACCCTCAGGGGGCAGTGGTGCCAAAGGCAGCGCTGACTCTGACTAGTTCGGAGAAAGGCATCACGCGAACCTCAATCACCGACGACGGAGGCAGGTACTCTTTCAATCAGCTTCCGCCTGGAGCCTATAGCCTGACCATCAAGGCGAAGGGCTTCGAGGCGTATGAACAGACCGGGATGGCCCTTGATGCCGCAGAAACCGCCGTGCAGAACGTGGCACTCACGATCGGATCGGAGACCGTATCGGTCACTGTGACTTCAGATGTCTCCCTGTTGAACACTGAAAACGCCAATGTCGCAACAGACATCGACGGCAAGCAAATCGTGGAGTTGCCGCTGAACGTGCGCAACGTCTATGGCCTGGCCACGCTCAACTCTTCCGTGCAAAACACGTCAGAAGGGCAGTTGCTGCTGGGTGGCGGAAGCAACACAACCGACACCGCGGACCAGGACATCTCATTCATGAACTTCGCCGGCGGCTTCTTTGGGACGACGGCCTTCCTGGTTGACGGATCATGGGATACCGACACTGAGTGGGGCGCAGTCATCTTTGTTCCCGGGGTGGACGCTGTCCAGGAATTCAAAATCCAGAACAACTCGTTCACCGCTCAGTATGGATGGAGCACGGGTAACGTGGTCAACGTCGTCACGAAATCAGGGACGCACGACTTCCATGGTTCGGCGTACGAATTCTATTCCAGTAACAATTTCAATGCTCTCAACTACTTCCAATCAGCCGGCAGTTGCCAGGGTTTGCTGAACACCAACTTGTGCACCTTCAGCCGTAACCAGGTTGGCGGAACTGCCGGAGGACCGCTGTACATTCCCGGCGTGTATAAACAACGGAACAAGACCTTCATCTTCGGTAACTACGAGCACTTCCACGCGAACACCCCGTCCCCGTCGTCGTACACGGTGCCAGACGCGAACTTCCTGGCCGGCGACTTTTCCGAGCAGCTGTCAACCACGTCTGTGGGCACCGACTCTCTCGGCCGACCCATCTATAACGGTCAGATTTACAATCCGCGCAGCGGCCACGCCATTACCGCCGGCCAACCGGATACTTACAATCCTGTGAGCAACCCGTACGGGACGAACCTGGTGGCCACAAAGAGCGGATACGTCCGAAACCCGGTCCCCGGCAACATTCTGTCCAACATTCCCGGCTACGCTCCGGATGCTGTCGGCGCCAAGCTGCTGAGCTACTTTCCTACGGCGCAGAAGCCCGGGAATGTGGCCAACAACCTGATTCTGGCCGGACAGGCACCTACCTATTGGAACGAGTACGGGATCAGGGCCGATCACAATTTCAACGACAGAACCAACGCTTATTTCCGCTACTCCTATAAGGAGGAGGCAAAGACCGGTACTGCCGATAACTGGGGATCCAATCCGGCAGGCCAAGGCAATCAGCGGCCCAACAACCGCTGGGGTATGTGGGCGGGACTAACCCGTATCTTCAGCCCCACTTTTACCATGAGCATCACTTCGGGCGTTCAACTGTGGCACGAAACCTCTACCAATCAGTCGGTCGGTTTCAACCCCTCAACGACTCTTGGACTTCCGGCTTATGTCAACCAACAGGATCCGATATTTCCCACCGTCAATTTCGGCCAAGGGATTTCCCAACTCGGTCCCTTCACCGGGAACACTGAGGGGGTCACCAACCATGGACCCATCGGCACAGTGAATGCCGACCTCATCAAAACGCTGGGAAAGAATACTCTGAATTTCGGATTCATGGGAGTAGAGCAGGTCTTCAGCCAGTACAATTTCTTCTCGAACCAACTTTCGTTCCAAGGAAACTTCACTAGCGGACCGAATCCCCTGGCGGGAACGTCGGGTGTCAGCTTCACTGGTAATGGAGTGGCCCAGGCGCTTTTCGGTGTACTGGACTCCACAACAAACATCGGAACACCGACCACCCCCTACGAGTCGAACCATCTTTTTGGCGAGTACGTGCAGGACGATTGGAAAGCGACTCATAACCTCACTCTGAATCTTGGCATCCGCTATGAAATTCAGACCCCGTACACTTCGCGCCATAACCAAGGCTCGATCTTCGACCCGAACGCACTGAATCCGCTGAGCTATTCGGCGGGAATGCCCTTGCTGGGCGCGCTGCAGTTCCTGAGCCCCGGCAACCGGTATTTCTACAACCCGAATTATCACAACATTGCGCCCCGTGTGGGATTCACCTACCAGGCAATTCCGAAGGCTGTGTTCCATGGGGGATTCGGAATCTTCTTTCCAGAAGCGGTGACCAGTTCGGGCTCGGTGGATGCGGATGGTTTCACTGCCTCGACCAGCCTGAACCAAAGCCTGGACGGCGGCGTGACACCCAACCCAACTATCAGCACCAGCAATCCGTGGGGTGGGAAGTACGCGCAGGTTTCCGGCAATGTGAATGGCTCGTATCAACAAGACGGCAATGGCGTCGGCGGTGTCTTTCGGAGCCGTCAATCTCCCTATGTCGAACAGTGGTTATTGGGCGTGCAGTATGCCTTCACGCCGAACGATCAACTGGACGTAAATTACATCGGCAACCGCGGGATTCGCATGATTGGCAATTGGAATTACAACCAGTTGAATCCGAAGTACCTGTTCGCGGCGGATGGGACACCCAATACCACTTTCTTAAGCGCGAACGCAGCTTACAATCCGTTAGCCGCGCCGCTCCAGGCCCTGGAGAAAAGTGGAACGATCGCTCCGAGCTCCTGCAATATCGATAGCTCAACTGCGATGCTTAACGAACAACTGCTGCTGCAGTATCCGCAGTATTGCGGTGTGAGCCAAACCGATGCACCTATAGGCCAGTCCCTTTACAACAGCCTGCAGGTTACCTACAACCACCGCATCAGCAAAGGTCTTACGGCGCTGGTGTCTTACACCTACTCCAAGTTCCTTGACAACGTTGAGGGCAACAACTCCTGGTCGTACAACGGTGCGGCGAACTGGGGCGCCACGGCAAACTACTTCAATATAGCCGGCGAAAAGAGCGTGGACGCGGGTGACATTCCGCATGCGCTGGTGGCCAGTTACGTTTATCATCTCCCAATCGGTCGCGGCAAGGCGGTGGGTTCGGGAATGAATCGCGTTGCGGACGCAATAGTTGGCGGATGGGAACTTTCAGGAATCGCAACGTTGAGGGGCGGAATTCCGCTTAGCGTATTCGGAAACCAATGGAACTCCTACGGCGGCGATCCCAGGCCGGATGTCGTCGGGAATCCAAAACCGGCACATCAAACAATCAGCAGCACAGTGCCCAACTCCTGGGCCAACAGCGCAGCCTTTGCCTATGCGCCTTATGGCAGTTTCGGGACAGCTCCTCGCTACTTCTCAAATCTTCGCGGACCCCATTACACGAACTGGGATAGCGCATTGGAAAAGAACTGGTCATTCAGAGAAAGCATGCGAGCCCAGTTCCGCTTCGAGACCTTCAACACCTTCAACCATCCGAACTTCTATGCGCCGGGACCCAATAACATGAGTCTCTATAATCCCGGTGGTTTCGGAGAAATCACGACATCGTTCCCAGGCAGAGTTGTCCAAATTGCAGGAAAGTTCTACTGGTAAACCATTCGTGAACAGTTGCATCAAATTTGTGTCGCTGATCCTGCTGGCCCTGCTGACCACGTCCGAATTCGGAAGTGGTCAGCAGCCGGCGGCCCAGACGCTCGAATCGCTGGCAGCCGTTGCCCAGCAAGCCGAGGCGGCGCATGACTATGCCGCGGCAGAAAAGGCTTACACACAAGCAGTAAGAATCGAGCCATCGATGCCGGAGCTATGGGCCAATCTGGGACTGATGCAACAGGAAGCGGGAGACATTGCTTCGGCAATTCCCAGCTTTCAACAAGCTAACCATCTCAACCCATCTTTGTATGTCCCCAATTTATTTCTTGGCAACGACTTTCTCCACACCGGCAAAGCTCCAGAGGCGATCTCATTCCTGATCAAAGCGGAAAAGATCAATAAGAGCGATCCGCAAGCGCCGCTTGCGCTGGGGCGTGCTTACTACAAGGTGGGCAAGTTTCCCGCTGCTGCTCAGGAATTTGCGCGCGCAACCACACTTGATCCCAACCTCGGCGCTGCCTGGTTCGGTCTCGGAATATCCCGTCTGAACCAGGTGGAAATGGACGCTCGCAAGATGTCTATTGAAGCGAAAGATTCTCCGTTTGCGGGGGCTCTCTATGCTGAATCGCTCGAGAAGCAGTCAAGATTCAGTGAGGCCGCAAGCCTGTATCGAAGCTTGTTTGCTTCACAACCTCAGCCGCCTTGTCTCCATTCGGAGCTTGGCTTTGCCCTTCTCCGTCACCGTGACACTGCGGGCGCAACGACCGAATTCGCTGCCGAGCGCTCAGCACATCCGGAGTGCGGCTTGGCGGTTCTTGGACAGGCGCGCATCGCAATCGACCGCGGAGACAATGAGCAGGCATTTACGTTGCTCCAGGAGTTATGGCGGCGCGATCATCGCTTTTTTGTTTCCAACGCCCCGGTCCTGATGGAAGGCTTGCGGAGCGAGGCAGCGTCAACTTTTGTTGCCTATCTCTCTCAACAGACGACGGCCGTTCAGGACAATCTACGCGACGTCCTTCTCGCGGTCTTCAACGGCGGTGGACAGGATGTGAACGGCCTGCACGATAACGGCAACCCTGGCCAGCCGGGCGCGCCTTTGGCAGTTGCTTCGGCTTCTACTGACCGACGCACAGCCGAAGAGTATTATGCAGCCGGGGAGTTCACACGGTGCGCCCGGAAGCTCCGCACTTTCGGCGATGCGGGGCACGCCGAAAGCCTCCGGCTGCTTGCTGCCTGCTCGTTCTTCGCCGGAGACAACCAGGGAGCGTTGAGCGCGGCAACTGCGCTCGAGGGTTTGCAGCCGCATTCTCCCGAAGCCCTTTACTGGTCGATTCAAGCGGGCGAACGGCTCGCGGTCCAATCGCTCGCGCGATTCCAGCAAATGGAATCGGATTCCGCTAAGAGCCATGTTCTCCTCGGTGACATCTACCACCAGCTTGAGAGAGAGGATGATGCGCAGGCGGAATACCAGAAGGCTCTTGCTCTCGAGCCCGGCAATCCGGCGGCCATGCTCGGTTCGGCCTCGGCGTACTTGAGCAACAACAACATTGAGAAGGCCAGGGATACTGCGCGCGCAGCACTCGAGCGCAGTCCGCAGGACCCTGAACTAAATCTGATTGTGGCGGAGACGATGGTGGCTCAGTTCCAATTCGCAGATGCTGAACCGTACCTGATGAAAAGCCTCAACGTGAAACCGCAAATGCTCGGTCATGTGCATGCACTGCTCGGGAAAGTCTATGCGGAAACCGGCAGAACCAGCGACGCGATTCGCCAATTGAAGATGGGCGAATCAAGCGATGAAAACGGATCCATCCACTACCTGCTTGCACGGCTTTACCGCCAGATTGGCGATACCAAAAACGCATCTGCCGCGCTTGAACAAGTCAAGGTCATCAAGGAGCATCGCCGCGAACGCATTAAGACCGTCGAGGACCCCGATCTCTCGTCGCTCGAGTCTCCGAGCGGGGCGTCGTCCACGCCATAGCCCCGCAATCACTGCGTCTCAGCCACCACAACGAAATATGAATTCATTCATTGCAGGAGTCTCATGCCCTTATATTGTTCAGTTCGCCGGATGTTTGTGATTGTTTTGTTCTGCACGACCTGCTTGACGGCGCTCGCCCAGTTCAAGCGACCTGTAACAGGTTTACATTTTCGTGTGCGGCAGGCGGGCGTTGCACGTTTGCTAAACGGGATCGATGTACAGAGCGGAGACCTGCGCCTGAAAGTCGTTGCTCTGCGCGAGGATGTTGTACGGGTTACCTATGCACGGGGAAAGTCCTTTCCTGAGGATGCGTCCTGGGCAGTTCTTCCCGAAGCGCGTAGGAACTCTGTTCCGGTTTCCATCGATCAGAGCAGCGATCACTTTGTCTTTCGTACGCACTCACTGGCCATCGAGGTCGACAAGAGGACTCTCGAAGTTAAAGTACTCGACCTCTCCGGTAACATACTGGAACAAGACGCCGGCCCGGTGCGCTTTGACGGCGATGCGTTCCAGATAAGGAAGAAGATGCCCCTCGATGAGCACTACTTTGGCCTGGGCGATAAAACGGGGCCGCTCGACAGGCGCAACGAGGCTTTCACGCTATGGAATACCGATGCGTATCGTTTTCAAGAATCTACTGATCCGATCTACAAGAGCATTCCGTATTTCATGACTTATCGCGCTGGACGCGCACTGGGCGTGCTTCTCGACAATACCTGGCGCACCAGTTTCGATTTCGGCAAGGGCTCGCCCAATGTCTACTCTTTTGGAGCTGTTGCAGGGCCAGTGGATTACTACATATTCTACGGACCGTCTCCAAAGCAGGTTCTAGAAGCTTATGCGTGGCTCACGGGCACCCCACCGCTTCCGCCGCTTTGGGCCTTAGGTTTTCAGCAATCGCGCTACAGCTACATGTCGCAGGCGCGCGTGCTCGAAGTTGCGAATCGGCTCAGAGCGGATTCGATTCCCGCAGATGCGATCTATCTCGACATCGATTTTCAGGAAAAGCATCGTCCATTTACTGTCGATCAAGAAGCGTTTCCTGATTTTCCCGCGATGATTGCGCAGCTTCATGCAAAGAATTTTCACGTAGTTGCAATCACGGATCTTCATATCGCGAACTTGCCCGCGCAACATTACTTTCCCTACGATAGCGGCATTGCCGGCGATCACTTTGTGAAGAACCCCGATGGTTCGGTGTATACAGGCGTGGTTTGGCCCGGCCCAAGCGTGTTTCCAGACTTTACCCGTCCGCAAACGCGCGCGTGGTGGGGCACACTCTATCGCGATCTAAAGCATGCGGGCGTGGATGGCTTCTGGAACGATATGAATGAACCTTCGGTTTTTAGTTCGCCCACGCAAACAATGCCTGAAAATGTTTTGCATCGCATCGAAGAGGAAGGATTCGCGCCGCGTACCGCGACACACGCCGAGATTCACGATGTGTATGGGATGGAGAATTCGCGGGCTACGTTTGACGGTCTCAAGGCACTCGACCCGAATACGCGGCCATTTGTGTTGACCAGGGCAACCTATGCAGGCGGGCAACGATACGCCGCTACCTGGAGCGGGGACAATAGCAGCAGTTGGAATCATCTCCGTCTCACGACTCCGATGCTTGAGAATCTTGGCCTAAGTGGGTTTGCGTTCTCCGGCGCCGATGTTGGCGGTTATGCGGGCTCTCCAACACCAGAGCTACTGACGAAATGGCTTGAAGTGGCGGCTTTCCAACCTATTGATCGGGACCACGCGGAGAAAGGGAAGGAAGATCAGGAACCATGGGTGGGAGGCGCCGAGCAGGAAGCGATTCGCCGGCGTTTCATCGAGGCCCGTTATAAGTTGATGCCCTATCTGTACACTTTGGCAGACGAGGCATCGCGAACCGGGATTCCCATGGTTCGTCCGTTGTTTCTTGAATTTCCGAATGCCGCTCCAGATGGTCATCCAATGGATATCGACCTTGCGGCATCGGGTGAATTCATGTTGGGCGCTGAGTTGCTGATCGCGCAGGCTCCGTACCCAGAAGAAGACGCTCCTTATGATGTCGAGTTTCCATCATCCAGTTGGTATAACTACTGGACGGGACTTAAGGTGCCGCTGCCCGTTTCTTCTGCCGCGTCGGTTCCAGATCCAGGTGCTGTCCCGGGCAGGGATCATCAGTTCTCGATACGCGTCATCCCGGAACTATCGAAGCTACCGGTCTTTGTCCGGGCCGGATCGATCTTGCCTCTCGCGCCCGTTGTTCAAAGCACGGCTGATACTCCGCAGGGGCAGCTAACTCTCCGTGTTTATCTTGGCGATGAATGTTCAGGAGAACTCTACCAGGATGATGGAAAGTCCTATGCTTTTCAGCACGGAGACTATCTACGCATGAGATTCAGTTGTCAGAGCACTGCAGAAGGTGTGCGATTCAACATTGGTCCGCACGAAGGAAGTTATCCTGCATGGTGGAAAGAGATGCGCGTCGAGATGTTTGGAGTTATGCCCCATCTCGGAGAGGTTCTTGTAAACGGGAAGAAGACTTCTCCGAATATGGATGTTCAACATCAGATGATCAGCTTCGCACTTGAAGATGAGGGAAAGGGCGCTGTGATCGAGGTCAAATAGAGCGGGAGACTCTCATGTTGAGTCAGATGTTCTATTCATCCGGGGTGCACGCTGGCCCAGGATGTGCAATCAAAGAGCGTCTTGCCCGTGGAGTTTTCCGTGCAGGTCGGTTCTCGGCCTGTCACGCCGCAGACTCGGGAGACTCAGGCGATGAGATGGAGGCTGCCAAACGTATCTCTGCCGCTGCCGCCTCTATCTCGCTGTTGATTTCTGCGCCGAGGAGAAGCATCAAGCCCGAAAGGTAGAACCAAGTGAGCAAAATAATAACTGCGCCCAGGGAACCGTAGGTTATTGAGTAGTTATTGAAGTAATGAAGGTAGAGGCGAAGGCCGAGGGAAGCAAGAAGCCATCCAACAATGCCGATCGCGCCTCCGGGCGTGAGCCATTGCCAGCAGCGGTTTCGAAAGTCGGGTGCCCAGTAGTAAATCGCCGCGAAGGATAGGCAGAGCAGCGCGGTGGCCAATGCCCAGCCAATCACTCTCGCGGCGACACTGAATGCAGTGGCAAGAATCGGGTAATGGATGCGATGGTATGCCAACGTCCCAAAGAAGTCCCCGCCCAGCAGACAGGCAAGGCTGCACGTAACAAGAATCGTGAGCAGGATTGTCAGTCCGATGGCGTAGATGCGTGCTTTGACGTAGGAGCGCGTATCCTCAATTTTGTACACCGCGTTGAGAGTATCCTGAATTGCTGAAATCCCCACGGAGGCCGACCAGACTGCGACTATCAATCCGAATGTGAGTTTTCCCGGTGTGGCCGCCGCGGTGGTGTCGTTAAAGGTTCTGAGAACAGTGCCCAGCGCGGAGGCCGGAATGACCACAGAGAGGTATGCAAGAAGCCTGTCGTAGATTTTGTCCGCGGATCGTGCCGCCAACCCAAGAATGGAACTGGCGCTGAAGAGTGTGGGGAAAAGCGCGAATAGGAAATAGAAGCCGAGCTCCGCGGCGTGCCCAAAGAGGCGATCGGCAAACAGCGCTTTCCAGGTGCGAGTGGCCAATACTCGCACCGGCACTCCTTTCAAGTCCCAAAGCGAATGCAACGGTGAGCGGGAAACAAGCTCGGCGATCTGTCGCTCGTGGGGGATCAACCGCAGATCGCGAATGGAATGAGCGCCTATGATAGTGAAGCCCTTCATCGGCCGGAATGATCCGGACTCGAACAGCCATAAGCTGCTCTAGGTATAGATGCGCAGTTTGGACCACTGGATCGCCGAATCAACCCGTGCCGGACTGAGTGGGACCCTGTGCTTTTTGCGTGCAATCAAACCAGCGGGCGCCTTCGCGCATCTCATGACGTAATGGAATGGACAGCGATCGCACGATGCGCACGATGCTTGAAGAACTCCCACCGTTGCCCCTCTCCGGCATGATGCCGTTTCGAGTCGGACTCGTGCCTTGCGCAGTGGCTTGGTTGTTTTTGCTGATTGCGCCAGCCACTTGCCTTAAAGCCCAAGTTCAACATGCTTCCGGCCAAACACCGAAATCCACGCCAGCCAAAGAGCAAATCCTCGCCTCGTATGAGGGACAGAACGTGACGGCAGTTGAGGTTGCAGGCCGACCGCAATCGAATTCATCTGACTTCAAATCGCTCTTCGTGCAGCAACCGGGACAACCGTATTCGAGCGAGAAGGTAAATCAGACTGTGGCTGTATTAAAGGCGACCGGTAAGTTTGACGATGTGCGTGTTCAGGTTGACCCGGAAGCAAACGGGGTTCGTGTGTTGTTGATCCTGGAGCCAGCCGTCTATTTCGGCATTTTCGAATTTCCCGGAGCGTCACAATTCTCCTATTCGAGATTGGTGCAGATCGCCAACTACCCCATTACAACGCCTTTTAACCAAGCCGAAGTTGATAAAGACGGCGAGGACCTGGTGACATTCTTTCGACAGCAAGGGTTCTTCCAGGCCGAGGTAAATCCAGAAGTAAAGATCGATGCGGCTCATGCGATCGCCAATACACTCTTTAATGTCAATTTGAAGCGTCAGGCAAGGTTTGGCAGCCTGGAATTTACAAACCTGCCGCCGGATGAAGCGGCGAAGTTGCAGCATAGTTTGCAGACACTGGTTGCGCGCGGACGCGGCGTGGCGATACGTCCGGGGCGCGCCTATCATTACTCAACACTTACCAGGGCGGATCAATATCTACAGGCCAAATTGCAAAAAGAGGGAAGGCTCGGAGCACAAGTGAAACTCGCCGGCGCGGAATATCATGCTGACACAAACCGCGCGGATCTTCACTTCGATGTTGACGCGGGCCCATTGACCCACGTGGCAATTGCAGGGGCTCATGTGTGGAGTTGGACCCGCAAGTCGCTCTTGCCGATCTACCAGGGAATTGGTGTTGACGACGAATCGGTGCAGGAGGGCAGGCAGGCGCTGATGTCCTACTATCAGGCCAAGGGATTGTTCGACGTAACTGTTGACGCCGAGTTGAAATCCGACAATAAAGGCAGCAATGTTATTTACAAGATATCGAAGGGAAAGAAGCACAAGGTTCAGGAGGTGAGTATTTCTGGAAACTCTCACTTACCCACATCCGATCTAGCTTCGCATCTCGCTGTGGAGAAATCGCATTTGTTCTCTTCGGGGAAATTCAGCGATCGGCTTGTTCGAACGAGTGCGAAGAATTTGAAAGCTGTCTACCAGTCCGAGGGTTTCGGCAGCGTTCAGGTGCAGCCCGCAGTGACAAATCGCGGGGAAGACATCGTGGTGACGTTTCGTGTTACCGAAGGTCCGCGCGACACTGTGAACTCGCTCAAAATCGAAGGCGCCGACACCGTTCCAGAGTCGGAGCTTGCGCCGGGAGGCCTGAAGCTTGCAGCGGGGCAGCCCTATTCTCAAGCACATGTTGAGGCTGACCGCGCCAGTATCGTTGCCCACTATCTGCAATCCGGCTATCTCACTTCGAGCTTCCGCGAAACGGCTGAAGCGGTCTCGAAGGACGAACCACACCGCATTGACGTCGTGTACCGCATCTATGAAGGGCCGAAGGTTATCGCGGGGGAGTTAGTGACTTTGGGCCGACAGCATACACAACAAAGACTCATTGACCAGGATGTTTCTTCAATCAAGCCGGAGATGCCGCTGACCGAGACGGAACTGCTTACTGCCGGCAGTAAGCTCTATGAGCATACCGGGGTATTCGATTGGGCAGACGTCGATCCTAAGCGGCAAATTACCACGCAGACACGAGAGGATGTGCTCGTGAAGGTTCATGAAGCAAAGAGAAACGAATTCACGTACGGATTTGGCTTTGAGGTGATTAATCGCGGCGGCAGCATTCCAAGCGGAACGGTAACTCTTCCAAACCTTCCTCCGGTCGGGTTACCGGCGAATTACAAAACCAGCCAAACTACGTTTTATGGTCCTAGAGGAACTGCGCAGTACACGCGAAACAATGTGGGAGGCAAAGGCGATTCATTCACGTTTACCGGCTTTGCGGGACGACTCGACCAGCGAGGTGCCGCCTATTACATCGTTCCGGAGTTTCGCTGGTCGCCGTGGAAGGCAACCACGTCCGCTTCGGTTGAGCGGAATGAAGAGAATCCTGTATTCTCCGCGCAGGAAGAGCTTGCCAGTTATCAAATGCAACGCGGTATTGATCATGCGAAGAAAGACACTCTCTTTCTACGCTACAGTTTCAGCCAGACCGACCTGACGCGCATCGAGATTCCAGGACTTGTCCCGCCTGCGGATCAACATGTGAGGCTCTCGGGCGTGGGCGCAAACCTTACGCGCGACACCCGCGATAATGCGATGGACGAGCACCGTGGTGTATTGCAATCCATCGAGCTCGACATTAATTCCACCAAACTTGGTTCAAGCGTTAACTTCGCAAAGCTGACTACACAGGCGGCCTTTTACAAGCAAGGATTTCATAACATCGTGTGGGCCAACAGTCTCCGCATCGGATTGGCGCAGCCGTTCAATAATAGCCGCGTGCCACTGAGTGAAGAGTTCTTTAGCGGTGGAGGAAGCTCACTGCGAGGCTTTCCACTGGATGGCGCCGGTCCGCAACGGGCGGTTGAGCTTTCAATCAACGGATGCAGCTCCCCGAATTGTCCTCAGATCCTGGTTCCGAGCGGCGGTAGCGAGTTACTTATTATCAACTCGGAAGCCCGCATTCCGTTGTCCTTCAAGAAAGGTCTCAGTGTAGTTCCTTTCTATGATGGAGGAAACGTGTTCCCTATCCCTGGGTTTCACGACTTTACCTCTCTCTATAGCAATAATGTTGGTCTTGGATTGCGATACTCGACCCCGGTTGGTCCCATCCGGTTCGACCTCGGGCGGAACCTCAATCCGATACAAGGAATCAAAGCGACGCAGTATTTCGTCAGCATCGGGCAAGCATTTTGAGGAAGGTCTCAATGAGCCAATCAGCGATCCCACCTGACTCCGATCGTCGCGCAGTGTCGAGCCTGAATAGGCCCCGGCATCGCTTAGCAGCAATTGCTGCCTGGATCGTGGCCATCGCTACGCTTACAGCATTGGTGGCTCTCGTCGCCGTTGCTGCTTTGCTCAATAGCGCTCGCTTTCACGAATATGCTCTACGGACTGTGGAAGCCAAAGCCGCTGAGAGCCTTGGCGCGCGAGTTGAACTGCAGAACTTTACCTTGCACCCATCGACGCTGAGCGTAGACCTTTATGGCGTAACGGTCGATGGTGCGGCACCTTACTCTAACCCGCCGTTACTGCAAGTTGCACATGCTCAAGCTGGACTTCGCATTGTTTCTATCCTGCGCAGAACATGGTATCTCGACAACTTCAGCATCGATCATCCTGTGGTGCGGATCTTCGTGGATAGCAACGGCCGATCCAATCTTCCCAAGTTGAAATCCAGCGATAACAGCAGCAACACGTCCGTATTTGATCTGGGTATTCGTCACGCGGTACTCGATCACGGCGAACTGTTTTATAACGATAAGCCGAGCGCTCTTGACGTCGACCTGCACGATCTTGAGTTTCGTGCTTCGTACAACAGTTCTCTCAATCAGTACAAAGGAAGATTGGCGTATTCCAATGGGAATGTGGCATACGGAACGCTTCACCCTGTTGCGCATAGTCTCGATGCCCAGTTCGAAGCTACACCGTCCATGTTGCGTCTCAGCCAAGCGAAACTGGCTGTCGATACCTCTCAATTGACGCTGTCTGCCACAGTTGACAACTACAGCAATCCCAAGGTTGACGGGACTTACGACGCGAATATCGACGGCAGCCAAGTGGCGCGGATGCTGAAGGAGCCGTCAATCCCAGTCGGCCTGCTCCACACTTCTGGTTCATTTCAATATCAGCAGGTTCAAAGTCGTTCTCTTGCAGATACTGTTGTGGTGAATGGAAACATGACCAGCCGTCGGCTCGTGATCAAGACTCCGTCACTTCGCGCATATGTCGACAACATTGACGGGGAATACTCTCTTGCAAATGGAAACGCTCTGCTCCGATCGTTTCGTGCAAACCTGCTAGGCGGTGAAGTGACTGCCACGGCCGGAATCAACCGTCTCAGCGGGGACTCGCAGGGGAGCGCGAATGCTACGCTTCACGGGATTTCGCTTGCGCAACTGAGGCAGGTAATGGGTCCCTCCGCGGCCGGGGTCGCACTCACGGGCGCGCTGAACGCGAACGCTCGGGCTGCGTGGGGCAAGACTTTCGATGACCTCGTAGCACATGCCGACGTTACCATCGACGGCCATGCCGCCCGGAACCAGAGCGCACCACAGCAAGTGTCAATTTCAGGACAGGGAACATCGCCCGGGAGCGTAGTAAGCCAGTCATCTGTTCCCATTGACAGCGTGATTCATGCGACCTATTCCGCAGTGAACCACGAGCTGACGGTTGCCAATAGTTATCTGCGCACCTCGCAGAGCGAACTGACAATGAACGGGGTTGTAAGCACACGATCCAGTCTCAATGTCCGGCTTCAGGCGAACGATCTGCGTGAGTTCGATACGATCGCGTCCGCCTTCCAGGTGCAAACGCCGGGCCATCCCGTCGAGACGTTCGGCATTGCCGGCTCAGCTTCTTTTCAAGGCAATGTTCAGGGGTCTACGCTGGCGCCGCATCTCACGGGACAACTGACAGCGTCCGATCTTCAATTCAGGGGCACGTCGTGGAAGAGTTTTCGAACCAATATCGAACTTAACCCGTCATTTGCGAGCTTGCAGCATGCCGACCTTGAGTCTGCATCGCGGGGGCAAATCGCATTCAGCGCAAGCACAGGTCTGTCCAAGTGGTCTTACTCCAATGCCAGTCCGATACAGATTCAGTTGCGCGCTTCGCAGATGAACATTGCAGACCTGACGCGGCTGGCGGGCCAGCAGATTCCCGTGACTGGCACCCTCACTGCCGACATAGCGCTTCATGGCACAGAGCTCAATCCGATTGGAACCGGCAACGTTTCATTGACAGGAGTTACTGCTTATGACGAGCCTATCCAAGCGGTGAAATTTACGTTTTCTGGAACAGGCGACGACACACACGGTGATCTATCGATCCAGCTTCCTGCCGGAAGCCTGCAAGGTAAGGTGAGTGTCCAACCGAAACTGAGAACTTATACCGCGCAACTAAGCTCAAGTGGAATTAGATTGGACCAGTTACAAGCTTTGAAAGCGCGCAATATCGATGTGGCGGGGGTGCTTGCCGTCAATGCGCAAGGCAAGGGGTCGTTTGACAATCCGCAATTGGATGCAACGCTGCAGATTCCTACGCTCGTGGTACAGAAACAGACAGTCACTGCGCTCAATCTGAAAATGAATGTCGCTGACCACATCGCGAATGCAACGCTGCAATCATCTGCATTGAATACAACTATTCAAGGGAAGGCGAGAGTTGAGTTAACGGGCGACTATCTGGCGGACGCTTCGCTGGACACTCAAGGGATCCCCTTACAGCCATTGCTGGCCGTGTATGCACCAAGTCAATCCGATAAGGTCACAGGACAAACCGAAGTCCACGCAAAGCTCCACGGGCCATTGAAGAATAGAAGCCTCCTTGAGGGTCATATAACCATTCCTGTGTTAAAGGTGGCATATGGCAATACCGTTCAGTTGGCCGCGGCCGCACCGGTTAACATTGACTACAAGAATGGAGTGATGGACCTGCAACGTTCCTCCATCAAGGGGACAGACACCGATCTGGAATTCCAGGGCACGATTCCTGTGAGCGGGAACGCGCCAATCTCGCTTTTGCTGCATGGCACCGTCGATCTGCAACTGGCGCAACTATTTGACCCGGACATAAGAAGCTCGGGGCAACTCCGGTTCAACATCAATTCAAACGGGGCCGCCAGTGGTTCAGACCTTGGCGGAGAAATTGATATTGTCGACGCAAGTTATGCGTCCCCGGATCTGCCCGCGGGTATGCAGCACGGCAACGGCGTGCTGAAATTGACCACGGACCGGCTATACATCAGCAAGTTCCAAGGCAATATAGGCGGAGGAATTGTGACGGCGCAGGGTGGAGTTGCCTTCAGGCCCGGTGTTCAGTTCGATCTCGGTTTGGCCGCGAACGGTATGCGCATTCTGTACCCAGAGGGGATGCGTGAGAGCGTTGATGCGAATCTTCGTCTGACCGGTTCAATGGAGAACGCGGTTCTTGGTGGTTCTGTGAACCTTACCGATGTTTCCTTTACACCGGCATTCGACCTGGCCAGTTTCTCCGAACAGTTTTCAGGTGGAGTTCCCGCTCCACCGACACGTGGATTCGCCCAAAACCTTGGGTTAAACATTGCCCTACACTCTACGAATAATGTGAACCTTGTCAGCAGGACGCTCAGTGTCGGCGGTTCGGCGAATTTGCGGATTCAAGGGACTGCGGCGAATCCGGTGGTGATGGGCCGCGTAAATCTCAATAGCGGCGACGTTATTTTGAATGGAAATAGATTTGTTCTCAACGGAGGCACCGTTCAGTTCGTCAATCCTTCTGAGACAAGGCCGGTGGTTAACCTGACCCTGACGACGACGATTCAGCAATATAACATCAACCTGCGATTTGATGGGCCGGTCGAGCAGTTACGCACCCAGTACAGTTCCGATCCTTCTCTGCCATCGGCGGACATTATCAACCTGTTGGCCTTCGGTCAAACCACCGAAGCGAACGCCGCGAACCCCGCCACTCCCGCGGATCAGGCGGCTGAGACGCTGGTCGCTTCGCAAGTCTCCAGTCAAGTTACCAGCCGGGTGTCCAAAATTGCGGGCATCTCACAGCTTTCAGTCAATCCGGTTCTAGCAGGAAGCAGCAGTCAGGGGCCTCCGGGCGCGAACATCACCATTCAGCAGCGAGTAACTGGAAATCTCTTTGTAACGTTCTCTACGAATGTAGCTTCCACCCAGAGTCAGACCATCCAAGGCCAGTATCAAGTGTCACCTCGAGTAGCAGTGAGCGCGACGCGCGATCCAAACGGCGGTTTCGCGTTCGATACGCTTATCAAGAAGAGCTGGTGAAAGTGGGTGGGGTTCGAAAAGACGACTTGCCTTCAAACAGCAATTTCGCGGTTCATTCTTAGTTTCGGCTCGAGAGGGAGTTCCTTCCGCGCGTGTTCGAGAATTGCATTCTTCACCGCGTTAATTGGCATCGGTGGTATCACCGTCATCCCACCGATCAAGTCGCTCAGGGCCAGATAAGAACGCCGGTTCGTATGGAGAAAGTCAATGGGATATTCGGGCTTCCGCGTGCGAGCTTTCATTGGATCTGCATCCAGGATATAGCTGATATGCGGTCGGGGCACCAGTATCATAATGAATCGAACATAGAGGCGAATTGCTGGATTGGACAGCGTAAGGTTGGCAAGTTCGTCGTAAGTGTAGCGGTCGAAGATGACGAGGTCAGCGCTTGATCGCGATGCGATTTTCACTGCACGACGGGTCGAGAGAGCATCAATGAAATAGATGAACAGTCGGACGCAGGTCATTGGCCAGGACGTAACGTTCTTGTCACGTCTGTTGATGGGGGCCGTAGGTGAACCGACACCTTTGTCGCCGCCAAAGAGTCTGTGCCCACTTTCCTCGCGGAGGCGCGTCAGGCGCGCGATGTCATCCCAGAATCTAACTTGCCTGACGTGCAAGCCGGCTTCTTTACAAGACTCGCAAAGAGCCTCAATCTGCGTGCTCTTTCCGGCGCCATCGATGCCTGAAAAGCTTACAAGGACAGTAGCGCGCTTCTCAATGTCCGCTTTCATCGGTTCGCTCCCATTGCATTCCAGTGTCTCGAACCCAAGTCAGTTCGGACGACTGGGGCTTCCTTTAGAAAGAGCAACGACAGTTCCGACTGCGACTGCAGCGCCCACAATAATCGCTGTTCTGATCAGGATAATGCGCATGCGCTTCTGCTTCGCCGCCGCGATGACCGCACCAGCAGGTCTGGAAGCTGCGACGCCGACGGGCTTCTCTTCGGGTGCTGCGGCGGTTCCGACGGGCTTCTGGGGTGGAGTTTGCTGCTGATCCGAGGCAGGTTGTGTGCTCTGCTGAGTCGGTGCCTGTGGGAGTGCAGGAGCAGCGCCGTTGCCGTCAACGGGCTTGTCAGAGGCTGTGTCCCCTGCTGATTTAGCAGCGTCGATGTCGACGATATCGGGCTGCTTTTCGGACACACTCACACCCTGCGCCTGCTGGCGGTCGGAAGGTAATTGCCGCTGTGGAGGGGCTGCATAAACGAAAGGCGCGGCAAGCAGTAAAGCAAGGCTTCCAGCCATTTGTTTCCTTAACCAGGAATTCATGAGTTTCATAGATTCTCCCGATGATGGTCATCTCATGTGCGAGCGAATGACCTTGTGCAGGTGCGTTCAAGCTGCGTTTTCAGCGGATTGATGTAAGGTGCCAGACGAAGCAGGGAACTGCAAGGTTGGAGGGGACGGCAGCCGACGAAAACACTTCGCAGCATCGGCGGTGGTGTCAAATACTTCGAACAGACGATCGACACCGGTGAGTTCCAACATTGCCTTTGGTTGCGCATGAATTGCCGCGAGCTTGATGTCGCCATTCCGCATCATGGCAATTTCAAGGCAATCAAGAAGTAACTTGACGGCGGGTGTGTCCATTTGAAGGATCCGAGAGCAGTCGATGATGATGCAAGGGCGCTCCGCGTCTGAATCCTTGGTCAGCTCACGAAGGAAATTGCGTGAGTGATCGTTGCTGATTGTTTCCGGTAACTGCTTGATGGTAACGGCGCACGTGGTATGTGACATCGCTTTTCCCACTTTCAGTGAATTGAGGGCTAATGTTCGTGGCAAGACAGGTTAACTGGTTTCGCACGAGCTATTGATTGCTGCTTGTCCCGGGTCTGCGATGACGTTAGATTCATTCTGTGAAACGCAAATGCGGGCAACTTCAGCGTCCGGGTTCCTGGTAGAGTGCACTAACCTATGTTTGGCATAGCGCAAAAGAGAGAAAAGGTTCGTTTTGTACCAGCAGCACTCGGCCATGTGAGGCGATAGCCCGCAAATGAACCTGAGCTTCGCCAGTCGCGGCGGCGATGAAAGGACTGCCGCCGCAAGGCGATGATTTCCGTCGATTACCGTCATAGGATCACTGTTGTTCACGCCAATAAGGATTACCGCGCTGAATCCAGGATCATCCTCAGCTAGCCGCGTTTCAATCGCGTCGATCTTTTTCAAGAACTTCGTGTCGACACGATGTTGGCGTGCATGAAAGTGGTTTTTGACCTCGGTGATGGAAAAGTTTCCTTTGGCGAGCTTGCGCCATTGCGCGCGGGGGAACACCCTGATTTGATAGAGGTTGGCTTCGCTTACCTGGACCTCGTACCATTCAGTACCTTCTGGAACCTCTTTCCAAAGCGAGTGGTGTCGCAGGAAGAGCAAAGCGCGCCGCTTGGCATTGTCGTGCACATTAGTGAAATTGGGCGTACTGACAAGTTCACGCATGGTCTGCTGGTAATTGCGGAATTCAGCACCCTCGAAGTCGCTCCTGAGAAACTCCGCGATGACTTCATCTTCCGACACGCGACGAATCAACTCCATCGGTGCCGCCGCGACATGCCCCTGAAGGCTATTTGCGTTGGTGAACAAGTCGCGAACTACCGGGAGCGCGACACATGAAAACAGAATGCCCATGAGGATCAATTGCACAAAAATTACTTCGCGCAAGGATGAATGATAGCGGCAGATGGCAGCGATAACGAGACCGCTAAATGCCAGCTGCACCCAACTTGTATTCGCGATCTTGTAAGACATCTCGAAGGTAATCATCACCACGCTCAACGAGTACACGATTGAGGTGATCGCATACAGGGCGAGGAGGTATGGCAGGTTGAATTGCCCATCGATCTGAAATCCGGAACCAAAGAATGCCGTCCAGAGACCGGCAGGAGCAATGCTGAGGCCGAAGGCCAGCACGCAACCGATTCCGAGTACCATGAGCAGCGATGTAGCGATCACTCTGATATCTTTGCGATCCTCATGACGGGTGCCTGCGACGAGGGGAAACATCGAATTAACCACCGCGGATGAGAAGGCAAAGATGACGCGACCAACCATTGCCACAGCCGCATAGATTCCGGCCTCTTTTGCGGCGAAGAAATGCTTGACCAGCACGATGTCGCAGTTGTTGATCAGCACCTGGCCCGAGAAGAACACTATCGCCTGGGAGGCTTCGCTAAGAGCATGCGACAAACGAAGAGGATTTGGAATGCGTCCCGCGAGCTTAGGTGCGATGGCGAAGTAGGCCACGGCAACGGCTGCCGCATTGGCTGCCATGACACCCTGGACGCCGAAACCGAAAAGGATTAATGCCAGCGATCCACCGAATCGAACCGCTCCTTCTAGAACAAGATTTGCTGCAAGGCGCTTAAATCCGTAGGTTCCCTGAATGTAACCACGGCGGGTTCCCAGTGGAACATAAAAGGCTGTGCCCAACGCGAGCAACGCAATGAGATTGGAATTGGGCAAGTTGAGATAGTTGGCAATTGATTGTTGAAATAACAGCAGGACAAGAGCAACAAGAACACCGCAGACGAGAGACGCCCGATGGAAGCCCCTATACACCGCCGATTTAGCTTCGTCGGAGGTTTGTTGCGCGACAACTTTTGCAGCGATGATTTGAAACGAGAGTGTAACCGCGGATATAAGCGTCAGTATGGTATAGACGACAGTAGCGTGACCGAATCCTTTCGGGCCCAGGAACCGCGCGACTACTATATTGTAGGCGAGATTAATGCCCGTTGTGAGGCCAGATCCCGAGAGCAAAACGACGCTTCCCGAGACAATGCGAGCCTGTAGTGTTTTAGCTTTCTGTGTCAAGTTATTCCCCAAACCCTAAACGAAGACGATTACGAGTGCGGGCAGTTACGGGAACTGCGTCAAACTGAAAGTCCAGCTGCATTCTCGGCGACAGGTAATTCGATGCAAAAAGGAGCATTGTGGCTGCTCGGAAGATAGACAGGGTGGGTTTTTGGGAGAAAGGCGAACAACCCAACGCATTTCAGATGCCTCTAAATAGGAGAGCCCATGCTGAATCGCACCTTGTTTGCCCTACTCTTAATGTTTCTGTTGCCTCGCGGTTGTTCTGGTCCCGCTGGCCAAGCGCTGCCCCTGAAGCATAAGGCGGCCGGCAGCGCTCCACAAACAATCGCGCTGTACGAAGCGTGGTTTGGACATCCGAGCCACATATCGATCGGTTATTCGTCACACGATCCCGCGGTTATCAACAACCAGATGCGCAAAGCGAAGGCAATGGGAATCTCCGCGTTCGTAGTGGATTGGTATGGCGATCGGGAACCATTCATTGATCGCAGCTATTCCCTGATGCAAGCGGCAGCCGCTAAGAACGATTTCCAGATCGCGATGATGTATGACGAGACGAATCAGGAGGATGGGGCCACCGATGAAGCGCTTGCCGACTTCACCATGTTCCATGACACCTATTTATCCCCAAAAGCCTCCGGGCATCAGGCGTACCTTACCTACGAGGGCAGGCCACTCATTTTCATTTTCCCAAAGGGCGGACATACGGACTGGAAAAGGGTCCGCGCCATGGTGGAGAAATGGGATCCAGCTCCGCTACTCATTGAAGAGAATCTTCCAGGGAGCGACGCTGATGCATTCGATGGTTTCTATGCCTGGGTGAGCCCAACCCAAGGCGGCGATGGGAGCAATTGGGGAGAGCAATACCTGACAGATTTCTATGGGACCATGCTCTCGAAATACCCTGACAAGATCGTTGTTGGGGCAGAGTGGTCCAGTTTTGACGACAGCAAAGCCTCGTGGGGTCTTAACAGGCACATTTCTGCACGCTGTGGGCAGACATTTTCCGACACAACGGCGTTGTGGCACAAGCTGTTTCCCGCTGATAATCTGCTTCCGTTTGTCATGATCGATACGTGGAACGATCATGAAGAGGGAACTGCGATTGAGGATGGCATTCCCACCTGCAATCCGGGCGCACAGGAACAGACGGCTGCTTCTGCTGCTGCGGCAACAGCGGCAGAGCAGAAGAAGCCGTAGCAAGTGAGTCAATGGTGAGCCGGAGCAATGTTTTCCGTGTATGTGCAGGCGACCCTTGCCTGCGCAATGTCATCCAAATATGTGTCCGAGAAATTTACGGTTTGCAGAGGCGCAAATATGACTAAAATTGTTGCGTTGGTGTTGCTTAGCGGTGCAGCATGTGCTCACGTGTCCGTTGCAGTCGGTCAAACTGAACTTGCGGCAATCGAGCCTGCGACATCGGCTGCGAGTGTAAGTGTGGACCTGGCTACATCGCCGGCCGTTCCCAAGGGCAAAAGCACTATCCTGGGCGGCGAGATTCGGAATGTTGATCCGGTGCGCGATCAGCTAACACTTCGGGTATTTGGTCAGCACCCTGTGAAGGTGCTGTTTGACGGGCGAACGCAGGTTTATCGGGATGGGAAACGTATATCTATTCTGAATCTGGGCCCGGTGGGTCATGCTTCAGTGCAAACGGTGCTGGACGGAACGAACGTGTACGCGCTTAGCATTCACATGTTGTCGCACCTGCCTGAAGGAGAATACCAGGGGCATGTGCTGAGCTTTGATTCAGAAACGCGCCAACTAACATTGAGTGGCGCGCTTTCTCGCCAGCCGTTCAAAGTGCTTGTTCCAGTGAGCACCCCTGTCGTTCGCCAAGGTCAGGATCAGTTCACGGCTCACCAATCCGGTGAATCCGATCTTGTAAAAGGGGCACTCTTGTCTGTTGAGTTCGAGTCGGGTAAACCCGGCCAAGGTGTCGCAAGCCAGATCGCTGTTCTGGCCACGCCTGGCTCCGCATTCATTTTTACCGGAAACATCTCAAGCCTGGACATGCACGCGGGATCGTTCACAATCAATGATCCGAAGGACGATCGTGACTATCAGGTGTTCTTCGATGCCTCTGCACTGCCGGCAAACACGACGCTGCGGGAAGGAGACCACATCAGGGTGACCGCAAACTTCGACAGTGGCCGCTATGTCGCAAGCTCTCTGACTGTCCGCTGAACCTGGAAATGAGGCTGAAGGATTGTAATTGTTGTGTTGCTGATCTGGTCGTGGAAGAGTCAGCGTCGAGCAAGACAGCACCGTTGGCAGGTAACGCTTGCGAAGGCTTTCATTGTCTTAAATCGCTATCAAACATGTTTTAGGAGTAAATGGCAATGCCCAGGCGGCCTACCGCAAAGAGTCTCGAATCGCTCCACGCCACTCTCCAGAAACTAGAGCAGACGAGCGACCCTGACGCGGAGGATGCTTCGATTGTCGAGTTGAAGCAAGTGGTCCTTAACCGCATCATCGACCTAGAGTTGTCCAAGACGCTCGTGATCGAAGACGGAGAGTACGAAAGGGACCTTGGCGCCGCGGATCCTGCTTCGCTCCCGTTGATAAGAGAAGAACGAGTCACCGAAATTGTTGGCGACCAGCTCCCGCTGGAAAAATTGGATTAGCCCTTTATCTCGTAAATCTTCCGACAATCTTCCCATTGTGCTCTGGTGACAGCCTGATTGCTTTCCATGTTTGTTAAACACAAATGTGCGCGGGCACAAATTCTCTGGCGGGTTCCCGATGGCAGAGATCGAAGGCCCGGCGTCGTTGTCTGATCTTTTAGGGATGGTGTGCAAGGGCGAGCAGTGTTGCTGGAATTCGCAGTGTCGATTTACTTTCCCAACTTTATATGTAGGGTATCCGAAATGACTGTGGGGCCGGTTTTATACCGGCCCCACGGATGCAGATGAGCTTCTTATAACCAAGACCAAATATGAACATGAGGAAGGAACCGCCAGACGGAATTCCTCAGCAAAAATTGCAAGAATCATCCTTTGACCTATGCCGCCTCGGTTACATTGCGGCCCTTGTAGTTGTCGCCGGCGATTGCGATTGCGGCGGGCTGCGTTTGAACGAGCGCAGGAGAGCCATATACACGGTTGATGATCGACAAGGGACGATTACGAACCTCATCATAAACGCGCCCCATGTATTCACCCAGTACGCCCAAGCAAAGAAGGAGAAGGCCGCCAACAAAAAACACCGCCGACCCCACGCCGAAGCCCGTAGTCACTACCGCGCTACTTGATAGAAGCATGCCGCCCAGCAGCAATAGAGACACGGAAACCGCCAAACCGAACAGAGCAAAGCTAAGCCGCAGGGGCTTATAGCTGAAACTCGTGATCGCATCCATCGCATACTTGATCCGGCTGATGAATGAGAGTTTGCCATCTCCCGCCAACCTGTCCTGCCGATCGTAATAGACGACCTTGTTGCGATATCCTACCCAGGCACGCAGTCCAGGGAGGTAACGATTCCTTTCACCCAGTTGGTTGACTGAATCGACGACCTTCCGGCTCATGAGACTGAATATTCCTGCATTCAGCGGAATGGGGTAATCGGAAAGTGCGCCCATTACGCGATAGAACAGAGGGAATAGCTTTGCCAGGATTTTGCGGCGTTCCTGGCGGCTCTTTCGCACCGCGACGACGACTTCGCCGCCCTCGCGCCATGCTTCTACAAGCTTAGGAAGAACCTCGGGCGGGTCTTGAAAATCGCCATCCATCAGGATCACAGCAGCGCCACGCGCAGTTTGGAGGCCCGCGGAGATAGCGCCCATGTGGCCCCAGTTACGCGACAGGTCCACCACGACAACATGAGGATCCAGGCTTTGCAATCCTTTGAGCAAATCCAGCGACGAATCTGCTGAACCGTCGTTGACATAAACAACTTCCCATTGTGTACGGCATTGTTCCATGGCTTTCGCCACCGCCTCATGGAACCGCACGACCAGCTCTTCTTCGTTGTAAATTGGGACAACTACTGAAATCATATTGGGCTCCTGAGATCGGATGTCAAGCTGGAGATAGTCTTTCTCGTGCGTGTACTACTTCTTTCTAACTGCATTTGATGCATCTTGCGCGGCATTTACTGTCTAAGGCAGCAGCAACGTGCGATTCAAATTGATGGTGTCAATCATGTGTTGACTGGAATAGCCTGACCCTCCACCTGACTTCACTCGGAGCCAGGACGACAAGATAGCGAGCGCTCTCTCGCTGTGTCGATATAACCTTGTCATGGTCGATGAGTTGGACATCGTATTCGACCGTGTCAGTCAATTCAATCGACAATCCGTCTGGAGAATAGAAGAGAAGTTGAAGATCGTGGGAACGATCCTGATAGTGGGTACGAATTCCGAGTTGACGTTGCTGATGGATCGTGTCGGCGAGTCGATCTTTAGCGATTCCGACGAAGTCCGCATCCAGAAGTTCGGGCCGATTCTGCTCAAGCGCGGCCTGGAGGCCGTTCCATGCGTGGAGGTAATCGCGAATGACGGCGGCCTTGCTTTGATCAGTGAGAGGGCGCGTGGTGTGAAGTGTGGCCGGTTCAATATGCACCGCGACCTGAGCTACCGCGGCCTGGGATAGAACGACACATCCAGCAAGAAGGATGAAGAAATGCTTTTGCATGATCATTTAGCCCATCCAATCTGATTCCCCATTACGACTCCGCTGGCGACGGATAAGGTTGCTCCCGGGTGCACCTGCATTGTGACTTGGGCAATACCGCGCTTGAGAGGCTGGTCTATTGTGGACTGGCTTCCTTTGTAGGACTGGGTGAAAGTGACGATGGTTCCATCCGGAATGGCATTTCCGCTGCAGTCACGGACAGGGTCGGTGATCAACTCCACCTGCTGGCCCGATTGCCGCGCATTCATCTTCAGTGTGCAGGGATCACCGGGAACCTGGCCGACGATACGTGTACTGGAGACATCTCCGATGCGTGCGGCAAATCGATCGATACCTTGCTGGGCGGTAGAATCCATCGCGGTCCAGGCGGCGCCTTCGCTGGTAACTAAGGTGCGCTTTTGCACGGTGCCGGAGGGAGTGGAGAGCTCAAACGAAACTGGCGTTGGAGCAGAAATCAGATTGTGATATGTGTCGAAAACGTAAACGGTTCCGGTAATGCCGTCGTGCAGCCCTACGGGCAGGCGAGACGGCTTGGCGAAAAAGCTCATATCAGCAGGCTTGCTGGCGGGGACTACATCGAAAGAGCCATTCTGGGTTGATGAATCTTGCGTAAGAACCGCCAGATATCGGCCGGCATTGTAGAGCGATCCAGCAGGGAAGAATGTGGTCTCTCCCAATTGGACATCGCGCTTCAACACCTGACCGGTACCGATGATGTACAAAGTAGCCTTACCGCTTCCTGGGTTTTGGATGGAGAACGCCGCGCCGGCCTCAACTGTCTTGGGCAGACTCATTGTTGTGCCCTGCCCTGGAGACAGTTGTGCCGCAACCAAGATAAGACCGCTGACTAGTAATGAAGATCCCGCCCTCACAGAGAACCTCCAGAACTGTACGTGGAAACGACAGTACGCTGAGTGGCGATATTCTTTGCGAGATCTTCCGGAATATGGATTTGAAACGGCACGGGGTTCTGCGGTGAAAGAGCATGGTCGACATACTGATCCGCGACCCAAACAATTTTGCCGCTCTTATCGTAAAAAGTCCCAAGGACATGCGCGACATTCACAATCTGCCCGCTTTGATTGATGAGTTGCCCGGTTAATGAAGCATCGGGGGCAGGGTGCAATTGCTGGTCTCCGATTTCGATAACCGGGTCTGCCGATGCTGCGATAAGCGATGACTGTGGCGACATGCGAATGCTACCAACGTCAGAAAGGGCGACATTGGGAAACTTGATGAAGAACGGTGTGACCTGCTTGGGCAGAAGGAGGTGAGCGATCTTGTCAAAGCTTCCTTCAGTGGCAATCGTGGTTTGATTCTTTGATATCAGCGTTGCGCCGACCGAGACATAGGCCGGGACAACATCCTCATTCAGAAGCTCACCAAGAATCACAACCCCGTCGGCCCGTTCCACTGGACGCATATCCACGATGCGCACATGAGGAGCTTCCACGTCCTGTGCTCCCCAATCATCCCCAGGACCGCGGTAGATAACATCCCAACGGAGATAATTCACCGGGATGACCTGGGGCGGCACCGTTGGCTCCTTCACGACGGGCCACTCGGCTTCCCAGGTGTTGCCATTCTTTACAACGTGCAACTGACGAGTGCTGACGGAGCTGCCAACCACCGTAGCCCAATGCATCGTAAGCTGCATGTCTGCTTCAGTGTCCGATGCATGGAGGGGATGCACCTCGAATTTGTCGAGTGTGGAATATGTCAGCAGGCTCGGATAGTATCCGGTCAAATCATGCGCAAACTCCGGCTCGGTAAACTGAGCTTTGTTGGCGAGATGAGAGTATGCCTTGTCCCATTGTTGAGCGCGAATCTCGTCAGCAAGATTGCGAACGGCACCCTCGGCTGTTGAAGATGACGCCAGCATGCTTTGGGCTCCGGCATAGGCCGCCGCAGATGGCGCTGGCCATAGTGTTCCGATCACCACGAGGGCGACGGTAGCAGTAAAGAGAAACGCGGCAAGCAATCGTCCACTATTCACGAGACCAACCTCCCATGTACGAGACTGTCGTCGGTGACGACTGGGTGCTCGACTTGAACCCTGTTCCGCGACCTGTCAGGAATGAAAAGAACCAGTATGGCAAGCAGGCCGCTGCCGAATGGGAGTATGCCCCACATCAGACCTTGCCAGTGAGGAGGCACTTGTGGCGCATTGATGGGAACGGCCGGGGGGACGTCGTCCTTGGACCAAACCGTGATGGTCTTTTCTTCGAGAGTATCCACCGGCCGCCAGCCGGCGAAGGACAGGAGGGGATCATAATAATGATCACGCACAAAGACCCACTTCAATCCGTAGGTATCCGCATGCGCGAGCATAGCGCGAAGTGCATCGAGGCCTGCTTCGCCGAAGTACTTTGAACTGGTCAGCGCACCGGCGCCATAGTGAGTCAATTCGGGTAACATGCGCCCTGAATTCCACTCACCGTCAACGCTGCTGGCGTTTGTCAGCATTGCCAGGCGTGCGATTTTATTACCGAAACCCAGCGTCACGTAACGATACTGGTCGTGTCCGTCGCGATTAAGCCACGAGGCCACCGTGTCAACCTGGAAATCCTCTGCGTCCGCAGGTCGATACGTGGACCAACCAACTGCAAGCGCACAGGTGCAAGCGGCCAGCACAGCCAAGCCGACTGCAGCTACCGTTCGATACCGATCGACCAGTTCTGCAGCGAGAAGGCCAACAAACGGGAGTGCAAGCAAGGTGGCCCAATAACTGAATCGCTCCATGGTGAGCACGTCGAATGCGCGACCGAGTAACAGATGGCCGACGGGGGTCGTGCCGCCGAGTCCCACCATAAATGCTACCCAGAAGCCGAGTAACAAGGGACGGAGCCTGACGACCATGGATCCGCGTAGGAAGATGAATGGCAACGCGAGGATGAGCGCACCATAAGGAACAATGAAATAATTCAAGCCCCACTGCGGGCTCAGCAGGTAATTCGCCCGGCTCGGGTGCGGAATGGGCATCTGCGTGACGGGATAACGAAGCAGCGCAATCCAAAATGGAAGCAGAACCACAGCGATCGCAATGCCAACAAGTACAGTGATTGCGGCGGTGCGAGCTACGAACGCGGAAGTTGAGACCCGCTCGCCATCCTGACGATCCAGCAATACCAGCGCCAGGACAGGCACTGCGAAGAAGAAGGATCCGAACAACAGAGTTGCGTGGTGAGCGGCGGCGGCTGCGGCGAAAAGCGCGCTCGCCTTCAAAAACGAGCGCCAATTGCCATGCCTGACCCAATCGAAAAGAAAAGGAAGTGCATTCAAATAGATCGGAGCCGCGGATGTTGTACCCAATTGACCAGCGGAATAGACGAGAAAGCTCTCTGATCCGAGAAAGACACTTCCCAACGCTGCGAACGATGCGGCACGGGGGCCTACCCAGAGCAGCGAAAACCGATATACGCCAACAACCAGCAGCAAGAGAGCGGCAAGTTGTACCACCATGTAGGCCATGTCCAGGCCAAAGATATGGGATGCCAACGCCACCCACTGCTGCGGAAGCGGGGGGTACGTGACCTGCGAAAAGCCTGCGTACCACTTAGCGTTCCATGGATCGAACCAGTGGTGGACGTAGTTGGAAGCAAAGAAAATGTGAAAATTTGTGTCGTACGACTTTAGAGGCAACTTCATGAGCAAGAGAGGCAGGTTGACCACGACGGCCGCCAATAGCGCGACGGATATCGGTATCGACCGAGTGGACAGGGCAATTGGTTTAGCGTTCTGCACGGGGTGCCTTTCGGAAAAACAGTAGTTGGATTCACAAACAATTGCAGTGATTAAGGAATTGAGAGAGCGCCAACTCAGAGCTTTGGAAAAAAGACTGGGCGTGCAAAAAGGTCGCACAATTGCGCATATTGTTGGATTCCCTCTTGGGTGGCGATGGTTGCTTCGCGGAGTCAACTCTATCGGGCGCGGAAAAAATGAATTGTGCGGACAACATAAGGGGCTTTATTGGTATCAAACTTTCCTAACGTAACTTTGCGCGGGTGAATGCTGTGATTGTTCGACTTTGGTGCCTGAAAAGTGGGTTGGTGTCGGCTCTTGTCGCAGCATGCTGCGGCATGAGCGCGCAGGTTTACAGCGTTGGTGGCGACTCGACGCCGAGTCCACAAACGCAAACGAAACAAGGACAGAGCACGGACCAACCACTGGGTTGGGGATCTAATATCCAGAATGCGCGCCTTGCGCGCGCGGCGGAATTGGCTCTGCAGCACGGAGATCATGCGCTCGCATTTGATTATGCGCGCCGCGCCGCACAAGCAGCGCCGAACGATCCACAGCTTTGGTTTTTGCTCGGCTACGCTGCTCGACTTGATTCGAAGTTTCAAGATTCGGCAGATGCTTATAGCCGCGGCCTTAAGCTCAGCCCTTCATCCCTCGACGGCATTTCCGGCCTTGCGCAGACTTATAGTGTGATGGGCCGAACCGAAGAGGCCACGCGACTTCTGAAGCAGGCAGTGACCAGCGACCCAAGGCGCAGAGATGACCTGCTCTTGCTCGGGGATCTCACAATGCGGTCGTCAGACTACACAGGGGCGCTTGAATGGCTGAGCAAAGCTGAGCGGATGAAGCCGGACGCGCGTTCAGCATTGCTGATGGCGCTCTGCTATCAGCACCTGAAGCAGATGGACCAGGCTGACAAATATCTTGAACTTGCGAAGCGCCGCGCGCCTGACAACCCGGATGTTCAGCGGTCGATGGCGGGATACTACCGCGAGACCGGAAATTACGAAGCAGCGATTGCAGCGTTGAAATCGATTCGCAATCCGAGACCAGATGTGACGGCGGAGCTCGCTTACACTTATCAACTCGACGGGAAACCTGATGAGTCGGCCCGGCTTTACTCACAAGCTGCCGAGGCTTCCCCGAAAGATATGGGACTGCAATTGTCAGCGGCACAGGCCGAAATTTCCATCGGGGCCATTGAGAAGGCAACGCCGTTCATTGAACGTGCTAATGGAATTGATGCGAACTATTATCGGCTCCATGCAATCCGTGGAGAGGTCGCCAAGCTTGAGGAGCATGATGAAGATGCTGCGCGAGAGTACACACTCGCGATAACCAAGCTGCCTGCAGAGCCGGCTGAGGGACCACTGTATGGCATACAGCTCCACATGGATCTGATGGATGTCTACAAGGATCTCGGGGACGAAACCGCTGCTCATCATGAGTTGGATACAGCCCAGGCGCAGATCGATAAGCTGAGTGATCAATCGACAAGCAGGGCGCAGCTTCTGCGCTTGAGAGCTTTGATCAGGATGGACGCGGGGACGCTTGATGCGGCGCTTTCAGACATTAATGCAGCTCTCGCAATCAACCCTCGCGATCGGGATGATTTGCAACTTAATGGGGACATTTTGATGAAGCTGGGACGGACCGAGGACGCCATCATCACCTATAAGCAGGTCCTCGCAATGGATCCGAACAATCGCTTTGCGCTTACATCCCTTGGGTATGCGTCGCGTGCGGCAGGGCGCGATCAGGACGCGGAGGAGTATTTTGTACGTCTGTCCGAAGTGGCTCCATCTTTGTACACGCCTTATCTTGCGCTCGGAGATCTTTACACTTCAGGCCGCGAATTCACAAAGGCGGAGGAAGCATACAGCAAGGCATTCGCGCTGGATCCACGTAAGCCGCTGATCATGGCAGGTGGGATGAATGCCGGTCTGGAGGCTCACGATCTTGACCGCGCTGGGGCTTGGCTAAGCCGTGTGACCCCTGGCATGGATAAGGAGCCCCAGATCCTTCGGGAAAAAGAGAGATACCTGAGCTTCAAGGGAGACTATCAGGGATCGGCAGACGTTGGCCATGAGGCAATCAAGGTGTTGCCCCGGGACAGGGATGTGGTCGTCTATCTCGGGTACGATCTGCTGCATTTGAAAAAGTACGATGAGCTGCTAAGTCTGACGTCGGATTATCTGACGATCTTTCCGAAAGAACCCGACATTCCATTGCTTGCTGGCTACGTACACAAGGCCAAGGGACTCAGCGAGCAGGCGCAGAAAGACTTTAGCGAGGCGCTGGACCGAGATCCTGAAGTAGTGACGGCCTACGTGAACCGCGGCTACATGTTGAACGATATGCACCAGGCGCGTGCGGCCGCAGACGACTTTGAGTCGGCATTGAAGCGGGAAGCGGACAATGGCGAGGCGCATCTCGGGCTTGCCTACGCGAACCTTGAACTGCATAAACCAGGGGCAGCCGTGCAGGAAACAGAACTGGCTGAGCGTACGTTGGGAGATTCAAGGGAGATCCACGTGATCCGCGCAACTGCGTTTGGCCGACAGGACATGCTGATCAAGGCGGCCGTTGAGTACCGGGCTGCGTTGAAATTCACACCAGATGATGGTGCGCTGCATCTTGGATTGGGGAACGCGCTGTTCGAAGAACGGCAGTATCATGACGCGATTGACCAACTCCAAATCGCAGTGAAAGACGCGCCGGATGACGCCGCTGTCTATGCGCTGCTCGCGCGCTCATATGCAAATCTGGAAAACCGCGACCAAACATTGGCGAACGTACAACTGGCCGAGCAGCATGCACAACCAGCTAAGAACAGTTCCGGTGGTTCGGGATCGACGCAAAGTGAAATCTATATTTCCACCGGCGAGGCCCTGAGTACTCTCGGCGACCACGCTGCGGCAATGGAGCGTTTTCGCAGAGCGCTCGCAGCTCCGGGCAGTGATCGCGTGGGGGTTCGCCTGGCGATCGCGCAACTGATGGCGGCGCAGGGGCATTCAGAGGATGCGGAGAGACAGATAGCGCTCGCCCAGATGGAAGGCGCGGCGGGCGAGTCTGCCCCCCCAAACGGCACCCAGTTTATTGAGGCAGCGGATGTGTTCCGCTCGATGCACGACTATGAGTTATCGCAGAGCTATCTTCAGCGTGCCAAGGCGGCGGGCGCACCGGACGCTGAAGTGCGGATTGGGCTGGCAAACAACTATCTTGCGCTCGGAGATACAACCAGGGCGCAGGCGGAGTTAGCAGCGGTTAGCGCGGTTGCAGATAACACGCCAGATTACCAGTATCTACTGGCCGAAGCCAATGTCCTTCGTCAGCAGCATCACGACGCCCAGGCGCTTACATCATTTGCGCAGGCCTCGAACGCAGAAGGCGAAGATCAAACAGCAGAACAGGCGTTGTTACAGGCGGGAGCGGATGAAGGGTTAAGGGTTACTCCTCATTTGAGCCTTCTATCGGACACTGTGGTCGAGCCGATCTTCGAGGATTCGACAGTCTATGTTCTGGACTCGAAACTTGATGCCTCATATTCAGTGCCAAGTTCTGATACCGCCCTGCTTCCACCGCCGCGTTCATCCGTTGAGACTCAATCAACGAACGCATATCACCTGCACTTTGGGCACCTACCAACAGCTTCAGGCTTCTTCCAGGTGCGCAACGCACGCGGTGAGATATCGGTCCCGGCAACAAACTCTGTTGTTGCCCGCAATACCACCGACTATGCGTTCAACGTTGGACTCAATCCGTCAATCAACATAGGCAGCAATGTGTTGACTTTCAATAGCGGGATACAGGCGATCGTTCGCCGCGATTCTGAATCTCCAATTGCGATGAACCAGAATCTGTTTCGCGAATTCGCCTACATGTCCACTAGCTCATTCTTCAACGTAGTGTCGGCCAGCGGATATGTCATGCGCGAAACGGGCCCGTTTACCGAATCGACTCAGCATTCCGTGGCAACGACGGGTTCTATCGATTTTCGCGTGGGAGCGCCGTGGGGAAAGACTGCTTTGGTCACGGGATGGGGAGCCACCGATGAGCGGATTTCGCCTAAGAATTATGAGGTCTACTACACCTCCTCTTACTTAGGGCTCGCCCGAAGGTTTGGGGAGCGATTCAATGTAAGAGGAGTAGCTGAAGATGTTCGCGCGTGGCGTGTGGTTGGCACCAATTGGGCAATTGCACAAAACCTGCGCCCGGCGGGAGCAGTAAATTTCGCCCCGAACCATAAGTGGGATATGCAAGTATCCAGTGCCTTCTCAAGTGTTAGAAGCTTCCACGCCTACGATGCGATCCAGAACGGTTTTTCTATCTCATACGCAAGGCCTTTTCGCCGCAAGTTTAACGATGATTCTGGAACGGTGGTTCTTGAGTACCCGATTCGAGTGTCGGCCGGCATACAACAGGAGTCCTTCTTCAATTTCACGGGGGGCCACAATCAACAGTTCAGACCTTATGTCCAAATCAGTCTATTTTAAGGGTGGAATTCGATGAAGATATGTTTAGTTGCGACTTTCCCACCAAGTGGCCGCCAGTTGAATGAGTACGCATTTCATATTGCGCGAGAACTGACAAAGTGTCCTGGCGTTGAATTGACGATTCTCGCCGATGAACTGACTGACTACGAGTTCGCAACCGATGAAAACGGCAAAACCCTAAAGGCCGATCGACAATCAGAATTGCCAGGCTTCACCGTGATTCGCTGCTGGAAGTTCGGCAGCGTTCTCACGCCGGCGCGCCTGATCAAAGCGATCCGGCAACTGAAGCCCGACGTTGTATGGTTCAACCTTGTCTTTTCCAGTTTCGCAACCCCGGAAAACCCGTTTGCGGCATTTGCCGGCCTTTCCACGCCTGCGCTAACGCAAGCATCTGGCTTCTTCACGCATATCACGTTGCATCACATCATCGAACACGTTGACTTTGCGGCCGCTGGAGTTAGACGAGAAAGACTGTTTAGATTTGGCACTAATCTCGCGACGAAGGCCTTGCTGAAAGCACATTCAGTCTCTGTTCTCCTCCCTCAGTACCGAAGCACGCTGAATGCGAAGTATTCCGCTCGCAACGTGCTTCTCGGCAATCATGGCACCTTCTCTTCAAGTCCGACGCCTCCGGAGTTTGACAAGCGCGGGAATCCGGATCTTCGGATTCTGGCGATCGGACACTGGGGAACTTATAAACGCCTGGAGACGCTGATGAGTGCGTTTCCAAAAGTGCTTGAGAAGGTTCCCAATGCGAGGTTGATTGTCGCCGGCGCGAATCACCATACCAAGGCCGGGTATTGGGAGTCTATTCGCGATGCACAGCCTAAGGAGCTTCCGATCGAGTTTCGCGGATACGTGCCGGAAGAAGCTATTCCTGAATTGTTTCAGTCAACTTCGATTCTGGTGCTGCCTTATGACTCAGCTACCGGATCAAGCGGACCCGCACACCAGGCGTGTGAGTATGGGGTACCCATCGTGTGCGCCGATATCGACGATTTCAAGGAAATGGTTACGCGGGAGAATATGGCCGTCAGTTTCTACAAGAAGGGCGATCCTGATGACCTGGCTAAACGATTTGTCGTCATCTTGAAATCTCCGGATCTGCAGCGCCAAATGGCAGAGCATAACTTTGCGGCCGGCGTTGAAATGACTATGACTAGCGTTGTGAAGAACTATCTTCGCTGGTTCGAATTGCATAAGTGCAAAAGGGCCCTGCGCAATGGGGCGAAGGTTCCGGAGCGGCTGCGTGTCTCATCCCTTTCTGTTGGTGAAAACATGACCCCAAGCGAGATTAGCGAGCAGGTAGTGGTGGCCGCTCATCGACATGGTGCGTTGGATTGAAGCATTGTCGTCCAGCACGAAGGATCGACGGTGCATTCTGACTATGTGCGAAACTCGTTGGCATAATGCGCGAGGAATATGCCGACACATCGTGGAAACAGTGATCAGAATCAGCCGGCCGAGATAGCCGGTGTCGGTTTATGAATTGATCGAATCGGAACGCCGCGAGATCCCGGTGATCCATAATCTCGCACGTATCGACCCTGCTTTAACGATTCGAAGGAGGACATCATGGCCAAGGCGCGTGTTCAAAGGTGCCGTCACTGGAACTGTTACTGGGCGGTAACAAGCCTGTTGGTGCCTGTGCTCCTTAGCGGATGCGGGTCTATGAATGTTACGGGAACGGTTAGCGCACCGACCGTTGCCATCTCCGCCGCCCCCTCTTCGATTGCAGCAGGAACTTCTTCAACATTGACGGTGACATCAAGCTACGCTACGCAGGTCACCGTAACGGGAAGCGACGGCACCACATATTCCCTGCAGCCGACCGGTGGAACGCAGGCCGTCAGTCCGAAAGCGACCACGACTTACACCGCAGCTGCCTCCGGGAGCGGTGGGTCAGTATCGGCTACCACCACAGTGACGGTAACTGCTAATCCGGCGCCGACAATCACGATTGTCGCCACTCCCGTCTCGATCTCTCCTGGTGGCGCTGCCACTTTAACGGCGACTGCGAGCAACGCTACGCAGGTTACTGTGACCGGAAGCGACGGCACGACCTATACTTTGCAGCCGACCGGTGGAACACAATCAGTTAGCCCGAAGGCAACGACTACGTACACCGCAGCCGCGACTGGAGCGGGAGGGTCCGCTCAGGCTACTGCAACTGTGACGGTCACTGCTAATGCCGCACTCACAGTAACCATCGTCGCCAGCCCGACGTCGATTACTGCTGGAAGTTCTTCCACCTTGACCGTAACCGCTGGCAACGCTACGCAGGTTACTGTGGCCGGCAGCGACGGCACCACGTACACTTTACAGCCGAGCGGAGGAACACAAGCAGTTAGTCCGACTGCTACAACCACGTATACCGCAACCGCGACTGGAGGAGGCGGATCGATTACGGCCAAGGCAACCGTAACTGTATCGGCTGGTGGCAGTTCACAATCGATTAATCACGTCGTGTTGATGTTGCAAGAGAATCATTCATTTGACAATTACTTTGGCATGCTGAATCCATACCGAGTGGCTAACGGCTGGAACGTGGGAGACGATGGAAACACATATAACGTCGATGGCATTGACGACAAACTAACGACGATCAGCAACGAGGACGATGAAGGGACATCGTATTCCCTGTTCAAGTTCACCAGTACTTGCGTGGACGACATGAGCTCGGATTGGCTGTCAAGCTACGGAGATGCCAACAGGTACAACTTTCTCACTACACGGCCAATGAAGATGGATGGCTTTGTGCATAATGCGGAAGGTTACGCGAACAGTTGCGTAAATGGAGGGGGAAGTTGTGCCGGATCATTCACTGATACTACCGGCGAACGCTCTATGGGGTATTACGATGAGGATTTTCTGAACTACTACTACTACATGGCGTCTCAGTTTGCGGTTTCCGATCGCTGGTTTTCACCCGTTTCAAGCAAAAGCATCGATAACCGAATTGCCACTTTCACGGGCGGCACCACGCAAGGGCTGGTAAGAGATCCGGGAGAGGATCACCTGCCTCAGCTTGATATCTCCAACATCTTCCAGGAACTTGACGCTGCCAATGTGTCGTGGAAGATTTACTACACCGTGACCGAAGGCTATTGCCTGGACTACGATGAGTGCGGCACGTCAGCGTATGACAAGTATCCGGCTACGGATTTCTCCAACCTGACTTATTCATTTCAGTACCTGCATGAGAATCCGAGTGGAGGCGCCTGTGCGTCCCCCACTGTGCAATCCAGCGCGGTTGGAGATACTTCGAACTCGTTCTGCATTGATACCGACCACATCGCCCCGCTGTCGACCTACTACACAGATTTGACCAACAACACGCTGCCAAGCTTCGCCTTCATTGAGGCTGGCTACGGCAATAACGACGAACATCCGGGATCGGGACAATCAATTCTGGAAGGACAGGCGGAAGTAGCGAAGGTTGTGAACAGCTTCATGGCAAGTCCGGCGTGGAAGGATTCTGTTTTCTTCTTTGCATACGACGAGGGAGGCGGACCTTATGACCATGTTCCGCCCGTGCCCGGCCATTCCAACGACAACACAGCCGGATCGCTTGGCACCATTCCAGATATTTCGACCATTGCTGTGAACGCAGACTCGTACGACCCCTGTCTGCCAGCGGGGGGAACGCCAACTCTGCATTGCGATCTGCTGTCGAACTATCCTGGAGCGAATTCGGGGGATGCGTCCTCGGTCGACGGCTTCGCCGCGCAATTGGGATTCCGTTTGCCGAATATCATCATTTCGCCATTTACGAGAAAGCATTATGTTTCGCATACGCCGATGGATCACACGGCGGTTATTAAGTTTGTCGAAAACAGGTTCATCGGCAGCAACGTATCATTGACTCCTCGAGATGCGGCACAGCCAGATTTGTTGGAGTTCTTCGATTTCAACAAAACTCCCTGGGCAACACCACCGACCCCGCCTGCTCCAGTGACAGCGGAATCGCTGGGACATGATCCGTGCGATCCGGCGACCTTCGCTCCGTCAGTCCGCCGCAAATGAGTGCATGTTGAAAATGCCGGTTGTATCAGAAGCAGAAAAACAAGATGCAAGCTGGCAACATAGTCTCGCTATACGCATCCAATTGAATGTCAGCGTATAGCGGAGACTGAGATGAATCTGGTCGCAAAAAAACTATTTAGAATGATTGCGGTTATTGCGGTCATATCGTGCATCCAAGCACAAACTTGGGCAGGGAACGTAAAGATCAAGATTCCGCGTCATAGTGAGCTGACGCCCGTTCAGCGGTTAAATCGAGAGGGTGTTGATGCGATAGAGAAGCACAACTACGAAGCGGCGTCCTCACTGTTCTACAAGGCGTATCTTTACGATCCTGTCGATCCGTTCACGTTGAACAATCTTGGATATGTCTCTGAGTTACAGGGAGAACTGGATAGGGCTAAGAAGTTCTATGCTCTGGCGCAGGAGCAAGGCTCGAACGCAAATATCGATCGGAGCAATGCCAAGCAACTGGAAGGAAAGCCGATGCAGTACGCTTTCCAGTCTCTCCAGGATGTTCCGATGCGCGTGAATCGTATGAATGTTAATGCGCTGACGCTCTTATCGAAGGATAGTGGGCGAGAGGCTGTGTCACTGTTGCATCAGACGATTGTTCTCGATCCGGGGAATCCATTCACATTGAACAATCTCGGGGTCGCGTACGAGTCTATCGGGGACTACGACAGCGCGTTGAAATATTACAGGGCCGCCGCCGCATCCAAGTCCTCTGAACCTGTAGTTGTGACTCTCGATCGCTCATGGAGAGGCAAGCAGGTGAGTGAAATGGCTGCGGCGAGTGCGAAGCGGCTGGATGAGCTGATGAGGAAGACGGGAAATGCCGAGGTTGAGTCCGCGATGTTTACGATACGGGGAGTGTCTGCCGCAAATCAAAATGACGGACTCGCCGCAAGACAGGATTTCCTTCATGCTTACTCCCTCGACCCCATGAGCGCATTTGCTCTGAACAACCGCGGGTACGTTGCGGAAATGGATGGTGACCTGGAGACAGCGCAGGTCTTTTATGACAAGGCGCGGAAGGCGCGTAACGCGGATGCACAGGTTGGTCTGGCGACGGTTCGCGCAGCCGAAGGAAAGAAGCTGTTCACAGTTGCCGCCGGCAGCGGCCGCCAAGTTGATAGTCAACTCGATATCTATAGCGAACAACGTCACCGGGAAACAGGTCCGATTGAACTGACTCCCCGCGGTAACACGACTGATGGCAATTCCAGCGCCGCGCCGGCAGATCCCTCTTCGCCGGAAGCCGAGCCTGCGGCGGTGCCAGCGGTGCCGCAGCCTCAATAACCATATTAAGGAGCCTGTTCCAATGAGTAACCCAGTTGACAAGAGTTTGCCCGAGAAATCGATGACTTTGCTTTCCCGCCTCCTGCTAACATCTCAGGATGAGAATGATCTGTCATCGTCGAAGATGTCAGAACTGAGTTCGGAGGTTCGAAGCATCGCTCGCGAGGAGTTTGATTCCTTGGTGAAGTTGGCGAACTCAAACCATGTGATTGTGCGCGGGCTGGAAGTAGTTTTGACCATAGTTCGCAAGGCAAAAGATAACATCCGTATCGAATGGGCGGAGACGGCCCTTGCGGTGGAGCGGGCGCGTATCGACACGGCTCTGAGATTCCTCGACGAGATTTGCAGGGTTGGCGAATGCGAAGGGCATGATGTGGCCGTGATCAAATCGCTTGATCATTGGCCTGACCTTGGCAGCGACCTTGATCTCTACACGAATGCAGACTCGAAAGACATATCGAGACTGATGATCCGCCACTTCGGCGCGGAGATTGCCTCACGAAGCTGGGGAGACCGGTTGGCCGGCAAATGGAACTTTGTTATTCCAGGATTGCCTGAGGCTATTGAGATTCACGTTGGCCGCCTGGGGCAAACGGGCGAGCAGGTTGCAATTGCATCGCATCTTATGGACCGTACGCGCCGAGTGATGGTTGGCAACCACGATTTTCGGGTTACATCAACTTCGGACCGATTGATGATTTCCACTTTGCAGCGCATGTACCGCCATTTCTACTTCCGCCTGTGCGATGTGATTGACTCTGCTGCTCTTGTTGAAATGGGCGCCATTGATTGGCAGGACCTGCGCACCTCCGCAGCTCATGCAGGTATCTGGGAAGGTGTTGCGACTTACCTCGTGATTGTTTCTGACTACGTGAGGAAGTACCGCGGCGCCGGGCTCGAGTTGCCAAAGTTCGTCAGGGAAGCAGCTCGCTTTGGTGGCGATGAAGTTTATTACGCACGCGAGTTTTTGCGTGTTCCGATTGTGCCTCAATCTGTGCGGCTTTATGGGGCACAACTAGCCGGCTTCGTGCGAAATCTCGAAGTGGAAAGCGGCGCACGGCTCAGCCTGTTGCCATGGTTAGCAACGGCCGCATTGGTGGGGCAAAGAATTACCGGGAGCGATAAGGGCATTTGGTAGCAAGTGGCTTGGGCCCGCGCTTGGAAGTGTGAACGGGCAAACTTGATTCATTTCATTCAACCTTGGGTAAACCGAGAGGGGGGTGCCGGGGGTTTTGCTTTCGGCAAAAAATATCATGGACAATCGGCCTATTTCAGTTCGTAAATCAGACGCTGGCGGAGAGCTAACTTCGGTGGGTTCCAGCCGCATGATGCAGGATGCAGGGGCTTCCTCATGGCTACCTGGAGGATCACAACTTCCCGCTGCTGCCTACGCTACGAATTCGCAATCGATGATGATGGCGACTTCGCGACCGATATTTACAATCGATCCGCTGGCGGTGAAGCGCGACAAAACATCCAGTGCGATCTCGGCCGTGATTCACGTTGTTGGAATCACACTGATTCTGACAGTGGCATGGAATGTTCGGTCGGCAGTCACGCTGAAGCCTGCCACCGTTGTAACTCCCGTTGACTTCAAGATAACCGCGCCTCCGCCAGTTATGCCGGTGGCAAGGGTGCAAGGCGGGGGCGGCGGAGGCGGCGCTCACCAGGTTATCGAGCCTACCAAGGGGCGGCAACCTAACGTGTCGAAAGACTTGATTACTCCTCCACAAATCATCCGTATCGATCACCCGAAACTTGGCGTGGAGCCAACCGAGATGACAAAGATGCCGGAGACCAACAATCTTCCGAATCTCGGAATGAGCCAGTCACCGCAGATTGCAATGGCCTCACAGGGCAGTGGAAGCGGTTCAGGGTTTGGTCACGGCACGGGCGGTGGCATTGGCGGAGGTCGCGGCGTTGGCGCGGGACCGGGAAGCGGTGGCGGTTACGGTGGCGGCCTGATGAGTGTAGGCGGAGGGGTTAGCGCGCCGCAAGTCGTCCATTCTGCTGAGCCGGCGTTTACAGACGAGGCACGTCGGGCGAACTATCAAGGGAATGTCTCAGTCCAGCTCATCGTCGATTCACAAGGGAACCCACAGAATGTTCGCCTGGTTAGCCATCTTGGCATGGGGTTGGATGAGAAGGCCATCGAGGCAGTCAGACAATACAAGTTTCGGCCAGCCATGTACCAGGGACATCCCGTAGCCGTGCAGATCATCATCGATGTAGATTTCCACCTGCATTGATTTCGAATGCTGTAGCGCTTGCAATAAAAGAGGAACCCTTCGGGGCTCCTCTTTTTGTTGCGTCTTTGCGGCTCGGATGCTGGGGTACGGGATGACGGTGAAAAGAAGGAAAGAATAGTGTCGCCGGAAGTCGCGTACGACTGGAACAGGATCTAGCTCTGTCGGACCTGCCCGGAGACATGGTGCTGGCCAAATTCATATGGCTTATGGAACGGGCGGGATTGTTCGCCACTTAGAAGGAATTCCTCAGCGTGGCCAGGAGACCGCAGGAGAACCAGTGGGGGGGGGCTCAAGCAAGACCTACATGCTCTCGCCCCGCCGCAATGTAAGCAATAGACGTAATGAACTATTGATTTACTGCTTGAGCGGTTTGCGTATGCTCAGAAGCGGACTTCCTGGCGAAGTAGCCCTTGCGGGTCCTGACGGTCAGCTTGCCATGCTTGGGTGCATTTGCTTCTACCCGTACAGTCCGGTAGCCTTCCTTGCTTGTCGGCTTTGAGGAGCGATATCCGATAGTGTACTGATCGCGGATATCATGCGCGACTTCGGCTGCGATGCTGTCCACATCCTCAAGAGAACGGGGAAAATATGCGATGCCGCCGGTCTCTGCAGACAACCGCTCAAGTGCAGTCTTCGCTCGAGCAGCTTCATCCTTGTTGACGTCATAGAGTAGTCCGACGGTATAGACGACAGGGCCACCGAGGCCTTGAACGCGACGAATGGCCTGCTCCAGTTCAAGGCGCGATGCATTGTCTGCACCGTCGGTGATGACCAACAGGACCTGCTTGGGAAGCTTTCCATGGTGGGATAATTCATCCGCAGAAGCGGCTACCGCATCGTACATAGCCGTCGTGCCCTTGGAATCGAAGTGTGAGAGCCCGCGGTTGAGTGCGCCGATGTCGGAAGTGAATCCCTGATCGAGAAAGGCTCGATCGGAAAAGTTCACGATAAAGGTAGAGTCCTTCGGGTTCGATGCCCTCAGCAAGTGCAATGCTGCGGAATTGACGGCTGCGCGCTTATCGAGCATTGAGCCAGAGTTATCAACGACAATGCCCAGCGACACGGGCTGGTCCTGGTGCAGGAACGACGTTGTTGCCTGCGGCACACCGTCTTCCCAAACGCGAAAGTCTCCGCGGCTCAAATCGGATACCACATGGCCCTTTTCATCGACCACGGCGCAGGTCAACAGCACCTCGTCCACATCCTGATGCATCGTGTAGAGTCCGTCCCGCCGTTTCCGTATTTCGCCCGGGCGAGCTGGGCCGGAAGGTGCGGACGCAAGAGATGGCTCACTTTCTTCGATGTCGGGGCTGGGGATTGGATCGCGATCTATATCGAGTCGCGGCTGTACTTCTGCCTGAGTGGGGTCATGTGCCTGTAACGGACCATGGCTTGGGCCGATCGTGGCGGACTGTGCTTGTGGCTGAGCCGAAGGCTGTTGTGCCTGTGGCGATGGCGAGAGCTGCGCTTGGCATCGTAACGGCGATCCACTGGAGACAACCAAGGCTGCTACAGCAGTAACACAGAGTGTGCGCGATATCGCGCACACTTTTGAAGTCATAGAAGAGGTATCTTGCATCATTCTGGCGGCCTTATCGGAGAACTGGATTCGAGGAAATCGCCTTCGAGGTTGTCGAGGAATCGATTTGGTCCATCGGCAACTCCAATGAGAAGAGAGAAACAGATCCCTGGTCGGCATGTACCCAGATGCCATGGAACCCATCACGTATTTCAGGGTGAAGCGACAGGAGTGCAGTCATAACGGCAGTGACCTGTTTGCGCGCGCTCGGCGGGTCATGTAACTGGGTTGCCTGCGTCGCATCAGGAGCGTACTGCACGTCGAGATCGAGCGGGCCAAATGTTGTTGTGGTATCGACCGCAGTCAGCTGGAAAGTGGAGCCCTGCCCGCCGATCATCACTGGCTGCGCCCCCGGAAGATCGGTAGGCTTTACTCCATCCGCTTCGTGCTGCAGCTTTTCGAGATTGGGGCTGGACAGAAAATCGACAGGATCAAGAAAGTAGGCAGCCATGCGGTAATAGAACCAGGCATCCCAAGACATCTTCTTTTCGGCGAACTTGCGCGCTGACACCCAATACCAGAGCCCATCATGGCCTGCTTCGGTCATGGGTTTGCTGAAGAAGCCGCCAAGCATCCAGCGATGGTCGGGAGATTCGGACAAGACGAGAGAAATCTGTTGCGGCTTTGGTACGCCGGTAGCATGCAGAATGGCAAGTGCATAACTTGCTGGCGGAAGATCGGTAAAGTTCAACACAACCACCGGGTTACCACAATAGAAATCCGTCCGAGCTATACCAGCTTGTTCGGTAGACGCGTCCAGTGCGTAAATGCTATCGACTGTGATAGTTGCATTCTGGACAAGCGGCTTCAATGAGTCAATGGAACCCGCAATTCCACCGAAGTCCGCCGCGACCGCGGGCATGGTGTTTGCCCGAACGGTTTGTACGTCGCCGCTTCGGACCTCATTAGCTATCGCGCGAGCCGCACTCGATATCGCATCGCGTTGAGCAGGTGTCATTTGAGACTGTGTTTTGCAGGAGGCAGCGTTTGCTGTCAGGGACAGCGTAACGCCAACAACAACCAAAGACAACGAAAGCGCGCACGACGCTCGTGACGATTTAGCTGACATAGATGCAGCCTTCCATGTTGATCATTGGGCAAGCGAAATCCATGTCTTCGCAAGCACTCTAATATATGATGCAAGTAAATTCCTGTTCGGCTATACCAACAATGAAAATTGCCCGACCATTAATTCTCCACCCTATCCAGCGCAGGCTCCGCTTACCGTAGTCCTCAGATGGACAGTGAGAGCCACACGGTTGAACAGTGTTCCTGCCGTTGGCCGAAGTTACTGCGCCGTCATCGTCTGTCCAGAGCGTCCTGCCGTGCAATTGCCGATTCGATGTTTCCCCAAAGCGCCATCGGGGGGTCCTGAACGGGAAACAACTGGCGGGCGGCTTGAGCAATGACGTTAAGGTCGGCTAAAAGAGCGCGACATAGTTCGCAACTTTGAAGGTGTGGATGATTGGCGATCATTTCCCCCGAGCCGATTATGTCTGCGAGTTGGGAGTGGAATTCTTCGCAGCGCGGGTTATTAGCGAATTGCTTCATCTTGATCCTCCTGCTGCGGATAGTTGAGCAGAAATCTTCGCAATTTCAACCGCGCTTTGTGCAGCTGAGACTTGCTGTTGCCTACTGAGCAATCGAGCAAGGATGCGATTTCGTTATGGTCAAACCCTTCGACATCATGGAGCACAAAGATGAGCCTGTAGCCGGTCGGCAGATCGTCGATGGCGCGCTGCAATGTTAATCGGTCAATAGCGCCAGAGAGAGCGATATCGCGAGCGCCGAAATTTCGACCGGCCCGTTGATCTGAAGTGGGCTCCATCATTTCATCCAGGGAGTTCAATTGAAGGCCCTTTTTGCGCAAGTGCATCAGCACTACATTAACGGTCAGCCTATGAATCCATGTGGAGAGAGCCGATTCGGCCCGAAAGGTATGAATCTTGCGATGAATTTGTAGAAAGGCTTCCTGGGTCAGGTCTTCAGCTTCTTCTACACTGCCTGCAATGCGGAGACATAGAGAATAGACATGCTTTTTATGTATAGAGTAAAGCTGCGCGAAAGCGTGGTGGTCGCCATTGCGGACGCGGGCCAATATCTCTGCCTGATCGCTATCAGGGATGAGACTGGAGCCAATTCGCACGATGGGCGCACTTGCGGATCTCATCGAAGATGAAGTGGGAGTTCCACGGGGTAAGAGAGTTGAATAGCTGAACGAGGACATGTGTATCCTTGGAGAATCATGGAGTCGACAATGCTTCAATCGGGTTCAATACTGTGAACAGTTACCCGGATGGATGCAGCCTCGACCAACAAACACAGCCACAAAATCATCACGAACGATGAGATGCGTGTTTTGATCGTGAGGGTGTTTGCGATTGGGGATAGGAGGAAGTCGTGGGAGCCAAGTGCAGCATTTCTCAAGGAGAAATGCGGTCTGCCTGAAGGTGCGGCGGTTCAGCGGCGAGTGTTCTGCAGGAGCTGGAATTCGAGAAGCGAAGCAGTACGGATGGCAAAGCCCCTTGCGGTTGCAGGGGGCTTTGGCTTTCCAGTCAGGTTGGTTCAGCGGCTGGTGTTCAATTCAACAGCTTCATCACCAGCGATATACGACCAGATTATCCAAATACACGGTGGCCTTTCCGCTTCCGCCGTAGCCGTCGACCTGAAACTGCGTTTGCAGTGTAGGCGCCCAACCTAATGCAAATGCCGACGGGACAGTTATATTGATGCTCTGTTTGTGACCATCAAGCCATACCGAATGGTAGGTTACGTATCCGGAGTCATCACGTGAAGTTTGAATCTGAACGTGATGCCATTCATTCGGGCTCCAATTGCGGGGGTTGCAAGTTGCATTGGACGATTTCCATTCGACAATTGGTCTTTCAGGCGTTCCTGCGTTCTTGGTGTATTCCCACGTTCCCGAATAACCGGAGCATTGCATCGCGATAATTGCATTCTGGCCATTCGCCATCACCTGGTTCAAATCCATCTCCAGATTCCCAATGTTTGAAGATGTGCTCTTGAAATACACCCATCCGTCGTAAAGAAAATTAGTGTCAGCAGAATCGTCGTCGAAATTGACCGAATAACGCTCGTCCCCATTCCCTGAGAAGCTGGTAACAAACTCCCGAGCCGTCCCACTGTGCGACGGTGAATTGACCAGGCTCATGGATCCGTATGAGCTTCCCTGTCCTCCGGTGTCGTGAGCTGCCTGCCAGCCGCCCAGCGCCTGAATGCTGCTGACACTGGACGCATTCGAAGGAATACTTGCGCTGTTCTCTGCCGCCGAAACCGTGATCACAACATCAGTCACGCACGAGGATCCTTTTTCGCCCCACGCTTTCACGTGCAGGGTGTGCGATCCAGTCCCGACGCTGATAGATCTGTCGACGGAAGTGCCCTTCACCAATGCAGTGTCAGAGCTGCTATCAATGGAATATCCCATCGTTGCAACAGATTGGGAGGAACAAGTTGCTGCAGTTGCCGAAAGGGTGAATGGCACGCCAACCTGGCCTCCACTGGAAGGACTGTTGACAACCACGCCTGCATGCAGCGAAACGGTGAGGATGGCTGATAGCGAAGAGAGAAGTGAGATCTTCGTGAGCATATTGATGCAACGAGGGGAGGGGAACAGAATCATGAGTATGCCTCAACGGGAGATCTAGCCCGTAAAAGTTGAAAGTTGGCACATGACTTCCCGACGTCGCGGATAGGCGGCGAAAGGAGCCGAATTATGTGGTTTGGATCGATCGGGCTGGTCTGAAAAACCGTCACGCTATATGCCTGAACGGAACCCAGCAGCCTCTTTCAATTTATCTCTCGAGTGGCGGCCACAGAACGGTGGGCCGTTCGATAGTGCCGGACACTCTTAACTAAGAAGGAGGTGAGAATGGTATCGTGGTTCTAGCAAAGCGCCACTTACCTTTCTCAGCAGTTCTACAGCCTCCCGACGTCCAGGCAACTAATTAAAGAAATACTGCATCAATTAACGCTGAAACCATATTACATAATTTGCCTCAACTTTTGATCCGTTTTGATCTCAAAAAAGTGGAAAAAACCGGCATATGTGTTCATCTGACGAGTTTCTATTGACAGGATCACAAGTTATGTGTTCTTCGTGAAATCCTTGAGCGAATTAGATCAAAGTTAGTCTATTTGTTTGAGTTATGCGGTGGTTCCCGCTATCTAGCTAAGCCTCATCATTTGATAGCATCCCGCGTGATTCGCTGTTATACGATTGGACGGCCGATTGCATTTGGCATGATGCAGGCATCTATTCGAAGATTCCCTGCATCACGCCGAAATGATAGGCGGTCCTACCATCGAGAAATGGTCAAGTCATCCAAATAAACCATGCTGGATCCATTTGCTCCCAGGCCATCAATCTGGAATTGGGTTTGCACTACGCCCACCTGCCAACCCAGTGCAAAAGCTGACGGGACGGTCGCATTGATCACCTGCTGGTTGCCGTCGAGCCACACCGATTGATACGTTACGTTGCCGGCGTCATCACGCGAATAGGCGATTTGAACGTGATGCCAAGTGTTCGTTTGCCATGTGGAGATGTCGCACGGTTGAGAAGAAGCGACCCATGTGGCCCCTGCGCCGCTGTATTCCCATTTTTTGGAATAGTCGCTGCACTGAAAGGCATATATTACAGTTTTCCCATCAGCCATGACCTGGTTTGAATCCATTTCAAGATTGGCGATTGAACTTCCTGCTTCGATCCACACCCACCCGTCGTAGACGAAATGTTTTGACAAGACGTCGATCGCGTACGGGACGCTGAATATCTCACCGCCGGCATTTGAATAGGTGGAAGTGAACTGCCGTGCGCTGCCGCTCCGCGATGGCGCACTGACAAGGCTTGTCTCTCCGACTGCGGTTCCTGGCGTACCCGCGTCGTGGTTAAACTTCCAGGTAGCAAGTCGATGCAGATTGGAAGCGACGATCGCGTTGGCGGGAATGGCCGGCGAAATGGAGGGTGGTTGAATAACGTAATCGCCGCGCGCAAAGCCGCTGGTTGGTTTTCCTGCAACCACAGCAATCGCCTCGATGACGGTTGTCGCAGTCACAGGGATTGGTACCGCGTAAACAGCCGATGAAGCGGTTGGTGATGTGCCGTTGGTGCTGTAATGGATGGTTGCACCTGGTGTTGCATCCGCCAACGTGATGCGTTGCGCGGATTTATATGTACCGGCAGCAGGGAAAAACACGGGCGTGCTCACTGTGGAAGGTACGACAGTAATGTTGATGTGCAGATCTTCGCTGACTTTCGTTCCCCAGCATTTCACATGCAGAATGTGTGCGCCCGATGTTGCGCTTACCGCTGCGCTGAATGAGGTCGCGGTGATGGTGGTGGCACCCGAATCGATGGAATAACCCATTGATGCTGCTGGCTTTGAAGAGCAGGTCGCGGTGCTGGCGGTTAGCCTGAAGGGCGAAGTGACCTGGGCGCCGCTTGCAGGTGTCGATACGGTTATCGCATACCCGGGGACAGCCGCAGTCATCAACAACGATAGTGCGCAGAATATCCGTTTCATTGTTCCCCCTGAAGAGTGGAAATATTCCTTCGACAACGTAGAATTCCGTCGCTGGATCCAACCCGACAGTGCCCGGTCGCATCTGATCTATATCGGTATCTCGAAAAACGCATAAAATCGAGAGCCATATAGACACACGCGGACCCGCCGGGTCTGGAAGCTGCCAGACCTTGCAGTATTCAAATGTGCATGATCCAAGTGCAAGAAAAGAACAGACTTTACCTATACGTGCGCGGCTATGCCTGTTCGCAATAACGGATTTCTAGAACCCGCAAATTTGTCGTTCAAAGTGTCTCGTACCTTGTTACCGATTAATTGTGAGCAGAATAGCACACGCATCCGAAGTCACAGTGCCCTTCATCGCACAAAAAAGTACTTAATAACTGTCGCTAATACGATAAAAGAATCCGATAGTCATAAGTTAGAGCGCAATAAGTCGGGAAATTCAATTGCAAAGAAACAAGTTATGCCCAAGCCGATGCCCGAGCGGTGAGATTGGAAAAGCACAACTTTAATCGGCATATAACTTTAAGGAGTTTCGACCCTATCAAACGTTGTCTGTATCACGACCAAAAACTGCCGGCTTCGTTCGTCGAAGGAGATCTCGATTGAACGAATGCCGGCAGTGATGTTTCAGAAATCAGACCGCTGGAGCCAGGGTAAACGCATTTGAAGATCGATTGAACCAGTGCTGGTACTTTGCAGGTATGCTGGCATGCTCGAAGTTGTTTGTATGACAACATCGAGGTTTTCTC
>Ga0302319_10001012_pt1 | contig 63156 bp, 53 predicted proteins | sample Bog_T0_2_FD_203319 | JGI IMG/M metagenome (GOLD analysis project Ga0302319, IMG submission 203319) | Peat permafrost microbial communities from Stordalen Mire near Abisko, Sweden - Bog_T0_2 | ecosystem: Environmental > Terrestrial > Soil > Wetlands > Peat | place: Sweden: Abisko, Stordalen Mire...
CCGCATCGGCCTACGGCCTCAGCTCCGTCTGCCAGCAGGAGGATGCAGTAACATAACAAAACACGACAAAACTACATTTGCGTTGTGTCTCACTTCCGGGGTCAGGCCAGAAGTGCATTCAGAGGAAGAGCGAGAGAAATCGTATGCTAGAACATTGCAGCAAGGGATCGAGCGCATGGGGTTTAATTGCGCTATAGGGGTGAATGCGTCTATAGCGCCGTTTCAGGGCGAATCAGTTATATTTATTGTAAACAGAAATTATTAGACACAACGCCCGTAAGCTTGAACTGTAAATCCCTCACGGCTTCACTACCACAAACCACACCGTCTCCGCCTCCTGCGGAATACTGAACGTCAGCACCCCGTTTGCAAAAGTCGCCGCCATCGGCGCACCCCTTTTGCCGCTCGCATCCAGCGGATAAACCTCCCTCGGCCCATCGACACTCAGCCTCACCTCCACGCTGGCGCGATCGACGAGGATCGGTCCCGTGCCCGGCTTCTCCAGCATCGTGTGCGCCGCGTTCCATTGCTGGCCGCTGTTTTGTGTGTGGGTTACAAATGTCAGCAACGCCTTGCTTGAAGCCGCCAGCGGTTTGTAATCCATCGCGCACAGCGTCAGTGCCCCGTAGTTATGCGTCAGTTTTCCGAATTGAAACATCGCATCCTGCAGGCGCACGGTCTGTCCCCCCACAAACCCGGCCACCACTTTCGCCGGGGGCGCGTCGGCCACATAGCGCGCCGTTGCGGCATCCTGCGTCTGCACACTTAGGATCTTCGCGGCCGGACCACTTGTTCCAGACAGAACAGGGGAGCCCGTCGCGCCCAGGCCCGCTTGCAGCCGCTGCCAGAACGCCAGCGCTGGTGTGATACCCTGCTCCTCCCACGCTCCGCGATTCCGCAATCCCGCCGCTACGCGCTTTGCTGGAAATTCCCCGGGCAACGGCAACGTCATGCTTCCCGTCGCCATCGGGATCATTCCCGTCCGGAACATCATTGCCGCAGTCGGAAAAAAGCACGGGATCGCCGGATCTGCCCCCGCATCCAGCGGAAACTGGATCGCATCCGGCGCATCGCCAGGCTCGTAGTTCGGATACGCGAAAAGATAGATCGCATCCCAGTCCTGAAACGCCGCGAAGCTCGCAAATTCCGGCACGCATTCTGCGCGGTATTCATTCGGAAACGGAATGTTGTATTCCGTCACCGTGAACGGCCTCCCCGCCACGCGCCAGAAGGCGAGTCCATCTGTCAGCCCGTCGCTCTTGCCCAGCGCAGGCGTCATCGGCACATCCTTCACCGGATCGTAAAACGAGTCCGCGTAATCCCAATAGGAATGCGCATCCACAAAATCCGATTTCGCCTCGCGATACATCCCGGACAGCTCGCCAAACCCCGCCTGCGACAGCGTGATCATTTGCTTCACCCCGATCCCGCGCAGATACCCGCGCATCGTCGCGTTGTAGGCATTCTCCGTGTCGGCAATAAACGAAAGCCAGTCCGCTCGCGCGACGCCTGCTCCTGTTGGGGCCACACGCACGCCGCCATCCTCCAGCGCATGAGCCACCGGCAGCACGGCCGGCCCTTCGCCGCTCTTGATCTGCACGTTGCGGATCCAGATCGTCCCGGTCTGCCCGCCCAGCGGGAAACTCGGCAGCCGGTTATGCCCCTCCTCGGCGTTGTCGGCGCGGAAGGTGAAGGAAAAAAGCTGCCACTCCCGCGAGAGCGGCGCCTCCCCTGAAATGCCGATCGCCGTAAACGGCTCGTGGTCGGTCACCCCGCTCACATCCAGCGGATAAGGCGTATCGCTTTTCGCCTCAAAGCTCAGCGTGTAAGTCTTCCCCTTTTCCAGCAACCCCTGCCGCTCCCGGTAAAGCTGCACATGCCAGAAAGTGTCGTCGGTTTTCGCAACATTCACGCGCAGCGCTTCACCATCGCGCGCCATCGTGGCGGAGACTTTGTCCCCGATCGTTTGCAGCGTCCATTGCGAAGGCTCAGGCGAGAAACTGTAAAGGTTCCCGCCCGTCGTGCGGTCCGGTGTGCGCCACGCATCCGCAAGCTTCTCCGTGCTTTTATATTTCTGAACCAGCCACGCATTCCACAACTTTTGCAGCGTCCCATGGTAAGGCTCCGGCAGGCCGGCGAGATGGTTTCCCGGCGTGTCGCCGGACAATCCCATCAGCGAATCCTCATTATTGATCTCCACGCTCAGAAACCCCGGATCATCCGCGTACCGCAGCTTCGTGTAGGGATTCGTGTGCGTGAGCAGATCGTGGAAATATTCCTGGTCCACCGCAATCATCTGCGGGTCAAACTCATCCACGCGCTTGTCAAAAAAAGCGATCTTGCCCACCGACTCTGGAAACCCGTCCGCCGCCGTGAATTTCCGCGACACATGCAGGCACATGTCGATGTAGATGCCGCGCTTCTCCAAAGCCGCGATGAGGTAATCCATCCGCTCCAGCTTCACGGGATCGAGATGCCGGTGGTCGGGATATTTGGAGTCCCAGATCATCGTCTCCGGCCCGTCCCACGTATTGTCCAGGTGGTGCAACCGCACCGCGTTCACCCCGTATTTGGCCAGGTGCGCCGCCACCGCATCGGCCGCTCCGTGGCTGGGGAAACACGCTTCGAGCGCAATATTAGTCCCGAAAAAACGCACGTGCCGGTTCGTGTCGCTTTCATAAAAATGCCCGCCCTTCGCGATGATGAATCCGTTCTTCCCCGCGGGCGCTTCATTGAGAAACGACACATCCAGGTCATTGGGCGCCGCCTCATTCCTCGGTATCACAAATGGAAAGCGCGGTCTCGTCTCTGTCACCGTTCCGTCGGTCGTCGGCTCCATTGGCAGCTTCACGGCCACCGCTTTCAGCGACGCCAGTGAAATAGTCTGCCCGAAGTTCAGCATCGTCACGCCCCCGATCTCCACCGTCTGTCGCGTCCCGCCAAAGAAGAACGCCACATTCGCCTTGCCCGCCGCAAACCCGCCTAGCGCCGAAAACGCCACATAGACAGTGCGCCACTCCTTGGTCGGCATCACATCCCGCGTTGCCAGCACGGGATACGGCTCGTCGCTCCCCTTGATCGAAGCATTCACCGGCGCCACGGCGTCGCTCTGCGCCCGGATCGAAAAAACGAACAGCCCCGTGTCACCAGCCCCCATCGCCCCCGTCACCGGCGCCTGCGTGAACTGCTGCCACGCCTCCACGGGTATCGTGACCGATTGCAACCGCAGCGCCCGTGAGAACGGCAGCCCCGTCAGCAGCATCTCGCTTTGCTCCGCCTTCCCGCTGATCGCCACCAGCCGGAATGCCCCCACGATGTCCTCTTCGTTCTCCGGCAAAAGCGATTTTGGGGCCGGCCGCTTTTCCGGCACGGGTTGCGTCGCCGCCGGCGTCGGAGCCGCATCATCCGTCGCCCACACCCGCCCGCATACCACCACCTCAAAAAAGCAAACCGCCAATGAAAATATTACGCGCCGAAGCATGCCCTACTTTTGCCGAAATTGTGAAGTTGTCACGGAAACATCAATGCTTCTTTTCGGCCTGTCCGTCCCATGGGTCCTGTAAGCCCTGTCTCTTCGTAACGAAGCTCCTTCGTCACGCAATTGTCTTCGAGGCTCCAGCCTCGCAAACGTCGCCGATAATCAACGCAGCGAGATTCATCTCCTTACACTAAAATTACATAATTCCCTCTGTAATCGTAATAAATACGTTAATAATGCTTGACAAGTTTACCGCTATAATTGAATATTGGTTCCAACAAGGAAACTATTGCCTTCTTAAAAACAACCCCACCCAAATCAGACCCCAAACATCACAAACCCATGAACTCAACAGCGTCAGAAAAACAAATCGCCGCCAACCGGCAAAATTCCCGCAAATCCACCGGCCCGAAAACTCCCGCAGGCCGCGCCATTGTAAGAAATAACGCCCTGAAACACAGCCTCCGTTCCCGCGACGTCCTCGTCCAGGGTTTCAGCCTCTATGAAAACAAAAAGGAGTTTGCCAATTTCCGGCAACGTTTTCACGAGGAACTCGATCCCATCGGCCCTCTGGAGGATATGCTGGTCGATTCCATCGTCGCCACGCAATGGCGGCTATACCGCGTCCTCAAGGCCGAGTCCGGCGAGATCGCCCTGAATGTCGATGCCGGCAGCCAGTTCCGCGTGAAGGAGGATAACTACGTCACCGACTTCCTGCTCTGGAACCAGGTGCCCGATCCCGTCGAGACGATGAAAAAATCGGTGCGCGGCCTCTTCGTGCTCAAGGCCTATTTGTGGGGAGCCCGCAACGCTTTCGAATGCGAACGCAAACTATCGAAGAAGATCATTGACGGGGTGATTATCGGTGGAAAGCCAAACACCTATTCAAAGAGGCTTGAGAAATTCCGCGCACAGTCCGGGAAAAATCCCGGCAATCTGGAGCCCGGCGCATTGCTGGAGGATTACGAAAATCGAGTGATGGACTACCTTGATGACGAAATTGATCTGCTCGAGAAGAAATACGAGGCAGCCCTGAAGCAGGAGAAGATCGGCGAAGACTCGCACCGGGCCGCCGAGACCCTCCCTTCCATGGAAGTCCTGGAAAAGATCATGCGCTACGAAACCAGGCTCGAGCGCCAGCTCTACCGGGCCATGAATCAACTGGAGCGCCTGCAACGGATGCGGAAAGGCGAAGCCGTCCCGCCGCCTTTGCGCGTGGACCTGTCGGACAGGTCTTGAGTCAAAAACACGGCTTTTTGCCGAACAAAGCCAATCAAACCCAAATAATCGGCATAACAAAGCCAATTTCGCCCCATTTTTGCCCGCTTTTCCAAAAAGTGGACATGATGCCCAATATCGTATTAAATCCCGCCGTCACCTATGGAAAAACTCACTAACCTCTTCGAGAATAACAAGGCCTGGTCGGACAGCATCCGCCGGGAGGATCCCGATTTCTTCAAGAAGCTTTCCGGGCAGCAATCGCCGCGCTATCTCTGGATCGGCTGCTCCGACAGCCGCGTGCCTGCCAACGAAATCGTCGGCCTCCTGCCGGGCGAGTTGTTCGTCCACAGGAATATCGCCAACCTGGTTGTCCATACCGACCTCAACTGCCTTTCCGTGATGCAGTTCGCGGTCGATATCCTGAAAGTGCGCCACATCATTGTCTGCGGCCATTACGGCTGCAGCGGTGTGGGCGCCGCACTGCGTCGCGAACGGATCGGTTTGAGCGACAACTGGCTGCGCCATTTGGAGGATGTCCGGCTGAAACACGAGAAGCGCCTGGCGGGCGACGGCGGTGCTGAAAGCGTCGATCGCTTTTGCGAATTAAACGTGATCGAGCAGGTGGCAAATGTCTGCCACACCACCATTGCCCGGGACGCTTGGGAGAGGGGGCAGGAGCTTTCCGTCCACGGCTGGGCTTACGGATTGAAGGATGGGCTTGTGAGGGATTTGCAGAGCACCGTTTCGAAATTTCAGGACGCTTCGGATGTTTACGAGTCCGCTATCGCCCGTTTAGAGCAAATCAAATAGACGTAGCCACGGAATGGTGGATCGTGATCTCCGAGCACGATGCGACCAAACCGGCGAAGCCGCACTTTTCAAGTGTAAATTTATTATATATTCACAGTAATTAACAGACTTATCTTATTCGTGATAAGACAGTTGTGAGTTTATTCACAAATTGTTATTCCGTATTTTGTTTCAAAAGTAAAACGTGCTTCACATTGTCGATGGTGACCGTGAATTTGGAGAGAATTCCGTTCCCCAGCAGCCCGTCTTCGTCCGGAAATATCGCCTTTTCCTGAACGGCGATATCGACATCACCAAAGAACCTGCCGCCAAACTGGACATCCGTTTTCACCCGCCGCCCCGCTCCTTCCGGGGCCCCCAAATGCAGCCCGCTTAACCGCTCTGGTCGCCCGGCAACCCAATGAATCGTATCATCGCAACCCGTATCCAGCCGCAGCCATTGGCCGCTTTTTCCGGCAATGGAAACGGCCACGCACAAGCCGTCGTTCCGTCGTTTGATGGGCGTCGTCACCGTGGCTCCGGCAGGTACGTCGGCATGATCAAGCCACCGGATTTTGCCCGCCGCATAGTCAATCTGAACGACCCGGTTTTTCAAAAAATCCGCCCCCAGCAGCCCGTCGATCTTGTGCTTGCAGGCCCGGCTCGCCGCGCTCAAATCAATCGCCAGCAAGGACCTTTCCAGCGGCATCCCGCACACCTGCGCATCAAACTCGTTCACCCACTTCGCCGTGCTCCGGCTGTCCACGCCGCGCACCACCTCGGTGTTGCCGGGTTTCAGCCCGAGTTTCTCCGCCGTGTCGATGTTCAGCACCGTCGTGCCGGCCCCGGTGTCAAAAAGGAAGTCGAGCGGCTCCCCATGCCCCGCCACGTTCACCTTGATCCAGATGAGATGATGCTCGTAACGAAACGGCAGGTCATCCGCGGCCTCCGCATGCAAAAGCATCACGGAAACCAGCAGGGCGGCCGGAAGTATGGCAAGGAATTTAAGGCGCACCCTCAACTGTTTAAATCCACGGGATCGTTCAGTCGCGCTTTATTTCCGGCAGTCTGCCGCGCTTGTCTTTTTTTCAAAACCTGAAAGGATTTAATCAACGAATGAGCAATGAACAGCCCCTTGAAAAGGATCCTGCCAGCCCCGCATCACCGGGCGTGAAGCAGGAGTGCCGCGTGAAGTTTTGGGGCGTGCGTGGCTCCATCCCCACGCCGGGCCCCGGCACCGTTTACTACGGCGGGAACACCTCGTGCATCGAGGTCCGCGCGGATGGCGAGATCATCATCATGGATGCCGGCACCGGCATCCGCCCGCTCGGGCTGGCGCTGGTGGAGGAGTTCAAGGAGCAGCCGCTCAATCTCACGCTGTTGATCTCCCACACCCATTGGGACCACATCCAGGGCTTCCCGTTTTTCCTGCCCGCTTACAATGCCGCAAACAAGCTCCGCATCCTCGGCTACGAGGGCGCGCGCGCCGGGCTCGCGACGACCTTCGCCGGCCAGATGGAGAGCCCCTATTTTCCCATCGCGATGCAGGAGATGCCGGGCCACATTGTGATCGAGGAATTGAAGGAGCTGAAATTCTCGCTCGGGGCGGTGCGGGTGGAAGCCTGCTTTTTAAACCACCCCGGCATTTGCGTGGGCTACCGGCTTTTCACCAGCCAGGGTTCCATTGCCTACCTGCCCGACAACGAGCCTTATGGCCATCATCCCCCGAGCGAGGAGGATGGCTCCTGGGCAAAAGAGCCTTTGCTGGAAAGGGAGTTGATCGAGTTCATCCAGAACGTGGATGTCCTGATCCTGGACTCTCAATACGATGAGGGCGAATACGAGAAGCATCTGAACTGGGGGCATGGCTGTGTGCGCGACTCCGTGATGCTCGCCCAAAAGGCCGGCGTCAAAAAACTTTACCTCTTTCACCACGACCCGAATCACGACGATGCCTTCGTGGCCAGCCTGCTGGAGAAAGCCCGGGAAATGATCGGGGGAATCGGAAGCTCCATGCGGATCGAGGCGGCGAGGGAAGGGGAGGAGATCATCCTTGGAGGAGAATAGCATGACGACAATCTACCAGCTCGAGCACAGCCCGTTTTGCATTCCGATTGCAACCGCCTTGAAGGCGCTGAAAGTTCCATTCAAGCCCGTCCAGGTTTCCAATGCGGACCGCACCCAAATCATCAAGCTCACAAAGGGCGCCTACTACCAGGTGCCGGTGTTGGTGAACGGGAAGGACGTCGTTTACGAATCCAGTCCCGACAGCCAGGACGTCGCGCACTATGTTGACCGGAAGTTCGCCGGGAGCCGCCTCTTCCCGCGTCAATTGGGAGGCCTGCAATCCATCGTGATCGCCTTCATCGAAAACGAGATTGAGTCCGTCACATTCAGGCTCGTGGACCCGAAGTACGTTGCAGGTATCACGAACTTGGTGGAGCGCGTCGGCATCATCCGTCACAAGGAGCGCAAGTTCGGCAGGGGCTGCGTGGACCTCTGGAAAAAAGAGGCCCCCTTGTTGCGCGTGCAGGCGGAGAAAGTGCTCTCGCCTTTCGACCAGATTTTCCGCCACACGGAATTCATCTTCGGCTCCGCGCCGGTCTATTCCGATTTTCTGTTGTTCGGGATCATCGGCAACCTCACCTACCGCAATTACAATCCGATCCCCCCGCGCCTGAAGGCCTTGATCAAATGGGAAAAACGCATGCGCGCGTTCCGCTTTGCGTAAGTTTTACGGGTGCGGGTGCGAAGTCAGCAGGAAGAACGCTGCAATGGCAATCACCGCAAAGAACAGGATCGCGGCCACGTAGAAGGCCATCAACGTCGGGGGCGGGACTTGCGAGGAGCGGATCAGCGAATAGGTGATGCGCTCTTGCAGCCCGGCAATATTCCCGCGATGCGCAAGGACGCGTTCAAGCGCCTCCGGCTGGTTCATCGGCGCGATCTCGGAATCAGCCAGGCAACGCCCGATGGCAAGAAAGGCGGGCGATTTTTTTTCATCGAGGCTCTTCACATTTTTGGAGGCGCTCTCCTTCTGTTTTTCCAGGGCCGTGATCTGCGAAAGCAACTCCTTGTCCCGCGCTTCGGATTCCTCCCTGGCGTCACGGATTTTTTGATTCAACTCCTCGACTTGCGCATTGATGGACTGGATCTGCTGGGCCGCGATTTTCAGGTCCATGGAGACTTTCATGCGTGTGCGCTGGAGATCCTCTATTTCATTGGTTAAAGCCGTGCGTCTCTCTTCTATCCAGAATGTCTGGTCCCTTACGTGGTTGCTCTGCGGCGCGCCCATGAGGTTCCGCAGCCGGATGCCGAACGTTTCATAGGCTGCCCCAAGGTCGGCAATGGCCGCGTCAAATCGCTGGATGCTCTCGTTGCCTGCGGGAATCGATTTTTCCGCCGCAACGCGCGCCTCGATCAGGGGTTGTAACGCAGGCTCAAGCCCGGCGAGAAGATCCTCGAGATTTTTTCCATTCTGTTTTCGCTGCAACTGCAGGCTGTCGATGCTCCATCGGATATCCGCGCCCTGGTTGGAGAGGTCGGCCTGCTGGCGTTCCATGGCATGGATCGCCCGCATCTGCTCCTCGATCTCCGGGGGAAAATCGTCCACCTGCTGCCAGCCGAGCGCGCCGAGGTTGATCTCGGCTTTCGTCAGCCTGTGCCGCTCCAGCCGGATCTGGATCCGCCCGGCGGTCCGCTGGAGTTTTCTCTCCAGTTCATCAAAGCCGGCTGTGACAAACATTCATTTATTCCTGGGCGCTGCCCAATCGCGCGAGGATGCTGTAATCCTCGAGTGTCGTGGTGTCCCCGGTCACGGTCTTTCCGCTCGCAATTTCCTTGAGCAGGCGGCGCATGATCTTGCCGCTGCGCGTTTTCGGCAGCATCTCTGCAAAGCGGATTTCATCCGGGGTCGCGACGGGTCCGATCACGGTGCGGACATGCTTCTTGAGCTGGCTCCGCAGTTCCTCGGTCGGTTTCACGCCTTGTTTCACTGTCACAAAGCAGACGACCCCCTGGCCCTTGAGTTCATCGGGCTTGCCCACCACCGCGGCTTCCGCGACTGCAGCGTGGCTGACAAGCGCCCCCTCGACTTCCGCGGTGCCGATGCGGTGGCCCGCGACATTGAGCACATCGTCAATGCGGCCCACGATCCAGAAATAGCCGTCCTTGTCGCGACGTGCGCCATCACCCGCAAAATAACACCCTTTGACCTCGCTCCAGTAGGTCTTTTTATAGCGCGCCTTGTCCCCCCAGATGGTGCGGAGCATCGACGGCCATGGTTTGCGGATCACGAGTTTGCCGCCCTCGTCCACGCCTACCTCTTTTCCATTGTCGTCCACCACCGCGGCATCGACGCCGAAGAACGGCAGCGTTGCCGTGCCCGGCTTGGTCGGGATCGCCCCCGGTATCGGGGTGATCATATGGCCGCCGGTTTCTGTCTGCCACCACGTGTCCACGATCGGGCAGCGCCCGCCGCCGATGACCCTGTGATACCACATCCACGCCTCGGGATTGATCGGTTCGCCGACGGTGCCCAGCAGCCGCAGGGAGGTAAGGTCATATTTCTTGGGCCATTCATCGCCCCACTTGATGAATGCACGGATCGCCGTCGGCGCGGTGTACATGATGGTGACCGCATAATCCTCGACGATTTTCCAGAAGCGGCCGTTGTCCGGCCAGTTGGGCGCGCCCTCATACATCAGCGACGTCGCGCCCATCGCCAGCGGCCCATAGACCACGTAGCTATGCCCGGTCACCCAGCCGACATCCGCCGTGCACCAGTAGACATCCTCGTCCCGCATATCAAAGACGTATTTGCAGGAGGTGTACGCTCCCAGAAGATAGCCCCCGGTGGTGTGCAGGATGCCCTTGGGTTTGCCCGTCGAGCCGCTCGTATAAAGGATGAAAAGCGGATGCTCGCTGTCCAGCGGGACAGGCGCGCACTTGGCATTCACGTATTCCATTTCACGGTGCCACCAGACATCGCGGCCTTCCTCGATGTGGATGGTGTTGCCCGCCCTGCGGAAAACAATCACGCGTTTCACGGCGCCCGCCCCTTTTTTCAAGGCATCATCGACATTATGCTTGAGAGGCACGATCGCCCCGCGGCGATATCCTCCATCCGCGGTGATCACGGCCACCGCGCCGCTGTCCTGGATGCGGTCATGGATGGATTCCGCGCTGAACCCCCCGAAGATCACGGAGTGGACGATGCCGAGCCGCGCGCAGGCCAGCATGGCGATTGCCGCCTCGGGAATCATCGGCATGTAAATGATGACGCACTCGCCTTTTTTGATCAGGTTGCGTTTGAGCACATTCGCAAACTTGCACACCTCGCGGTGCAGTTGCTGGTAGGTGTAAACAACCTTTTCGCCGGGCTCGCCTTCCCAGATGAGGGCGGCCTTGTTGCGGCGGGGGCCGTCGAGATGGCGGTCGAGACAGTTTTCCGACACGTTCAGTTTGCCGCCCACGAACCACTTGGCATACGGCTCCTTCCAGTCCAGCACCTTCGTCCACTTCTTGTTCCAGAGCAGCTCCGACGCTTCCCGGGCCCAGAATTTATCGGGACGCTTGATGGATTCCTCCCACATGGCGCGGTATTGCGCGAGGGACTGGATGCGGGCTTTTTTTGAAAACTCCTTCGAAGGTTTGAAGACGCGGTTCTCGTGAAGCTGGGATTCGGTATTGTTGCTCATGAATGGGGTGATTGGGAGAGGAGGAAAGAAATATCAGTGTGGATGGAATTCCTCAATCCAAACTTATTGCGAAGTTTTCATCCCGTGGCCGGGGGAGGCTGGGACAAAAAAAGGGCGCGGAAAAGTCCGCGCCCTCTCTAAATTTGAATCCCGCATTACGCAGGAATGTGGACGGCCGTGGTGAAAAACTATTTCGCGGCTTTGTCTTCGATGTATTTCACTACATCGCCGACTGTCTGGAGCTTTTCAGCATCCTCGTCGGGAACTTCCACGGAAAACTCTTCTTCAAATGCCATCACGAGCTCGACGGTGTCCAATGAGTCCGCACCCAGATCCTCGATGAAAGATGCATTTGGGGTCACTTGTTCAGGGGTCACGCCGAGTTGCTCGACGATGATGTCTTTTACTTTTTCTTCTATTGTTTTTTCTGACATAAAATATTCGGTTGGGTTGTGTTTCGGTTAGGCTTTAATGACCCGCGCTGTGTTTGGCAACAAATAATTTCAACCTTTTTTTAAACTTCCCGCACTGGTTCGTATAGGATGCAAAATCCGGCCTTGTTTTAATTGCGGAGTAAAACCAGAATATCCGCGAACCCATGAGTAACACACCTCCCGATTTCGATTTTAAGTTTTTGCCCGACTGGCTGAAGGAAGACCCTTCCAAAAACGCCTATGCCAACTATGAGGGGGAGGATTTTGAAAAACCCCGGAGGGATTTTTCAAAGCCAAGGCCCGGACGCGGTGACCAGGGGAGGAAGGACCAGAAACGTGGCGATTCTCCCCGGCGTCCCCAGCAGCGGGATGATCGCAATCGCCCAAGTGGTCGCCCGCAGGCTCCTGTTGCTCCTGTGGAGAAGCCCGCCGAGGTGCGCGTGGAGTTCTTGCCCGAGCCGAATTGCACGGTGGCCCTCGCGAAACAGATCAAGACAAGCGCCAGGGCGTATCCGCTCTTCGATCTCGCCCGGATGTTTCTCGGGAAGCCCGACCGCCATCTGGTCAAAATCACCACTATCGACAAGAGCCCGACCTTGCACCAGTGCGGGGAGAACGGCCCGGTATCCCTCGACCGCCAGTCCATGGAGAAGAATGCGTTCATGGTTTCCAAGCATCTTTTTTACGGGGAGGAAACGACACAGGGTGAACCTCCCAAGGGGAATTATTCGAATGTCGCGCGTTGCGGCCTGAGCGGCACCTTGCTCGGTCCGACGAACCACCATGCGTATCAGCCGACGCTCAGGAAGCTCTACGAAGAGCGTTTCAGCAGGCGGATGCCCTTTGCGGAATATCAAAGGGAAATCCAGATCGTGACAGATCCCGCGGTGATCGAGGCATGGAAGGACCAGGCGCGTTCCCGCACGGTATTCAAGACCCTGCAGGAGCCGGAGCCGCTCGAAATCGCGTCTGCAAGCGAGGCTGAGCAGCATTTTCGTAAACACTATCTGGATCGATGCCTGCGCAGTGGAAATTCATTCCGGATGTCGGGTGAAGCCAGCCGCAACCTTCCGGACCGGAATTTCACCGCAGCCGTCCGGCATGCATGGGAGGACGAAAACCGGTTTCCGGGCCAGTTGATGAACCACCTGCGCCATGAATTCATCCGCGCCGGCCTTCATATTTTCAAGCACCGCAACCGTGTGCAGCTGGTGTCGGGAATCCGCCCCACGCCGTTCAGCAAAGTGCAGGAAACGTTGTCCGACACTGTCACCGAAATATTAAAAGTGATCGCCAGCACGCCAAAATGCACGCGGGCGGATCTGGCCGCGAAAATTCTCCCGGCCCAGGAGGAAGACGCCGCAAAGCACAAATCCCTCCTGGTGGCCGATCTGCACTGGCTCACGCACGCCGGCCATGTGATCGAGTTCCACAACGGTATTCTGGAACTCCCGTCAGTTCCCAATCCAGCTCCCGATGCAAAAAAGCCGCGGGAGAAAACCGCCGGCCAGGCTGCCCGGACCGGGCAACCGGAGAAGCAAACGCCCGTGGTGCAAGCAGAGGAGCCGGCACCACAAGAGCCATCTGTTCAGGAGGAACCACCGGTACAACAAGAGGAAGTATCGTCGCCGCCTGCACAGGCTGTCGAACAGCCGGAAGAACCCGGGGAGAAGCAGGATTAGGACGATCTGCTAGCGCTCCGCGACGATGGTCTTGGAAACCCTCAGTTTTTCGTAATTTGGGAAAAAAGCCTCGATGGTGTAGGTTCTGCCCGCCGCCATGTCCCGGCCGGAAATCGTTACAGTGTATTCGACATGCTCATGGGGGTTGATGGTCACATAGCCGGGATCGTTGTCGAAAGACTGGTTCTCCGACCACTGGGTGACCAGTTTGCCCGTTTCGTTGCGTAACAATACCTCGATGCGCTGTGTGGTCGGAAAATCGAACTGCTCGATTTTTCCAGAATTATTGGTGAGTTTGATTGTGACCTGAATTTCGTGCGATTGCGAAAGTTTCAGCGGCTGTGGAGAGATGTCCATTGTGAGGTCATCCGCTTTCTTTTTGCCTTGGTCGTCCTTTTTGTCCTTGTGAAAAATATTGACCATCCTGTGGAAGATGCCGGGACGGGGCGTGGGAGAAGCGGCGGTTTCCTCTTCCGCAAACAAGGGATTGATGAGTGCCAGCAGCAGGAGAAAAATCAGGGAGCGCAAAATCATGTGGATTTGTTACCCGATGGGATGATTTGTTGCAAATTGAATTGATTCATTTTAACAATCCCTCCATGAAAACCCCTTTGTGGTGCTTGCTGGCAGTTCTGGCCCTGAGTTTCATCGCAGCAGGAAAGAAGGAGCCGGAATTGACTGTTCGCTTTTATACCGAGGGCAATGTCCATGACACCAGCGTCTTCACTGTCCCTGTTGTGGTAGGATCGCCTCCGCGGAAGGCTTATATTTCAAAAATACCGAATATTTCCGAGCGCGATATCTCTGCGATTTATTTGTTTGTAGGCTCGGATGGAACCGTGGGCTGCACATTCGTACTCGATGAACACGGAAGGGTGGGCCTCGATACCCTCAGTGTCGAAAAGCGGGGCACAGCTCTCGTCGCCGTGGTGAATGGACGGCAGGTGATGGATCTGCTGATTGATAAGCGCGTTTCGGACGGAATCATCACCATTCCGCGCGGACTGTCCATTGAAGAAGGCCGTATGCTGAGAAAAACGTTCAGGTCCGTCCAGCCTGTGCCCGCCAAACAATGAGACGTGCCATCTTTATTGCGTCGCTTATTTTTGCAATGTCCGCACCGTTGCCGGCCCAGCAGGGGGAAGGGCTCAACCTGAGGCTCCCAACAGAAAATGACGCGCTCTACACGGGCGACGGTGAGAAATTCTATCAGTTCGTCGATCGGGATGTGAACGGGGTCAAAACTACCCCATGGGAGGGTGGCCAGTACGGATTTGTGCGCGATCCGGTGGAGACTGCCGTGGGACTGGTCTATACGCGTTTTCATGAAGGCGTTGATATCAAGCCTCTGGAGCGGGATGCGCAGGGGATGCCGCTCGACCAGGTTTGTGCCATTGCCGAAGGCACGGTGGTCCATGCCAATGATACTGCGGCGTTTTCCAATTACGGCCGGTATGTCGTGATCGACCACAAATGGAGCGGCTGTCATTACTACAGTCTCTATGCGCATCTGAACGTCATTAGTGTTCACGCTGGGCAGCATGTAGCGAGGGGTGAAAAAATAGGCATCCTGGGATTTACGGGCGAGGGCATCGACTTGCGGCGGGCTCATGTGCATTTCGAAATCAACCTGATGCTGAGTTCCTCGTTTGATGCGTGGCACCAGACCTTTCATCCGGGCGAGATTAATCACCATGGGAATTACAACGGGATCAATCTCACAGGCTTCAATGTCGCCAGGTTCTACCTTGCGCTGAAAAAGAATCCGTTGCTCACAGTCCCGGGATTTCTGTCGCAAGAAGAGGTTTATTACAGGGTGATTATTCCGGATTCGCCGCATTTTGATTTGTTGCGTTTCTACCCGTGGATGCTCACGGAAAAGCCGAAAGGAAATCCTCCTTCGTGGGAGGTTTCCTTTACACAATCCGGAGTTCCGTTGCGAATCGCACCCGTGACACAGCAGGTGGCAGGGCCGGAGTTGTCATGGATCAAACCTTCCCCGATCAATTACTCGATGCTCACCCGCGATGTCGTCACCGGCAGCGGAAATCATGGCAAACTCTCGGTGACCGGCCAGCACCTGATGAAGTTGCTTACTTCACCTGATTGATCGTAATGCACTGGGATTACTGGAGTCTGCTCGGGGGAATCGCTCCCGTATTTATCATTATCGCCACCGGATTCATGATCCGGCGGCTGGGCTGGTTGACTGCCGAGTCTGACAAAAGCATCCTCAAGCTCACGATTAACGTGCTATATCCGTGCCTCATCTATGATTCCATTCAGGGCAACAATGCGCTTGATAATATCGGCAACGTTTTGCTGGCGCCGGCAGTTGCATTTATCACTGTCGCCGCGAGTCTGGGGTTATGCGCTCTGGCAGGAGGATTGCTGCCGTTTGACAGGAACGAAGCGCGGACTTTTGCATTCACCGCGGGAATCTATAACTACTCATACATACCGGTTCCTTTGGTGCAGAAGTTTTTCGATCGCGAAACGATGGGAATGCTTTTCGCCCATAATCTCGGAGTCGAGATTGCATTCTGGACGGTGGGCATTTTCACACTCACCCACTCGTCCAGCAGGAAAGGCAACTGGAGGGAAATGTTTAATGCGCCGGTGTGTGCAATCATCCTGTCGTTGATTCTGAATTTTTTCCACGCCCACGATTGGATGCCTTCATTCTGTGCCATATCCGTGCACATGCTGGCGCAAAGTAGCATTCCGGTGGCGCTGCTGATTACCGGTGCCACACTTGCCGATCAACTGCTGCTAAACCGCCCCCGGGCTGTGGGAACGGCGGCTATGGCTGGCTGCGCGATGCGCCTGCTGGTGCTGCCGGCAATCATGCTTCTCATCACAAAAATCCTGCCCTGTTCGATAGAGCTGAAACGTGTCCTGGTGATTCTCGCCGCCATGCCGGCCGCAATGCTGCCCATCGTTATTGCCAAACACTACGGTGGCGATTCAAACGTAGCCATGCAGGTCGTTCTTTCCTCCACGCTGGTTGGCTTGCTTACGATTCCCTTGTGGATCCAGTGGGGAATGCATTTTGTGGGAGTGTGAGGAAACTTACGGGCTGTTTTGACAATGTGTAATAATTAACGAGACTTTAGCTTCCAACACGGGGCGGCGATCGTTTAATATTGAAACATGCAAAAGTCAGATGGAATGAATTACGCCCCCCAAGGCAAGCCATCTCCGGTGGTCCAATACGGGGAATTTGTTTTTGCCGCGGTAGCCCTTGACCATGGCCACATTTACGGGCAGTGCCACGGCCTTGTCGAAGCCGGAGCGGAACTGCGGTATGTCTATGACCCCGATCCGGCCAGGGTGGAGGCATTTTGCAAGACTTTCCCCAAGGCACAGCCTCTTGGCAGCGAGGCGGAAGTGCTGGAAAAAAAGGACGTGCATCTCATTGCCTCGGCCGCCGTGCCAAATGAGCGGGGACCGCTCGGTTTGCGCGTGATGGATTCCGGCAAGGATTATTTCAGCGACAAGACGCCATTCACTGAAATGCAGCAGCTTGAAGCCGCTCGCAGGAAAGTTGCGGAAACCGGACGGAAGCACATGGTATACTATAGCGAACGCCTCCATGTGGAATGCGCTGTATTTGCGGAGCAGCTCATTAAAGACGGCGCTATCGGACGTGTGATCCATGTGGCGGGTTTCGGTCCCCACAGGCTCAATGCTCCTTCGCGGCCGGCGTGGTTTTTCGAAAAGGAAAAGTATGGTGGTATCCTGTGCGATATCGGCAGTCACCAGTTCGATCAGTTCCTTGCTTTTAGTGGCGCGAAAGACGCGCGCGTAATGCATGCGTCAGTGGGCAATTACAATAATCCGGGCCATCCGGAATTGGAGGACATGGGCGAGGCAAATCTGATCGCCGATAATGGCGCGACGAACTATGTGCGTGTCGATTGGTTCACGCCGGACGGGCTTCACAGCTGGGGCGATGGGCGCACATTCATCCTTGGGACGAAAGGTTATATGGAATTGCGCAAGTACACCGATGTGGCCACGGAAAAAACGGGCGATCATCTTTTCCTCGTGAATGACAAAGGGGAGAGGCATCTGCGACTGGCGGGCAAGGTCGGTTTCCCTTTTTTTGGGAAGCTCATCCTTGATTGCATTAATCGCACTGAAAATGCAATGACCCAGGTGCATGCATTCAAGGCGGCGGAACTCTGCCTTCGGGCGCAGGAAATGGCGGTGACCAGCTCTCAGCCAGTGGCGGATGTTAAATGATCCTGGTGTTGGTCTTTTAGGACAAGCCTCAGGCATTCGTCCAGAACGGCCATGTGTGCTGCCACCCGCTGATCCAACGCAAATTCAGAAGGGGTCTCGATTGTAAAAGTCCGCTCGGAGTGTTGGATATGGAGATGAAGGGCTTCGGGAATACCAAAGCTGGCGAATTTTTTCAGGTTGATTTTGCGCCGGACAATACCGGGTTTGAGCGGTTTGCGTCCGTCGATGCGGGTGCGGCTGTCGATGGGTATGACTGATCTGGCGGCCTTGACAAATTTCTCGCCCCAAAACGGAGTGGCGTACTCCGTCTCATAAAGATAGAGCCCCTGGCCGTCGTAATCCTCATGCAACATGAGGGAAACCGTAAAATGGTGGGGCTCTATCAACTGCTTCATCGCTTCAATGGACGGCAGGTTTTTCAAATGAAAAATCCTGTTGAGATCCACGCCGTTTTGGTCCATGCGGCGGTTATTGATGAGGCCCCAGGGGTTCAGGCATGGGAACAAAAGGCATGGCAGCTCTGAAAGGATATGGACATTTTTTTCCGCCCAGGCGATGAGGGCTTCCACTCCGGCCGGTTCGTCACCGTGAATCCCGGCCGAAACGTACAGGCCGCCCAGGGCACCGAGGGATTTTGTTTTCAGGTAGTAGAGCTTGTAGTCAGGCGTGGTGGCGTAGCCGCGCATCCGCACTCCCGAGGCTCCTGCAACCGCGCGCCATCGCTGCACGAGGTGCCGGTAATCGTGGGAACGCTGCTTTGACAATTCGGAACGGATTTTTCTGAATTCGGATTGATTTTCCATTTCACGCCCCGTTTGTCTTTATCCTCATTCCGAAATTTGCATATGGTTTCTAGAGTTGAGCCAGCAGCTTTGCGTGGATGCCGTCGAATCCGCCGTTGCTGAATATGACGACTACATCGTGCTCACGCACGAGTGGTTTTAGGCGTCGGATGATATCATCGACCGTGGGTTCATAGTAGGCAGGACGGCCGGATTCCGCTATTGCTGCAACGACCTTTTCGGGGTCGAGGCGGTCCTGCTCGGGGAGCTGCTCCAGTTTTGCGACTTTTGCAAGGATCACACCGTCGGCATCCTTGAAAGCTTCCGGCAGTTGTTTTTGGAAAACGGCGCGGCGAGTAGTGTTTGAGCGGGGCTCAAATATGGCCCAGAGCCGGCTGCCTTCGTATTGATGGCGCAGCCCTGCCAGCGTCTGTCGGATGGCGGTGGGATGATGGCCGAAATCATCAATGATCTTGATCCCGCGCACTTCACCTCGCACTTCCTGTCTGCGTTTCACTCCCGCGAATGAGGCAACCGCTTTTTGGATGACCGGCAGGGGAACGCCATAGAAATGAGCTGCGGAAATCGCCATTGCAGCATTGCGCACATTGTATTCGCCTACCAGTTGCATGGTAAACTCAGTATCGAAAAGTTTGAAAGTCGAGCCGTGCGAATCGTAGCGGACATCGCGGATTTGATTAGCCGCGTTTGGAGAAAATCCGACCTCCACGATTGGGGCGGTGGATGATTTGCCGACATCGATGCAGTTTTCGTCGTCTGCATTCAGCAATACCATGCCGTTGCCTGGTACAATCCTGAGCAGATGGGTGAAGCTTGTCTTGATGGCATCCAGATCCTTGAAAATATCCGCGTGATCAAATTCGATATTATTTACGATGACCAATTCCGGCATGTAATGGACAAATTTGGAACGCTTGTCGAAAAACGCGGTGTCATATTCGTCGCCTTCGACTACGAAGTGCTTTGAATCGCGGATGACACATCCTTGTCCGAGATTCACGGGAATGCCGCCGATCATATAGCTGGGATCAAGGCCGCCGCACTGGAGAATCCATGCAACCAGCGACGTGGTGGTGGTCTTGCCGTGGGTGCCGGTGACCACAATATTATGGCGGCCGCGCAGGAAAAATTCCTTCAGTGTTTCCGGCAGGGACAGATAGTAGAGCTTGCGATTGAGTACCGCCTCAACCTCGGGATTGCCACGTTTGATGGCATTGCCGATCACGATGGCATCGGCATTATCCGGGATATTTTCCGGCTTGTAGCCTTCGCTCAGGCGTATGCCTTTTTCCGCAAGGAATGTGGACATTGGCGGATAAATGCTTTCATCGGAACCGGTAATGATAAAGCCTCTATCCCACAAAGCAGCCGCGACCGACCCCATGGCAGTCCCACAGATGCCCATGAAATGGATGTGTTTGAAATCTTTGGTCATTCTTCAGGGAAGCTAAATCGCTGGCATCGCTTTAAACAAGCGCGGCGTGAAGGAAATTAAAATTAAAAGGGATTGGGGACGTCGGTGAGATCCTTGATGCGTTCATTGGTGAGATCGGACTGGTATGAACTCATCCCGGCATTGCGCGCGGATGCGGAGCCGATGTTGTTGTAAAGGCCGACGAATTGCACCTGTGCGTCGCGATATTTCAACCAGGCACGCTGCGCCTCCCGCAATTGGGCGGTTACCATGGCGGCGCGATCCTTGTCATCGCCCTGGATTTGTTTGATGAGTTTTTGATACGCGGTGTTCAGTTTCTTGTCCGACTCGGCGTCCGTTCTTGTTGCATCGTCGTTCGACTCGCGGGCTGTCTGTGCCCAGACGGGAGCCAGCAAGGCAAACGCAATCACGAGGAACCACATCAATTGCTTTTTCATGGTGGTAAAGCAAAGCATTCACCTCGCTGACGGGCAATTCTTTTGCGAGTTGGAGGGGATCTAGGAGAGGAGGTCGGCGAGTGCGGCGTCGAGGGAGGGGAAGCGGTACTTGAAACCGGCGGCAAGGGCGCGGCGGGGGAGGACGCGTTTGCTGTCCAGGAGCTCGTGGGAGAAGTCGCCGAGAACGGTTTTCAGCAGGAAGGCGGGAGCGCGGAAAAATGCCGGACGATGCACGGCGCAGGCGAGGGATTTTGTGAAATCGGTGTTACGACAGGGGTGGTGGGCGGCGGCGTTGAGAGGGCCGGTGATGTGAGTGTTCTCGAGGGCGAAGAGGGCGAGGGAGGCTTCGTCGTCGATGTGGATCCATGACATCCACTGGCGACCGGAGCCGAGGGGGCCGCCGAGGCCGGCGCGGAAGATTGGGACCATGGTTTGGAGGGCGCCGTGGCGGCCGAGGACGATGGAGGTGCGCAGGGTTACGACACGCAGAGGGTTGGCAAGGGTTGGCAACGGTTGATTAGCCCTGGCAGATGAGAGAGGTTGCTGGAGGGCCTCGTGTTCCCATGATTGGACCACATCGGCGAGAAAACCGGTGCCGGGGGGTGAATCTTCATCGACCTCATTTTCCCCGGTGTCGCCGTAGTAGCCGACGGCGGAGCCGCTGATGAGTGTGTGGGGCGGGGCGGGGCAAGCGGCGATTGCCTCCATGATGCGGCGGGTGCCGAGGATGCGGCTTTCGGAGATGCGACGGCGCTTTTCCTTCGTCCAGAGGCCGAACACGGGTTCACCGGCGAGATGGATGATCGCTTCGCAGCCATCGACGTTTACTTTTTCATCGTACGAAAATTTGCGGGTTTCGATGCAGCCGGGGACCGGGCGGGAGGTATTGCGCGTGAACCCGACCAACGTGTGGCCTTTTTGTTGCGCGAGTTCGATGATGCGCGCCCCTATGAAACCGGTCGCACCTGTAATGCCGATTTTCACGATGTTGTGCCGCCTATCTTAAATCGTATTCGCTGTGGAGCCAGCGGTAGGGGAAGCGTTCACCGGGGCAATCGGTGGGCACCGGATTGATTTCCTTGTGCGCCTTCACGATTGCGACATGCCCCTCGAATTTTCCGCAGCGCGTGCGCAGGTAGCGGATGAGTTCGTCGAGGGCCGCGAGTTGATTTTTGGTGGGAAGGTCGCGGTTGAAATCACCCACGAGGCAGATACCGAGCGCGATGCTGTTCAGATAATCGCTGTGGACGTGGCCGCCGTTGATCTGCCGGCGCCACCGGTCGCCGATCTCGATCTGCCCGTCGCCGGAGGAAGAGCCATTGCCGATCACAAAATGGTAGGCGAGGCCGTTTGGCATTTTGCGCGTGTAGCGGTGGTAGTAATCGAAAATCTTCGCGTTGCCCTGGCGCGTGCCGGAGTTGTGGACCACGATGTAACGCCAGCGGCCCCTCATCACAGGCGCGTTGCGAATGGCATCAATCACCGGGCGGGTGAGGAAATGGTAATTTGTGGGCGCCGACCATGGCCACCAACCGTGTGGCTCAGCTGGCGGCGGGGGTTCCGGAACATTGTTGTCAAATTTTTCGACGTAAACCTGCGCCTTGGGCGATATCTGGATCATATGCGAGGAACGCTCCGTGGGAGCGGGCGGCGGCGTCGGCGCGGGAGTCGGCTCCGGAGTCGAACGGGGCGGAGGAGTCGGCCTGGGAGTGGCGCTGGGCCATGTGATGAGAGCCTGCGTGGGGCGGGGAGAGGAAGCAGGGGCCGGTTTTTTGTGTTCCTGCGGAACGGGCGTGGATTCAGGCTGCGGCTCAGGCGTCGGCTGTTCTACGGGTTCCACGTGTTTGCGGTGCTGCGCCGGTGTGGGCGTGGGAGTCGCCTTGTGGTGCGCCGGTTTGGGCTTTGGTTTTGGCATGGCGGAGGCTGCGGGCGTTGGTTCCTCCACGGTCTGCATTTCCTCGCGGGCCTTCAGGAATTCCTGCTTCTTTTCCTCGTCGGTCATGCCGTTGGAGGCGGAGACAGGGAGCATCGCACTGATCAACACGGCGATGGCGAATAGTTTCAAAAATCTGCGCACGGCGGCGATGGTAACAGATGGAGCACGGCATTCAAGCAAGGTGAATGAGTTTGCGTGGAAATTATGCGGTAGGATTTTTCCACGGCGTGCAACGCGCGTTTTCTAAAACGTATAACGGCGGTGTTTGTGCCGCTTCCGGCTCTTGATCGACAGGACAACCAGAGCGACGATGCTGATCAAAAAGAAAATAAACCAGGCGAGCACCACCAATTTCCATCTGGAGATATCTTCGATCAAAGGCGGGGGGGAAAAAAACTGCCATGGCTGCAAAAAAAAGCCGATCAGCAACAGTACGCAAAAATTTAACAACGCCACGGGGGCCGATTTATAAAGCATGGCAAAACCAAGAAACCCGGCGGAGGAGAACACGATCAATGGTAAAACCAAAACCATCATTCCTGTGGAAAAATACCCGAGTGTCGTCTTTCTGTCCACTGCTTTGCCGGAGGGAAATATCCATCGTGGCCAATGGTGCGATAAATTTATTCAGCGTATCCGCGCCTGATTTTTATCGAATTGAAAGTGCCGTGAGCCCGTCCAAATGGACAGAAGGAGACGATTTATAGATATGAAACGTATATTCAGTTTGTGTCTGCCCCTGGCGGCAGGCGCCATGTTATTGAGCCAGATTTCCATTGCGAATGCCGCTACTGACCCACGGGCAAAGGGCGGAGGCGGACGCGGCGGGGCTGCGCCTAGAGCAGCAGTTCATGCTGCAGCGGCACCGCATGTAGCCGCACGTGCGCCTCAAAGAAGTTTTGCAGCACGGGCGCCCCAGCAAAGAAGCTTCGCCGCAAGGCCGGCGGTAGCGAGCAGATCGTTTGCCCATCGGAGTTATTCGAGTGGTGCGTCGACTGCACGGAGCCGGGTTTCCAGCCATGCTACAATTAACCATGCTGCAATTGCCCAAAACCGTGTAAACAACCAGAGCGGTTTTAATCGTGGAAACCGGAACCTTGCGTTAAGGACGAACACCACGAACAACAACCGGTTCAACACAGCGGCTACTCCCGGTAACCGGATCAATTCGAACGCAGCCACCGCAAACAGCAACGCTGGCGGCCTCAATCCGAGGAGAAATATGGCCAGCAACCAGTTTGCATTCCGGTCTGGAAACTTCCATAGGAACTGGAATCCCGGCGGAACATATGCGTGGAACCATCACCACTGGAGAAATTACAATGGCGTGTGGGCTGTGTATGATGCGGGTTGGCCTTATGACTGGTACGCATATCCTTATCCGTTTGCGTATGACAATACCGTCTATTACGATGGCGATGTTTACGATCCCGGCACAGGGGTGCAACCTACAGCCGCCGTGGCGGAAGGTCCCAATAACGTCGTAAGCAACGTCCAGTCCGCGTTGGCAAACGACGGTTACAATCCCGGACCTGTTGACGGCGTGCCCGGGCGGCAGACCGAAAACGCAATCGCCCAATACCAGGACGATAACGGAATGCCTGCGACCGGCCAGATCGATTCAGCGCTGCTGAATTCGCTGGGGCTGTAAGCAGTTTTCAACAAATACCAATAAAGGGGGGAGCCGATGGCTTCCCCTTTTTAGTGTACGCACGTGCATCGCATCATCCCTGTTCAAAGCGCCGCTCAGATGTAAAACATCAGTTTCTTCGGGGCGTTTTCATCCCATTCCGCGTCGCGCAAGGCCTGATCGAGAGTTTTGATTATAATTCTCCTCCTATTGCGTTTTTGATGCCAAAAATATTTGGGGAGCAAACCGCAAAAATTCCCGTCAGACTCCCTTGAATATGAATCAAATATTGGAATGCGGAGACGACATCACGCGAGGATGAATCCGGTCACAAAGCATCGGCTCAGAATCTTCCGTGTTTTCAGATTGCTGGCGCTCGCGGGCCTTTTTTTGACTCCCTTCTTCTCTCTCTTTTCCGGGACACGCGAGGGCCGCAGCGAGTTGCCGATTCTCTATCCATTCCCCAAGGCGGGGAAATTCGGCTTTATCGACCGGAACGGCCAATGGGTCATCCCGCCGCGCTTCGATCTCTGCAACGAGATTTTCGTTGGAGATCGTGTGCTGGTGCAGGCCGATGGACACAATGTTTACATTGACCGGAAGGGAGAACCGGTCAAACAGCCTGACGATCCTCCTTGGGGGCCTGGTTGGGAAAATCCAGGGAGCCGGCCGCCAGGGGCGCCGTTCTGGCAGCTTAGGCAGTCGGCCTCCGGCTTCCTGGTCGGGGCGAGCCTGCCGTTGGGGCGGGTCGGCCTCTGGAAGCGCTCGGGTGAACCGGTGCTCCCGCCGGAATACGTAAACATTTTCATTACCGAAGACCGGGCGTGGGTACTCGATGCGAACAAGCTGCTGGGTGTCTATTCCCTGGATGGAAAGTGGGTTCTAAAGCCGTCGATCCCGTGGGAAAGCTACGATCTGCCCGAATCTCTTCAGGATGGCGTGGCTTGGTACAAGCCCCAAAAGAGGTGGATATGGGGACTCATCTCGCGCGATGGCGTAGTCGTAAGTCCGCCGCAATTTCTCTTCAACGCCCCCTTCAAAAACGGCGTTGCTATGGTTTGCCGGAACAAGCCCCCGAAACCAAAGCTGGACAACGCAAAAAACCCGCCCGCAGGTGGAGGGGAATCGCCCAGCCAAGGCGGGGGTGTGTCGACGCCTCGTCAGAAAAGCACACCCGCATTCGGAGAGCAAACGCCCCAGGTCGACTGGCTGGTTATTTCAGCGGAAGGGAAGGAACTCGCTTCACTGGGAACCGGCTACAGTAACGGTCCTGGTTACAGTAGCTATGGTACGCTGCAGCCATGGGGGGAGAACCTCTCGCTTGTCAGTTTTGAGGAACCCTTCAAACCCAAAAAGAAGTGGCTGCTCGATCGGGATGGCAAAAAGATTCTGGAAGCCGATCGGATCAGCGATTTGGCCGAAGGTCTGGCTGTGGTCGAGGTCCGGGAAGGGTCGGGCCTGTGTTCCTGCGGTTTCATCAACGCCCGGGGTGAAGTGGCGATCCCTTTCGGCGTCTGGGCAGACGCTCTCCCCTTTTCGGAAGGGCTGGCCGCAGTTTTAGACCGGCAGCGCGGGTGGGGCTTCATCGACACTCAGGGCCGCGTGACGATCCCCCCAAAATATCAAGCTGTCAACGGCTTCAATATGGGACGCGGCTTGTGGACGACGTTCGTTGACGGCGTGGCTGCCGTCAGCCAGGACTATACGCCTCCAAACCCTTTGGGTGGCATAGTACCACGGATGTACTGGGGTCTGATCGATCGTGAGGGTCACGAACTCACCCCGCGCGTGTATGACGAGATCCTCGGAATCTCTGAAGGGCTGCTCCCCTGCCGCAAGGAGAAACTGTGGGGTTATCTTGACAAAAGCGGGCGGGAGGCGATCCCCTTGCAATTTGGCCAAGCCCTCCCCTTTTACCGCGGGCGTGCCTGGGTTCTAAAGGCCGGAGCGGAACCGGGAAAACCGTTCTGGGCCGTGATCGACGCGCATGGCAAGCTCCTGACCGATTACGCCTGGCGCTCGCCGGGCAATCGAGTCGTTTGGGAGCCGAAGGAATTGGAAGAGCTCCGCTGGTGCGGTGATTTCCTCAGAATGCCCGTTGCATACAAGGTGGATGGGCTCGCTACTGCCGACGGGAAGGTTGTGGTGCCGCCGGGTGTGTTCGATCAATTCAGGGACTTGCGCGAAGGGAACGCACTGGGCATCAACCGGTCGCCGGACCGCAAGAAGCAGGAAATCACCTTGATCAACCCAACCGGTCCCGTGGCGGCCACCAAGCGCTACACCGACATCACCCAGTTCGCGGACGGCTCGGCTTGGGCGACCCAACGATGGCGCGATTATACCGATCGCCAGTGGATAACGCACGACGACGGCTGGTGGCTCATCGACTCCAACGGTCGCGAACTGACTCCGGTGCGCTATGCCCGGCCGGACTGGGTTTGGGCCACGGCCTCCATCCCTTCGGAACCCAAGCAGGGGCAAAACTTTTACTCCGGCTACCCCTGCTTTTTTGGCGATCTGGCCCCCGTTGTCCCTGCGGAGGGGATCAAAGGAGGAGCCGGGCAGAGCTTCAGCAACGCTTGGGGCTACGTGAACCGGGCGGGAAAGATCATCGCATGGTATGAGCCGCCCACGGAGAGGTAAGGACAAATTACAAGATCACCCCCCATGAAATTCAAAACCATTTCGCTCGCCGCTTCCCTGGCGCTCCTCGCAATACAGACTGGTTTTTCCCAGGACACCACGACTCACAAGAACCCACTCAGCCTCACGCCCGAACTCGCAAGAGCGACAATGGCGTATGGATATGGTACGATTCCATTCATCCTTCGCAACGATTCCACTGAGGAAATAGAATTCCTGCAGGACTGGCATAATTTTGTCGAAATGATGACCACCAATAATTCGGGTGAAAAAGTCACACTTCTGGATTTTCAGGATCCAGGCGGCGTCCGTATCTCCGAAGGTCCGGAGCCTAGTCCGATCAGGTTGAAGCCTGCCACTTCAGGCACATACGTTGCCGAATTCTCAATGGACACGCTGGCCTATGCAGCTTCGAAGGGCAAAAAGATATTCGGTGAACTCGCAGGGCATTTTACAACCAGTAAACAGTCCTTCGATCTTTGTTCTGAACCGTTCGCCGTTCCAGCCGAATTGACCAAGTCCCCGTGGAATGACCTTGGGAAGCAGGCCTACCTTAAAATCACTGTCGACCCCACGCAACCCTGGGAGCGAACAGGAACCCTGTCGTTCCCGATCAAAATCACAAATATAGCCGAGCAGCCGCTCATGGTGAATTCGGTCCATGTCAGCTTCTGCCATGGAGAGGATGACCGGAAATCAGGCCCCGTTTATTGGGAACCCGATCTTTGGGAACTTGTGAGAGATTTAAGCCCTTCGCCGCCGCTTCACCCAGACGAACGGCCCGACAAAGAGCCGATCCTAAAGCCCGGCGAATCCATCATGGCGGGCGGCAGGTCCTATTTTATTGTTGGCAGTGGCGGAACCCCCGCGGGTTGGAAAGTGGGCGACCATGTTGTAGTCGCCGTCGGCGGCAGAATTCCCGGCACAAACAAGGTATTCGAATCCTACTCCGAGCCCTTTGTCTTCCCGGCCATGCAACACAAATAGAACCGGGATATGTGAAATTGGTATCCTTGCATAGAAGGAAAACGACATCTTGATGAAACCAGACGCATTGCCAAAGGCAACGGAGGTGTATTGGAGAGTCCGAACCTCCATAATGAATGATGGAACTGGAATCGACGTCATTTCGAGAGCGCAAACTTCGTGAACGTCACGCTCCGCACAGTTCCTCCAGGGGCATTTTGAAAGAATTGCCACGTCCCGAAAACCGGAACATATTCAAATTGAGCCTGGAGTGAGAAAAGGCCGCATTTTGATATGAAAAGCCCCTGTCTCTTTTTTGCCGGATTCTTTCTCGCCTCGTCGATTAGTTTTACCGCGGAAAATGCTCCCGACTTTGGCGACCGGATTTCCGGTATCACCCGCGATACCCCTGAAATAAGAGACTCTGCCGCAGAACTCCGTAGTCCCGCGGATTGGGTTAAACGCCTCGGCGCGGACCATCTGGTAGAACGCGACGAGGCTTCGTCGGCCCTGCTTGAACTCGGCCCGAAAGCGCGCAAGGAGGTTCTCGAAGCTCTTGATTCTCCCGATGCCGAGGTGCAGGCGCGCGCGCGTGAACTGTGGAGGACGCTTCGCTGGGAGGTCGTTCCGGGAGCTGGCGCCGACGTTCTGAAACTGGTCGCGGAATGGAAGCGGCGGGGAACGATCCAGAGCGGGCACTGGCGTGATTTTGTACAAGGGCATGGCGTGGAGAGCATCCGGCTGGTGAGCGAATTCTGCGCGGAAAAAGCGCCTGCTTCAATGTGTGAGGATGGCATGTACTCGATCCTGGAACGCGTTGCACCCGGCGATGTGGCGCAGTTAATCGCCAGGTCGTACCCATTCCCCCCCGTACTGGAAAAAACGCTCGACCATGTTGTTCCCGGCCATACCTTCCAGAATACGGCCGCGAATTATATGCAGTTTGAGATCGCCCTTTCGCATTTCAAGAAGGCCTTCGATTTCGGACATGAAGCCTACTATTGGACGGACGATGACGAGGTCTGCCGGCAGTGCGGGATTGCGGCAGCCAGGGGAAAGCTCTCCGATGATGTGGACAAGGCGGCTCGCGGAGACATCAGCGGTGAAACCAATGAAGGACGATTGAGGACGAAGTTGAAGCTTTTTGCAACTGTTCTCTCCGCGCTCGGCAGGAAAGATGAGATTGCAGCTTTGTTCGACCTGGCGCCCGGTCTGGATACGAGCCAATTGAATGCAAACGGGTTGAAGCCATTCATTGAAAATCTGTCGAAGGCAGGAGGACCCGCCTGCGTGGTGAGAGCGCTCCGGCGTGCCCGGACTGCCCCGGAGTTTTACATGCGTTCCTGCGCGGAGATGCAAATGCACGACCCGGCGTCGGCGGAGGCGGACTGGCGAGCGTCCATGGCCGCGCTCGATGCAGTAAAGAAGGACAAAAAAGAAACTATTCTCGAACTCGTCGACCTGATGTACATGTGGCATGACAACCGGGCCGAATCCGTCGTTCAAAAAGCCCTGGATGTCACTCCCCCCGACAGTGAGGAGGACTCGATAGCATGGCTCTACTTCGGCGGCTTCGCGGAAGAAGCGCATCGGTACGCCCGTGCGGCCGATTGTTACGAAAAGGGCCTGGCACTGGCGATCGATGCAGGAATAGAGGCCAGGATCACACTCTCGGACGGTCCGGGTGAAAGGGAAGACGCCAGCGGCGAGGAGGCGATGCGTGGCCGGATCAAAAAGATGAGAGCGCAAGCCGCTGCTCAGGACGCAGCTTCTCCGACGCCACCTCCGCCGCCGGATGCTGTTCCCGCCGTTCCGACGCATCCGTAATCCGGCGAAAAGTGATTTAGGAGAGATTGGAAAAGCACAGCGCTGGCGGCATTCCCGTGGGTGAACCAACGCTCCTCGACCAGCGCAGCCGTCGTGAACAACAAAAGCTGAAAAAGCCAGGCGGCTATGCCAATCGTGGACAAAATTGCCTGGTTTATCTGGATAAGAGGCATTGATCTGCAGATTCGGCTCGAATACGCAGGTGCATGTGTATCACGGCTGATCGACAAGCCGGTCAGATTTAAAACATGAGTTTCTTCGGCGCGTTTTCGTCCCGTCCCGCTCAACCCTCAAGCTTCACCAACTGTCCCGAAGTGGCGGAGCGGTAGCAAGCATCGATCACGGACATGATCGATTCCGCCTGCTGAAAGGTCGTGATGTAAGGCGCCGCTGCCGGATCGCCAAGCGCTTTCGATAACTCGGAATACATCGAATCCATCACCTCAAATTTCCCCTTCGGTTCGTTCGTTTCCACGAGCTTCCCGCCCTCGAAATAGCGCATCGATTCGTAAGTGATGACGACCGCCTTGTCCTGGTCCGTGAACAGGAACTCGAAAGTATTCTGGGGAACGGTGTAACCGATGGTCAGGTTTGCCAGAGCACCGGAAGGATACCGGAGCTGAATCACCGCTTTTTCGTCGATCTCGGGACTCGTCCGGGAAGGCGAAAGTTGTGCGAAGACAGTGGAGGGATTTCCCATCAGCCAGAACAAGGCGTCGAACACATGCCACCCGCTATCGATCACCGCGATGCCTCCGCTTTTGTGGAGGTCGCCGCGCCAGCCCATGCCGGAAAAGGCCTGGCCCCAATAGTAGGTGAAGATCACGTTGATGAAATCAATCGAGAGCGACGCAAGCTTTTCGCGGGCGGCGAGGAAATGCGGAAGGTATTTCCGCTGTGAGGAAACCCATCCGCGGACGCCGTTTTCGCGGGCACTCTCCAGGATGCGCCTGCAGCTTGCGAGATTCTGGCCGAGGGGTTTCTCGCAAAGGACGTTCACGCCGTGCTTCGCGGCGAGTGCGACCGTCGGCTCGTACAGGTAATTCGGGAGGACGAGTGTCGCGATGTCCAATTTTTCCTTGCGGAACATTTCCGCGGCTTCCTGGTAGCGGGGCACGTCATCGGGAATGCCGGCGAATGCGGCGGGGTTTACGTCGCAGACTGCCGTCAGTTTGAATGAGGGATCACGCAACGCCGTCTGCACATGGGCATTGCCCATGCCGCCGCAGCCGACGATGCCAAGTTTGAAGGGTGGTTTCATGGGATAGATCAGGTGAATATTTTGACAGGATTATGCCGCCCGCGTCCGCCCACGGCATTCTCTCACAAGGCTTCGGCTTACAACGGTTGGCAGGATTATAAGGACCTGGAAGGAATAGTGACAGGTGCAGGTTTGCGATTTTCACCGCGTTTTTTGCCTTTGGATTCAATCCTTTCTGAATCTCATCGTCTTCATTGCGCCGTCCAGCCGCCGTCGATGGTGATGGTCTGGCCGGTGACGTTGCGGGCGAGGGGGCTGGCCAGGTAACCGACTGCGGCAGCGATTTCCTCGAAGGTGATGAATGCTTTTTTGGGCATCGGCTCGAGCATGATGCGCTGGATCACATCATCCTCGGAAATGCCGCGCGCACGGGCCTGGTCCTTGATCTGGGCATCGACGAGCGGTGTGCGGAGATAGGCAGGGCAGATGGTGTTGCTGGTGATGTCGGTTCCGGCGGTTTCGAGGGCGAGGGTCTTGGAGAAACCGAGCAAAGCGTGCTTGGCGGCGACATAGGCGGATTTGAAAGGGGAGGCGACAAGCGAGTGGATGGAGCCGATGTGGATGATGCGCCCGAAGCCGCGCGAGCGCATGCCGGGCAATGCGGCACGGCTCATCAGGAACGGGCCCTTCATCATCACATCCATGAGCAAATCCCATTTCGCGGCAGGAAACTCTTCCAGCCGCGATACGTGCTGGAGCCCGGCATTGTTGACCAGGACGCTTACCGGGCATTCCGCGATTTTCTCCCATAGCCGCTGCACGCTCTCTTCGGATGTGACGTCGAGGGCATGGGCTTCCGCTTCACCCCCGGCGGCGGTGATTTGCAAGGCAGTTTCCTGCGCGCTTTCGACGCGAAGATCCGTGGCGAGGATCGTGTGTCCCCCTTGAGCGAGGCAAATGCCGAGACCGCGCCCCAGGCCGCTGCCTGCGCCGGTAATGAGGATGGTGTGTTTCATGGTCTGGAAAGGTAATGATCGCGAAGGACGCGGCGCATGACTTTGTTTGAGGCGGTGCGGGGGAGGGAATCGACAATAACGAGATCGTGGATTTTGAACAGCGGATTGAGGTCACGCTTGATGGCGGTTTGCATGGCTTTTGCCAAATCACCCTTCTCCAAATTCCGGTCACTTGAGCAGACGGCATAAATGACCAGCAGGCTGGGGCCACCCGAGGGGGAGACGGCGATGGCTGCAGTTTCCACCACATGCGGCACAGACTGGAGCGCGCGCTCGATCTCGGCGGAACTGATCTTGATGCCGCCGAGGTTCATCGTGTCATCCGCGCGACCATGGGCACGCCAATAGCTACCCGGAAGTTTTTCGATCTGGTCTCCATGCCGCCTTAATGTTTCGCCGTGCGGCCCCGCGGGAGTAGCGGCAAAATAAACCTCGTGATGATCCTTGTTGATCAACGTGCCGGAGAGCCCGATGGAGGGCGGCGTGAGAAATACCTCGCCGTTTTCCGCAGGGCGGCCCTCGTCGTCGAGGATCACGAAATCGAGTCCCAGCGCGGGAGTATTGAACGTGCCGGGAATGCATGGGAGCGTGACGGTGCCGGTGATGTAGCCGCCGCCGACTTCCGTGCCGCCGCAATATTCGATCATGGGGCGTCCGCCGGCCTGCGCCATCAGCCAGCGCATGTCGCCGGCATTTGAGCATTCACCCGTGGAGCTAAATGTCTTGATCGCACTCCAGTCGCACGCGGCAAGGGCATCCGTGGCGCGCCATGTTTTTACGAGGCTGGGGATTACTCCCAGCATCGTCGCGAGTGAATCCTGCACAAAGCGGGCGAATTCGCGGCCCGTCGGCGCGCCGTAGTAAAGACCCATTGCGGCTTTGTTGAGCAGGCTGGCAAAGATGAGCCATGGGCCCATCATCCAGCCGATATTCGTCGGCCAGACCAGCACATCGCCGGGGTGGATGTCCTGATGAAAATGGGCATCGGCAGCGCATTTGATTGGCGTGGTCTGTGTCCAAGGGATCGCCTTGGGCTCTCCGGTGGTACCCGACGAGAAAAGAATATTGAGCGGGTCGGAAGGGTCCCGCAGGATTGCCTCGAATGGACCTGCTTCCCCGAGAAAATCATGCCACGCGGTGTCTTCCTTGCGCAGCGTCACCGGGAGGCGCTCCCTTGCGGGCACGACGATTGCACGAGGTGCTCCTGCTTCGATGATGTTCTGATAAAGCGGCGACTCCTTGCCGCCGCGCATGGAGATGTCCTCCGTGAATATTGCCACGGCATCCGCGAGCCGCAGGCGCGTGGCGATTTCCTTTGGCCGGAAGCTGTCGGCAATTCCGACGACCACGCAGCCCGCGCGGATGATGCCGAGGTAGATGGCGACGGATTCCGCAGTCATCGGCATGAAGATTGCGATGGCATCGCCGGGTTTGAATCCGCGCTGCGCAAGGCCGCGTGCGACACGATTAGTCAGTATTTCCAGCTCGCCAATATTCATAGTCCGGAGCGGACCGCCTTCGCTTTGATAAATGATGGCAGGTGATCCTGCGGGAGCCGTGAAACAGCTTTCCACGATGTTTAACTGCGCGCCCGGCAGCCATCGCGGCGACTCCACTCCCTGTGCGGGATCCATGATCCGGGAAAACGGCTTTTGAAAGCGGACGCCGAGGCGTTCGATCGCCCGGGCCCAATAAGCTTCACGGTTTTGCACCGTCCATGCGTGGAGATCCTCGTAGGAATCCACATTCGCGCGTTTCATCAACCACGCAATATTTGTCGTCGCGATGAATTCCGGCGAAGGAGTCCATGCCGGGGAGAGGTCCTGGGTTTCAGGGGAGGAATTCACCGGGGCTGATTCTTTCCCTGACACGTGTGACCTTACATGAAATGATTAGTCGATGGTGCCTTTTGGCAGCAAGCCGCCATCGACGAGAGTCTCGAGGACACGATCGATGTCCTTCTGGTCCACGCCGGGGTCGCCTTCGACCGCGAGTTTGGTCTTTTGCGTGATGCCCTGCGCCTTGAGCGTTTTCACCAGGCTGTGCAATTGCACGGGCTTGTGGTCCACAGTGACGGCGCCATTTTTGGCGACTATGATGACAGTGGTAGGTTTCACGGGCGTGTTTTTAGCAGCCTTTTCACTCGCACAGGCGGAGAGAAACAAGGCCGCTGCAATCAATACAACCGAAGAATGTTTTTGCATCAATGGCGGGAATTGTATCACAAACCCGTAAAAAGGCCAGCGATAGTTTGCGGGAATAATAGTGATAGGTTCAACGCAAGGACCACGGCGCGTTTCTGTTGTATTCCGCGGTTTTCGAGGTGAGGCCGCTGGCAAGGCATTCCGGACAGAGGCGATGGTCGGAATTTTCGTCGCAGGCCTCGCGGGAGAGGAGGAAAAGTTTGTGGCAGGGATCGTGCAGGCAATTTGCGTAGAGGCTGGTGGGCCGGCCCGAGTGGGAACATTTGCCGATCTGCACGAGGCCTGCATCCACGCGTACCGTCATGCGCTGGTCGAAGACAAAACACTCGCCCAGCCAGTGTTCGTTTCCGAACTGCTGCTGGTAGGTCATGATGCCGCCGTGGAGCTGGAAAACGTTCTTGAAGCCCTTGCTCCGGAAAAGGGCGGAGGCTTTTTCGCACCGGATGCCGCCGGTGCAATACATGAGCACTTTTTTTTCCTTCAAGTTTTCCAAGGCGTCGAGATGGGCGGGGAGATCGCGGAAGTTGTCGATGTCGCATGCGATGGCATTCTCGAACTTGCCCACTGCAGATTCGTAGCGGTTTCGCACATCCACCACCACGGCGTCGGCATCTGTCTCCATCATCTCCTTCCAGGCAGAGGGGCTGAGATGGTTGTCGTGATCGGGCTTGATGTGCTCGTTGCCCTGCAGTGTGACGATTTCCGGGCGCAACTTGATCATGAGACGCGGGAAAGTGTTTTCGTCGCCGGGCGTGGTCTTGATCTCGACGTCGGCGAAACGGGGATCGGATTTGAGGTCGGCGACATACCGGTCGATGGCATCGGCTGGGCCGGCCAGCGTGCCGTTGATGCCTTCCTCCGCGATGAGCACGCGGCCTTTCAATCCAAGGGATTCGCAGAGCGCTTTCTGGTCCGCGACGAAGCGCTCCGGATTTTCAATGGAGACGTATTTATAAAAAAGGATGACAGGATGGTCACTCGACATGGCGTGGAGCGTAATATCAAAAGATTCCTCCGGGATGCAACCCGAAGCAAGGCGTCAACTCGCGACGGCGGCTCCACCCGAGACGCGCATCGAGACCTTGTGGCCCTTGAATTTGATCCCGTTGATCTTTTTCATGACAAACGTCGAGTGCTGCTCTGCGATATCCACGAGTGTCTGCTTTGGCAGGATGTGGATCGCGCCGACGCTTTCCTTCTGGATTTTCGTCGCGCCGAGGATCACGCCGACGACGTCGCCGGGGCCGACGTTCTGCTCGCGGCCGATGTTCAGCGAGAGGCGGACCATGCCGGGCTCGTGCGAAATGAAATCCGCCTCACCCGCCATGGCCTGCTGGCGGCGGCGGCCACCACCCTGCGGAGCTTCGCGGCGCTCTTGAAAGTCGTCTTCAAAATTGCCTTCACTGCGATGCGGCGCGCGGTCGCGGGAGAATTTTTCGGGCTTCGAAGAGAAATCGCGCGACTGCCGCTCTGGGCGGTCCTCGGGAATTTTTTCACCGGCGCGTGCCTTGTCGGTATTCAGCAAATGCATCAGCGCCGAGGCGATGTCCGTGGGGGCGTGGCCCTGGTCGAGCAGGTTCCCGATGAGCGCGTCATGTTTTTTGTATTCGCCGCTTTCGAGCGTTTCGCGGAGCGATTCCAGGAAAAGGTTCGTGCGCTTTTCCTCGACTTCCTCCGCGGAAGGAACCTTGGCGCGGCGGATCTGCCCCTTTGTGAAGCGGATGATGTTTTGCAGTTTGTAAATCTCGCGTCCGGCGACAAAAGTGATCGCGCGTCCCTTGCGGCCGGCGCGCCCGGTGCGGCCGATGCGGTGGACGTAGTCCTCGCCATCGTGCGGCAGGTCGTAATTGAAAATGACCTCGATATCATCGACATCCAGCCCGCGCGCCGCGACATCGGTCGCCACGAGGAACTCGAAGGAATGCTTGCGGAATTTCGCCATCACGCGCTCGCGCGCCTGCTGGGAGATGTCGCCGTGGAGCTTGTCCGCGAGGTAACCGCGGGCGGTGAGATGCTCGGTGAGTTCGTCCACCATCATTTTCGTCGCGCAGAAGATGATAGCGTATTTGATGTCCTCGATGTCGATGAGGCGGCAGAGCACCTCGAGCTTCGAACGCCGGTCCACCTCGTAATACATCTGCTCGATGGAGGGAACGGTGAGCGCCTGGGACTCGATGTGGACGTTCACCGCGTTGTGCGTGAAAGTCTTGATCAACTCGAGGATCGGGCGGGGGAGCGTGGCGGAGAAAAGCACGGTCTGGCGCTCTTTCGGCGCGTGGGAGAGCACCTTCTTGATGTCGTCGAGGAACCCCATGTCGAGCATGCGGTCGGCTTCGTCGAGGATCACCATCTTGAGCTTGTCGAGCTTCATCGTGCCGCGCTCGATGTGGTCAATGACGCGGCCCGGTGTGCCGATGATGATCTGCGCGCCCGCGTGCAGGCCGCGGAACTGCCGCTCGTAGGACTGGCCGCCGTAAATAGGAAGCTCACGCACTCCCTTTTTGAACGCCGCCAGCTTCGCAACCTCCTCGGCCACCTGCATCGCCAGCTCGCGCGTGGGGCACAGGATCAACACCTGCTGCCCGCGAATATTCGTATCCACCGCTTCGATCGCGGGAATCGCGAACGCGGCAGTCTTGCCCGAGCCGGTCTGCGACTGGCCGACCATGTCGGAGCCGGCGAGGAGCTTGGGGATGGTCTCGGTCTGGATGGGCGTGGCTTCCTCAAAGCCCATCTTTGCGACAGCCTTGAGCACCTCGGGCGAAAGGCCGAGTTCCGTAAAAAGTTTTTTCTGCATTCGCGTCTTCTAAGGCCTAATGCCCCATCGCGCCACTAATATCAGCCAGGAATTCTTGTTAACGCCGATACAACTGTTGCGAAGAAATAGTGATTATTTCAGTGCTGGTGTTGCTTTGGGACACTTGAATTATCAAACTTTTGAAGGTCCTCATTGATCTCGGTTCTGGCAAAACGCTTTCGACCTACACTCCAATTGCTGATGGCAAATACGGCTAGAAAGAGCGTAATTACCACTAAAAGTAGTTCAATCGAGGGAGGGAGTTGGTGGGGCTTTTGGCGTAACCAAAGAACCGCCCCTACCGTCCCGTAGATGGCGACTGCAAAAAGCAAACAAATCCCAACAGAGCCAATCCATAATTCTTCTTCTTTGAAGATAAGACTGTGATCGAAAAAAATGCGAGAAACAGCGGCAAAACCTAACACTGCCCCTACACCAATGGTTAAGATGTAGAAGACAGCCGCTCCTGCACGAAAAAATTTACTGCTTACTGATGTTGTTTCCATAATCAGCGGCCGACCACGTTTCAATTCTTGTAAAACGCCATGATCGTATCGACCACGTACGCCTGCTGTTCCGGCGTCAGTTCCGGGAAAACCGGGAGCGCCAGCGTTTCGTGCGAGGCCTTTTCGGATTCCGGAAAATCGCCCTCGCGGTAGCCGAGATGGGCGAAGCATTCCTGCAAATGCAACGGCATCGGATAATAGATGGCGTGGCCGATGTTGTTTTTTGCAAGGTGGCCGGCGAGGTCATCGCGGCGTGGCGCACGGATGACGAACTGGTTGTAGATATGGTGGTTCGGCGCCTTGCTCCCGGCGTAGGGCTCGGAGGGGAGGGTGATCGTGCCGTCCAGCCGGGCTGCCGCAAAGAGCTTGCGATAGAGCGCCGCATTCCGCTGGCGCGCGGCGGACCATGCGTTGAGATGCGGGAGCTTGATGCTCAGCACTGCGGCCTGCAGCGCATCGATGCGGAAATTTCCCCCGACCATGCGGTGGTAATAGCGGCGCTCGCCACCGTGGTTGCGCAGCGCTTTGATCTTCACGCCCATCGCCTCATCCCGGCAGACGACCATGCCGGCGTCGCCGAACGCGCCGAGATTTTTCGACGGGAAAAAGCTGTACGAACCGAACTCGCCCATCGCGCCCGCGTGCTGCGTGCCCTCCTTTGAAGGGTAATCCGCGCCGAGCGCCTGCGCCGCGTCCTCGATCACCGGGAGGTTGTATTTTGCGGCGAGCGCCTTGATTTCGTCCATCGCGCAGCACAGCCCGAAGAGATGCACCGGCATGATCGCCCTGATCTTCTGCCCGCAATGGCTCAGGAGCGTGCCGTCGCTTTGCTTTGTGCATTTCGTCTCGATGTAATTGGTGAGGGCGGGGACCGAGATGTTGTAAGTCGCGGGATCGATGTCGATGAAAACGCTTTTTGCGCCGACGCGCGCGATGCTCCCCGCAGTGGCAAAAAATGTGTAGGGCGAGGTGATGACCGCGTCGCCCGGGCCGATCTCCAGCGCCATCAAAATAACGAGCAATGCATCGCTGCCGGAGGTGACGCCGATGGCGTGGGCTGCGCCCGTGTATTTGCAAATGGCATCTTCAAACGCATCCACTTTCGGGCCGCAGATGAACATTTGTGAATCGGTGATCGATTCGATTTCGGCGCGGATTTCGGTTTTTAACGTCTGGTATTGGAGCTTGAGATCGAGGAGAGGGACTTGCATGGAGGGTCGATCATGCGCAAGCGCGGCGCGGCGATCAATAAAGAATTCCATTTGGAAAAACGACGCGCAAAACGCGCCTTCAGAATTTGAATGCGAAATATACGGTTCCCGTCAGATGGTGATTTTGTGCTAGTGAAAGTATAGACGATGCTAGCAGTCCCGCGGGTATTTGTTCATAGTGTGTCCCATGAACCCCGTCGCTCTCATCACCGGCTCCTCCCGTGGCATCGGCCGTGGCATCGCCCTGGAACTCGCCAAAGCCGCCACGCACGATCTCGTGATCAACTACGCGGGAAACGAAGCCGCCGCCCTGGAATGCAAGGCATTGTGCGGTCAGGCATCCGGTGGAAAAATCCGCATCGAGACCGTGCAGGCCGATGTTTCATCCGCCGCCGACCGTGCGTGCATGATCGCTTTTGTGAAGGAAAAATTCGGCCGCCTCGACCTGCTGGTGAACAACGCGGGCGTCGCGCCAAACGTGCGCGCCGACCTGCTCGATGCCGGTGAGGAGAGCTTCGACCGCCTGATCAACATCAACCTCAAGGGGCCGTATTTTCTCACGCAGGCTGCAGCGAAGTTGATCATCTCCTCCGACACGATTCCCGGCGCCACGCGCGCCGTGGTGAATATCACCAGCATCTCGGCATACACCGTTTCCACGAACCGCGGCGATTACTGCATCGCCAAGGCCGGCCTCGCGATGATGACGAAACTCTACGCCGTGCGCCTCGCGGAATCCGGCATCGGCGTCTTCGAGGTCCAGCCCGGCGTCATCGAGACGGACATGACCGGCCCCGTGAAGGAAAAATACGACAAGCTTTTCGCCGGCGGCCTCGCCCCGATCAACCGCTGGGGACAGCCCTCCGACATCGGCAAAAGCGTGGTCGCGGTCGCAGCCGGCCTTTTCCCTTACAGCACCGGCCAGGTGTTTAACGTCGATGGCGGCTTTCATTTGAGGACGATTTGAAAATGACGAATGACGAAACCAGAATGACGAACGAAGCCCGAAGCACGAATGAAAGCGTCGCTGACTTTGAGCGCCTTCGTCATTGGGGCTTCGTCATTCTTTCGTCATTCGTCATTCGAGCTTCGTCATTTTCCCCTTTCCAGCCATGATCAAAATCAACACAGCATTAAAGCCTGCCGCGCTCGCCAAAAAAGTCGCGCGCGTTTTCGAATATTCCGCGCCGAAAATCCTCTCGATCGACCGCGACGATGTTCCCGGCAACGCAACGCCTGTTTATACTGTGCGCGGAAAATACACGGCGCGCGGCTGGACGGAGTGGACGCAGGGCTTTGTCTACGGCTCGGCGATTTTGCAGTTCGACGCGACGGGCGAGGAGGCATTCCTCAAGCTCGGCCGCGACAGGACCTTCTCGCGCATGGCGCACCACATCACCCACATAGGCGTGCACGATCATGGGTTTAACAACGTGAGCACCTACGGCAACCTCTGGCGCCTGATGGGCGAGGGGCGCATCGTGGATGATCCGCGCGAGCGGGATTTCTACGAGCTTGCGCTCAAATGCTCCGGCGCCGTGCAGGCCGCGCGGTGGACGCCGATTTTCAACGGCGAGGGCTACATCTATTCGTTCAACGGTCCGCACTCGCTGTTCGCCGATACCATCCGCTCGTTGCGCGCCCTCGCGGTTTCGCACAAGCTCGGCCACGTCCTCATGGGCGAGAAGGACTTGAGAATTACACTCCTCCGCCGGCTGGTCGAGCATGCGCGCACCACCGCCGATTTCGCGGTCTATTACGGCGACGGGCGCGACGCCTACGACATCCGTGGCCGCACGGCGCACGAGAGCATTTTCAATGTGAACGACGGCAATTACCGCTGCCCGAATTCCCAGCAGGGATACTCGCCTTTCAGCACATGGACGCGCGGCCTTGCATGGATCATGTGCGGCTACCCTGAGCAGTTGGAGTTTTTCGCGACGCTGTCCGACGAGGAACTCGACCCCTTCGGCGGTCGCGAGGAAATCGAGGCTCTGCTCCTCAAGGCAGCCACCGCCACCTGCGACTTCTACATCGAGCACACCCCTGCGGATGGCATCCCGTATTGGGACACCGGCGCGCCGCAGCTTCACAAGCTCGGCAATTACCTTGACCGCCCCGCCGATCCGTTCAACGAGCACGAGCCCGTGGATAGCTCCGCCGCAGCCATCGGCGCGCAGGGCCTGTTGCGTCTCGGCCATTATTTGAAAAAGCACGGCGATCCGAAAAATGGCGACCGTTACTGGCAGGCCGGCCTCACCGTGCTGGACACGCTCTTCGACGATCCCTACCTCAGCGACGACCCGGAACACCAGGGCTTGCTGCTGCACTCCGTCTATCACCGCCCGAATGGCTGGGACTACATCCCGCCGGGCCGCAAGGTTCCATGCGGCGAGTCGAGCATGTGGGGCGATTACCACGCCCGCGAGGTCGCGCTCTACCTCCAGCGCATCATCGACGGCAAACCCTACCTCACGTTCTTCGGCGCTTATCAATAACCCACCACACACCATGATCATCTCAGACCTCGAACAAATCCAGGGCCGCCGCTACCCCGCGCGTCGCCGCACACAAAATATCGTCGGCGGAGTCGCCCCCATCCAGGCCACGAATTTCGCGCTGGGGAACGTGACGCTTGATCCCAATGGCGGCCAGGTTCCATGGCACAACCAGGAGCAGGAGGAGGTCTATTTCATCATCGAGGGCACCGGCGAGATGTGCCTCGGCGAGGAACGGCAGACTGTCACCGGCGGACACGCGGTTTACATTCCGTCCGGTGTTTTTCACCAGCTCACAAATATTGGCGATACGCCGCTCCGCATGATTTATTGCTACGGCCCCTCCGGCGACGTCGCCCACTGGCGGCAGGAGCTCGCCGGCACCTTGCCCCGCGCCGGCATCGATGTTCCCGCCCTGCCTGCGGGAGCGCAACCCCAGTGCACCGATAAACCCGCGGAATAACCTCACACCCTTCACCTGAAAAACCACACCTCCTCACACACCATGGACACTATCATTCACAAAGTCGGCATCATCATGAACGGCGTCACAGGACGCATGGGCACGAACCAGCACTACATCCGCTCCATCCTCGCCATCATCAAGCAGGGCGGCATCAAGATCAGCGACAACGAGTTCATCATGCCCGACCCGGTCCTCGTCGGCCGCAACGAGGCCAAGCTCCTCAAGCTCGCCTCGCTCGGCGAAAACATCCGTTACACAGTCGATTTGAATGACGCCCTGGCCGATCCGCAGAACATCATTTATTTCGATGCGCAGACCACGGGCCGCCGCGCCGATGCCGTGAAAAAAGCCATCGCTGCGGGCAAGCACGTCTATTGCGAAAAACCGACCGCCGTCAGCACCGCAAGCGCCTACGAGATTTACGAGATCGCAAAAAAAGCCGGCGTGAAGAACGGCGTCGTGCAGGACAAGCTCTGGCTCCCCGGGCTCATGAAGCTGAAGACACTCATCGATAACGGCTTCTTCGGCGAGATCCTCAGCGTCCGCGGCGAATTCGGCTACTGGGTTTTCGAGGGCGACACCGTCCTTCCCCAGCGCCCTTCATGGAATTACCGCAAGGAGGACGACGGCGGCATCATCGTGGACATGCTTTGCCACTGGCGCTACGTCATCGACAACCTCTTCGGCAAGGTGAAGAGCGTCTCCTGCCTCGGCGCCACGCATGTGAAGAAACGCTGGGACGAGCAGGGGAAACCCTACAAATGCACCGCCGACGACAGCGCCTACGCCACCATCGAGCTCGATAACGGCGTCGTCTGCCAGTTCAATTCGAGCTGGACCGTCCGCGTCCGCCGCGAGGATCTCCTCACGCTACAGGTCGATGGCACCAAGGGCTCCGCCGTCGCCGGCCTCCGCGATTGCGTGGCCCAGCATTCCAGCGCCACCCCGCGCCCGACATGGAATCCCGACATCGACAGCCCCATCAATTTCAACGACGGCTGGAACCGCGTCCCCGCCTACCAGCATTTTGACAATGCATTCAAGATCCAGTGGGAGCTTTTCCTCCGCCATGTCGTGTTGAACGAGCCATTCCCATGGACGCTCCTCGAGGGCGCAAAAGGTGTGCAGCTCGCCGAGAAGGGGATCGAATCCTGGGAAAAACGCGCATGGGTCGACCTGCCGGAATTGAAAGCATAGGCAAAGTGGACGTTCAAAGTAAAAACTTTGAACTTTGAACTGGGAACATTGAACTAGGATTTTTGATTCTGGGTTGACTGCCACCGCCGCGCGCTTAATATCGCCCGCGTGATGGCTCTCATTCGAAAACTGTTTTGGGCTGCATTGTTTGTCGCTTCCACGATAACCTTTGTTGTCCTTTTTGACCACGGTACCACGGACTTCCAGAAAAACTTCAAGGGTGAGGTGAGTGACTTTGTGAAACTCGTGACCATGTCGCTCCATCCGCCGAAAAAAGACGATGCGGACAAGACCCCGAAATAGCCGCTGCCCGCGTCCGGCTGCCGCTTTTTTTCAAAATAGCACGGTGACACTCGCTGGAATCTTGCTAAATTAACGGCAGGCGTGTTATCTGATAAGACCTCCCGAACCTGTTTCCCTCACTATGCCAGTTAAAACCGAAAAAGATCTCTCCCCGAATGCGCGCAGCCTCTGGCTGAAGGCAATCACTTCCATCGAGCTTCGCAATCATCCCTACGCGATTTCCCTCATCCAGGCGGTGCTCAAGGAAACCCCCGAGTTTTTGGATGGCCGCAAGCAGCTCCGCAAGGCCGAGATCGCTTCGTCCAAGGGCAAGAAGGGTTTTCTCTCCGGGCTTTCCACCCTCTCTTTGAAGAGTAATGCCTCCGTGAAGAAGGATCCTCTCGCCGCCATTGAGATGGCCGAGAAGAGCATGGAGGGCGATCCTTACAATCCGCAGGCAAATAACCTGCTCAAGGACGCGGCCCTCGCGGCCGGTTTCCCCGAGGTGGCCGCTTTTGCCCTCGAGACCATCGCGGAAGGAAACCCGAAGGACACCAAGGTTCTCCACGAACTCGGCGAGCACTACTACAAGGTGGAGGAATTCGACAAGGCGGTCGACATTTTCAGGCGCATCGTGGACATCAATCCCGCGGACCTCGCCGCCATCAAGCGGGAGAAGGATTCCGCCGCGCGCACCACGATGAAGAAAGGCGGCTGGGAGACTGCGGAGACTTACCGCGATGTCCTCAAGGACGAAGGCCAGTCCGTATTGCTTGAGCAGCAGAATCGCGTCGTGATGAGCGACGACTGGATCGACCAGCAGCTTGTCGAACTGCACGACCGCGCCGAGAAGGAGCCTCAAAGCGTCGATGTCGCCCGCAAGATCGCCACCCTTTACGAGCAGAAAAACGACCTCGACACCTCCCTGCAATGGTATGCGTGGGCAAATGAACTGGCGAAAAACGTGGACCCGCTCCTCGCACGCAAGGTATCGGATATCCAGATGAAAATCCTCGATGGGCACATCACCAGCCGTGAGGAATTCATCGCCGCCGCGCCCGATCATCAGGACAGTCCCATGTATCGCACCGAGCTTGAGCAGTTGAAAAAGCAGAAAGCCGAGGCGCTCATTACGGAGGCCCGCAAGCGCGTCGATCGCAACCCCACGGACCTCATGTTCCGCTACGAGCTCGGCGAGCAGCTTTTGAATGCAGGCATGGCCTCCGACGCAATCCCCGAGCTGCAAAAGGCCCGCAACAATCCGAATGTCCGCCTCAGGGCGATGTATCTTCTCGGCCAGTGTTATTTCCAAAAAGGCATGCTCGACCTCGCCGTGAAGCAGTTCGGCGACGCCGCGAAGGAAATGCTCGTCATGGACGCCCTCAAAAAAGAGGCCCTCTACAGCCTCGGCCTCGTTTACGAGAAAATGGGCAAGCCCAAGGAATCCCTCGATTGCATGAAGGAAATCTACGACGTTGACTACGGCTACAAGGACGCAGCCAAGCGTGTCGAAGGCTCCTACGGCGACGACGCCCCGAAGTAAAATCGTCCCTTCTGGATTGCAGCCATCCTTCCTTATTCAACGTTGGAACTCGACTCTGGAGAGGCCGGGGGGCGAGGGCGGCAATTGGAAGTTCTGCTGGGTCGCTTTAAGGTGAGTCCCGGACAAAATCTCCTTCAACAAAACAACGAAAACGGTGTCTATATAAGGCAACCAAACCCCTATGAAAAAATCACACCTCCTCCTCTTGTTTTTGGCGCTCCTTTCACTGCTCTCCCTCCCTCATGGCGCAAGTGCAAAGCCCAAACCCACCCCCAAGCCTCATATCCATACCGTGATCCAGAGCATTTCCAGCGACTCCATCACCGTGAAGGAACCGAAGGAGACAAAGACATACAAGATCGGCCAGTTCACCGACATCACCTACAACGGCCAGCCTGTAAAAGCCACGGATCTGAAACCCGGCATGCGCGTGGAAGTCTCCGCGAACACCGATATCACCGTGGCCGACCGCATCGACGCCAGCGAGGGTCCAAAAGGCGAGGGATCAAAAGGCGACGCATCCAAATAATAGCCATCTGAAAAGCGCCGGGCTTTCCATCAAGCCGGATCTGGCTCACTTGCTCTTTGATCGATTGGCTGGCGAAAAGCATCCTCCGGATGGGATCATTTTCCGAGCCCAACTTCGCGCCTTCCCCATCGGTGGGCGCGTCAGGCCGGACCGGACGCCATATAAGAAGTCTCGCCGACCCGATTGCAAAAAGTACGCTGACTGCAACATCAAAAAGCCACGCGGTTACCTCTGAAGCATCCTTTGCCTTGGTGACCATGAAAAGGAGGAAAACTGCTGACGCCGCCGCGCCGCCGGTAAGGCATATGCCCAGCAAAATACGAAAGACGCGCAAAAACCGTCCGAAAGGTTCAAGTGCTTTCCATGGAGTTACAGGAGTAAAAGTGGGTTTTCCGTGGGACATAATTTAAGGCTACAATGTGAATATCTGGGGTGAAGCATATAGCGTGTTGTCCCAATACAGAGCGCAATTTCCTACACTTTTTGAAGGTTAAAAAGGTAGGAAAAATTAATGCCAGCGTCAATCCCACCCCCGTTCGTTACTCCTTCACCGCCCGAGTGGGAAACCCCTAAAGCGAAATAAAAACGGAACCTCATTGAATTAAGTATGAAAATTATATGTAAATAAATCTCGCGTATATGTTACTTTTATGAAAGTATTGTTGAATAAACCAACAACTATGTCATAAACCTAAACAATCCGCAAAAACATGAATGCTCACTTGGAAAAAACCACCCCGGAACATCAGCCCCAATCCGGCCCGAATCTCACTACGTCACTGCCTTCAACTACTGCCCAAATCCCCGCCGAATCCCAAACCGCATCCAGCCACATCAAGGCAGATCCTAAAGAATCCGGCCTAAATTTCCTGAAAATTGTCACGCGAAGGGGAAAAATCGCCCGTTTTCCAAACGAAATACGGGAGCAATTGAATTGTCGTCTCCGGAATTACGAAACTTCCGCGACCATTCTTCCATGGATCAACGCCATTCCAGCGGTCCAGAAAATCCTGGAAAGCGAATTCGGCGGAAAACCCGTGCGGAGCCAGAATATTTCCGAATGGAGGAAAGGCGGTTATCGCGAGTGGCTCAATCGCCAGGAAGCCATGGAGGCGTTCACCAGGATTGCAGTGGCAAATCCGGGATTGCTGGAAAACGGCGGTGAACATCTGACGGAGACGGTTTCCCTCCGGATCACAGCACAGTATGTAATGGCTGCGGAAAAACATGAGGCAACAAACGGCGGATTCGATTGGAAGCGGCTGCGGGAGACTTGCAATGATGTCGTGGCGTTGCGCCGCCGCGATCAGATTTCCCAACGGATGACACTTGATGAAGAGCGCAATCTGGCCAGGGCTTCTGCAACGAAAAGCCGCCGGAGGCGGAAATTTTTGGATGGTATGGACGCTTTGCGGAAGTTTGTGGAAAAGCATCCGGATGCAAAGTCTGCTTACGAGATGCTATGCAGTGCGATCCCTTCCAGCACCGCCGCTCCAGCCACCCCGCTGTGGATGGATCTCCCCATTGAACATTGAACGTTCAATTCCCCAACTTTGAACCTTGAACTTTGAACTTTGAACTATGAAATAGGCCCATGTCGTATTTGACGGTCATCCTCATCGCGGTCGCTGCCTTCGTTTTTGGTGCGCTTGCCGTGTTTGCTTTCACGGCGCGCCGGCTCGCGACCGCCGAGGAAAAAGGCTCCCGCATTCCAGAGCTGGAAAGCGGCCTTCAACGCGCCCTGGCCGAACATGCGGAGATCAACGCGCGCGCGTCCGGCCTTCAAGTCCAGCTTGAGCAGGAGCGCAAGGCATCCGCCGAAAAACTGGCGCTGCTGGAAGAGGCGCAGGCAAAGCTTTCCGATGCCTTCAAGGCATTGTCTTCCGCCGCGCTACGGGAGAATAACCAGTCATTCCTGGAACTTGCGAAGTCCACCCTGGAGAAATTCCAGGAAACCGCAAAAGGCGAGCTCGAAAAACGCCAGCAGGCAATAGGGGAACTGGTGAAGCCCCTGCGCGAATCACTCGACAAAGTGGACAAAAACATCAACGACATCGAGAAGTCCCGCGTCTCGGCCTACTCCTCGCTTTCCGAGCAGTTGAAATCGCTCACCTACTCCCAGGCTGCCTTGCAGACCGAGACGACCAAGCTCTCGACCGCGCTCAGCACCACGCGCACAGCGGGCACATGGGGGGAATTGCAGCTTCGCCGCGTGGTCGAACTTGCCGGCATGGTCGAGCATTGCGATTTCACCGAGCAGGAATCTGCGGGCGGCCAGCGCCCCGATCTCGTCGTGCGTTTGCCGATGGGCCAGCATATCGTAGTCGATGCGAAGGCGCCCACCGATGCGTTCCGCGAAGCCGCCGCCGCTGATGATCCTAAGATACGCGCGGCCAAATTCCTGGAACACGCCCAGCGCGTCCGCAGCCACGTGGACGCTTTGTCGGCGCGCGCCTACTGGGAGCAGTTCAAGCCCTCGCCGGAATTTGTGGTGCTGTTCCTGCCTGGCGACCAGTTTCTCGCTTTCGCGCTGGAGGCCGATCCCGCTCTTGTGGATCGCGCCATCCGCAGCCGCGTGCTGCTCGCAACGCCATCAACTCTTGTCGCGCTCCTCAAAGCCTCCGCTTATGGCTGGAGGCAGGAATCCGTCTCGAAGAACGCCGAGGAAATTTCCAAAAACGGCCGCGAACTTTACGACCGCATTGCAACCCTCACCGAGCATTTCGAGCGCCTCCGCAAAAATCTCGACGGCGCGATCGGCGCTTACAACGATGCTGTGGGTGGCCTCGAGCGCAGCGTCCTTCCGGGGGCGCGCAAGTTTCTGGAGTTGGGCGCGGTCGGGGGAAAAACGGTGAAGCATCCGGAGCAGGTGAGTGAATCCCTGCGCACGATCACTGCGCCGGAGTTGCTAGTTTCAACAGATGAGCGAAGTTTGCCGCTCGATTCAAAAAAAGAATGAGCTGGCTCACATTTCACTTTCAGGATTTTTCATATTCCTTCCTCAGTATTCTGTTCGAGGGCATCCCGTTTCTCCTGCTCGGTTCCCTCGTCTCGGGATTGGTGGACGCCTTCGTGCCCTCCGAGACGCTTACGAAAATCCTCCCAAAGAACGGTGTCCTTGCAATTTGTCTCAGCGGTCTGCTGGGAGGCATTTTCCCGATGTGCGAGTGCGGCAGCGTGATCATGATCAGGCGCTTCATCAAGAAAGGTTTGCCGGTTTCTGCCGCGATCACCTATATGCTCGCTTCGCCGATTGTGAATCCCATCGTGGCGCTGAGCACTTTCACCGCCTTCCGCGGGCAGAACCCATGGCTGATGATGACGCTGCGCGTGGTGATCGGGTATCTCATTGCAGTCGCTGTCGGCTTGATTGCTCGCAAGGTGCAGGTGGAAAAGCTCCTGCAGCCCGCCGTTCTGGCGACATTGAAAGGCCCGAAACGTACCGCGTTCAAATTCGCTGCATCGCCCGACGTCGCGGAGGATGTCAACATGGGCGTCGGTGCAACGAACGGCTTCCGTGCCAAGGTGATGCGCGCCGTTCAGTCTGCCACCTCCGATTTCCTGGACGTCGCATTTTTTCTTGTGATCGGCGCCGCGATCGCCAGCGTGTTCAACACGTCGGTCAATCAATCGATCATCCAGCCGCTGGCCGGGAGTACGTTGTTCTCGATTCTTGCGATGATGGGCCTGCGTTTCATACTCGCGCTTTGCAGCACCTCGGATGCATTCATCGCCGCCAGCTTCGTGAGTTTCCCATATGTGTCGAAGCTCGCGTTCCTCGTCTTCGGGGCGATGTTTGATATCAAACTGCTCTTCCTTTACCAGTTGGTCTTCCGGCGCAGGTTCGTGCTTTTCCTGGGAATTGGACTTTCGATCACCGTGGTGCTAATTTGTTTCTACATTTCCACGTTGCATTCATTGCATTTATGAAGAAAATTTTCTCAAAATGGTTGCCTGGCGCGACGCTCTTCGCATGGAGCGCGATCCTGCTGTTTTTTTACTTCAGCGGGCGCATTGACGCGCTGCTCCATCCCACCTTCCGTCCTTACACGCTGGTTGCTGGGATCGTGATGCTGCTGCTCGCGGCTTGCTTCGCATTTTTCCCCGTGAACATCGAGGCTTGTGCCGAGGATGAACTGGCGGGCAGGTCCTTTGGAAGGAAAACTTCAGGTCGCGTACTCACGTTCCTGATTTTGCTCGTGCCGATTTGTGCCGCAGCGGCATTTTCACCGGGCAGCTACAGCCTGAACGTGGTGTTGAATCGCGGTACCGTTGATGATGCCACCAGTTTGCCCGGTCAGACAAAAAGCATCGGGCCATCGACACCTTACGTGGAACCTCCGCTTCCGACCAGCGACGGTTCTCAACCCGCCGCTACTCCGGCGCAATCCACAGCGCAATCACAGCCTCCGGCGCCGGAAGCCGACCAACTCCAGCATAGCAAGGATGGCAATATCATCGTACAGGTTGTCGATCTTTTGTATGCGGCCGAGGATACGACTTTGCGTGGGGATTTTAAGGGGCACGACATAGAGATGATCGGCCAGTTGATGCCCGACACAACGAGCGCCGGGAAAGACAAACGTTTCAAGCTCGTCCGTATGTTCATGGTCTGCTGTGCAGCCGATGCCCGGCCTGTGGCGGTGCTCGTGGAAAGCGACACCAAACCCACGGGCGAGGATATGTCGTGGGTTAAAGTCGTCGGCAAAGTGGAATTCCTGATCGAGAACGGCCGGTCAATCGCAGTGGTGAAAGCCAGCAAAGTAATGGCCACCGACCCGCCCGAGGAAACGATGCTCTACTAGGGCTTTGATTGTTCTTTCACAATTTTGACCATTTTTTGGGCCAAAAGTGTTGTTTTTGTAGCAGTATTTGGCACTGCTTCGTCGTGAATTCTGCCACTGCGCTTCCACCATTTATTTGGTATTGTAAAGCAGGCAAAAAAGTGGTTATTAAGTGCTTCTTCAACAAGACGAGCAGGGGAGCCACATTATTATGCATAAATCGCGGCCCGGGAGGGCGTTTAGCTTTAGGGAATATGAGCAGCTTACGAAGAATTTTCTGATTCTTTAAGGTGTGGCACGTTCACACCGTTTTAAAATGATGCAACAAGTATTACGTTAGTGGGTAAAGCCAAGGAAATGGACAATGCTTTAGCTGGATTCGCAAAGGAGGGTATGAGCGGCAATGTGCCGCTTGATGCGCTTGCTGAGCAGTTGCACGAAGCGATCAAGGCCCGTGAGGAAGCGCTCGAAAAACTCGAAACTACGAGGCTCGAATCCCAGAAGGTCGTTGATTCCATCGTTGATGAGTTGCACAGCGTCATCAAGCATCGCGACCAGACGTTGGAGGAAGTTTCGCAATTCAAGGAGGAGCAACGCAGGCAGGTCGAATCGCTGGCTGCCGAGCGCGACGCCGCCATAAAGGAACGGGACAGGAGCTTGGAGGACTTGGCAAAGACCAGGGAGGATCTCGAGCAACAGCTTAAGAAACTTTCTGGCGACAGGGCCGAACAGGCCATCCGGCAAAAGTCACTGCGCGAACAACTTGCCCAGGTAAAAATTTCCACGCCTGCGACCGCCGGCAAAAGCACGGATATCAAGCAGGCCGAGTTGTTCCAGGGCAATCTTTCAGCGACCAGGAACCAGATCGAATTGCTGACCAGGGAACGCGAAACGGTCGCCCATGAGCGAGACAATGCACTGGCCCAGTTAAAACAACTGCGCGACGAGTTCCAAAAGAAAATCGAAACTGCGGAGAAGCAGCGTGATGCCGCGATCAAGGAACGCGATGCGACCGTTGGAAGGCTTTCGGACGATCGCCACGGTGTCGTCCTTGAAGCTTTGTCAAAAGAGCGAGAAGAGGGTGCAAAGAAGCGCGAGAAGGTGCTCGCCCAATGGCAGCAGGAGCGCGCAACCCGCGAGAAACAGATCGAGGCGCTGAACCTTCAACTCGGCAATCTCACAAAAGAAAAGGAGGAAATTGCCTCGCGCCACTCCAGTTCGCAACAGGAGTACGAAAAAGAGACCGCCAGGCTTCGTGAGGAACATGCCGATGCAATTGCTAAGCAAAACGCGCTCCGTGAGCAGGTCGATCAATTGCAATCCTCTTCCTCGCTGACCAAGTCCGAGCAGGAAAATATTCGGAAGGCGAGCACCGGTCTTTCCCAGCAACTCGCCGAGGTCACGGCACGTGCGGAATCTCTCCAGCGGGAGCTTGATAAAACCGTGGCCGAAAGGAATGAAAAACTGGCGCTACTCGAGCTGGAAAAGGAAACCCAGCGGAAAGCAATCGAGGAACTCCAGCAGAAGCATGATGCCGCATCAAGGGAACGGGACGAAAAACTGGGCCATATCAGCTACCTTGATGAAAAGCTAGGGCAGCTTGAGGCAGACAGGGAGGCGAAACAAAGACGGATCGAGGAACTCCAGCAGCAACACGATTCGACCCTCAAGGAGGGGGATCAAAAATCACATCTGCTTGCCCAACTTGAGCAGGAGAAGCAGGCCCAGAAGAATCAAATCGAGGAGATTCAACGTCAAACGGATTCCCTTGTGCAGCAGCGCGACGGCCAGCTGGCGCAGCTCGAGCAGGAAAAGGAAAATTTTAAAAAGCAGCTCGAATACCTCGCCCAGGAACGTGATAATCTTGCCCGCGACAAGCAGGGGCTTTTGGGAGGGCTGGAGCAGCATCAGCAAACCCAGGAAAAGCGGCTGCAAGAGCTGACTTCCCAATACGAAGCTGCGCTAAGGGAGAGGGATGAGCTTTCCGCACAGCACTCAAAAGCACGTGATGAGCACCAAAAAGCTCTTCAGTCTTTCGGTGGTGAACGTGATGCACTGCTGAAGCAGATTTCCGAGAATGCTGCGGGATTTGAAAAAGAACGCACGACTTTCAAGGAAGCACTCGAGTCGCTTCGATCCAGGCACGAAAATGCACAGACGGAGCAGAAGCTTCTCGCGAAAACCCGCGACGCACATGAAAACTCTCTCAAGGTTCTGAGCAAGGAGCGGGATGGCTTGCTCAAGCAAATTGCGGAGGCGCTTGCGGGATTTGAAAAAGAACGTGAAGTTCATAATGAAACGGTTCGCTCAATTCGCGGAAAATATGACGCTTTGGTTGCGGAGCGTGATCAAATCCAGGGTGAATTCAATCGCACCAAGGAGAGTTTCAAGGAAGCTTTCGATTCGCTCAGCAAAAAGCATGATTCGCTCTTGCGTCAGATTGATGAAGCACAAAGCGGATTGGACAGCGCGCGGTCGCAGCATCAGAAGCTGGCCACTTCTCTCATCCAGGAGCGCGACACGGCCCTGGCTGAAAGGGATCGCCTCCTAAACGAGTTAAAAGAGAGCAAGGAGATTCATAGGCAGGCAACGGAATCTCTCCGCCAGAAACGTGACGGATTGTTGAAGCAGATTGAAAGCGCCCATCAGGAATTGGATCAGGCGAAGAAAGACCAGATCGACGTCATGGAGTCGATTGGCATGGAACGCGATCAGATTGTAGCGGAGAAAGAGCGGATAATCGCCCAATTAAGGGCTGTTGAAGAAGATTTAAGGAAGCATATCCAGTCTGTCACAAAAGAACGGGATGATGCCCACGCAAACATCGTTGCGCTGACAGACATGCATGAAGTGCTGCTGAAAAAGCACGATGAAGTGCAGGGTACGCTGGATCATTCAAGATCCGAAAGCAAGAAGCAGCTTGATGGGCTGAAGCAGGATCACGGAAAGTCGATCGCTGAAAAGGAACGGGCGTTGACCGAACTCAGGACCGTCTCTGAAAATTTAAAAAAGCAGATCCAGTCAATTACAAAACAGCGCGACGATGCGCTCGCTCAAATCAAGAATGATGCTGAAAACTTCAAGCAGCAGATCGAATCTCTGAATGAAAAGCATGCGGTCCTTATCAAGCAAAAGGACGAGCATACCGCTCATCTGAATCTCGCCAAGGAAGCAGTCGAAAAACAACTTCTCACGCTTACCGACGACCGCGACGTCGTCATCAAGGAAAAAGAGGAGATTATCAGTCAACTTGCGCAAGCCAGGGAGGCTCATAAAAAACAGGTTGAAACCCTTACCCTGCAAAGGGAAACCGTTACAAAGGAACGAGAGGAGATTTCACGGCAATTTGCCCAGTCCCGTGAGAATCATAAAACACAGATCGGCAATGTCACGCTTGAGCGTGATAATCTTGTGCTGGAGCGCGATGCTTTGGCGCTTCAATTTGCCGAGGCTCGTAAACTTGCCGCGCAACAAATCGCTTCTCTTACGGAAAGTCGCGACAGGTTGATACGGGAGAAGGATGAGCTTTCTGCGCAATTTGCAAAAGCCAAAATCGGCCATAGGCAGGAGATTGAGGAGCTGAAGAAAGAACGGAACGAGATCGCCACCCAGCGCAACGATGTGCGCGATCATTTTGCCATTGCTGCTAACGACTTTAGGAAACAGATCGAGGCTCTTACCCAGCAACACGACGCCGTGCTTAAGCAGCGTGACGAGGTCATGGAGGAACTCCAGCAGGATCGTGAAGGGCAGACGAAGCAGTACGATTTGATGGTACTTGAGCGCGACACCGTCGTCAAGGAACGCGACGATGCAGTGGCACAACTCGAGCAGGAGCGCGAGACGCGCCGCAGTCAGGTCGAAGCTCTCACACGGCAGCGGGATGGTATCACGCAACAGAGAAATGAAATTTCTGCACAATTCGACCAGGCGAAGATTGCCCACAAGCGTCTCGTGGAACTTGGCATCCAGGAGCGCGCCAGCATTATAAAGCAGAGGGATGATGCTATTTCTCAGCTCGAAAAAGCGCGCCTGGCACTTGGCGATGACCGGGCTACATTGGTCCGGCAGAAAGAACTTGCTGTTGCAAATCTGGAGGAGGTCCGGAATGAACACCAGGCTAAAATCCATGAATTGACCGCGGAGCGCGATGCCGTGAAGAAACAGTGTGATGAAGCTACGGTCCAGCTCGCACCGCTTCATGAGATGCACAAGCATCAGCATGAGACCTTTGGCTTGGAGGAAGGCCGCAAATACGAAGTTTCCGCGAAGCTGGTTCAGGATGCTTCGAGCAATTTATCGCGGGTTAAAGATTTGATCATAGGGCGCAGCGTAATAATGAAGTCAGCACCGGAAAACGCATCGCCTTCCGAATCTCAGATGAGGAATCTTGTGGAGGAAGCCCGCATCATGGGTCGCCTTCAACATCCGAATATTCCTCCTGTTTACGAAGTGGGACTGGATGAAAGAGGGCTTCCGTTCTATACGATTCGTGACCCGAAGGGGTCCACGCTGCGTCAGATTTTGGATGACATGAAAGCCGGCAAGACGCGCACGATCATTAATTTTACCGTGCGCCGTACGATCGCGATTTTTCAGAAGGTTTGCGATGCGGTCGCTTTTGCCCATTCAAAAGAGATTTTGCACCGTAATTTGAAGCCGGAAAACATCGTTATCGGCGAGTACGGCGAGGTTTTCGTCACTGGTTGGGATTCAACTTTAAACAGCGAGATTTTTTCAGATGGGCGGCAAACCGGTTACAACCCATATCCTGACATAGCGGCTTTGGGAAAAATTCTTTACGAGATTATTACATTGAGTTCGCCCTTGGATCGCAATCGTCTCAGCGCGGATTCCGGTGTTGAGGGTCGTGGTATGTTCTCGGGATCACGTGCAGGTGGCGCAAGTGGAAAAGATTATGAAACATTGCTCGGGGCTGCCAAACGGGCGATGGCCAGACAGTCGCATAATAGCTATCACTCTGTGCGGGAATTCCAGCGCGAGGTGGATACCTACAAGGATAGTTTCGACGATCCAAGCGAAACACTTGGGCTTTCAAATATATTTGGCCAGCTTTTCAAAGGCCATAAATGGATGCTGGCTTCGCTGATTGCTATTTTGTTGATTCTGGTCGCTGCGGTGTTTTTCCTGGCAACCCAGTCCAAATCCCATGCAAGCAGAACTGAAAAACTACCGGCCAATCAGGTTGTTCAGGGAGTCGTGAGTTTGGATTGTCTGGATTTGACCCGGACTGCCTGATGTCTGGTTGGTGAGGTGGGAAAGCTCTCTCGATAAGCTATCCGCAATTTTATATGGGGATAAAATATTGCATTTGTAATTTCCATGCATAATATTTAATCACAAATAACCCCCTTCAGATTTTTCTGCCCAGCCCACAACACACAGGCGGCGTGGCTTGGCCAGCAGATTCTTTTGTCAGAATACGAATGAACGCCGATACGAAACACAGTACTTTCAAGTTGGAGAAGTCTTACTTTTTCTCTGCCTCCGTCCTTATTCATGTGGGTATCGTGCTCTTGTTTGGAGGAACTGTTTTATTCAAGAAATACGCCGAGAAGCCCGATTTTGTGGCCGACTCCGGGGGATTCGAGACCACGACAGTTGAAGATAAGGCTCCGCCCCAAAATTCCGCTCCTTCGATGCCTACGCTGGCCCCTTCAATGCCGACGATGCCAACCATGTCAGCTATTACCACCATAAATCCTACAGCCCCTTCCTTTTCCGTGCCTGTAGCTTCAGTCGCTGCTCCAAATATGTCCACTGCCTTGGAGCAAAAAATGTCAACGGCGACAAGCAGCATGCAAAGTAGTTTGAATGGTTTACCCACAGCCATGGGAAACCGCAGCGCTTCCCGTCGCGCCGCCGCCTTGTCTGAAAACAACGGAAAACCCGCCAGCGAGGCCGCTGTGGTGAACGCACTGCGCTGGTTGCAGAAAAATCAAAATCCGGATGGGACATGGGGAAAAAGCTTTCCTGGTGCGATGACAGGCTTGGCTCTTCTTTGCTTTTTGGGGCATGGCGAAACACCGGCTGTTTCACAAGAGTTCGGGGTTACTGTTAATAATGCCATCAACGCCGTGGTTGCTGAAGGCACCAAGACGAGGGGAAAATTGATTTTCCACGGAACGGAATTTACCCAATCGTCCGTGTACGAGCATGGTATGGCGACCTATGCCGCCTGCGAAGCTTACACGATGACGAAAGACGAGCGCCTGGCGCCCATCGTCAAGCAAGCCATCGGCTATATTCTCGATGGGCAGGCTACTGATGGCGGATGGATGTATGCCTATTCAAAAGTTACGCCGAGTGATACTTCCGTAAGTGGTTGGCAGATACAGGCGCTACACGCAGCAAAACTTACAGGCCTGCCGATCGACGGTATTCCGGCAGCTTTGGATAATGCAATGAAGGATTTGGATCGCGTTTTTGATCCAGTGTCCGGAACATTCGGATATCGTGTTCCTGGGAACCATCCGACGACAACAGGAATTGGAGTTTTATGCAAAATTCAATGGCAGGGTAAAACGGACCACATGGTTGCGGCCGGCCTTAAGAGCATCCTCGATCAACCGGTGGTACGATATCACGATAAAACCGCTTCACTATACACATGGTATTATAACACCCAGGCTTGCTTTATGGCAGGTGGAGGAGCGTGGCAGAGATGGAACAAAATGTTTCAGGACGAACTCATCAGAGCTCAAGCTCCGGATGGGAGCTGGCCTGTTAGCGAAGGATCAGATGTAGGAGGAATGGATGCCAATGAAACCATTGACGGACAACTCTACCGCTCTTGTCTATGCACATTAATGCTGGAGGTTTATTATCGATTCCTGCCATCGGGAAAGGAATGAGTATAAAATAGGTTCCTGACTTCAAATGTTACAGTCCGATTATGTGGTGTTAAATGCTGAAAACAAGTTAGATTTTTCCCCTGTTAAATGAGTTACACCGTTTTAAGTTATTTGATAAAGACTTTTATATATTTCTCAACAATGCTAGATCCCATTTCAAAGATTCCATACGCCGTTCTAGTATCCATCAGTTTGCTGATCGCTATGCCGCTTTATGGACAGGAAAAGATTGTAAAAAGTGACGGCACTACTCAGGACGTGCAAATCACAGTGGTTTCCGGAAGCAACGTCCAGGTACAGGTGGGAAATGGGGTGATCGGTCTTCCGCTCGCGACGATCTCACAGGTAATCATGGCGCCTCCTGCGGAATTTGGGCAGGCGATAACAGCTTATGAGAGTAAGGATTACGCTAAAGCCGCAAGTTTGGCGAAGACTGTGGTCGATAAGTACAAAGGCCTTCCCGTGGATTGGGCCAGGCAGGCCACGGCCATGCTGGGTGATATTTATGTGGAGCAAAACGATCTCCTAAAAGCTGAGGCGGCTTATCTAGATTTTCTTAAGGCTTACCCGGGAAAAGGTTCATTGCAGACGGATGTGGGACTGGCGCGTATTGCTTTTTCCAAAAAAGATTATTCTGCTGCAAAACAAAAGCTCATTCCAATCAAAGAACAGGCGTTAAAGCTCAGGAATGTACCTTCAGACGTCGGCGCCGCTTATAGTAAGGCGTTTTATTTGCTCGGGCAGATTGAGGAAACTGAAGGAAATTTTTCCGATGCCTTGCAAGACTATTTACGAACCGTGACATTGTTCTATCAGGACCGCATCGCTGTAAATGCTGCGCAGGAGAGAGCCGATGCGCTTCGTAAAGCCAATAACATCGCAGTTCCCTAACCACCAATAACTAATGAAATACAAAAAACTCTTTTTCTTCACTCTCATCCTGGCGATTCTTTTTATCGGAGTCGTGACAGGGTATGCCCAGGAAGCAGCCGCTGAAGCGACGCCTGCCGCGAAGTCGGAGGGTGATACGCTCATCAAGGTCATCTGGCATGGCAACATCCTCATCAAGTTGATCTGGCTCGCGATCCTTGGCGCATCGGTGACGATGGTGACGTTTGTGATCCAGAACATCATCTCGCTGCGCAGGCAGAAGCTCGCGCCGGACGCGCTCGTAAATTCGCTGATGGGTTCGGTGGCTGCCGGCAACTACGCGGAAGCCTTGCAAACCTGCACTGCGAATGACAACTACATGGCCAACGTGCTCGAAACGGGGCTCTCCCGTCTGTCACGCGGCAAGGAAGCGGTCGAGGACGCAATCGCGGAGAGCGCGCTGAGGGAAGCCCAGATCCTGCGTACGCGGAACAGCTATCTCTCCGTGATCGGTGTGGTCTCGCCCATGATCGGGCTGCTCGGCACCGTCATAGGAATGATGGGGGCGTTCGCCACGCTGGGCGCGAGCGGCATTTCCGATCCGCGCGGCCTTGCAACGAGCATCGGCGAGGTGCTGACGGCGACGGCGAGCGGTCTATTCATCGCCATCCCGGCGTTTATCTTTTACTATGTCTTCCGCAACCGCTCGCAGATGGTGATCGTGTACGCGGATGACAAGATCAACCAGGTCATCGCGGATATCCCTTACGAGCAACTGCAGGGACATGTCGCGCATGCGGCACCGGCCCGGGCGGCGGCTCCGATCGGGGCCTATGCTGCCGCTCCAGCGGCTCCGCTGGGACCTCCGCCGACCATGCTTCCGAAGATGGGGGCGCCCGCTCCCGTCGCTCCCCGCGACCCACGGAGTGTCTCGAGTTCACTGATGACGAAATGCCCGGCGTGCAATGGATTGATTGCTCCCGGCCAGACCCCGTGTCCTCACTGTCACGCGGCGCTGGATTGGTCAAACTAATCTCGATATTGCCACCCGTTCATGCACAGACAAACCCAGACACAAAAACGCAACCACGAGCGTAAGAATCCCGTTGAGGAGGATCCTGAGTTTCAAATCGCTCCGATGATCGATATCCTGCTTGTGCTTCTTGTTTTCTTTATGACGATCAGTTCCACGGAAGTGTTGAAGCCAAACAGGAACATCGCGCTGCCAGTCGCAGCCGATGGTAAGACTGCAAAGAAAAATGCGGGTCAGGTGGTTGTGAATATTACGTGGGCGACAATCAATAATCTTGGGGCTCTCGAAGTAGATGAGGTTCCATATCCGCAGCCCGAGAATATCCTGCCAATTTTACAAAGGAATCTTCAGGTCAATCCGCTCGTGCGTGTCCTCATTCGTGCGGACAAGGCGGTCAATTATGAGTATTTGCGTTCTGTTTTAAAGGTTGTCGGTGACGCAGGCATCACTAATGTGACCTTTTCTGTCGTGGACAAGGAAGCAGCAAAAAAATAGAAATAACTTAATCGCTTATGGCAGGTTCAGTAGGATCGGAAGATGGTGACATAGGGTTTCAGATAGCCCCTATGGTTGATGTCGTTTTTGTACTGATGCTTTTTTTCATGGCCAGCGCAGGAATGCAGATCGTGGAAAAAGAACTCGGAATTAATCTGCCGAGCGGAGGCGCTGCTAAACCCGGGGGACCGCCCCCAACACCTATCGTGGTGGAAGTCAGCGCAGATGGACAAGTGCAGATGAACGGCATGGTTTACGGAACGCCGACCGACAAAGTTTTACAGCCTCTCCGAACCAAGTTTAAAGAAATGATCGATTCGTTTGGCGACAAAGATCCTGTTATTATTCGCCCGACTCCGGACACAAAGTATGAGCGTATCATTGATGTGCTCAACGCAGCGGGTGCTTCGGGCGTTAAAAATCTCACATTTGGGTAAAGTTATTAAATACCGTGCTGACAGTAGAGCCTTGGATATCACGAATATTTTGGCGCCATTGCTGGCAATCTCACGTTTTATCGATCTCCAACTCCATGAATACCCGATTATCAATCTTCCGATTTGTTATATTCTTAACGGTTTTTAGTCTGGGTATCCTTGTTTCGCACCTTCAGGCTCAATTGGACGCGCCCCAGGCACAGGGTCCGGCAGATATAGCGCTTCAGCAGGCACTGGAACTTTTTAATTCAGGTAAAAATGCTGAGGCTATTGCGGCTTACGAAAAAATCATACACGACTTCCCGACATTATCTCTTGTTTCCGAGGCGCAATTCAGACTCGGTTATCTTTATTATCGTAATGGTGATTTCGATAAAAGCTTGGGAATGTTAAAGAAGGTCTTGCAACCGCCGGCTTCCCCGGAAATCCAGGAATTAGCCTCCTCCATGTTGCCTCAGGTGAGCATGGCAAAGGCCGATAAATTGCCTGTTGGCAATCCATCGCGCAAGGTTGCCTTTGAGGATGCAACAAGGCAATTTGATGCATTCATTCAAAAATATCCGAACAGTGATGAGATGGAAGCGATTGTCTACTCAAAGGCACTGTCGTCTTACCAAATCGGAAAATATGACGATGCTGCGGCTGGGCTGCGTTCGAATCTTTTGAAATTTGCCAAAAGCGATTCTGTTCTCGATAGCCAGTATTTGCTCGCGATTACATTGGCAACTCAGGCTTCCACCATTTTACAGAATTCCCCGGGTGACCCGAAAGCTTTTGCAAAATATGATGAAGCCGGAAAATTGTTAGGTGATATTATACAGAGACGCTCGGACTTGGCGCTTGCCAATGATGCGCAATTCCAACTTGGTGAAATTTTGTCGAATCGTGCTGCATTAACGGATAAAGCAGCACAAGGCGAATTATATGGGAGGGCAATCGATGCTTATCGTGCAGTGCAACCTAAGGATCTCATGGTTAAAGCACAGGAGGACCGCATCGCTGGATTTCTTCAGCGCCTGCACGATCCGGCTACTTTAAGAAGCTTGCCCACTGTAAAATACTTTCAGAGGGTGATTGAACACGAGCGGGAAAAACTCGACTCATTAAAGACCAAACCTGACCAGACTGTCACCGCCAAGATCAAGGTGGCGGAGGCCTTTTATAACCAACAGCGTTATGATGAAGCGCGTTTGATGTTGGATTTTCTCAAGCAGTTTGCCGAGGACGACAATCAGAAAAAGGAAATCCTGTATTTCATCACGCTTACTTATGCCCAGCAGAAGAATGTGGACAAAGCTGTTGCCGGTTATAATGAATTTCAGGAAAAGTACAAAAGTGATCCTATTGCAGAAAATCTGCCGATCGCGATTGGTAGTTTATTTTTGGGTTCGGATCCTAACAGGGCAATTCAGTATTTTAAGGAATCCATGCAGCTTTATCCTAACGGGCTGTTTTTAAATGAAGCCCTTACACAGCAGGCTGCTGCAATGGTGCAATTGAAACGCTTTGATGATGCCACAGCTGCATTCAAGTCGCTGCTTGCTGGCCATCCTACGAAGGAAATTGCAGAAACGGCGGAACTTGGTCTCGGGACTATCTACACCATGTCTGGAAAACTGGACGAAGCATTGGGCGCGTTCAAGGCTGTGCGGGATAAATATCCCGGCACGGTGCAAGCTGAACAGGCTGCCTATTATGTAGGGCAGACTGCCATTCAAAAGGGTGATAACAAAACTGCCATCGCGGAATTGACTGCCTTTATTGAAAAATTTCCGGCCAGCGAACTGGCGCCTAACGCGATGTTTTACCTGGCCAGTGCGGAACTCGCGGGCGCGGACAAGGAGGGAGCTCTGGCGAAGTTCAAGGAAGTAGGGGAAAAATTTCCGAAAAGTCAGGTTGCCCAATTCAGCTATTTTAAACGCTCCGAAATCCTGGGAGGAGAACAGAAGTTCGATGAGATGACGGCTGTGATGAAGGAGTTCATTGCGAAATACCCGGATAGCGAGAATCTTTTTTTCGCCTACGACTCGATAGGGCAGATCCAGGTTAATGCGAACCATATTCCGGAAGCGGTCGGCACTTACAGCGAGTTTGTTGACAAGCATGCGCATGATCCCCATGCGGCCGAGGCTTTGCTGAAGATCGGCGACTTGTGGCACCGTTATGCTGATGCTACCGGGCGTTATCTTGTCTTGAATGAGCAGCAGCGCACCGAGTGGACAAAGGGGGTGAATGGCAGTATTGCGGCGGCTGAGAAATTGATATCCGATTTTTCCGAAAGCCCGCAAGTGGCCCTTGCGCTCCATACGCTTCTCGCCGACCAGCAATTGCTGCTGACTGCCAAACTGAAGACGGATGCCGATGTGGAGCAATATTTCATGGACCTGTCGAAGAAGTTCGCTTCCAAGCCTGCCGCGCGCAGCAAGATCATATTCGCGCTGGCTTCCTACACCTATCAAAAGGACAAAGCCAAGGCGCTCGGGCAGATGAATGCCGCTTACGACCCGAAGCTTATCTATTCGCCTGCGGATATCGATCTTTATGGCGAGGCGTTGCTTGATCAAAACAAGGTAGCCGACGCCCAAAAGGTGTATGAAAAACTGGCGACCGATTATCCCAATCCTCCCGGTGTCACACCGGATAGGGCGCCTGCGGATATTGCGGAAGCGCAGTCGATCGCGCTGTACGGAATGGGCACATGCCTGCAGAAGCAGGGCAATACGAAGGCTGCGGGCGATGCATTCGACCAATTGAAAAAGCTGTATCCCTGGTCTCCAAAAATTCTTGAGGCGAGCTTTGGCATTGCGCAATCGCTTTACCAGCAAAGGAAGTATGACGATGCGATTGCTTTGCTCATTCCCATCATGCGCGCGCAATCCGCGTCGGCAACCAATGAATTGCGCGCAAATGCAATGCTGCTTGGAGGCCGGATACAGGAGGATAAAAAAGACATCGAGGCAGCGATTGATTATTACATCAAGGTAGCGTCCTACTATGAGAGCGTGGCTCCCGCGGCATCGGAAGGATTGTGGCGCGGAGGACAACTTCTGGAACTGCAGGCAGCCAAATTGACGGATACCGGAACCGTCACCAAATCGGGGCAGCTCGCCAAGGCGGTCAAGGCGTATAACGATATCATTACCAAGTATCCGACTTCCCGGTATGTGGACGAAGCCAGGCAGCGTCTTGCTGTTCTAAAACCGGCCGGTTCCAAATAATCGAACAGGCTTCAGAGCGGCCTAGGCGGGAATTCCGGCAGGCAAATCATTTTTTGTTCTGAAATTTGTCCGCCACGTCTCAAGGCAAATGGCGGGTGACTTCTTCCAGGGGTTTGCGTGGATACGGATCTGGAATATTTGCGGGATAGCCGAAGTAGAGCAGCCCCACGATTTCTTCTTCAGCGGGGTTGATTTTTAACAACGCACTTGTGCTGGAATTCCGGCTAACTTTGCTGGTGCTCCACTGCATTCCCAAGCCTTCGGCCCAGGCTGCGAGCTGGATGTTTTGAATCGCGCAGCAGGTTGCCGCGTAGTCTTCAATCCGCTGCTGTGGGTCGTTGCTGAGCTGGAAAGTCACTGCGACGATATGCGGCTTTGAGAGAATTTTTTGTTTTGAGTCTCCAAAAATTTCGGCCAGGGCCTTGTGTGTTTCCGGGCCGAGTATGATAAAGCGCCAGGGTTGGGTGAGGCGATGGTTTTGCGCCCAGGTTCCCGCAGTGAGCGCCCTTTCCAAAGTTTCCCTGGCGACCGGATCCGGTTTAAAGTCCTTGATTGTCCTTCGCTTGTAGATGGCTTCCAGAAGTTCCATTGGTGATATTCTTCCTAGTTAGTCCAAAGGGAAACCCTCCGGCTCTGCCCTGACATGTATACACATCGCGAAGCAATTGCGGCAGGCCGGGCGCGATTCGCCGGAGTGTGATGCGAATCGCTGATCTGATGTCGTGCGAGAGGGCGGTAGTTGGGTCGCCCCTCGATGGGAAGT
>Ga0302319_10001013_pt1 | contig 63135 bp, 64 predicted proteins | sample Bog_T0_2_FD_203319 | JGI IMG/M metagenome (GOLD analysis project Ga0302319, IMG submission 203319) | Peat permafrost microbial communities from Stordalen Mire near Abisko, Sweden - Bog_T0_2 | ecosystem: Environmental > Terrestrial > Soil > Wetlands > Peat | place: Sweden: Abisko, Stordalen Mire...
CATTTGGAAGAACGTAGCGCGCATGATTGAGGTAACCGACGCCGAAATCGCCCAGGCCATGCGAGTCTATTACCAGGACACGCATAACCTGGCCGAAGGCGCCGGCGCGGCTGCGCTGGCCGGGGCACTCAAGGACCGGCAGAATCTGGCAGGCAAACGTATTGGTCTTATTCTCACCGGCGGCAACGTGGATTCGGAGACGTACAGAAATGTGCTTGCTGATACGCTCTAGGAAGAAGAAATGACGGACAAAACCGAGAATCTTACCCCGATGGCCCAACCGGCCCAGAACAAATGCTTCGGCTGCGGTCCGGCAAACTTAATCGGCCTACGTCTGGAATTTCTGGTTGCCGAGGACGGCTCAGTTGTGTCCCTGGTGACCGTACCGGACCACTTCGAAGGCCATCCCGGCTATTTACACGGCGGCATCATCGCCACGCTGCTCGATGAGGCCATGCACAAGGCCGTCCGCGCCCGCGGCTTGACGTCAATGACCGGCCGGATGGAGATCGACTACCTGCGCCCGGCTCCCTCGGGCGCGCCTCTTCGGCTGGAAAGCCGCATTGTCAGCAGTGAAGGCCGCAAGCACTGGACCGAAGCGAAACTTTTGAACGCCAAAGGCATTGTGCTCGCCGAGAGCAAGGGATTATTCATCGCGATGCGTGTCCGCTAGCCACGCAGGTGCGTCTGAGCTGCGGGGCGGCGCAAAAGCCGCCCCCGAGGCAGCTTAGTGGATCATGTTGATGGTTTCCTGGGTGATGGTGTCGAAGGTGGTCACCGTTTTGGAGTTGGCCTCGAAGGCGCGCTGGGCGATGATCAGATCGGAAAATTCGGCGGAGATGTTGACGTTGGACTCTTCGATCGCTCCGCCCTGCAAGGTACCCAGGCCGTCTGAGCCCGAGACGCCGACCGAGGCTGTCCCACTGGCCAGGGTGGTTGTATATTCGCTGTTCCCCAAATCCTGCAACCCCTGCAGATTGGCTACATTGGCCAGCGCTAGTTGGCCCACCGCCTGTTTCTGCCCATTCGAGTAGGTCGCGGTCACCGTGCCGTCCGAGCCGATGGAGAAGCTCTGATATTCGCCGCTGCTGTAGCCGTTCTGCATGGTCGCGGAGATGGCCGATTTTGCGTTCACTTGGCTGATGGTAGGGGCGCCGCTCGGGCCAAGGATATTCCAGGTCATGTTCAAGGTCGCTGACCCGTCGGAGAGTCCGGCAAAGGAGATGCCGCTTACATCGGCGGCCGGACTGACAAGGTTGCCACTGGAATCGAATGTCAGCGCACCGGTCGCGTTGGCCGATGCCACGGGATCCTGAATCACACTGCCGGAGGTGGTAATCCCCGCCCCGGCGATGCTCAACTGGCCGCCGACGGTAGAGGTTACGGTGACGCCGACGATGTGGGCGGCCGTGACGGCGGCCTGCAGATCCGCCGCATACGTGGCCACCGACTCGCCGGGGACGACTGTTGGAGCCGTGATGGTGGCCGTGGCGGCGGCCGTCGGTCCGGTGATGCTCAGATTCGTTCCCGGATCGACTGTAGCCTGCGTGGCGCCGCTGGAGCCGAAGTTGTAGAGGTTGGTTGTGACCCCCGCTACGGTACTCGAGTTGGCCGCCAGCGTGTCCGGCATCGAAACGCTGTAGGACCATGCGTTGATCCCGGTGTTCGTATAGGTCACCGTGGCCTCATAGCTCTTGCCCAGGGAGTCGAAGACCTGTACCTGGCCGGGCACGCTGCCGCCCACAGCCGTTGCGGAGTCAAGTGTGGCCGTCATGCCAAAGGTTGTGGTCGCCTTGGGCGGCTCGACCTGGCTTTCGGGAATGTTGACGGCCGTCAGCGCCGCGTTCGGGTTCACCACTCCATTCACGGCCGGGTAGCCCATCACGTTGAAGCCGTCCGAGGCAATGAGATCGCCATTCGAGGCCAACGAAAAATCGCCGGCTCGGGTAAGAATGTTGCTGCCGCCGTCATTCAAGACAAAGAAACCATTGCCGTTCACGGCCGCGTCGGTGGCTACACTGGTCGAGTTGATGGAACCCTGTGTGAAATTCGTTGCATTGGAAGCTACCTGAACGCCTCCGCCCACCTGGATCGAATCCCCCGAGCCGGTGGTGCCCATCTGCTGATAAAACAGGTCGGAAAAGTTGGTCGTCTGCGCCTTGAAAGCCGTTGTATTCATGTTGGATAGATCGTTCGCAATCGTATTCAGCGCCGTTGAATCGGCGTTGAGGCCGGTAAGCGGAATGTAGAAACTTGCCATGATGCTTCTCCTCGGAGTGTGAACTCAAACGTACACAGGCCTGCCGGGCCGGCTGGTAAACGAAACTTATAGGGCTCCGGTGAGCCCGCTTGCGAACGAATGCGTCTGCGACTGTCCGTTCAAGGCATGGCCCACTCGATTGGCCGCGGCCCTGGTCTCGGGAATGTTGAGGTTGCCTGGTGCGCGCTTCACGCCGGTAGCTGGGGACGTTGCGCTGCTGGTTGCCGAGGCTCCCGATCCCGGCAGCCGGGCCGCACCAGGCGAACTGGCTGCGTGCGCAGACGCCGGAAGCTGCCCTGCAGCACCCCTGCCGGTCAGGCTGGACGGAGATGCTACGGCCTGTGTCGACGGCGAACCGCTGCCAGAACTCGGGGTCGAACTTCCCAGCGCAGTCGATAGATTCTGGTTGATATCGATCAGTTGCTCCAGGCTGTTTACCGAGACAAGCTGATTGATGTACTGGTTCGGATCGGTGTTTGCCGTCGGGTCCTGATTCTGCATCTCGGTCACCAGCAGCGTGAGAAAATCGTTGGCCGAGATACTGGCCGAGGAACTGCTCGAACTGTCTGTGCTTCCACTCGTTGTAGCAGTAGTGGCCATGGGGCTTCTGCCCGCGCCCGTCAGGGCTTGCCCCACCGTGTTTTGCTGATTCAAGATTCCTGCCATTGCCGCCATATTTCCTCGCTCTCCTTCTGCCGGATTCTCTCTGCTCCGGCGTTTCTGCTAGCCCGATTCCCGCTCTTGAAAAACTCTGCCGTGCGTCCGCGCTCCGGCATGTTCAGGCCATCACCGATATGTGAACGCCCTGCGGCCCTCCCGCGAAGGCGCTTCCATTCGTCCTGCCGATCTCCGCCACCACCTCCTGCGAAGCCGCTGCCGCAGGGCTCGGAGCGCGTAGCCCATGATTCGTTAGCGATTCTGCCCCGGCGCCCTGGCTTGCTTGCGGGTTCTCTCCCTGATTGAAACCCTGGCTCGTGCCCTGGTTCATGCTCTGGCTCATGCCTTGTTCCATGCCCGGCCCTGTCCCCCGGGCCTCCGGCGCGGCCAGCGTAAGTGTTTCGACCGGAGTGTGCTGCTCCGCCAGATAAGAGTTCAATCCGGCCAGGTGGCCGCCCAAGGCCAGTGCCGCGTCCGCCGAACCGGGCACCAGTGCGGCATGTACGCCGCCTCCGCTCATATCCGCGCGTACGCCCACCCAGCCCAGGGCCGGATCTTGAAACCCTGCCTCAGCCTGCTGCGCTCCGGCATGGATCCACGCTGGCTTCCCCGGAGCGGTCCCGGCATCGAGTGCGGCAAAGGGATCTGGGACGCCCGGTGCGGTCGCGGAGCCTGCCGAAGTTTCGATTACGCCGCTAGCGGCAATCGTTGTCCCATGCGTGCCCGCCGGGTCGTGCGCCATCGGGTACGCATTTGTGGCCAAACCGGGAACTTGGCTGTCAGATAGGCCATTTCCCTTCCCGATCGATTCTCCCGTTCCTGGCGTATGGGCAAGCCGCTCTGCGTCCTGCCGTGTGGTCCGCCCGCCGCCGGCCAGACCGAGTTTGCCTGCAAGTGGACCAACAGCCGGGGATTGGACCGCCTGAGCCAGTTGCAACACCGCGTCTTCGGAGGCAGCCAGGCCACGTTCGGCTTCCGCGCTACTGATTGGGGCCAGGACAGCTTCCAATCCCTGGCTTCCCAGCTGCATTGGGTTCTGGCTCTGCGCGTGCACCTCCCCCGGCGCTTCCATCCGGATTCGACTCCGTCCCAACTGCAACCCTTCTGCGCCGGGACTCTCAAGCGCTGTTCCGTTTGGTCCCTCATCAGGCGTCGAGCTGCGCCCGGCGGACAATATCGCCGCAACCGGGACTTTTCCGGGCAAGGTCTGCGCTCCAGCCGCATCCGCGGCGTGATTCCTGGCGATGCTTGCAGCGGCAACCTCCGCGCCCGGTCCGGGGCTTCGAGCGAAACCGGCCGGCCATTCCGTCGAGAGGTCTGCCGCGGAAGGCCGCTGCCGCATCTTGATCGCAGCCGGGCTTGCCGCTCCGGGCGCTGGCAGCGCGAAGGGAACACTCCCCGCCATTGCAGAAACCAGATCCGCCGCGTTGGTCGCAGAGGCGGCTTTCAGCCCGGCTTTCTTGCCCGGTTCGGCGGAACGATCGCCATGCGCGGATACGGGCGGATTGGATGCCGCCTGCCGGAACGCAACCGATCCTGTTTGCCCACCCTGAATTCCACTCTGGGCCGCAGGTCGGGACAGTATTTTCGGGCTAGCCGCCGGACCGCTTTGCAAGGCTCCTCCCAGTTGTAGAGACCGTACTGCGCTTCCGCCGGGTGTGAAGGCTGCCAATGATGCCGCTTGACCTGGCTCAGCCAAAGCAGCCTCCCCCGATGTGGAATTCCCCTCTTCTCGGGCCCCTTTATCCCCGATTCCGTCCAACCCAGCGCCTAGAGAAGCCAGCACCGACTGCCAGTTGGAGCGGAAACTCTCCGCGTTAGGCGCGTCGGGCAACCCCGTGCCAAGGGCATTTCCTGGGGCCGCGCTCGGGCCCAGCGCCGGCTGCCCGCTTGCTCCCATCTCGATTCCTGCGGCAACGCTCATGACCAGGATGAGTGCAGATACTGCGCCAAACAATGTGGAATAGGGTTAAAGCATTGTCAGAAATGGGATCGTCGATTCGCTTTCAGGAACTCCGTGGCCTTCAGCGGGAGTTTCCCCTCAAGTTCCCTGAGCTGCTGGCGCCTTCCTGGGTCGAGGGTACGGAAGCTGCCAAGGCGCGGGCTGCCCGCTTCGCCGGTACCTCTTCGGCCTCGGTTCGATGCATCCGGTTGCCATACCAGTCGTCGAGCGACTGCTGGCCGCGCCGACCCGCATCGAGGGCTTCGCGTGCCTCGGTCTCCTCGATCAGAGTCTCGGCTTGACGGCGCTCGATCCTCTTCGAGAGAAACTCCTCGCGCATGCCGAGCACATCGAGTTCCGCCTCTGCGATTCTCGGCCCCAGCGCTGCGGCGTGGCGACTGGCCGCGCGCGTTTCTTCCAGGCCAGCCAGCCGGTCCGGCAATTCTCCATTGCGGGCGCTGATCTCCACCAGCCTCCGTCCCAGGCGATCCCGCTCGAAGGCGGCCGCCAGCGCTTCTTCAAGGCGGCGCAATTCGCCCAGCGCGGACTCGAGCGCCAGCCGGCTTTGTTCTTCCTCGATACTGCGAATGTTGAGCAGACGGCGCAGCGCCCGCGAAACAGCCATGGTCTACACCTCCCCTGCCAACGCCGACAGGCGGCGCGCGCAATCGTTAAAGCGAACCTGTTCGCCCGCATCCTGGGTCATGAATGCCCGCATCGCCTCCCGCGCGCGCAGGGCGCGATCCAGCTCCGGGTCCGCGCCCGGCTTGTAGGCGCCAATGCGCACTAGATCTTCGGAGCGGGCATATACAGCCATCAGCTTGCGCAACAGCGCGGCGTGCTCGCGATGCGCGGGCTGGGTCACCGATGGCATCAATCGGCTGATCGAGTCCAATATCTCGACCGGCGGATACCAGCCCTCGGCCGCCAGAGCGCGGGAGAGCACCACGTGCCCATCCAGCAGCGACCGCACCGCATCCACCAGCGGATCCTGCTGATCGTCGCCTTCCATCAGCACGGTGTAAAAGGCCGTGATCGAGCCTACGCGAAACTGCCCTGTCCGCTCCACCAGCCGCGCCAGCCGGGTAAACACCGAAGGCGTATACCCCTTGGCAGTGGGCGGCTCTCCGGCGGCCAGCCCGATCTCCCGGGCGGCCATGGCGAAACGGGTCAGCGAATCGAGCACCAGCAGCACATGCTTGCCCTGTGCGGCAAAGAACTCGGCCAGCGTGGTGGCGGCCAGGGCCGCCCTCATGCGCATCAGCGGCGACTGGTCGGAGGTGGAGACCACCACCACCGAACGGGCCCGGCCCTCCGCGCCCAGCGAGTTCTCAAGGAACTCCCCTACCTCGCGGCCCCGTTCCCCCACCAGGCCCACCACCGTCACCTCGGCTTCGGTATTGCGGGTCATCATGCCGATCAGCGTGCTCTTGCCCACGCCCGATCCGCCGAAGATGCCCACCCGCTGTCCGCGGCCCACGGTCAGCAGGGCGTCGAGAACCCGGATGCCGGTGCCCAGCGGCGTGCGAATGGGCGCGCGGTCCAGCGGCGAGCGCACCGCGCCATCCAGCGGCAGGGTCGCGGAAGCAGCCGGAGGCCGGCCCTCGTCGATCGGCGCGCCCAGCGCATTCAGCACTCGTCCCATCAGCGCGGCGCCCACCTCGATCTCCGGGCGCGCGCCCAGAGCCGCCACCGAATCGCCAAACCGAATGCCCTCGGTCGTCTCCACCGGCATCGACAGCACATTGGAGCCTCGGAACCCGATCACCTCGGCCAGATGCGGACGCCCGAACTGGTCTGTAATCTCGCAGCACTCGCCTACCGAGGCCAGGGGCCCCGCCGATTCGATGGTCTGCCCAACCGACTCGATCACCTGTCCCCGCCAGCGCCAGGGCTGGCCGCGCTCCAGGCGCTGGACGTAACGGTGCAAAAGCGGTGCCGGGAAGGTTGTCATGCGCGCGCCTCCCGTTCTGCGCCAGAAGCCTCATCCGCCGCCATGCCGGCCCTGCGCCCGCCGGCGCGGTCGAAGAAGCCGCGCTCGATCTCGCCCAACTGCGCCCGTATCCCCAGATCCACGGAGCCAAGTTCTGTTTCGATCACGCAATCGCCCAGCCGCATTCCCTCTCCGGCTACCACCGTGGGCTTCACCCGCAGTTTGGGAAGAAGCGCAACGGTTTCGATCCATAAGTCCAATTCTGCGGGAGGAACGCGCAACCGAACCTGCGTCGAACCGGAGAGCTGGCCGAGAGCGACCCGCACCGCTCCAGTCAAAAGCAGCGGGTCCATCTGCGCCTCGCGCCGCAGGATGCGGGCAGCCACCGCCAGAGCCAGATCCACCACCTCATGCTCCACCGCCTGCAGATACCGGTCGCGCTCCCCGGCAAAGCTCTCGATCATCTCTGCCGCCTGGCGCGCGCGCTGCTGTTCGGATGCCGTCTGGGCCGCGGCCTGCGCCCCATGCTCGGCGTGGCGGCCCTCGACGCGGCCCTGCTCGCGTCCGGCCTCGAAGGTTCGGCGGGTCTCGGCGGCCAGCCGCTGCTCAAACTCGGCTTGGGCACCAGCCTCCATCGCAGTCTCGGTGCAATTCTGCTTTGGCTCCGCGAATGCGCCGCCCGCATCCTCAATCGCCCAGACGGTCCACGCCGGCATTGCGGGCGCGCCGAGGGCGGCCGGATACTCAAAGGCCTCAATCCGCCCCAATGCGCCGCCCTCGATTGCCGATCCCGTCTGCCCCACGGATTGCCTCCCGTGCAGTTGTCAGGGATCAGCAAATAAGCCGGACCCCTGATCGCTGACCCCTGTTCAAGCCAGCATCTCGTCGCCCGTCTCCAGCTTGAGGACGACCTTGCCCTCGGTCTCCAGCCGCCGGGCCAGGTTGAGAATCTCCTGCTGGGCCTGCGCCACCTCGCGCGAGCGCACCGGGCCCAGCACCTCCATGTCTTCCTTCAGCATCTCCACGGCTCTTGAGCTCATCGACTTGAAGATCTGCGCGCGCAACTCGTCGTTGGCGCCGCGCAAGGCCAGCGCCAACTGCCGCTTGTCCACCCCGGAGACGATCTCGCGGATGGTGGCAGGAGGCACCGTGACCAGGTCTTCAAAGGTGAACATCAGGTTGCGAATGCTCAGCGCCAGCTCCGGCTGCGCGTCCTCGATCGTTTCCAGAATGTGCTTCGACTCCTCGGCATTCAGCCGGTTGAGGAGATCGGCAACCGCCTTGAAGCCGGAGTAGCTCTTGCGGGCGGTGTCGCCCACGTTCTCCAAGCGGCGATGCAGGATGTGGGCCACCTTCTGCGCCATCTCCGGCGAGAACTGGCGCATCTCGGCCAGCCGCTGGATGGAGACCACCTTGTGATCCTCGCTCAAATTGTCCAGCACCAGCGATGCCCGCCGCGGATCGAGATGGGCCAGCACCAGCGCGATGGTCTGCGGATGCTCCTGGTCGAGCAGCTTGCCCAACTGCTGCGGATCGGTGCGCTGCAACTTGGCAAGATTGCCCTGCGCGGCCTCCTGCGAACGGCGCACCAGCATCAGCAGGTCGTCGGCGCGCTCCTTGCCAAAGGTCTCCATCAGCAGGCGGCTGGCATAGTCCAGGCCGCCGTGAATCATGAAGTTCTGGGTCTCCAATAGCTCCCAGAACTCTTCCAGGATCTCGGCCGAGAGCTCGGGTGTGATCCCGCGCAGATCGGCCAGCTCCTCGGTAAGCCGCTGTACATCCACCTCGGGCAGCGCGCGCAGAATCTCCTTGGCCAGGTCTTCGCCAACGGCCACCAGCAGCACGGCCGCCTTGCGCAGCCCGGAAAGATTCGCCGACTGGCGGCGCTTTCCCGCTCCGTTCTCGCTTCCCTGCTCGGCCAAGGCCCGTTCCTTTCACTCCCGCGCTGGTTCTTTCCTGCTTGATCCCCATTGCCTGCAATGCCCATTCTGCCCAACCGCGGCTAGTCGGAATGAATCCAGCTCTGCAACAGGCGCGAACTCTGCGTCGGCTCCCGCTTGAGGTGCCCTGTGACCTGCTCGAAGATCTCCTGCGTCCTGATCCGCTCGGGGTCAAGCTCGACCGGCTCGGGAGGCTTGAAAGCCTGTTGCGCCGCCCCGCCCGGCAACTCCCTGGCCGCCCCCTTGCCGGCTTCCTTCGGCGCGATCCGTACGCGGCGAAGCGCGGGGCGCACACCGAAGGCCAGCACCACCAGAAGGCCGATCAGCAGCGCAACGTATTTGACCAACACCGGCGAATTCTCCGCCTTCGTGAGCACCTGCTCCGGCACCGAGACCGCCAGCGCAGCGCGATTCCCGTCGAATCCCAGATCTTTGACCGTCAGCAAATCGCCTCGCGTGGAGTCGAAGCCAACCGCCGCCTGGGCCAGCGCCGTCAGGTTGCGCAGCTCATCGGGCGAGCGGGGCTGCCAGACCGCCGCCTTGCCCTTGTCGGCAATCTGCATCAGCCGGTCGTTCACCACGATGGCCGCGGTCAGCCGCCGCACCCTCCCGGGATTCTCAAGCACATGGCGCACGGTCTTCGTGGACGCATAGGTTCCAGACTCGGTTTTGGCGGTTTGCGGGGGCGTGACCTGTTGCGGATAGACCGGCAGAGCCTGCGAGTTGGGCGCATTCGAGGCGGTGCCCGGAACCCCGGCGGCCAACGGCTGAGCTCCCATAGTCTGCTCGGTGCGCTGCATCGAGAGCGTCACCGTCTGGTCCGGATCGTAGCCCTCGTCGGTCTCCTCGGTCTCCGCCGGGTTATATTCCATGGTCACCGAGGCGCGCACGTTCCCCGCCCCGGTTACCGGCTCCAGGGTAGAGACCAGCTTGTCCTCCAGAGCCTGCTCCGCGCTCAGGCGCAAGGCCTCGGCGGTTTTGGGGCCTAGCGGCAGGTGGCCGGAGGCATCGACCAGCACCACACGCTCCGGCGCCAGCCCGTCCACCGCCGAGGCCACCAGATTGCGGATCGCCTCCGGCTCGCCGTCGGCCAGGGAGCGATGGCGCAGCTTGATGACCACCGAGGCCTTGGCCGGGCGCTCCGTCTCGCGAAAGAGCGAATCGTGCGGCAGCACCAGATGGACCCGCGCCGACTCGACATCCGAGAGCGTGCCCACCGTATGCTCCAGTTCGCCCTCAAGGGCCCGCTGGTAGCTGACCTGCTCGTCGAACTCCGAACCCACCCAGTTGGGCTTGTCGAAGATCTCAAAGCCCAGCCGTCCGCTCTTTACGCCTCCTTTGGCGGCGGTGACCAGCCGCGCCTTGTCCAGTTGCGGGGCGGGAACCAGAATGCCCGCTCCGTCGGCGGTCGCCTCGAATGGGATTTGCGCTTGGGCAAGAATCTGGCTGATCTGGCGCGCGTCTTCAGGGTCCAGATTCGCATAGAGGGTGCGCCAGTCGGTGCGCAGCGCGTACCAGAGCAAGCCGCCCGCCATGGCTGCAAGCAGGACCGCGGCCACCGCCGCCCAGCCACGCTCGGCCGACCGCATAGCGGCCCAACTCACCCGCCCTCGCCCCCAAAGCCCAGCGAGCCTGTCGGTCCACTGGGGCTGTCCGGGGATAGCCGGCGTGCTCTTCTCCAACTGTGTTCCCGTGGCCATGATTCCGGTGTCCCGCCGATTTCCCCGCTACTGCTTCTGCCCTGTTCAAAACTGTTCTTTGGCAGCCTTAGAACTGCATGCCGATCATCTGCTGGTAAGCCTGGACCGCCTTGTTGCGCACGGCCAGCGCCAGTTCAAAGGCCATCGAGGCCTTCTGGGCGGCAATCATCGCCTGATGCACATCCACGCCGGAGCCGGTCATCAGCCCCGCCACAGCCGCGTGCGCCTGGTCTTCGAGATGGCTTACCTGGCCGATTGCGTCGGTCATCAAATCGGAGAAGGGCGCGGCTCCCTGAGTGGATTTCGATACGCTGCCCGGCAAACCGCCCGCGCCGGCCAGATTGGAAAGAGATGAAGCGACTGCGCCGATTGGATTCATTGCGAGTTGCATCGGTCCTCCCTGTCATAGGTCATGTCGATTTGCCTCATGTGCGGCCTCTTTCCGCCGATAAAGAAAACAACACGGCGCTGGCCGCCACTTTCTGCCTGTATTTCGTTTACCGCACGCTGTCCAACTACGACTTGGCGATCTCCAGCGCCGACGCGATCATGCCCTTCTCGGCCTGCACGGCGGAACTGTTTAAACCATAAGCACGTGTCGCCCCCATCAGGTCCACCATCTCTGTGAGGGGATTAATGTCCGGATAGGCGACATACCCATCGGGCCCCGCATCGGGATGGCCGGGATCGTAGCGCTTGAGCGGCGGCGAGGGATCCTCGACGACCTGCGCGATATGCACCCCGGGAGCTGCCGGCCCCGCGCCCGCTGGATTAGGCGCCACCAGAGCCCAGGAAGCCAGTGAACCCGCAGCCAGCAAGCCGGAAGCAGGAGCCCCGGAAGCCAGCCCTCCCGAAGCCGCGGTCAGGCTGTCGAGAAACCCCGGATCGCCCCGATTGGCGGCGAAGACCACATGCTGGCGGCGGTAAGGTCCGCCCTCGGCGGTGCGCGTCGTCTCCGCGTTGGCCATATTGGCCGCCACCACCTCGGCGCGCATCCGTTCGGCCTGCATCGCCTCGCCCGAGGTTTCCATCAATCCAAAGAGATTCATCCTGCTGGCTCCTATCATGTTGCGGGGTTACTGGCTTGCCGGCCCTACTTGTCGGCGTGGATCGCATCCAGAATCCGCTGGTACTCCTGGCGCAGCAAGGCCACGCCGGTTTTGAACTTCAGTTGCGCCTCGGCCAGATTCAGGCCTTCGCGGTCCAAGGAAACATTGTTCCCATCGGGCCGCGCGATCAGCCCATCCACGGCCTTGAGCCGCACCGGGCGCGAGGCGCCTCCCCGGTTCACGCCGTCCATGGCTTCCCGCATCTCCGCCTCGAAGTCGATGCCCACGGCTCGATAGCCGGGGGTGTCGATGTTGGCCATGTTCACGGCGGTCAGCTTGGCCTCGGCCGTGGACAGGTCGAGATAACGGGCCAACTGGCCGCTTAGCCGGGTTTCGATCTCCATGCCCATCGCTGCCTCCCAAACGGTTCGCTCAGTTCACGGCGTGTCCGAATTCGATATCCTGCCCGGTGAGGACGGCCTCGTCGCCGGCCAGAATGGCAGCCCGCTCCAAAACGTGCTCGAGCTCGCGCACGTTGCCTGGCCAGTTGTGCGCAGCCAGCTTGGCCAGTGCGCTTTGATCCAAGCGCTTGACCGGCGCTTCGCGGCCCATTTGCCGCATGAAATGATCGACCAGCAGAGGCAGGTCCTGGGCATGCTCGGCCAGCGCCGGCGTGCGGATCAGGAAGACAGCCAGCCGGTAGTAAAGGTCGGCGCGGAAATTGCCCGATTGGGTGTCCTGGGCCAGCGGCCGGTGGGTAGCGGCCACAATGCGCACATCCACTTTCACGGTCTCGTTGTCTCCCACCCGCTGCAACTCGCCGCTCTCCACAAAGCGGAGCAGCTTGGACTGCAAACCCAGCGGCATCTCGCCTATCTCGTCCAGAAAGAGCGTGCCTCCGTCGGCTGCCTCGATGCGCCCGACGCGTCCCTTCACCGCGCCGGTAAAGGCTCCCCGTGTGTGCCCAAAGAGCTCGGCCTCCAGCAGCGCCTCGGGAATCGCGGCGCAGTTGATGGCGACAAACGATTTGCGGCTTCTCGCCGACAACCGGTGCAGCGCCTCGGCAACCAGTTCCTTGCCAGAGCCGGTCGGCCCTTCGATCAGCACCGGAGTCAGGCGCGGGGCAACCCGGCGGACGCGGCGGCCGATCTCAACCATGCAAGGGGCGTCACCGATCATATCCGGCAGCCGCTCACTGGATGCCTGGTCGCTGCCTGCCGCCGCAGCATCGGTTCGGATCGGGATGGCCTTGGCTGGGACAGGCTGCAAGAGGATCGGGGCGGCCGAGGCGGCCTGCGCCGCGATCAGGGGCGCAATGGCATCGGCCACTACCGGCTGGGAGTCTCCGATCGCCCGATTCAGCGTGGGCGCGGTATTCCATGCGGCGGTATCGGTGTCCTGGCAGCGGCGCAGCGCATAGAGCAGTTCCTGGCGGTAGGGGCCGCGCGGACTTTCCTCCAGGGAGCTTCCGCCCGCGGTCACCAGATCCACCTGGGGAAAGGTTCCCCTGAAGTCTTTCAGAAACTCGGCCAGGTCGAGATCGGGCAGCCACGAGTCGACAATGAGGGCCTCGGGCGGCGCGGCCTCGGATTCAGTCCAGGCCTGGGCGCCGCCCTCGGCCTCGCGCACCTGCCAGCGCAGGCTGGTCAGTACTTCGGAGAGCCGCTGGCGGAAGCTGCGATCGGCGCTGGTCACCAGCGCTGTGCGCGGCCGGATGCGGTTGGTGGCGGGAAGAACGGAAACGGGTAAAGACAGCATGAAGATTCTCCTGACAATTCGAACGGGTTGATGAACCGGTGAATGGAGATCAATACATTTCAGAGATTGGGCTGAGAGCGGCCGCGCTGCCGGGAGCCAGCACGAGCGGGGTGAGCAGGGCTACGGGAGCGGCTAGATTGAGCTCAACCTCGGAAGGCACGATGTAGCCCCGTCCGCGCACCGTTTGGATCAGTTGGCCCGGAGGCGGATCCTTCAGCTTGCGGCGCAGATAGTTCACATAGACATCCACGATGTTGGTGGTCTGCGCCGGCTCCATGTTCCAGACCGAATCCAGCAGCTCAACCCGCGAGACGCACTGGCCGCGGTTGAGCATCAGATGTTCGAGCAGCGAAAATTCCTTGTTGGTGAGCTGGATCGTTTCGCCTCCGCGGCGAGCCGTATGGTCCAGCCGGTCCAATTCCAGGTTCCCGGCCCGCAATTGTAGCCGCGCTTCCCGCTTGCGCCGCAACAGGGCCCTGCAGCGCGCCCGCAATTCATGCAGGCTGAACGGCTTGACCATCAGGTCGTCGGCCCCGCGGTCGAGGCAGCGAACCCGCGTATTGACCTCCTGCCGGGCAGTCAGTATCAGGACCGGCAGATCGGCATCCAGGACGCGCAGCTCTTCGAGCACCTGTTCGCCGTCCTTGACCGGCATATTCAAATCCAGAATCGTCAGATCGGGCATCTGCTGGCGAAATGCCGCGACTGCTGCTCCTCCGTCACAGACCAGGCGAACCCGATGTCCGTCGGCCTCCAGGCCACGGCTTAGAAACAATCCCAGCGCCTTATCGTCTTCGGCGATCAACAACCTCATGGCAGCCTTTCCATTGCTAGCGCCCTCAACCTGCGGCGCTTGCCGCTCCGCCGGTTCTCAACTGCCAGCGGGGCTCCACGGGCCGGCTTAGCAAGTGCTAACCATTGGCCCTTCTCAACCTTCACGCGGAAGGGAGAGGAACTCAAGGTTGGAATGAAGAAAGAAGGCGAGGCGATTCCATATCTGGGTATGTTCGAATCGGGATTCCCATAACGGACACTGAGCGCAGTCCCGTAACAACGATCGCGGCCGACGCTCTTTCCAAGGGGTTGCACCTGAGAGGCGCGCGCCGCGGCTGGGGAGGAATGCAAGCCGTCAAAGAAGCGAAATCGCAGCCAAAACCCGCATCGGCCTTATCGTTTCGGCCCTGCCTCATCCCCGCGGGAAGCCGCCTTGCGCTGGTACATCGCTGCATCCGCCCTCGCCAGAAGCTCCTTCATCGTTTCCTTTGCCCGATGTTCCGCAAGGCCCGCCGACGCGTCGACTTTGAGCTTTTGCGTTCCGTTGCTTCCCTGGATCGTGTAGTACCCGCAGACCCACTCCTGCAGTCGGTCGATCTGCGCGCGTGCGTCGGCAATCCCGCAATACAGCAGGATGATGAATTCATCGCCGCCCCAGCGGCCCACCAGGTCCGTGGAACGGCACGCTGATTTTAGTTTGCCGGCAAACTGCCCTAGAAGTTCATCGCCGGCCACGTGCCCGTGATCGTCGTTCACGTGTTTGAATCCGTTAATGTCAACGATTGAAACGCAAAACGGCAGCCCTGACTCGATCCTGTGCCCGATCTGGCTTTCGACAAATAGACGGCTGCGCAACCCCGTAAGCGAATCGCAGGAGGCAATCTCTTCGGCCGCTTCCAGCTTGGCCTGGTAGCTCGATACCTCCTCGCGCAGCAGATCAAGAGCTGCCTTGCCTTCCGCCGTCATCCGGTCGATCGAAGTTTTCAACTCCGACGCGCTCTTTTCAATCGACGCGCGAATCTGGGTCAGATCCTCAAGGTTGGCAATTCTCTTCAGCCGGGTTGTCACTTCGTCGATCTGCCGGGCGCACCGTTGGTCCCGCTGGCCCACCGCTTCGGCGGTCCGGGCCATCACCAGCAGAATCTCTTTCACCTCGTTGACTTGCTGGCGCTGATGATTGGCCGTGCGCTGCCCCCAGCTTCGCAGATGTTGCCGCACGTTATCCTCGGTGGCTTCAATGGCCTCCGGGGTAACCGCGGCGCAAAGGTTCTCTTCAAGCCTGCACAAGCCCTGTTGCAGTTTCGGGCCAAGCGCCGGAGAAGCGTCCAAGCTGCACTGGCCCATCTCCAGCAACGCGGAACGATATGCCGCCAAGGTCGCCGGCAGCAGCGCCTTCGCTCCAGGGTCACTTCCTTCGCGATGTGCCGGCCCATTCGGTTCGCCGGACGCCTCGTTCGTGGTCAGTTCTGTGTCAAGATACTTCTTCAGTGAGATCATTTTCCCCTCGGAGCCTGGAAAAACCCAACCGCGTCCGCGAGGAGGAGCCTGGCGGATAGATCACCCTTGTTCATCGGCGGAGTTTCCGAGTTCCATGAGTCCGCTTTCTACAAGTCCAGCTCAATCCGATCAGCCCGGCTTGGTTCGGTTGAAAAAAACGAAGAGATAAGGAAGAAAATTGTTGCGGTTCGCTTTTTATTCGCTATAATGCGCCCATGGCTGTTACACGAAGGCAAAAAGAAGTTGTCGATTTTCTCGAGTCGTTTGTGGCGCGCAATGGCTACTCCCCGTCGTTCGAGGAGATTGCGCGCGGAATGGGGCTGAAGAGCCTGGCCACCGTGCATAAGCACGTGACCAATCTCGAAAAAAAGGGGTTGCTGGATCGCGTCCACAACCGCAGCCGCTCCATCGACGTGCTGCCGCCGGGCACGCGCACCAGAACCAGCGACCGTGTGCCGCTGGCCGGGCGCATCGCCGCCGGACTTCCCGTCGAGGCCATCGAGACCTCTGAGAGCATTTCGCTGCACGACGTGGTGGGCAACCGCGACGTCTTTGCCCTCGAAGTGCGGGGAGACTCGATGCGCGACGAGCACATCATCAGCGGCGACTACGTGCTGGTCGAGCGCACCAGGACGGCCCGCCAGGGAGAGATCGTCGTGGCCCTGGTCCATGGAGCGGAGACGACCTTGAAGCGTTTCTATGCCGAAGGCAGCGTGGTGCGCCTGCAGCCGGCCAACATGGAGATGGATCCCATCTACGTTCCGGCGGCGCAGGTGGCCATTCAAGGCCGCGTGCTGGGCGTGCTGCGCAAGTACAGGTAGACGCCTCTGCCTCTCTCCACGTGCCGCAAACAGTGCCTGGCATTGCGTCCGCAGTCCACCGGCGTTACTGATCCGCGAAAGATGAAGCCGCGTTCTTCACTGTAGTCCGCCAACTTGCCAACGCGTCGACCCCGCGTAGCGGGGGCTGACTCGCTCCATGCGTTCGATCTTTTCCAGCGCCGATTTCCGGAACCTTTCACCCCATGCGGTCGTATATCAGGGCAAGAGGACGATTGCCATGATGCGGAAGAACGTGGGGAATGCGGCAGCTGCAATGGCATGCCTGGCGCTGGCCGCCGGCGTTGCGGGATGCAGAATCAATGTGGACAAAGGCTCCAACGGCGAGGACAAGCACGTCCAGGTAGACACTCCCTTTGGTGGCATTCATGTGAATACCGACGAGACCTCGGCCGCGGACCTCGGTCTTCCGGTTTATCCCGGCGCACAGCCGGTGACAGACCAGAACAAGCACAAGTCAGCTGACGTGAAACTGGGCTTTGGCAAATGGGAACTGCGTGTGCGCGCGGTTTCCTATGCCACCCGCGATACCAGGGAACAAGTGACCGCGTTCTATAAGAAAGCTCTGGGCCGGTACGGCGATGTGATTACCTGCCAAGGCAATTCCCCGGTAGGCAGCCCCGCAACCACAACTGAAGGGCTCTCGTGCGAGGACGACAAGAACGGCAAGGTGAGGATCGGTCAGGGAGACTACGGCGTGAGCAAAGACGGCTTGCTGCTGAAAGCGGGATCGAAGCGGCATCAGCACATTGTCGGCTTTGAGGATCAAAAGGGCAGCCAAACCCATTTCTGCCTGGTGGCGCTGGACCTGCCCTCCGAACTCGACAATAACCCTGGAAAAAGTGACTGAGCGGCAAGGCGCTCATGAGAAAGGCCCGGCAAAGTTGCCAGGCCTTTCTATCCGACAATCCGCAGATTCAGCGGTTGCGAATTATGCCAGTAGCCGCTTGATCTTCTCTTCAATCTGGTCCTGAGGCTGGTAGCCCACCACCTGATCCACCACCTGGCCGTCTTTGAAGAACAACAAGGCGGGAATACCGCGAATGCCATAGCGCGACGGAGTTGCGCCGTTCTCGTCAACATTCACCTTGGCCACCTTCAGCTTGCCGGCGAATGTAGCAGCCACGCTGTCCACGATCGGCGCAATAGCCTTGCAGGGACCGCACCAAACGGCCCAGAAATCCACTAGAACAGGCTGCTTGCTTTTGAGCACTTCCTGATCGAAACTTGCATCGTTTACGTCTAACACTCCCAATCCAGCCATGATCCTCCTTGCGGCATTCGCACACCTTCCAGTATACCGCCGCGCCTAATTGAGATGCGCCAGACTGCGGTAAAGTCGCAAACGGTACTGGAGCGCTCATCGGTAAAGAAACGGGCCTTGTGCCTTGAGATCGTTTGGATCAATTTCGATAGATAGCTTTCAACGCATTTTAGACTGCTCGATAAAATTAGAAGCGCCCGGATCCGGTAAAGGATCACGGGCGCTAGAGCAGCCCTCCCCCAGAACTGCCCACGCTGCGAATTTAGGTGTTTCTGATCAGAAACGCAAGAAATCTTAGGTAATGGAAAATTTAAGTAACTGATAGGGGATTACCAATACACAATTGGGGGATAGGCCTACCACGAATGGGTGATTATCTAAATAGTTAACAGAGTTCGCGACATGATAGCCCTTGCTCAGCACCTCTGGAAATCGACCTGAACGACCCTGAACGCCTTCAAATGACGTGGGTTACAGTGATTGGCTTGCCGCTCTTGACATGAAACGGCAGACCAGCAGCTCTGGCAGCGGCAGGCCTTCAACCGCGCCGAGAATGGCTGCTGAAGCCTCCGCCACGCCCTCTTGGCCCACTACCACCAGCATGGCCGGGCCCGCGCCGCTCAGCGCCGCTCCCAAAATGCCATGTTTCCCGGCCAGCGGTAACAGGCGCGGCAGCAACACGCACACCGGCGCGCGAAAAGGCTGATGAATCCGGTCTCGCATTGCAATGCGCAGCAGGTCGCCCCGCCCCTGCGCAAAGGCAAGTCCCAGCATGGCGACAGACTGGATGTTGGCCACAGCATCGGCGCGCGAATAGCTCTCAGGCAGCAAGGCCCGGGCCTTGCTTGTGGCCAGCGGCTCGGCGGGAAGCACAACAATGGCCCGCCACTCGGCAGGCGGCACAACCCGCGCCACACGCACCGTTCTGCCTTCAAACGCCGCGGTAACAAACCCGCCCAGCCAGCAAGCCGCAGCATTGTCCGGGTGGCCTTCCAGCACGCAAGCCTCTTCCAGAATGCGCTCGGAACTCCAGCCCAGTTGGCCAAAGTGAACAGCCAGCGCAACAGCCGCCAGCCGCCCCGCCGCCGACGAGCCGCAGCCCATCCCCAGCGGAATCCCGTTTTCCATCCGAATCGCCAACGGCACAATCGGCTTGCCGTGGCTCGCGAGCAGCCCTTTGTAAATCTCAAGAATGAGATTGTCGTCCAGCCGCGCGCAGCGTTCCCGGTCGCGCCCCGTCGCCGCAATCGAGAACTCCCCCGCCGGCTCGGCTTCAATCTCAAGATAGAAATCCAGAGCCACTGCCACGGCGTCGAAACCAGGGCCGAGATTGGCCGAAGTAGCAGGCAGGCGCAGCCTGAAAACCGAGCTCATCGGCCCTGAATCGTCGCTCATTCCACCCTGTCCTTCAGCGTCGCCAGCACCGCCGCCGGAGTCGCATCCACCACCTGCGCATTCCGCCGCAACCCCTCGATCTCCGCCTCCACGCCGACCTTCTCCTCGTCCTTCAACAGCGTTCCGCGATGAAAGTCGATGGTGTAATCGGCGTCTTTCAGCGTGTGCCCGGTCAGCACCAGCACTACCGTCTCGCCGGGATGCACCACGCCCTTCTTGCGCAGCTTCTTCAACCCCGCAAGGGTCACGGCCGAGGCCGGCTCGCAGCCTAACCCTTCGCCGCCCAGTTCGGCCTTGGCGATCGCAATCTCAGCCTCGGTCACATCCAGGCACCAGCCGCCCGTATCCTGAATCGCCCGCGCCGCCTTGCGCCACGAAGCGGGGTTGCCGATGCGGATCGCGGTAGCCCGCGTGTGCGCCTCCACCGGCTCCAGCGCCGTGCCATCGTTGTCCGCAAAGCTCCGCACCAGCGGATTCGCCCCCACCGCCTGAATCACCGAAATCCGAGGCATCCGCGCCACCAGCCCCAACTCGTGCAGCTCCCTGAAGCCCTTGCCCAGCGCCGAGCTGTTCCCCAAGTTGCCGCCCGGAACAATCAGATGATCCGGCACATTCCAGTCAAAGGCCTCGGCAATCTCGAAAGCCGGCGTCTTTTGCCCCTCCAGCCGGTAAGGATTCACCGAGTTCAGCAGATAGATCGGCGCCTCATTCACAATCTCCGTCAGCAATTGCAGGCAGCCGTCAAAGTCCGCCTTCAACTGGCAGGTCACCGCGCCGTAGTCCATCGCCTGTGACAGCTTGCCCCACGCAATCTTGCCCTCGGGAATCAGCACCAGACTCCGCAGCCCCGCGCGCGCGGCATACGCGGCCATCGCGGCTGACGTATTCCCCGTGGACGCGCACGCCACCCATTCGAAGCCGCGCTCCTTGGCCACGCTCATCGCAGCGGTCATGCCCGTGTCTTTAAACGATCCGGTCGGATTCATCCCCTGGTGCTTGGCAAAAAGCTGGTCGATGCCCAGCGCCTTGGCCGCGCGCGTCAGGTGATAGAGCGGCGTGTTGCCCTCAAAGAGGGTGATCGCGCTGCCAAAGCTGTCCAGTATCGGCAGCAGTTCGCGGAATCGCCACACCCCCGAGCGGTCCAGCGCCTCGCTCGAGCAGCGCCGCTCCCGCCACAGCCACTTCAGCGCGCCTGCGTTGGGCCGGTCCGGGCCCCGCTTCTGGCTCCAGCCAGGGTACTCCACTTCAAACAGGTCGCCGCATAGGGCGCAGCGGAAATCCGGCCGGGCTTCCGCGCCCGCGATCCGCGCCCTGCATCCAAAACAACGCAACTGATGCAAATTGTCGTTCATGCCTGTGCATAGGTTACCAGCCAGCGGCGTCTTTTGCCGCGCCAAGCGCCGATCTCCCGCATTGAACGGGTCGCTCGGGTCTGGATTTTCAGACCAGGGAATTCTGAGGATGGGGCGTGGCCCGCCTGCCACCCCTCCGTCAGTGAGATTGTTGGTGGTGCGCAGTTGTGACACCTGAGAAAGTGTCACATTCCGCCCGCTCTGGGTCTGCCATCGCTTTTATTGTCTACCCATGATGCGAAGGTCAACTAGGTTCACACGAACAGCAGCGGCGCTCCTCTTTCTATGCAGTGCCTCAATGCTCGCTCATGCCGGTACCCTGAGACGGCACTGGGGTGAAATGGACGGCATGAGGATTGCGAACGCAACGCTCATCACCACCGACGGGCATCGCTATCGCGGTCATCTCGTCGTCACTCAAACGGGGGTGGTTGTCACGCATCACGGGAATTATGAAAAATGGCTTACCACGCCGAACTCGCCGGAGATTCCAAGGGCGCGCGTTGCTCGCATTCTAGTTCGCCACCGCTACAGATTGACGTTTGACGAACAAGATGACTTATGGTGGTATGTCGCCGCGGATTGGAGAGCTATTTTCTATCCTGAGTTGGGCAATTTGTTTCCGATTGAGATAGTGGCTCACGCCGTATTCACCGCCGGGGCCGCCTTGTATACGCCGGTTGCCGTCATTGCGGCACTTTGCCGCCCTCCCGCATCCGACACCATCGAAATCTTGCCCGATTGAGCCCCAAGCCGCACATTCTCCGGAGGGAGAAAGCAAAAAATAACCCAAGATAAGCGCAGCGCAGTTCTGGGTCAGCGTTCAACAAAAGACCCTCAGTCCCGTAGGGACGGCGCGAAATCCCTACACGGAGCACGTTTCAACACAACCAACAAATCGCGCCCTCCACCGAATGCAAGCCGAGTTTGAACCAGACGGAGGAAGCAGGGACATTCATGCCCCTGAATGCCGCCTGGCAATCAAAGCGGCTTCAGCCACGGGCTTCTAAGCCGGTGACCGGCGGATTCCGCGCCGAAGCGTTCCCCTGTTTGCCGTGATGAAAATCGCCCATGACACCACGGCCTGGTTAAGAACTGGCGCGCGAGAGACCTTCAATTCCTTATTGCTTCGGCCCTCCATGGGGATAATCCACGCGGATGGTCAGGATTTCATAGGGATGGATAGGCGCCTTCACCACGTCGCCAGTTACCGCAAGCGTTCTGCCTTCGGGGATTTCCTGCATGTTAGTGACGGTGGCGCTGCTGGCCCCAGGCGGGACGTGGAATTCCGCTATTGAGTCTCTGCCCGCCCATTCATAGGCCCTGAAGATGAGGCCGTTTGCGTCTTCGGCTTTTTTGACGGCGGTCAGCACCACGTTCTCCGGCGAGACCGAGGCGAAGGAGTGGCTGGCGGGCAGCGAACCGGAGTGCGCCGTGGTTACCACCGCTGTGAGCGGGTAGTTGTACTCATAGCCGTGGCGCACGGTGAGCGCATCCTTCCACGTGCCCGCGTGCGGATAGAGCGCGTAATTGAAGTGGTGATGGCCGCGGTCGGCCTCGGGGTCTGGCCATGCGGGGGAGCGCAGCAGCGTGAGGCGCAGCACGTTGCCCGCCGCGTCGTAACCGTACTTGGAGTTATTGATCACGCTGAGGCCGTGAATTTTGCCGTCGGGGCCGGGGCCGGAGAGATCGGCCCAGCGCATGGCCGGAACCTCAAACTGCGCCTTCTCCCAACTGTTGTCGCGCGTGGTGGGCCGGTCGATGGTTCCGAATGGAATCTCGTAGGTAGCGAATGGGCCGGAAGCCGCCAGCGGGAAGGCAGCCTTGAGCAGCACGTGGGTCTCGTGCCAATCGATCTCGTTGTCTATGTCGATCTGGTCGCCATTGAGCCGGATTGTCTGAACGAATGTTGAGTTCTGCCAGTTATGCCTTACGCGGATTGCAGCTGCATCTGCACCTTCCTTCACCTTTTCCACTGAGTCTGCGTTCGCGATGATTATCGGCGCCTGGTCGAGTGTGCCTGGATCTATATTCCAGGCGTCGTATTCCTTCGGAGTGTCCTTGAACGCCTGCATCTCATTGCCACAAGCGCCTTGGGCCAGCGTTTCATATTGCGTACGCTTGTCAAAAAGGCTCTTTATGCAACCAGTCGTCTTGTCCACTTCGATTCGCAGCGAATTATTCTCAAGCGTAAGCTTAAGTGGCATTTCATCAGTGTGACCATGCACGACGCGCTCCGAAGCATTAACCCAGAGAACCTTATAGCCAAGAGCTGGAACCTTCTCGGCCAGGACCTTCAGCTCAACTGCCCCTGTTTTTGAATCGCGCGAAACGACTGTGGCAAGTGAGCTTGTTTCGTCAGCCCCGTTTCCTTCCAAACGGTAAAAGTTCGCGATGTTGTCAGATGGGAGCTGTTTCACGGGCAGCTGTATGCGGACTGTCACTTCCCCAGATCGCACCCATCCCAATGGGTTGTAGATAACGACGGGAACGCGACCTACGCCACTGGCGCTGGTGTTTATCCTCTCGTTTGCTACCTCCAGCGCCCCAGCATCAATCTCATTCGTGGACCAGCGCACCACGTCGTAATCTTTCTGCGCATCCTTGTAGATAACTCCAATTCCCGACCCTGCCGCTAAATCGTGGAATTGGTTGAAGAGCACTTTCTTCCAGTCTTCAGTTAGCTCTGTCCCGGGATAACTCTTGCCATCCAGCCAGGCCAAGGAGGCCCACTTCTCAGCATCCAGTACCTCAACCTCGGCCTCGCGCATGTTGCGCTTGTGGTTGGCCTCCGTAGTCATTACGCCACGGTGATACTCGAAGTACATCTCGCTCTTCCAGGTTGGAATATTCACCTTGCCGGGCACAGCGGGCGGTGGCGTGTAGCCCTTGGCGATCGATCTGTAATCCCACACCGGGCTGTTTGGAGCAATTTGCTTTTCGAGTTCGCTGAAGTAGGGCTGGGCCAGGCCGAATTCGATTTTGGGTGTCACGTGCCCAGGCTGCGACCAATGAACTCCTTCGTCGAGGATGGCCCGTGTTGGCCCGCCGCCGTGGTCTCCGATGCCGTAGAGATCAATGATGCCGGGCAGCCCAGCGGCCTGGTTCTGGGCGATGGTAAAGTCGCGCGCCAGACGCACAGGATTCAGGTTGTCATTGGCGTAGTCGTGGGGAAAGTAAGCCAGCACCTTGGAGCCATCCGGCGACTCCCACCAGAAGAGCTTGAACGGCAGCTGATTGGTATCGTTCCAGGTCATCTTCTGAGTGACAAAGTAGTCCACGCCGCTCTTCTTATAAATCTGCGGCAACTGCCAGGTGTAGCCGAAGGAATCGGGGTTCCAGCCGACGCGCACGTCCACACCATAGGCCTGCTTGTACCATCGCTTGCCCACCAGCAGTTGCCGCACAAGGCTCTCGCCATCGGGCATATTCAGGTCGGGCTCAACCCACATGCCGCCCACAATCTCCCAGCGGCCTTCCTTGATGCGCTGGGCAATCTCGTTGTTCATGTAGGGATACTTCTGGGCCATCCATTCGTTATAGGCCGCGGCAGACTGCGTATAGGTGTATTGCGGGTACTCGTACATCAGTTGCAGCGCGGTGCCGAAGGTGCGCTTCACCACGTCCACCGCCTCGGTCCAAGGCCAGAGCCAGGCCGCATCAATGTGCGAGTTGCCGGTAAGGTGCATCGTCGCCTGCTCGACGAGCGGCTTGAGAATCTCAAGCTTGTCTTGCGCGGCTTTGAGGCTGGCGTCAAATTTGGATTGGTCGTGGGCGTCAAGCGCGGCAATGTCCACGGCGCGAATCGCGCCATTGAGGGCGGCCATGCGCGAGGGATCATTGGGCGCGAGACTCGGCACCAGCAGAGTAGCAGAGAGCAGCTCAAGCCGCAGGTCTTCGGGATTGGGACGGCTCTCGGGGAAGTCGATCTTCAAGGTCGCGCCTTGAAAGGTCTTGCTGTCTACCGTGTGCAGCAGCTTTACGGCGACAGTCACCTTGTCGCCGGGCCTGGCATTGTCAAAAAGCACCACAGGTTCCAGGTCGTCACCCATGGCCACGCGCCGGCCATTGAAATAGAGAATCTGCGGCATGGGACCATTGGCTGAGGCGTGGAACTGAAACCAGATGCGCGCGCCGGTCAGGTCGTAACCGCCGAGCGTCTCGGGCACTTGATAGCTCTGACGAAACCACACCGCGTCGTTGGGCGCCTTGCTTCCGTTGGTAATCGGCTGCCAACTGCTTTCATCCAGGTCGACGGTCTCGCCGTGGGCCAGGTCGCCTGCGTGCAGCTTCCAGACGCCATCCGGCAGCTCATGCAGAAGGGAAAGCCGGTCGAAGACAGCGCGGGAGTCGGGCGGCAAAGCGGCATCGATCTTGGCGGCGTCCAAGGCGGTTTGCGAGGCAGCATGGCCTGCAAAGACGGCGGTTCCGCAAACGGTGAAGAGAACGGCATGGAGCACACGCAGGAAGGGGTGGCGGCGGCAGAATCTGGCGGCAAAGAACATGGGGTTTCGCCCTCAGGAGTAGGATTATAGCCCTCAAAGCCCGATGCATATTTGCGCTTCGTGATTCAGCCCAGGCCGACGGGATTCCGCGCGGGTGTACACTGAACTCAACATTCAAACTGCATAGGGATTTATCTTGGATTGTCTACAGCAACAGCGTACCCCGGCCCTGCTGAGCGGTGACGAGGCGGTAGCCATGGCCGCGTTCGACGCCGGGGTCACACTCGGCACCGGGTATCCGGGTACGCCCTCGACCGAGATCCTGGAAACCTTCGAGAAACTCGGAGGACGAGCGCAGTGGTCGCCTAACGAGAAAGTGGCGCTGGAAGTCGGGATCGGCGTAGCCTTTGCCGGCGCCCGCGCTCTGGTCACCATGAAACATGTCGGGCTGAATGTGGCCGCGGACCCCTTGTTCACGGTGGCTTATACGCGGCTGGATGGGGCGCTGGTTGTAGTCTCGGCCGACGATCCGGGGATGGCATCGAGCCAGAACGAGCAGGATAATCGCCGCTACGCTCTCGCCGCCGGCGTGCCCATGCTTGAGCCCTCCGACTCGCAGGAAGCCTACGAGTTCACGCTACGCGCCATCGAAATTTCAGAGCGCTGGCAAGTGCCGGTTCTGTTGCGCATGACAACGCGCGTTTGCCATTCCAAGACAATTGTCCGATTCGACCGAAGCGGCGCGGCTGCGATTTCCCCGCCCCACCCGCCACACTTCGAACACGACTTCCCTTCCCGCGTCATGATTCCTGCCTATGCCCGGCCGGCGCATCTGCGGCTGCGCAAGACACTCGCTGAAATCGCAGTCTGGAACGACACGGAAGGTCAGAACGAATTGATAGCGGGTTCGCCCTCACTGGGAATTATTGCCTCGGGCGTTGCGTTCCAGTATGTGCGCGAAGCCGCGCCGCAAGCGAGCGTGCTCAAGCTGGGAATGACGTACCCACTGCCTGTCGAGCGGATGCGCGCGTTTGCCACCAGTGTCGACCGATGCATCGTCATCGAAGAAGGTGATCCGTATCTGGTCGAGGGCGCGCGTACAGCGGGCATCGCGGTCGAGGGCAAGCCCGAGAGCTTCCGCTTCGGTGAACTGAATACTTCGCGCGTTCGCCGCATTCTCGATGGCGACATTTCGCCAGAGCCGAAGCGCGTTCCCGGCAAGCCGCCGGCGCTCTGCCCCGGCTGTCCGCATCGCAGCGTCTACACCGCATTGAAGAATCTGAACTGCATTGTCCCCGGCGATATTGGCTGCTATTCCCTTGGCGTTCTGCCCCCCTTTGAGGCAATGGACACGCTGGTGTGCATGGGTGCGGCCATCGGCGTGGGCCTGGGTTTGCGCCACTCACTGCCGCCCGAGGAAGCCAAACGCGTAGTCAGCGTCATTGGCGACAGCACCTTTGTGCATAGCGGCATGACTGGCCTGGTCGAGATGATCTACAACCCGCCCGAGAGCGGCCATGTGGTGCTGATTTTGGACAACGGAACCACGGCCATGACGGGCATGCAGGAGCATCCTGGAACCGGCCGCACGCTGGCTCATGCCAGCACTGGCAAGGTCGTCTTCGAGGATCTGGCGCGCTCGCTGGGCGTGCGCAATGTGCATGTCATCGACCCCACGCAATATCCTGAGAAGTTTCAGGAATTGGTTCAATCATGTCTGGATAGGCCAGAGATTTCCGTGGTGATTGCCCGCCGCGACTGTCTGCTGGCAACCCGCTCCATCCGCGAGTACGAGAGGTGCAATGAGCAGCCGACCAACTAACGTGGTGATCGCCGGACTCGGCGGACAGGGCGTGCTCAAGGCCTCGGACATCCTTGCCGACGTAGCCTTCAGCGACGGCCTGGATGTAAAGAAGAGCGAACTGCATGGAATGAGCCAGCGCGGTGGCTCCGTCTCCAGCGATGTGCGCTTTGGCCAGCGCGTCTTCAGCCCCATGGTCCCGGAGGGCGAAGCGGACTATTTGATTGTGATTGCGCCCGACCAGATTCCCGTGAATGCTTCAGCACTCGGCCAGGGCGGCGTGCTCATTGAACCATCGCAGATCGACGAATCGAGCCTGCCCAACATGAAGAGCATGAACGTGGCGCTGCTTGGCGTGTTGAGCCGTCATTTGCGGTTTTCCGTCGAGGCATGGGCCGCCGCACTCGAACGCAATCTGCCGGAAAAGTTGCGCGAAGCCACGCTTCAGGCGTTTTTCATCGGGCGGGATAGCGAGCAAGCGAGCAGAAAAAATGAACTCAGTTCTTGAAACCAGCGTTACGGATTGCCATCCCGCCAGCGTGCCGGATTACACGCCGGCTTCGCAGCTCCGTCACTTGCAATTGCAGCGCTTGCGGTCCGTGGTTACGCGGGCATGGCGTCAGGTCAAGCTGTTCCACTCACGCATGGATGAGCGCGGCCTCGTACCCGAAGATATCTGCTCGATTGAGGACATCGCCAAACTGCCCTTCACCGAGAAGAGCGATTTGCGAGACACGTATCCGTTTGGGCTTTTCGCAAGTCCCATGAAAGACGTTGTCCGCCTCCACGCTTCCAGCGGGACCACAGGCAAGCCCATCGTCGTCGCGTATACACAGGAAGATGTGGACGTGTGGACCTCGGTGCTGGTGCGCTGCTTCGCCGGTTGCGGCCTGCATCGCGGAGACATTATTCAGATCGCCTATGGTTACGGCCTCTTCACCGGCGGCCTCGGCGCTCACTACGGTGCTGAGGGTCTTGGCGCAACCGTGGTTCCCACTTCCGTTGGCCACGCCGATCGTCAGATCATGCTGATGAAAGACTTTGGCGTGACCGCGATGTGCTGCACGCCCACCTATTTTCTGCACTTGATTGAACGCGCCGCCGAACTCGGCGTGAATATGAAAGATCTACCGCTGCGCACAGGAGTTTTCGGCGCGGAACCGTGGACCGAATCCATGCGCAAGCATATCGAAGAGGCAAGCCGTATCGAGGCATTCGATATTTACGGGCTCTCTGAGATCATTGGACCGGGCGTCGGCTGCGAATGCCGCATGCATCAAGGTCTGCACATCTTCGAAGATCATTTCTATCCGGAGGTTGTCGATCCAACCACGGGCGCGCCGCTGCCTGACGGTACTGAAGGCGAACTCGTTCTGACCACGCTGAGCAAGCAGGCGATGCCCATGATCCGCTACCGCACCCGCGACATTACCATGCTGCTGCCCGGCCAGTGCGAGTGCGGGCGCACGCTGCGGCGCATTGGCCGCATCGGCCGCCGCAGCGACGACATGCTGATTATTCGCGGCGTCAATGTATTTCCGTCGCAGGTGGAGTCGGCGCTGCTTCAGATCGAGGGCACCCTGCCGCATTACCAAATCGTGCTGACTCGCGAGCAGGAATTGGACCAGATGGAAGTGCAGGTCGAAGTCACTCCACGGATGTTCAACGATAAAATTGGAGCGTTGCAGGGGCTGCATGACAAGCTTCAGAACGCACTCGATCGCGTACTGGGAATCCGCGTTCAGGTCGCGCTGGTCGAGGCGCACTCCATCGAGCGCAGCCAGGGTAAAGCGAAACGGGTCATCGACAGGCGGACTTCATGAAGATTCAACAGCTATCTCTGTTTGCCGAAAACAAGCCGGGACACATCGCCGCTCCCGCGCGCCTGCTGGCGCAGGAAAGCATCGATATCCGCGCCTTATACCTCGCGGACACGCAGCAATACGGCATTGTGCGGATGATTGTCTCGGACTGGCAGAAAGCTGCCGCACTTCTCGAAGCTCATAAGTTCGTCGTCAAAATAACTGAGGTTCTTGCCGTCGAAGTGCCCGACCGTCCGGGTGGCCTGGCCGATGTTCTGGATGCGCTGGATGGAACCGGCATCAATATCGAGTATATGTATGCCTTTCCTTATTCTCGCAGCAAGCAGGCGATCTTGATCTTTCGCTTTGCCGATCCAGATGCGGCGATTGCGCGTTTGCAAATCGCAGGCATCAACTTGCTTGCCAGCGAAGAACTCCTGAAGATTTAGAGCGTCTCCAGGGATCGTTAAAGGTCATGGGTGCCCCACCCTCGCCGCGTCTTTGTTTTTGCGGCTAGGGTGGGAAGCAGAATGCCCGCATAACATGAGTAATGGAAATGCTCTGAAAGGCCCACAGGTATGCCCGTATCAAAAACCATCGCCACGCAACTCGAGAACGCCTCCTGGATTCGGCGCATGTTTGAGGAGGGCGTGCGGCTGAAGCGTGAGCGCGGCGCCGATGCGGTCTTCGATTTTTCCCTCGGCAATCCCGATGTGGAGCCGCCGCCCGCGGTGCTGGATGCGCTGCGGCGCATTGCTGCCGACAGCCGTCCCGGCTCCCATGGCTATATGCCCAATCCTGGCTATCCTCAAGTGCGCGAGGCCGTCGCCAACAAGCTGCGGAGAGAGACCGGTCTGAGCTTTACCGCCGAGGACGTTTTTATGACGATCGGCTCCGCGGGCGCCTGCAACGTAATCCTCAAGTCGATTCTCGATCCTGGCGACGAAGTCCTCGTCTTGGTTCCATACTTTTCCGAATATCAGTTTTATATTGCTAACCATGGCGGACGGATGGTCACGGTGGAAACCGGTGCTTCCTTCCTGCCCGATGTCGAGCGCATAGCGGCGGCAATCACTCCCAGAACCCGCGCACTGATTCTCAACACGCCCAATAACCCCACCGGCCGCGTGTACCCCGAAAGCATCCTGCACGACTTGCAAGATATTCTGGCTCGCGCCAGCCAACCGATCACTGTCATTAGCGATGAGCCCTATAAGTCCTTCGTGTTCGACGGGCAGCGGCAGCCAGAGGTAGCGTCGTTCATTGCGAATACAGCGATCTGCAACTCATGGTCAAAGTCGCTGGGCTTGCCGGGCGAGCGCATCGGCTATCTGGCGCTTTCGCCGCAACTGGACGATGCCGTAAATTTGCGCCGCGCCTGCGCCTTCAGCAATCGCATCCTGGGTTTTATCAACGCGCCTGCAATCTGGCAATGGGTCATGCTGGAATCGCTGGATGTGACCATCGACCCAGCGCCTTACGAGCACAAGCGGAATGTGCTTTGCGAAGCGCTCGAGTCCATCGGATACGAGGTGAGGCGGCCCGAAGGCGCGTTCTACATCTTCCTCAAGACGCCCATCCCAGACGACATCGAGTTTACCAGGCGGCTTGCGGAGGAAGGCGTGCTTGCCGTCCCCGGAACAGGCTTTGGACGCTCCGGCTATATTCGCTTGTCGCTGACCATTCCGCTGGAGCGGATCGAGAAATCGATCGGCGGGTTCCAGCGAGCGTTTCTCTCGCCTGCTGCCAACAAAACCGCCCGGCCGGCCACAAGCGTCTGAAGCCTTCCACCCCGGAATTGCAGCACGTAGATCGCGTCAACGTCATCGAAATGGTCAAGGTCAACGGCAAGTGGCTGTTCGCACAGGTTGCCGAACGCAACCGCAGGATCGTCCGCGACCGCGTATGGGTAGAAGCCCCGACCAGCATCATCCGGAAGGCCAATCCATTGCGGCGGATTGCACTGCGCGCCGATCTCGAACTGTCGGGCCAGTACCATGCCTATCCGGCGCCCGCCGATTTGACTTGACAAACAGCATGAAACATTAAAACCTACACTCGGCTACCTATCTCACCTGCAAGGATGTCCCATGAACTTGAAAAGATCCACTCTTATTCCGGCAGTTCTGCTGGTTATCGCAGCCGGTATGTCGGTGTGGCCCGCAAGCGCCCAGTCCGCCCCGGCGCGCAGGCCACGCATCGCCATCATGGACTTCGACTACGCCACCGTGCATACCTACAGTTCAGCCATTTTCGGCACCGATGTGGACATCGGCAAAGGAATCTCCGACCTCCTGGTTACCGACCTGGTCAAGGACGGCACGTTTTCGGTTATCGAGCGCAAGGCTCTGGACAAGATTATGTCGGAGCAGAACTTCTCCAATTCAAACCGCGCCGACCCAACCAGCGCGGCCAAGATCGGAAAGCTGCTTGGCGTGGATGCCATTCTGGTGGGCAGCATCACGCAGTTTGGCAATGAGACCAAGAAGACCAATCTTGGCGGCAGCGGCGGAAACTGGGGTGGTTTTGGCTTAGGCGGTATCGGCCACTCCAACTCCAAGGCCAATGTGGGCATTAACGCTCGCCTGGTCAACGTGGATACAGGCGAGATTATGGCCGTTGCAGAGGGCGTGGGCCAGTCTTCGCGATCCAGCACGTCGCTGCTGGGCGGCGGCGGCAATTGGCATGGCTTTGGCGGCGGCAACGCCGACTTTGGCAGCAGCGATTTCCAGAACACAATCATCGGCGAGGCCACCAAAACTGCCGTAGACAAACTCGCTACCGACCTGCTTTCGAGCGCATCGAAGGTATCAGTGCGCACGATCTCGGTGGAGGGCCTTGTGGCCGCCGTCGATGGCGGCCAGATTGTTCTCAATGTGGGCGCCAGGGCTGGCGTGAAAGTGGGCGACCAGCTTCTGGTCGTTCGCGTGACCAGGGAGATCAAAGATCCGGCCACGGGCAGCGTGATCCGCCGCTTGACCAGTACCATTGGCATCGTAAGAGCCACAGACGTAGACGACACTTCATCTGTATGTACAGCGGTCTCCGGCTCCGGCTTCAAGGCCGGCGATAGTGTAAAGTCCGCAACACAGTAACTCCGCATTGCCCTGTTCAAGACCCTTGCGCCAGCTTTTCTTTCAAGAAAAGCTGGCGCAAGGATATGAGACCAGAAACATCAACCGATGCTCGGCCTATCAGGAACTACGCCGGGTGACCCAGATCTCGCTAAGCCTGGGAAGGTGCCGATCTACTCCGTCCAATCCTCTACATTCAAGCCCTTCACGCGTGCGAATTCACGCGTGTTGGCCGTGACTAGAATCAGGTTTCGACAGAAAGCCTGCCCGGCTATCAACGTGTCGTACTCGCCAATGCGCATACCCTGGCGTTCGAGTTCAGCGCGAATCTCTCCGGCAGCTTGGGCATCCCGCTCGGTGTAGTCGAGAATTGTAACGGCGCTCGTCAGAAAGGCCGTCAGCCGGTTCGCATTCTGAGGGACGCGGCTACTCTTGGCCACGCCGTACCAAAGCTCATGGGCAACAATGGAAGAAACATGAGGAACGATCTGGCGAGAGGCGGCCTGGAAGTAGCGCTGGCGAACCCGGACAGACAGTCCATTGATAAGGGCAATGCAGACATTCGTGTCTAACAGGTAGCTCACTTGAAGTACTCACGAATGGGAGCGAGGTTCTGCTTGCGGCCTTCAGGGAAGATCGGATCACCCCCCATTGCATCCATCCGTGCAAACAACTGCTCGGCTGTCTCCTTCACTTCTTGTGGAACCGGCTCAAGCAGAATCCCAGCACCCATTCTCGTTACGCGCACCCGGTCGCCCTCGAAACGAAACTCCTTAGGCAGGCGTACCGCCTGGCTCCGGCCGTTCCAGAACAGCTTTGCATCCGTTCGTTTCTGACTAATCCCCGTCTTTGCGGCCATTGATAAACCTCCCAAGAGTATATAGCAATAGTATATACTAAATTGCAACCATGTTTTCCTGGGCCGTTCGCTTAAACCCGCGGCTGGAGCTTGGCCCCCATCTCCAGTTATCGGACGAACCCGCACCTCCGCAGGTACTCGGAATTACACGCCAACTAGCCTACACTGAAGTTGCTCTGGATTCTCCGCACGCTCCTTATGCGGCGAACCCTCATCATTGCTCTCGTGCTGGCTGCGCTTTCCGTGGCCCCAGCTAACGCCTCGCCGGTTCACCGGGCGAAGGCGCATAGAAGCGTCTCGTCCGCCGCCGTCATCATTCCGCCCGAGGAACTGAAGGACGACGAGCCGACGCTGTTGCAGTAGGACTATGCGTCAAGCGATACACCCCAGGTCTCAGAATCGAGATCTGGGGTGCCCATTCATTTGCCATGGCCAGATGTGGCCCAAACGACAATTCTCGTGATAGCTACGGATCGGTCCTCTTGTAAACCAGAACTGCCGAAGTCGACTGCAACTGATATGTTCCTGCATCGCCCCATCGGTATTCGGTATGACCGCTTGAAATGACGTCGGCCACTGCGACGATCTGTTTGTACCTTTGCGGTTGGTAAGCGGCCCACCAGTCGAATATTGCCGAGGGCGAGGTCGTGCGCCGTAACCAGGACGTTGGGGACGCTACATATACCACGTATTCCGGTTGTGACTTTTCCACTTCGCGTATGAATTCGTTCTGCATGGTTAGCGCGTAGGGTTCCGGTTCCATCAAGCCGTACATGTAGATGTGGCCCGTGGCGGAGTGTCGATTTGCATAGAAAGGAATCTCGGGTTCGGATCCGAGTACTGCGACGCGGGAGTCTTTCGCTGAGTGCGTTCGAATGTAGTCGCCGATTCGTATGGCTTCCGGGAAGGGGTTTTGCCCATACATCGCTCGTGAGATCTCCAATGGGCTCATCTGAAACAGAAACTTCTGTTGCAGCGCAACCGACAGCACCAGCATCGCACAGTACACGCTATACGACAGCAAAGCAGCGCGCGGCCATTGTTTCCGCGCAGCGTCTACCACGGCTCCTGCCAGCAATGCGATTGCCGGCAGCACGAGAACGAAATAGTGTCCACGGAAGTAAAGGCCCGGGAAGACAGCCAGAATGGAAAAGACAAGAAAGCTTGCCACGAAAACCGCGACCAAGCGATCCTCGTTCCTCCGCCAGATCAGAACCCATCCCGCCATGGCTATAATCCAGATGGCAAGGTTTGGCCCGACGACGCCGGGAAGGGGGAGAAAGACCCTGGCAATGCCAAAGGGAAACGGCATTTCCTGCACATATTGGCTTGCGTACGTGAATGTCCAAAACCAGAATCTGTCGAACACCCCGGCCCACCACAGTGCAAAACCAGTGAGCGCCAGAGGCGCCGACGCTCCGCAGAGAAATACTCCCTGATCTCTAGCGGTCGAAAGCCAACCGTCGCGGCGTTGGGTCAAGTGATCCCACGCGAGATACCACGCGCCGAACGCCAGGAACAAGACGCCGTGCTGCTTCATCAGTACAGCAATACCGTAAAGCAGTCCGCTCCAAAACAGTGCCGGTAGCTGCCGTGTATCGATTCCGCGCAGCAGCAGCAATGTTCCGCCGAGCACTGCCAGAACGACAAAGTGGGTGGCATGAGCCTGGGTTCCGAAAACGCCTTGCCCAATCGAAAGCAGTGCATACGCGGCTGAAGCCGCGACACCGGCTGTGGTTGAAAACAGCCGCTTTCCGAGCAGGTAAACCAGCACAATCGTAACTGCATTGACCAGCATGAGTCCCAAGTGGATCCCAATAATCGTTTGACCGAACACACCCATGATTGCGGCGTAAGCCGCATAGATGCCCGGAAACTTCATGCTGTAGGCGAGTTTATATGGGGCAACTCCTTGTAGCATGAGCTGACCGGCATATGCAAACTCTCCCTCGTCCCGCTCTAAAGGAATTTCCAACAAGCGGATACGAACCACAGCCGCGAACAAGACGACACACCCAACCATTATCCATGGCACAAGCCTGGAACGCCTGCCAACTCTTGAATGCACTTTTTGAGCTGCCGGCTCATTTGTGGTTTTCCCTTTCTTCTCCGACTTGCCTTTGTTCACGACACTGCCCTTCTCACCAGCACATAAGGATCGTGCCTACAGCCAGTAGGAAATGGCTGCGCGTTTCTCTAATTTAATACCCTATACTAGCCGGGTACCCCATCTTCCCGCACTTAGCGAAGGGCGGGATGCCAACAGCGCCTTTGCTCACCCCGAATGCGCTGTCCCATAAGAGCGCCCTCAAAATAGATCGTCCGGGGCGCCTGTCTGGCCAAGGGATCGACCTTGAACTCCGGCCATCAGACAAGACCCCGATCCCGGTTGGGAGCCCTAACTGGAGAGGGATCTGAAGGCGAAGCTCCGTTCCTCTACATTCAAGCCCTTCACCCTTCCGAACTCTCGCGTATTGGCTGTGACCAGAATCAGGTTTCGACAGAAGGCTTGACCAGCAATCAATGTGTCGTACTCGCCGATGCGCTGGCCCTGGCGTTTCAGCTCAGCACGAATCACGCCGGCGGCTTGGGCATCCTGCACGGTGTAGTCGAGTACAGCTATGTCGCAGCTCAGGAATGTCGCCAAAGCGCGCGCATACCGGGTGACCAGCTCATTCTTTGCCGCGCGATACCAAAGCTGATGCATGACAATCGCAGATGTTGCCAGCGTCGCTCCGCGCCGAACTGCCTGGGCGAAGCGTTCACGAGCTTGGTAGACGTTCCGTTGATAAGCGCTATGCAGACGTAGGCGTCGAGCAGGTAGCTCACTTGAAATACTCACGAATGGGGGCAAGCTGCTGGTTTCGCCCATCGGGAAGGATGGGATCGCCTTTCATTGCATCAGTCCGGGCGAACAATTGCTCGACCGATTCCTTTTTGGTTTTGAGGATCGGTTCGAGCAAGACGCCAGAACCCATGTGGCGAATGCGAACCCGGTCGCCCTCAATCTGGAACGCCTTCGGCAGACGCACAGCTTGGCTGCGGCCAACCCAGAAGAGCTTAGCCTCCGTTTGCTTCGGATTCTTCACCGTTTTCATGGCCATCAAACCCCTCATCCAAGTTTACCTTCAAAACTACTCTTAGGGGCAGAAGCCGGGCCTCCCGCCTGCACCGGTTTATCACATCCGGCGCATTATCGGACGAACCCGCACCTCCGCAGGTACTCAGAATTACAGCCCAATTAGCCTACACTGAAATTGCTCTGGATTCTCCGCACGCTCCTCATGCGCCGAACCCTCATCATCGCTATCATGCTGGCTGCGCTTTCCGTAGCCGCAGCCAACGCCTCGACGGTTCGCCGGGCGAAGACGCACAGGAGCGCCTCGTCCGCTGCCACCTCCCACCACTCTCGTAAATCCTGGAAAAAGACGCGATTCACAGCTGCCCGCAAGCCGCTGCGCGCCGCAGTCCATGAAGCCCGCTACGCCGCTCTGCCCGAACCCGAACCTGTGCTGGAACCTGAGCGCGAGACGAGTCGCAGAAGGGACCACAAACCGGGGGTGGAAGCCAAACCCGTTTCTCTGCGCCTGAGCCAGCCCATCCCTCCGCCGCTACGGGGGAGCATGGAGTCGCTGGTGCGGCAAAACGACAAGACGGAAGCCGACAATCTGGAGCGGATCGAGGACGAAGACGATCTTGCGGATCGCATTGCGCGCAAAATGCTGGTCCCTGTGCCCACTTCAGCGGCGCTCACCGTCAACGAAAAACTGGCCGAAAGCCACCGTTATTGCCGCCCCTGGACAGCACAATTTCTCATCGACCTGGCGCGCATCCATGGTGTTGAGTTTCACCGGCCGCTTGAGGTCAGCTCGGCGGTACGCACTGTCGAGTACCAGAAGCAGCTCATGGAAACCAACGGCAATGCCGCGCCGGCCGAGGGCGACATTGCCAGCCCGCATCTCACCGGAGCCACCATCGACATAGCCAAGCAGGGGATGAGCCGCGAAGAGATGGGCTGGATGCGCACCTGGCTCCTATCCTTGCAACAGGCCGGCAAGATCGATGTCGAGGAAGAGTTCCAGCAGGCCTGCTTCCACATCACGGTCTACAAAAGCTACATGCCACCCGAGCCGCCTGCGCCTGCGCGGGCTTCCGCGCCCTCAAAGGCACCGGTCAAGGTGCGGAGCCGCAAACCGACCCAGCAGACCGAACCACCCGCGCTGCCTGCGCCCGCCGAGATCGCATCGCAAGGGTTGTAGGTCTCTGGCCGATTGATCTTGCCATAGCTTGGGTACCCCACCTGGGCGCCCTCTGGGCACGACGTTCTTGTTTTTGTTGCCAGGGCGGGAGGTACAGAATCGCCCGGTCAGAGACCTGGCGCAATGCATCGATTCGCGCCCCAGCCGCCCATGCAAACAGAAATTGATTTTCTCGCCGTGCCTTTCAAGGATACAATCGCGGGCAAATGCATTTTTCCCGGAACTGCCGGGAACCGCCTCGCCCCTCTGTTGCGTATCCTCCATGAAGTGCGGCCATGCGCTACGGGGGCGTTCCGTGCGCTGACGGCTGTGCATCGAATCCGAGCGTCTTTTGAAAGGTGAAATCATGAGCAATCTTGAAGTTGCATCCGAGACCGGATCAGCCCCGTTGGCCCCCGGCCTGAGCCAGTGGCAGCGCGTAACCAACACGTTTACCGCGCCGTCGAAGACCTTTGAAGACATCAAGAGGGGCAACAAGAGCTGGTGGCTGCCGTTTGTGATTCTTGCGCTAGCCGGTTACGTTTTTTTTGCTGCGGTCACGCTCAAGGTCGGCTGGGCGCAGGTGGCGGAAAACTCCATTCATCTCGATCCCAAGTCTGAGGAGCGGTTGGCGCAGGCGCCACCGGCCCAACGAGAGATGACTCTGAAATGGACCCAGTATGGCATGGAGGGCGGATTTGCAGCCGGCCCTGTGCTGGTTTTGGTTTTTGCCGTCGTCATTGCGGTGGTATTGTGGGGCACCATCAATTTCGTGTTTGGCGGTAGAGCCAAATTCGGAAGCGTATTTGCCGTGTGGATGTTTGCCGCCTTGCCAGGAATCATAAAATCGCTGTTGGGCGCGGTAGTGCTCTTCGCGGGCGCTGCGCCAGAATCGTTCAACCTGAACAACTTTGCGCCGACTAGTGTTGGAGCCTATCTGAACCCGCTTGAAACCAATGCGGCTCTTTACAAGCTGGCAACTTCGCTCGATATCACCACGATCTGGTATCTCGTCCTGTTGGGGATGGGGCTTGCAATCGTGGCGGGGGTAAAGCGCACATCGGGCTACATCGCGGTCTTCGGCTGGTGGGCCATCGTAGTGCTGTTCAGCGTCGGAATCGCAGCAATCACGGGCTGATTGATTCGTTCTTCTCGCACCATCGCTGCAAAAAAGTGCCCTCAAGGGAGCGTGCGCTATGATGGGATTGGCTCGAACCGCCGCTCCCAGTTCCCTGCCCTGTCTCCTGTATCATCGAAGAGGCTCCCGCGCGCTTTTCATCCTGCCGGGAGCCCCATGGGAAGTGCATGAAGACTGGCATTATCGGCCTGCCGCAGGTGGGCAAAACTTCGCTGTTCAAGATTCTGACCAAAGCCAAGCTCGAAGATCGCGGTCACTCGCGCGAGGCCCACATCGGCGTGGCGCGCGTGCCCGATGAGCGCCTGGACAAGCTGTCGGCCCTCTACTCGCCGAAGAAGACCACCTATGCCGCCGTTGAATTTGTAGACGTGGCGGCCATCGGGCAGGAGGCGCTGAAAGAGACTGCATTCCTCACCAGCCTGCGCAACGTGGATGCGCTGATTCACGTACTGCGCGCCTTTGAGGACGACTCCATTCCGCATTTCGGCCCCATCGATCCATTGCGCGACATCAAGAACGTCGAGTTCGATCTGATGATCAGCGATCTGACGCAAGTTGAAAAGCGGCTGGAGCGGCTGGAGAAAGACCTGAAGAAGGGGCGCACAAGCGACCTGGAACGCGAACAAGCTCTGCTGTTGCGCTCCAAAGAGGCTCTTGAAAAGGAGCAGCCGCTGCGCGAACTGGAGATGACGGCCGAAGAGAAAAAGCTCATCAGGGGCTTCATGTTTCTGTCGCAAAAGCCTATCCTTTATGCACTTAATATTGGCGAGAGCACCACGCTTGGTACCGACCTTGAGGCCGCGGTAAGCCTCTTCAAGCTGGACGACGTGGCGCACCGGCCCAACGCCGCGGCCACGGCCATCTGCGGCAAGGTCGAGGCCGAGCTGGCGGAGATGGACGACGAGGAGGCGGCTGAGTTCCTGGGCAGCTACGGGCTGCATGAGAGCGGCCTGGTGCGGCTCATCCGCAAGAGCTATGAGCTGCAAGGGTTGATCAGCTTCTTCACCGCCGGCGAGGATGAGTGCCGCGCCTGGACCATTCCTTTAGGGTCGAAGGCGCCGCAGGGCGCGGGAGCCATTCACTCGGATCTCGAACATCACTTCATTCGCGCCGAAACCATCCGCTGGGACACGCTGCTTGAGGCCGGTTCCGAGGCGGCGGCGAAAGCCAAGGGCACCCTGCGCCTGGAAGGCAAGGAATATGTGGTGCAGGATGGGGACGTAATGCACATCCGGCACAGCGGGTAAGCGGCGAATGCTCAAGCTTTCCCTCCTTCTCGGTACGATTGCCGCGCTGGCCGATGTGGCCGGCGGGCTGGTGCTGGTGCGCGCCCAGGGCGTGGAGCGCTACCTGCGCTACTTTGTGGCTTTGGGAGCGGGTTTCCTAATGGCCACGGCGCTGATTGAGATGACGCCCGAGAGCCTGCGACTAAGTCCGAAATTGGGGCCGGTGCTGATCATGGCCGGGTATTGCGTGGTGCATCTGCTGGAGCACACCATCAACTCCCACTTCCACTTTGGCGAGGAAACGCACCACGGTGAGTTTGTCTCGCGGCATACCGGCAACTCGGTGATGGTGGGCTTGAGCCTTCATGCGCTCTTTGACGGCGTGGCCATCGGCTCGGGTTTTCTGGTCACCAACTGGCTTGGCTGGCTGATCTTCCTGGCCATCTTTCTGCATAAGGCGCCTGAGGGCTTCACCATGGCCTCAGTCATGCTGGCCAGCGGACGCAGCCGGACCATGGCGTTCTACTCCGCCGTTGCACTGGCAGCAGCCACCGTCGCCGGTGTGCTGGTCATCGAACTGATTCCCAGTTGGCTGCCGTATGGGCTGCCCATCTCGGCCGGCGTGGCCCTCTATGTGGCCGCCACCGATATGGTGCCCGAGGTCAACCGCGAGCCGGGGATTCGCATGGCGCTGGTGTTCTTCGCAGGCGTGGCTGGATTTCTGGTGCTGCGGATGTTGCTGCCCGCGCTTTGAGTCGCAGATCCATGCTTCAGGCGCGGCGCCAAAAGGCGAGTCTCACCGCATACAGCCTCACCAGCAGCAGCGCATAGTCCCGAGCAACGTTGAAGTTGGCTTTGCTTGCACCCCGGTAGCGCAGGCCAAAGGCAAACGGAACCTCAGCGACGGAATGGATGCGGCCGCGCACCAAAACCTCCAGCAGCAGCTTGAAGCCGGAGCGCTGAAATGCAACTTGCTCCACGCATTCGCGGCGGACCAGGAAGAAGCCGGACATTGGGTCTTTCGCCCTCAGTCGCGCCTTTTGCAGGGGCCATGTTACCCACACCGCCGCCGCTGACAGAAACTTTCTCACCGGATTCCATTTGCCCAGATCGCCGCCCGGCGTATAGCGGCTGCCGATCGCAATATCCTTGCCGTCCCGGATGGCCGCAATCAGAGCCGGCAGCAACTCCGGAGGGTGCTGCAAATCGGCGTCCATCACGCCGAGAATCGCGGCATCGGTGTTCTTCCAGCCATGCAGAATGGCGCCTGACAAGCCCCTTTCACCCTTGCGCACCAGCAGGCGAACCCGAGGATCTTCCAGCGCGATGGCTGAGACCACATCGCCGGTGCCATCCGAGCTGTCGTCATCCACAACCAGGATCTCGTAGGGGATCTTCTCGGGATCGAGTACGGAGCGAACATGGTTGAGCAACCCCCCGATATTTTCGGCTTCGCAGAGCGTAGGGATCACCAGCGCCAGCTTTTCCAGTGCGCGTTCCGGTTGCTCCGCCGCCGGCAGCGGCACGTTCTCCGCTGCGTCAGTCTTCGAGTAAGGCGGCTTGATTGTTGCAGATAGCATCGCTCTACCAGTGTATATGGGGGCCCATGGGCAGGAAATGCATTATTCTTCGACCGCTGTCCTGCTAGGCTCAGGAATGTCGTCTAACCAAAACGTAATGCAATCGCCCCTGGGAGCTTTTCAGGAATCATGTCCCCTACACTCGAGCTCAGCTTGGAACAATCCCCATGTAACCCAAAGGGGAAACTCCGCTTGCAAATCAAGCGTGCTGTGGTCGGAAGCCTGCCTATTCTCATGTTCACCGTCCTCGGCTTTCTGGTGATGGGCTACCACCCCGGCCTGGAAGACGATGGCGTCTACCTGTCTGCGATCAAGGCCGACCTCAACCCCGCGCTTTTCCCAAACAACGCGGATTTCTTCAAGCTGCAACTGCAAGCGACGGTCTTTGACAGTTGGATGGCCCACTTTGTTCAGTGGACCGGGATTCCCTTGGCCTGGGCGGAGTTATTCTGGCAGTTCGCCTCGCTCTTCGTCATTCTTTGGGCCACAGGCAGAATCGCCGGAAAGCTGTTCGCCGAAAAGCGTGCCCAATGGGCGGCCGTGGCCATGGTGGCTGCCATGCTTACACTGCCGGTGGCGGGAACGGCGCTGAACATCGCCGACCAGCATCTTCATCCACGCAACCTGGCCACCGCGCTGATCCTCGCCGCCGTCTCGCGAATTCTTGAGGACAAGCACTGGCAGGCCGTTCCGCTCCTGCTACTGGCCTTTGTGCTGCATCCCATCATGGCCGCCCTGGGAATCTCGTTTTGCGTCTTTGAAGCGCTCTCTTTGGTCCACCAGCCTGTTCCGTTCCAGTTGCGCATTGCGGAGAGCTCACTGGCCGCCGCCGTGCCGCTCAGTTGGATCCTCGAGCCGGCTTCGCCCGCGTGGCGTCAGGCGCTGAACACGAAAAGCTACTACTTTCTATTTCGCTGGACCTGGTATGAGTGGCTGGGCGCTCTGGCGCCGCTGTTTTTGTTCTGGGTGCTGAGCCGGGTGGCGCTCAGGCACGGCCAAACCCGGCTTTCTCGTTTTGCCCTTGCCGTCGTTGCCTATGGCGTCTTCCAGCAAATTATGGCGATGGCCATGCTTGCGCCCAGCTCGCTTGAGCGGCTCACTCCCTTGCAGCCGATGCGCTACCTGCAACTGATCTACATTTTCATGGCGATGGCAGCGGGCGGGTTGCTGGGGCGCTTTCTGCTCAAGGGGCGTACCTGGCGCTGGGTGGTCTACCTGCTGGTTTTCAACGGCAGCATGTTCCTGGTGCAGTGGGAACTGATTGACGATGGCGAGCATCTTGAGCTTCCCGCAATGGCCAGCGCCAACCCCTGGCTGCAGGCCTTCGCCTGGGTCAGGCAAAACACGCCACAGGATGCGTACTTTGCGCTTGACCCTCAGTATCTGGCCGCGTCCGGCGAGGGCTTTCACAGCTTCCGCGCATTGGCGGAACGGAGCCAGTTATCCGATGGCTTAAAAGACGCGGCGGTGGTGACGCAGGTGCCAACCCTTGCCTCCGCGTGGCAGCAACAGCAGTCGGCTCAGGCTGGCTGGACGCACTTCCAGCTTGCGGAGTTCGAGCGACTGAAGCAGAAGTTTGGTGTCAACTGGGTGCTGGTCGCCTATCCCGCAGCGGCTGGACTGGGTTGCCGCTGGCACAATAATGCGCTGACCGTTTGCCGGATTCCGTGAAAGCGGACTCTGGCGAACATATGAGTAAATATCCCCAGGCAAATCCGGAGGCTTTACGGTGCGAGCCGCTCAAAGCGGCCTGGGCGGGGTCGCTTACGCGGCCCGGCTACGTTGGCCAGGTTATCGGTGGCAGGTCATTGCCACATTTTCAACTGCTCCAGGCACTGATCTTCCTTTTCCTGGTTGCGGATGTACTCCCGAACCACTGCATCGTCTCGGCCTACGGTTGAAACCAGAAATCCGCGCGCCCAAAAGCTTTGCCCTGCAAAATTCTGCCTCCGCTCGCCATACTCCCGCGCCAGGTGGATCGCGCTCTTACCTTTCATCAACCCGATCACCTGACTCACCGCGCATTTTGGGCGGAATCGATAGCAGAATGTGAACATGGCGGGTTGCAGATGCCCCTCCACGACCGAACTTTCCTTCTGCTCGGCCAACCGTTTGAAGACCTCGCCCAAATGCTGGCGCAGCTCTTTATACAATTTCTTGAGCTGATACTTGGGGATAAAACAACGTGGTACTTGCACTCCCATTTCGAGTGGCTTAAGCTGCCATACTCGTCCATCCGGTTTCTCCTCTTCGTGTGCTTGGCGGCTCACGTCGAAGAGTTTCTGGATGGACACCCGTAACTTGTCAAACATCGACTGTCGCCCCGAAAGAGCCGGGAGCTTCCCGCTTTTAATCGATAATCTCCCCTCCCCTATACCCCCGAGGGGTATGTCAGGCCCCGAACGGCCGTCAGCCGTTCGGATCGATTTTCTGCTGACGCTATTCTGTTTTCAAGATAAAGTTGTCCCTGACGCAAATTCCCGCTCGCACAGGAGATCCCCATGCCCACCCTAGCAGCCCCTCCGACCAAAATCATGATTATCCGCCACGCGGAAAAGCCTCCTAAAAGGGGCGGAGTGCCGCTCGATGTCCAGGAGAACGGAGAACCCGGCAACGGAAAGTCGCTGATCGTGCCCGGATGGCAGCGCGCCGGCGCATTGAACGCCTTCTTCGCCCCGTACAAGTCCACGCCTGCCAACGCCGAGATTGCGACTCCCAATTACATCTATGCCGCCAGTCCCAGCAGCGAGTCCCAGCGCCCCTGCGAGACGGTCACTCCGCTGGCGGCGTGGCTCAACTACGTGCAGGGCACCCCGCAATTCAATGTCAACTTCACCATCGGCGGCGGCGAGGCGGCCATGGTGGCCAGCGTGCTCGCGCTCAGCGGCGTGGTGCTCATCTGCTGGGAGCACGACAACATCATGCCCCATGTCATGAGCGCCATCAACACGCAGGTTCCCATTGCCAATTACGCCTCCATTCCCAATCCATTTCCGAACGTCTTTTACCTCGTCTGGGTTCTTGACCTGAATCAGAATCCGACTCAGACCGAGAACAGTTACACGTGGTCCTCCGTCAACCAGAACCTCATCGCGGGCGACGTGTAAAGTACAGGACGGCGGTTTGCAAGCAAAGCAGAATGCGTTCAATCTCCAGGCACGCCTTCCATTTTCAGCAGGATTAAGCAGATAATAGAAGCATAGGAGGCCTTCATGACGATTGAGGTCGAAGTCAGCCCCGAACTCGAAGCCAGCTTGACCGCTGAAGCCGCCCTGCACGGCTTGGAGTTGAAGAAATACGCCGGCAAGCTCCTGCAAGAGCGCCGGCCCCGCTACGCAACGGGCACTGGCATTCTCACGGTAGAAGATGTGCAAGCTCTCTCGCAAAGGCTCTCCGCCGGATCGGAGAATCTTCCCATTCTCCCGCCAGAGGTCAACGACCGCGCCAGCTATTACGAGGATCGCTGGTAAATGGCCGGGGAATTTTATCTGGCCGACACCAACATTCTGATCCGTTGGGTCAGGCGAGAGACTCGAGACTTCAAGGTTATCGATACTTCTATCCAGCATTTCGCACGTCGCGGCTCAATTCCTTGTTACACATCGCAAAACCTCGGCGAATTCTGGAATGTCCTGACTCGTCCGTCCGACCGCAACGGATATGGCCTGTCTCCCTCGGAAGCAAACCATCATGCAATGGAAGTTGAGACAAGCTTCCAATTGCTCGCCGACAGCCGCGACGTACACGAGGAGTGGCGGCATCTCCTCGTAACAAACAACGTCTCAGGAGTCCAGGTGCATGACGCGCGTCTCGTTGCCGCCATGCACGTCCACGGTGTCAAGCGCATTCTGACATCCAATACCAAAGATTTTGCCCGCTACACCAACATTTGAAGCCATCCATCCTGCCGATCTCTCCTAGCCGGGTATTCAAGCCATGCCAGAGCCCCTCGTCACCCTCGCCGAAATCCGCGCTGCAGCCGTCCGCATCGCCAATACTGCTGTAAGAACCCCGCTGGTCGAAGCCTCTTTTCCAAGCATCTCCGGCTACGGAACCGGCAAAAGAATCTATCTCAAAGCGGAAAGCCTCCAGCCGATTGGCGCTTTCAAAATCCGCGGCGCGGCCAACAAGATTCTGCAACTCACCAGCGAAGAGATCGCTCGCGGCGTCATCACCTACTCCAGCGGCAACCACGCTCAGGGGGTAGCCTACGCCGCCCGCGAGGTCGGAGCTAAAGCTGTCATCGTCATGCCCTCGAACGCCCCCGCCATCAAGCGCGCCGCCACGCTGGCCCTCGGCGCCGAGGTCGTCGATGTTGGCCTTGCCTCCAGCGAGCGCCTCGCCGTTGCCGAGCAGCTTGTCCGCGAACACGGATATATCGTCATTCCGCCCTATGACGATGAACAGATCATCGCCGGTCAGGCCACCTGCGGCCTTGAAATCGCCGAAGCTTTACCAGAGGTCGATCTGGTCCTCGCCCCGGTCTCCGGCGGTGGCCTGCTCTCGGGCGTTGCCGCGGCCGTCAAGCAGCTCAGTCCCAAAACAAAAGTCTTCGGCGTCGAGCCTGCGCTGGCCGGCGATGCATCGGAGAGCTTCCGCACCGGCGCAATCGTCACCTGGCCAGCCGAGCTCACCAGCAGGACCCTCGCCGACGGCCTGCGCACCCAGAGCGTGGGCCAGCGCAACTTCGCCCACATCCAGGCCTTCGTTGACGGCGTCATTACCGTCACCGAAGCCGAGATTCGCGCCGCCATGCGCGCCATTGTTGCCGCCACGTGCCTCGTCCCCGAGCCCAGCGGAGCCGTCGCCACCGCCGCCCTGCTCTTCCACGTTGCGGAGCTGCCCGCCTACACCACCGCCGTAGCCGTAGTCAGCGGCGGCAACGTCGATCCGGCTCTCCTCGCCCAAATTCTCACCGATTCGGTCGCCGGAGATCGCAACCGTGCATGAGGAGATCGCAATGACAGAGGTATGGGTTTTCACCGGGGAACGAAATATGCCAAGTAACCATACCATCTTCCCCGGAGGGGTATTTTCAACACAAGAACGTGCCGAAGCATGGATAAGTAACCACAAGCTTTCGGGAGTCTTAACGCAATATCAAGTGGACGTTCGGGCCTACGACTTTGCCGTCACAAACGGACATTTCAAACCCAATAGACCGCACCATTACACTTCGGAGTTCATCGGAAGATTCTCTGGAGGCGAGATTCATTTTCATTACGTGGCTGGATTGAGAGAGTGAACAGCAACGCCGATAATGAACGGTACGGGCTTTCAGCTCCTTAGAGCCGCCCTTCATCGCATGATCGCTCACCCAATACCCATGCAGCCCATCTTCCACTATCATGGTCCTCGTGATGAAAATCCGCCCCATCGCGCCTCTCATCTTCGCCCTGGCCCTTCTCTGCGCCCAGCCTGCGCTAGGCGACAAGAAGCCTACTCAGCTAGAAAAGCCCATGGCCGGCCCGCGCGCCACTCCCTTGCGCATCACCTGGCTCTACGTTGCGCCAGACTTCTCCTCCCAGAAGCTCGATCGCGTGCAGATTGGCCGTGAGATGGTGATGGCCGAGAAGAGCGGTCCCTGGATGCGCGTCTACGCCAACACAGATATCGTGGAAGAACGCCAGAAAGACGCGCCAGAATTCGGCCGCGACGAAACCCCACCGCCCATCTCCGGCTGGATTGAGGCCAAAGGCGTAGTGGCTGATACCACCCCCAACGGCGACCAGATCCTGATGGGCGAGGCTGCCAACCAGGAGTCGCTGGCCAGTGACCCGCGCGGCCCGGCCAACGCAGCTCAAAGCGCGCGCCTGCTCTATCGCCGCCTGGTCGAAATGTTCCCTAACTCCCCGCTGGTGCCCGACGCAGCATGGCGTGCCGCCGACATCCTATGGCAGTTGCAAAAAGCCGACGCATCCACCCGCCCCTCCGCCAAAGAGAGAGATCCCTACCTGCGCGATCAGATGGATGAAGACGAGCTCAAGAAGGTCGTGAAGCTCTATCCCCACACCCGCCCCGCCGATCTGGCCGCCTTCGAGTTGATCGACAACAAGCTCTGCGGAGACTGGCAGGGATCGCCTAAATGCCCTGAGAAAGAATCTGAATCCTACGAGAAATACGCGGCCGAGTATCCCGACGGTCCCCGCACCGCGCAGGCTCTCTATCAGGCTGTCTACCGCCAGGCCGTCCTCGCCGACATGTACGCTGCCGACAGCAACGACAAAAAAGCCGGCGAAGCCCGCAGCCACGCCAAAGAACTGGCCGCGAGACTCAAGGAGCACTTCGCTCAATCCGATTTCACCTGGCGAGCCGGGTCACTGGTGTACAAATTGGATGAAGGCGTTCCCGTATACGGAATTGATCGGGAGTGAGCCGCAGGGCATGACTTCCGCCGCGCGGCAAATGCCGCAAATCCAACGTGGGCTTTAATCTCTGAGGTATTCTTTTTGAAGGTGTCCGGTCGAAGCTCGGCCATTTTTGGCAGCCTGAAAACCAGCACGACGGAGGCTCTTTGAACCCCTATATTCAGTCCATCCTATTGGGCATTGTTGAAGGCTTGACCGAGTTTCTGCCCGTCAGTTCGACGGCCCACCTGCGCATTGCCGAGGGGCTCATGAAGATCCCGCTCGACGACGCCTACTGGAAGATGTACACCATCGTCATTCAGTTGGGCGCAATCGTGGCCCTCGCGCTGCTTTACCTGGGCCGCATCGTCGAGTTCTTCCGCACCTTTCCCAAGGGCGAGAACGGCACCCGCACCTGGCTGAACCATCCCATCTCGCTCACATTTGTCGCCTTTGTCTGCACAGCGGTGCCAGCGAAAGCTCTGCACGGGTGGAGCGAGAAGAATCTGGGCAGCATTACGGTTATCGCCATAGCCCTTCTCGTCGGCGGCATCCTGATGTGGGTCATCGATTCCTGGAGCAATCGCCACGAGCCGAACACGCTCGATGTTGAGGACATGAGCCTTGGCCAGGCCATCTGGATCGGCCTCTGTCAGACCCTCTCGGCCATCTTTCCCGGAACATCGCGTTCCATGTCCACCATCGCCGCCGGCCAGATGGTTGGCCTCGACCGCCCAGCCGCACTCGAATTCAGCTTTCTGCTCTCCATTCCCACCATGATGGCCGCCACCAGCTGGGACCTCCTCAAGGAGCTTCACCCCAGCAAAGCCGCTCTCGCGGCCGGAACCGCGGCGGCCCACGTCACCATGAACTCCGAACGCTGGATCGTCCTCGTCATCGGCCTGATCGTCTCCTTCATCGTGGCCCTCGGCGTCGTCGAATGGTTCCTCATGTGGGTCCGCAAGCATGGTTTTACCATGTTCGCTATTTACCGGATTATTCTCGGCGTAGCCCTGCTGATCTGGGGAGCGAAGTTTATTGGAAGCTAAGCCGCGCGCGGCGTGATACGTTAGCCCCCGTCGTGTCAGCTGTGAAGTTGTGTCTGAATCGGGAGACACAAAACGCTTATCGCACACATTTATGTGTGTGATAAGCTACACACTCAGGAGGTTCAACCATGGCAACGAATCTGGCACTTGACGACCGCCTAATCGATGAGGCCAAGTATATGGGCAATCACGCCACCAAGAGGGAGGCCGTGACTGCCGCTTTGAGGGAGTACATTGACCGGCGAAAGCAGCTCGATATTCTAAAACTCGCTGGAACGATCGACTATGATCCGTCTTACGACTACAAGAAGATGCGCCAGCTTGATCGGATCGAGTTCGAACCATGAAGGTCCTGGTTGATACCTGCGCCTGGTCGCTCCTGTTAAGGCGCAAGAAGAAAACTACCATGAGCGGCGATGAGCAATTGATACTCGCATCGCTTACAGATGCGATCCAGGACGGTCGCGTTGCCATCATTGGCCCAATCCGCCAGGAGGTTCTTTCTGGCATTAAAGACTTGGCGCAATTTGAAAGACTGAGAACCGCGCTCAATGCCTTCCCAGACGAAGACCTCACAACATCCCATTACGAAGAGGCCGCACGCTTGTTCAATATCAGTCGGAGTCGCGGTGTCGTATGCGGATCGACGGACATTCTGATTTGTGCAGTCGCAAGTCAAAGGCATTGGACAATATTGACCTATGACCAGGGTCTGATGCGCTGCATGGAGGTGTTGCGGTCTGCCGGAATCATCGGTTAAGGCCTACAACCTCCCGCCGGGGGTCCACACCGTGGTTCCCCCCGCCCACATTTCTCCAATATTCCCTTCCCGCACCGGGATAATAAAAACTGCTCTGGGACTCTTTGTCCGCTCTTTCGGCTCGTTCGCGGCAGGTTCCTGAGCGGCCAACCAGCGGGAGCGCCCCTGTCATGAAGCGAATTCGCATTGTTCTGTCGCCCACGCGAAGCAGCCCCTGGAACGTGTTTCTGGGGCTGGTGCTGCTGCTGGTCTCGCTCCTCGTCCTCCTTTCCCTGGCAACCTATCACGCCTCTGACCCCTCGTTGAACACCGCCACCGGCCTTCCTGCCCGCAATTGGGTAGGCCTCTTTGGCGCTTCGCTCAGCGACATTCTGCTGCAAACGCTTGGCATCACGGCAGTATTCCTACCTCTATGGCTTGGCGGCGTCGGCTGGACCTGGATGCACTCCCGTCCCAGCGGTTCTGCTCCGCTGCGCTGGGTCGGCGCGCTGCTCGCGCTCACCTTTCTGCCTACCGTCTTCGGGCTGCTTCCCTGGCGTCTGCTCTGGCTTCATGAACTCCCCATTGAGGGCGTCGTTGGCCGCCTCGTCTCCAGCGTCCTCGTTGTCTACCTGAACATACAGGGCGCATGGCTGGTGGCTGGCGTGCTCGCCGCCACAGGACTCTACCTGGCCTCGGCAGTCAGCTTCTGGGCTCTCAAAGAGGGTGTCGCGGACCGCTGGCTCCTCTTCCGCTCCTGGCAGGACCGTTGGCGCAACTGGCGCGCGGAGCGCGCCGAGCGCAAGATCGACACCCTCAACCTGCGTGCCGAGGAACCGGCGCCTGCCCCGGACCTGGCCGACGAAGAGCCGCGCCGCGGCTTCTTTGCCTCCCTCTTCCGCCGCAAACGCCTGCCTGAGCCAGACCCGCTGGACGAGATTCCCGCCTTCCAGCGCGCGCCTATCGAGCCGCAACCAGCGCAGATTCCCGTCTCAGCCCCAGTCGGCAGACCCAGCATCTGGGAGCGGGCCGAAGCCCATTCTGGGATCCCCAGCGATGCCCCCCGTGCATCTGTTTCGCCGGCGAAGCTGGAGCCCATCCCCGCCCCATCCGAACCTTTCTTTACTCCAGCGCCGCCCATGCCGCCCAGGGCCTTCCAAGCCCAGCCGGCGGAGCCTCAACCTACCCGCTTCCCGTTCGATTCCGCCCCCATCTCCGCTTCCGCACGGGGCGAAGCTATTGCCATCCAACCCCGCGCCTACACTGAGAACCGAACCGCCGTGGTCGCGCCTAAAAACGTCAGCGGCTTCAAACTGCCGCCCAGCACTCTGCTTCATCCCGGCGAAGGCCCCCAGACCGTTCGCGAGGACGAACTGCGCGACGAGGCCAAGGTTCTCGTGGAGAAATGCGGCGAGTTCGATGTCCGCGGCCAGGTCGTACAGATCAACCCCGGCCCCATGGTCACCACTTACGAGTTCAAGCCTGAAGCGGGCGTCAAATACTCGCGCGTCACCGGCCTCGCCGACGATCTATGCCTCGCCATGCGCGCCGAAAGCATCCTCATCGAGCGTATGGCCGGCAAAAACACCGTCGGCATCCAGGTGCCCAATCACCGGCGAGAGACCATCCAGTTGCGCGATTGTCTTGAGTCGGAGATATTCTTCAAGGCCAAGTCGCGGCTCACCATTGCCATGGGCAAAGACATCAACGGCCGCATCGTCACTGCCGACCTGGCCTCCATGCCGCACGTCCTCATCGCCGGGAGCACCGGATCGGGCAAGTCGGTGGCCATCAACGCCATGATCATGAGCCTGCTCTTCCGCACCACGCCGTCTCAGGTCCGGCTCATCCTCGTCGATCCCAAGCGCGTCGAGCTGGGCATGTACGAGGGCGTCCCGCATCTCTTCACGCCCATCATCACTGAGCCCAAGCTGGCCGCCAACGCCCTCCGCAACGCCGTCCGCGAAATGGAGCGCCGCCTCAAGCTGCTCGCCAGCCGTAGTGTGCGCAACATCGAGCAGTACAACAAGCTCTTTGAAAACACCATGCCTTCGCTCTTTGACGACAGCGAAGACAATGAGCCGCTGCCCTTCATCGTCATCATCATTGATGAACTGGCCGACCTGATGATGCTCGACCGCTCTAACGTCGAAGAGTCCATCACCCGCTTGGCGCAAATGGCCCGCGCCGTCGGCATTCACCTCATCCTGGCCACGCAGCGGCCCAGCGTCGATGTCATTACCGGCCTTATCAAGGCCAACATTCCCACACGCATCAGCTTCCGCCTGGCCACCAAGGTGGACTCGCGCACCATCCTCGACACCAACGGCGCTGAGGCTCTGCTGGGCCGCGGCGACATGCTCTTCTTGCCCCCCGGCACTAGCCGTCTCATGCGCCTCCATGCCCCCTACGTCAGCGAGAAGGAGACCGCCGCTGTGGTCGGCTTCTGGAAGGCACAAGGTCAGGCTGAATACGTCGAAGGCTTCCTCGAATCGCCCAAAGACGAGCGCGAAGGCCTGGAAGGCTCGGCCGCCGGCGCAGATGAGAACGATCCCCTCTTCAACGACGCCGTGCAGTTGGTCTTCGAGTTTGGCAAGGCTTCCACTTCCCTGCTCCAGCGCCGCCTCCGTATCGGTTACGGCCGCGCTGCTCACCTCATCGACCTCATGGAGCGCGATGGACTGGTAGGTCCTGCCGATGGTTCGCGCCCCCGCGAACTCCTCAAAGCCCCGAACTGGCTTCACGAAGTTGCCGCCACCGCCAACGATTGATACGAGCGTCTAAGACTGCGTGATCGTCCATAAGTGGGAGGACAGCCCTTCGATGCGGAGAGTTCTAGCTGTTTGCCTTTTGGCGGGCGTCGCTGCGGCGGCGCAGCAGATCCCAGCGCCGACTAATTTGCCCGGCGATCCATTTCTCGTTAAGAAGACATGGCAAATCAGCGGTGGCGGAAACAGCTTGAACACCATGGTTCTGGATCCTGTACGGCCTCAGCTATTTCTCTCCTTTCGCTTCGGGGTGGAGGTGTACGACCTGGAGTCAGGCACCCACTCTGGGCAGGTTGCGGGGGTTTCCGGTTCTTACGGAATCGCCGTCGATGACACTGGCGAGTTCGGTTTTGTAAGCGACGGGCAGAGCAACCAGATTGACGTCTTTGACCAGCGCACGCACCGGGCCGTCGGCATTGTTCCCACCGCCCATGACCCCACCACGGTGGTGTATGAGCCGCGGTCTGCCTTGATCTTTGTAGTGTGTAGCGAACCAACTCCCGGACGACCTGTCGGCGGGGAGAGCACGCGGTATGAATCGAGAAGGACTATCGATGCGTTCGATTGGGTCCCCCAGCCTCCCAATCGCACTGTGGGTACCAAGCCAGCCGCGAACAAGGAGAGCAAGTCTTACCTCACTGTCTTCGACGCCAACAGTTGGACCGTCCTGGCAAATATCCAACTGCCGGGCAAGGTCGGGTTCGTGCAAACCGCAGGTAACGGCCATGTGTATATTGGTATCCCAAACCGAAGAGAAGTCGCCCGCCTCGATGCATTGGCCTTGGGAGATAAGTTGCGCAATGGACTTCCGCCAAACCTCATCAGTGGAATGCACACACGCAAAGAAGAGCAATTGCGGGCTGTTCAGACGGCTGAGCCAGGCGGGCGCCCGCGCTTTGTATGGTGGCGTGTCCCTGTGCAGATGCTGGATTGGAGCGGCGGTCGCAACTCTGTCGAAAACGACCACAGCCAGATTAAATTCTTTTCGCTCGCGCCAGAGTGCGGCGAGCCACGCACTCTGGCCGTGGATGAACGGCACGTGAGGCTCTTCGTTGCTTGCAGCAATATGACGTTGGCCGTACTAAACGCCGATAACGGAGATCCAGTCGCGTCAGTTCTAACTGGCCCGGGTACAAATGCAATCGCATACGATCTTGAAGACGGGCTTATTTACGCCGCAAATGGCGAGGTAAACGGAGGCCTGACAATTATTCGACAGGATGTCACCGATACCTATTCTGTAATCCAGAATCTGCCTACATACCATTGGGCTCGGGCATTAACCGTCAGCCCGACAACAGGCCAAGCCTATCTGGCAACCGATTACAGTGATTTGGACCCCAACCAGGAGGGGCGGTTGGCTCAGCCAAACGGCAGCTTCCATGTGCAGGTGATTGGACACTGAAGCGAACTGGCAGTAATTCTATAGCGTGTTGCGATAAACGATACTCTTGGTACCGGCGACCGGGAATTGATGGAGAAAGCGAATGAAGTCCCTGTTGCGCAAAATGCCGGGGTTTCGGGCCGCCAAGTTTGTCTATCATCTTGCGCGCGGCGTGGAATCGCGCAACGCCGCCCTCTTGCTGCTGCGGCCGCCGGACGGCCTTTACCAGCCCTACGGAACCACTTCCAACGATCGCTACCCTGAGATATTTCAGCAGGTGCGCGAGCAGATCGGCGATGGCGCGGATCGGCGCATCCTCTCCTTTGGCTGCGCCACCGGCGAGGAAGTCTTCTCTCTGCGCCGCTATTTTCCCCAGGCCACCATCGTCGGGCTCGACATCAATCCATACAACATCTCCGTCTGCCGCTCCGGTCTGCGCAAGGTCAAAGACGCGAGGATCGTTTTCTCGGTTGCCGGGTCAGCCGCCAATGAGGCCAGCGCGAGTTACGACGTCCTCTTCGCCATGGCCGTCTTCCGTCACGGCGACCTGAATAAAATTCCGCCGCCGCCAACCTGCGCCCATCGCATTCGTTTCGCCGATTTCGAGCAGTCGGTGACCGATCTGGCCCGATGCCTCAAACCAGGCGGGATGCTTGTGATCCGCCACGCCATGTTCCGTTTTGCCGACACCCACGTGGCGTCGCAGTTTGAAACCGTCTTCAGCCTCGATCCCGGCGAGAATGGTCCGCTTTATGACCGCAACAATTGCTATTTGCCGGATGCCGTCGATCCCGATGTGGTCTTTCGCAAGATCGCATAACTCCCAGTTGGGACCACAAGAACCGGTCATTGCTCCCACGCATATACTGATGAATGAGCTACTTCAATCCAGGGGCATTGAATCTTGTCCTTTGCCGCTACCGCCCCTGGCGCAAAAAAAGGCGCAAAAAAGAAGATGCTCTGGATTGCCGCGCGAGCTGAGGTTGACGATGTCCCTGCATGCATACTGGGCTTATGGACTTCGCATCCATGCGGACCTGGAGTGTCCTGAGCTGCCTTTGTTTCCCGACACCACCGGCAATCCCGATGTGACCATCCATTTGCTGCCTGCATCGGCTGAGGCTCTTGCCCCCCTCGTCAAGGCTTCGTATGAAGTGCAGCCAAGTGTCTTTCGGCTCGCCGTGCCGGGCGTCGCCCTCTATCGCGTTGAGGAAGGATGCCGCATCTTCATCACGCCGCTGCCGGATGTCCCGGCTGAAAGGCTGCGGTTGTTCCTGCTAGGTTCGGCCATGGGCGCGCTGCTTTACCAGCGCGGGTTGTTTCCGCTGCATGGCAGCGCGGTGGAGACGCCCTGGGGCGCGATGATCTTTGTTGGAGCGCAGGGCGCAGGGAAATCTACGCTGGCAGCGCATTTTCATCTCCTTGGCTACCGCTTGCTCTCGGACGATGTATGTGCGGTCGCGTCCACGCCCGAAGGTTTGCAGATTCTTCCCGCGTTGGCCCGCTTTCGGCTCTGCGCCGATGCCTACGAGCGCCTGCAAAGCCCGCAGGGCGCAAGCTTCGATGTGGATAAGTTTGTGGTACCCATGGGCGAAGGTTATTGTCCTGACCCCGTGCCGCTGACGGCGATTCATGTCCTCGCCGATCACGAGAGCGGGACTCCGGCATTCGAGGTGCTGCGCGGCTTTGACCGGGTACAGCAGCTTCTTGAGAATCTCTATCGCCCTCACTACCTCAAGGGCCAGGCCACGCAGGCCGATCTCATGCGCATGGCCGGCCTGATTTCACAGCAAGCTACCATGGTTGCAGTGAGCAGGAGGCGCGACCCGGACGCAATCGAAGGTTTGGTCGGCTTCCTTGAATCGGAATGGGCGCGGAACTTTGCCTCGAATCGATTGCCAGACGCCCATGAGGAGAAGAACTAGATGCGCGCGTACAGACCCGAAGACAGGTTATCCCGCACTCAGATGCTTTCGACCGAGTTGGACCAGGAAACGGTTCTGATGAGTATCGATGCCGGTGCGTACTACGGCCTGAAAGGAACGGCGCAGTGCATTTGGGAGCAATTGGAAACCCCTTTGACCTTTTCGGCCCTTGTAGCCCGATTGGTCGAGGAGTACCAGGTTACACCGGAGGCTTGCGCCGCGGACCTGTGTGGATTTCTGGCAGAGATGGAACGGGAAGGCCTGCTGCGTGTGGAGTGATCTGATTCGCGCTGCACGGTTGCCGAGAGCAAAATGGCGGCTTCTCTGGGAAGCGCTGATCGCTCTTATGATCGCTCGCGCGTCCATGGCCTTCTTGCCATTCCGCCGCATTGCCGCCTGGCTGGGAACCCCCGGCATCGAGACTCCGCACACAGCAACACCAGAAGAGATTCTCCTCGCGCAAGAAGTCGGATGGGCAGTGGGCGTTGTGGCGCGCCGGGTGCCGTGGGATGGCCGCTGCCTGGCCCAGGCACTGGCTGCCACCCGGATGCTGCGCCGCCGGGGCCTGGAGGGAACGGTAAGTTTTGGCGTCTGCCAGGGTGAATCCGCAGGCTTCGATGCCCATGCCTGGCTACGGGTGGGTTCTTATTTCGTCACTGGCGCGCCAGACCATCAGCGTTTCCAGGCTTTCACCACCTTCGCCCGGAGACGGCCATGAGCGGCATCTTCGGCGTATTTCGATTTGACGGCGCACCCGTTGACCCGCTTTGGCTTGCGCGAATGAAGGCTGCCATGGCGTTCTACAGCCCCCACGGCGGCGACTGCAAGGTCGAGGGGCCGGTGGCGCTTGGACACCTGCTGCTGGAGATTAACCCCGAAGACGTATTCGAGAGCCAACCCGTGCAGGGAGTTCGCGGCCCGGTGGTCAGCGCTGCGCGGCTCGACAATCGCGCCGCCCTTCTTGAGGCCTTCCATTTCACCTCATCGGAGGCTCCGCAGGTGCCAGACGGGCGTCTCGTGAGTCTGGCCTTCGATCGCTGGGGCGAGGAACTCTGCTCACGCCTCCAGGGCGATTGGGCTCTGGCAGCCTGGGATGCGCGCGAACGGCGCCTTTTTCTTGCCAGGGACGCCTGCGGCAATGCCACCCTCTACTACTACCAGGGCCGAGGCTTCATCGCCTTTGCCTCCAGTCTCAAGGCTCTGCTGACGCTTCCCGGAATCAACCATGAACCCGACCGGCTGCGCCTTGCGGAAGTGCTGGTGAGCTGGCAGCACGATGCGGAGCTGACAGCGTACAAAGGCTTCCGGCGGCTGGTGTGGGCTCATGCCATGACCGTTGATGCAGATGGCCAAACCCGCAGTTGGCGTCATTGGCCGCCTACCGGGCGCGCTCTGCTCGCCTATCGCCGCGATGAGGAGTATGTTGAAGCCTTCCTGGAACACTACACACGCGCGGTCGAGAGCTGCCTGCGCACCCAAAAGCCCGTAGCGGCGCAGCTCTCCGGCGGACGCGATTCAGGCTCAGTCGTGGTTCTGGCGGCGCAACTTCTCGCCGGCCAGGGCCGCGGGCTAACAGCCTTCACCTCGGTGCCTTGGCTGCCGCCAGACGGAGCCAGTGAGCGGGAACTGGGCAACGAATGGGAGATGGCCTGCGCAACCGCCGCGATGGCGGGAACCAATGTCAGCCATCTGCCCATCGACGCGGCAAACTACGGCGTCCTCCAGGGCATCCAATCCCTGCTCGATGTCCACGAGGGTCCGGCTCATGCGGCAAGCAACCAATACTGGCTCCAGGCCATTCTTAAAGCTGCTTCCAGTAGCGGTGCCGGCGCGGTGCTCACGGGGCAGATGGGCAATGCCACCGTCTCCTGGGATGGAAATGGCTCGGCGCTCCTGGCGCTTCTCCAGAGACACCCGGCTGCGGCTTTCCAGCTCTTTCTTCACGCCGAGCCGAATCCGTGGCTCACTCTGAAGCGGCAGGTATTGAAACCCTTGTTGATGCCGGGGCTGCTGGCCTTCCGGCGCTTCAAGACACCGCCCAGCAGGATCTGGCAGAGTTATTCGGCTCTCAATCCACACTTGGCAGCCGAGCTTGAACTAGACGGCCGGATGCGCGCCGCCAAATACGACCCAACCTTCACATTCTCCCCGCTTGAGGACGCTCACCCCTTCTACTTCCAGCCTGCTTTTGGCATCGGGTGCGGCATTGCGGCGGAGATGGCGGCTGCGCACTCTATGGCCTCCCTCGATCCAACCGCCAACCTCGACCTGCTTGAGTTCATTCTGCGGGTTCCAGACAGCCAGTTTCGCCGCAAAGGCCAAAGCAGTTTTCTCATGAAGCGAGCCTTCCGCAATCGATTGCCCGCGCCGGTGCTGAACGTCAAAAACAAGGGTCTTCAGGCCGCCGATCTAGGCAACCGCATTCTGAGGGAACTGCCTGCGTTTCGAGAATGCCTGAATTCTCTCGATTCATTGCCCGATGCGCAGGATATTCTCGATATGCCGCTCCTTCACCGCTGCCTTGAGTCACTGGTTGCAAAAGTAGACTCTGCCAGCACGGCAAACGCCAGCGCGATTCTGCTGCGCGGGCTCAGCGTTGGGCTTTTTCTCCGCCGTCTGGCGAATTCTCGTTCGTGAGGTTCCAAGCATTCATGCCACACAGCCAGATCAAGCATCTCTCTCTCCAGTTGCCCGCGGGCCGTCGCGCCCTTGCGCTGGTTTGGAAGGCGGCGCGATGGCGAACGGTGGCCTGGGCAGTCCTACTGGTGGGTCAGGGACTGATTCCCGCCAGCCAGGCATTGCTGCTTAGAACCCTGGTAAACCACCTTGTGGCTTCGCCTCGCTGGGACGCCATCGCGTCTCCGGCCCTGGGCATCGCCGGCCTCTGGATCGTGGGCCAGCTTTTATCCAGCGCCCTTTCCTGGGTGAGGGCGGCCCAGGCTGAACGGGTGCAGGATGAAGTCCATCGCTTGATTCACGTCCAGGCTCTTCGATTGGACCTGTCTTTCTTTGACCATCCTGAATCCTACGATCAGTTGCACCGCGCTCAGATTGACGCCATCTCCCAGCCCCTGGCTCTGCTTGAGAGCCTCGGTTCTCTGGTTCAGAACGGACTGGGCTTCCTGGTGCTTGCCGGGATTCTTTTCACCTACGCCGGATGGCTCCCCTTGCTGCTGGTTGCCACCGCCATCCCCGGACTCTTTCTCGTGGGCCGCCACATCCTGAAAGAACACCGGTGGCGTCTCGAACATACAGTCCAGGAACGGCGTGCGCGCTATCTCGACTGGTTGATCACCGAGCAGGGCGCAGCCGCCGAGTTGCGCCTCTTCGATCTCGGACCCTACCACCGGAAGGCCTTCGAGGACTTGAGGGCAAATCTCCGCGAAGGGCGGCTCCGTCTCGTCCGGCAAGGAGCCGTAACAGAACTCGGCGCAGGCTGCCTCGCCTGGGGCGGCAGCCTTGTTGGCTTGGGATGGATGTTACAGCGGACTCTCGCCGGAAGGGCGGGGCTGGGCGATCTCCTGCTCTGCTTTCAGGCCTTCCAGCAATCCCAGGTTCTGCTGCGCGCCCTTCTCGAAGGAGCGGGAAAAATCTACCGCAGCCTGCTCTTCGTTGAAAATCTTGACGAATTCCTGGCCCTGCAACCAGCAATTCTTCCCGGCCCAGCAGGCAAACCTGGCCTTCCTGTCAAGGAATCCATTAGCTTCGAGAGCGTCAGCTTCACCTATGCGGGCGGTTTCCACCCCGCCCTGGACGGCTTCGATCTGGAGATACCCCAGGGTAAGGTCGTTGCGCTCGTAGGCCACAACGGAGCAGGAAAAAGCACCCTCATCAAGCTGCTCTGCCGCTTCTACGATCCCGATGGAGGGCGAATACTCATTGACGGGGTCGACATCCGCTCACTGGATCCGGTCGCCATGCGCCGCCGCATTGCCGTCCTCTTTCAAGCCCCCCTGCACTATCACGCCTCGGTCGCGGACAATATTTCTTTTGGAGATCTCGATGGCGCTTCAGACCAGCATCGCATTGTGCAGGCAGCCAGGGATGCAGGAGCGCTCGAGCCCATCGAGCGGCTCGATGGCGGCTTCGATGCATTGCTGGGCAAGTGGTTTGGCGGCGCGGAATTGAGCGGAGGAGAATGGCAGCGCATTGCGCTGGCGCGAGCTTTTTTCCGGCGCGCTTCTCTGATCGTTCTCGACGAGCCTACAAGCTCCATGGATTCCTGGGCGGAGCAGGACTGGCTCAGCCGTTTTCGCACTCTCACCGAGGGACGGACTGGCCTGATGATCACGCATCGCTTCACCACCGCCATGCACGCCGACATCATTCATGTTCTTGACAAGGGCCGCGTGGTGGAGTCGGGAACTCATACGGAGCTGGTCGCCCTGGGCGGATCCTATGCTCGGTCCTGGGCTGCCCAGATGCGGGAGATCGGCCATGCCTGAGACGCAGTGGCTTGAGAGATCGAGCCCCGCATTCCGCCTGATGATTGCCACCTCCCGGCTGGCCCCGGACTCATGGAAAAAGAATCAAGAGGAGGCCATCCGCGAGGCCATCGAAGCCGCGCCGGACTGGTCAGAATATCTCCGCCTCGTTGATCGGCACCGCACGCCCGCGCTGAGCCTGGCCGCCCTCAAGCGAGTGCCTGGAATCGCAATTCCTGAGCTAGCATCCCAGGAATTGCAGAAGCGCGGCGATGCCTGCCGCAAGCAGGCCATCAAGCATTGCCTCCTGTTGGCGCAACTGCTAAAAGCATTCAACCGCGCTGGAATTCCCGTCATGAGTTTGAAAGGGCCTATCCTCTCCGATGAACTCTACTCGGATGTTGGCCTGCGCCATTCCAAAGACATTGACCTGGCTGTTGCGCCGGGCGATTTAAGCCGTGCGCAAGCCTGCCTCGACACGCTCGGGTGGCATCTGGATTCCACCTGGTTTCAGTTGACTCCCCGCCAATGGGAGAGCTTCTTCCAAAATGAACACGAGCTTCAATTCGTCTCGCCCGCCGGAGACAGCGTTCTGGAACTTCACTGGCGCAACGAGTGGGATACTCCCGCCCAGTACAGCGCTTGCTGGGCCAGGAGTATTTCCTCAATCTGGCAGAGATGCAGTTACCAGGCCATGGACCCTATCGATCAACTGCTCTACCTCTGCAATCACGGCGGATTCCATGCATGGTTCCGCGCCAAATGGCTGGGCGATTTGGCCCGCATCCACGCCGAAGGGCAAGTCGATTGGCAAGCGGCCCTGGATCGGGCACGGAATACCGGCCAGGAGAAGCCTCTGCTAGCCTGCCTCAAGCTGTTGCAGGTTGTGCATGGGCTCCCCTTGCCCAGCCTTGAGCCGGATCTATGGGAAAAGCTGCGGTCTTTTCTGCTCGATAGCCCTCTCTATGAGATCGGCGTTTCAAAAGACCCCGATGCACTTGGCCCGCGTGAGATGCTCCACACCCTCTTGCGCCTCACACGCTACACCAGGCTGGCTTTGCCGCGAAAGAGCTGGCGCGAAAGCCTGTCCAGGTTCACGTACAATCGTCAGGATTTTAAGGTGCTTCGACTTCCCGACAGCCTTTTCTGGGCCTACGCGCCCCTGCATCCCATCTTGTCGGCATGGCGGAAGATCGCGCGGATCTGGGGGCGCTGAGGCCGTCTGGATGCGCCTGGCGGCCGGCCGCCATCGTCCGCTAGAGCAGATTTTTCTTGCTGCCGCGGCTGCAATCCTCTACTCGATATTGCCATCGTCAGCCATGCGTTTTTTTGCTGAGCTTCTTCATGGGCTGGTCTTCTTCGAGCATATCGAGTGGGTTGCGAAATGCTTAGCTGCTCGCGAGACCAGCCGTCTGGTCCCACCTGAAGACCGCATTCATTTTGCTCCCTTTGCGGCCGGACTGATGTCGTGCCCTGACACAATGCGAGTACTTTTCAACAAATTCCAACGGCTGTTCACCGCATAGTTTCGGACCAGATTCAACTGCCGCGCCAGCACGGCAGTTGAAGGACGTTCTTGCGCTCAATAGTTGTCATTTCCGGGAACTATTTGCATTTTTTATTTGTAAAATAGTCTATAGCGCCGTATCTTATTTGAAGGATGAGTCGTTAGCTCAAAGGCTTTTTAAGCAGTTACAGATTGAACCTGAGCAGCGAACGCAGACCGACCAGGAGGAAAAGTGGGAGTTTCAGAGATTCTGGCACAAATCGATCGGGAAATCGCACATCTTCAAAACGCACGCAGCTTGCTGGCAGGCGACACCTTCGCACCGAAGCCCAAGAAGGCCGCGAAAGCCGCAGCGACGAAGAAGGGCGCAGCCAAGAAAGCCGTCGCCAAAAAGAAAAGAAATATTTCTCCCGAGGGACGCAAGCGCATTGCCGAGGCCGTCAAGCGGCGCTGGGCAGCGCAGAAGAAAGCGGCATCCTCAAAGTAGCTGGAAACGCAGAATAAGAAATGGGCTGGCTTTCGAGCCGGCCTATTTTTGCTGTACGCGATGCGTTACCCGGCTCAGGCGGAATAAGTTTCCCCTGGCGCCCACGGCACCACCCGCACACTTGCATCCACCAGCGCAGCCAATGCCTGCGGGGTACCTGTCAACATTGGAAATGTGCCCCAATGGACCGGGAGTACGACTTCAGGCTGCAGGAAGTGCACCGCCAGCGCAGCTTCCCTTGGCCCCATGGTGAAATGTCCTCCAATGGGAAGCATCACTACTTTGGGCTGGTATAACTCGGCAATGAGTTTCATATCCCCGAAGACAGCGGTATCTCCCGCATGATAGAGCACTGGGCCGTCGGAAACGGTAAGCACGAACCCAGCCGCGACGCCTACGTAGTGGGTTCCGTTCGCATCCTGAGCTCCAGCGGAGTGTTTGGCCTCGACCATGGTGACCGCCACGTCGTCCAGTTGCACGGTACCGCCCAGATTCATCCCGATGGTTTTGGCGACTCCCTTGCCCGCGACATACGCCGCCAGCTCATAGATGGCTACCACTGTGGAGTCGTGCTGGGCGGCCACTGACGCCGCATCGGCGATATGGTCCCCGTGGCCGTGCGTGAGCAGGATGGTGTGGATCTTCGCCGGCAGTACAAAATCCTTTGGGTATTTTGGATTCTGCGCGATATACGGATCGATCAGGAGATTTGTACCGCTGGCGGTCTGGATCAGCACCGTGGCATGACCCAGCCAGGTGATGCGCGTTCCATTCAATGCACTCATCTGTTCCTCCCTGGGAGCAATCTTCAGCGCGCCGATGCTCTATCGCGTCATGATGACCTCAGAGACGCTGTCCTTGGCCAGAAACTGCTTGTGGCCAGACCATCCGGCAAACAGTTGCTCAATGCTGCGGTTGGTAAATGCGCGCTGGATAGGAAACGGCTGCGCCAATTGCACCTCGACATCGTCGCCTGGAGTCACATGAAAACGGCAATGCACGGTTTCCTGGCCCTGTGTCCGCGTGTGGAAGAAAGCCAGCACCTGTCCGCCGGGGTTCATGGCTTCATGGAGATGCGCCACCACCGGGGCCACCAGCGGTTCGGGCAGGTAGTCGAGCGCCGTCCACAACAGCACCACGTCAAAGGTGCGCCCAGAGAAATTAAGAGCCTGGTCGAGAAAGCCGGCGATATCCCAAACTGGATTGCCGTTCTCGAGCATGGGGCTCTGCCAGTTGCCCGTGCAGGCGGCTTGAACCGGATCGGCCATAAACACGCTATGGCCCAGGCCAGTGAGGTAGTTGATGTTGGCGGGCGACGTATAGCCGGTGTCGATGACGCTCAGGGCTGGCTCTGTTTGGAGCCGCTGGCGCACTTGAGCCCAGCCGCCGGAGTGGCGCGGCACCTTGGGCCCGGTAAACACCGAGGCGGCAGCGGGGGGACCGCTGACCTGCTTCTTGCTGAACCAACCCTTAAGCAACTTGACATCCCCTCGCGGTCAGGCGGATCGCTCTCTGGCTGACCGAAACTGAGCATTGCGTCAAACAGTGCCGCCGGAGTGCGAAGCATTTGCGCCCTCGGGTTGCTTGGCCGCACCCTGCGTGAGGTCCACCTTGCCCCGGAACACCGCATTGTCCTCGACTACCAGGCGCAAGGCGCAAATATCGCCATCCACGCTGCAACCGGCACGCAGCTCGACGCGGCCGCTGGCCAGCACGTTGCCCTTTACCTGGCCCTGAATCAGCACGTCTTTGGCAGAGAGGTCGGCCACGACCACTGCATTGGGACCGATGGTCAGCCGGCTCTCAGCCAGGTTGACGGTCCCTTCGACGCGCCCATCCAAAATCAAGTCTTCACTGCCCTTTATTTCGCCGCTGATTACGACTGTCTTGCCGATGCGCGCGGGAGCATTCTCCACTGCCATGGTCTCAATTCCTTCCGTGGGCCACAAACAGGCCCTGCCCGAACTATACGCAACTCGACC
>Ga0302319_10001014_pt1 | contig 63098 bp, 60 predicted proteins | sample Bog_T0_2_FD_203319 | JGI IMG/M metagenome (GOLD analysis project Ga0302319, IMG submission 203319) | Peat permafrost microbial communities from Stordalen Mire near Abisko, Sweden - Bog_T0_2 | ecosystem: Environmental > Terrestrial > Soil > Wetlands > Peat | place: Sweden: Abisko, Stordalen Mire...
CTCATCCTGCGCATGGTCCACCAGGGCCTGTTCGGCGACCTGCTCTACGGCGAAGGCGCCTACCTGCACGACCTGCGCGAGGAGCTGTTCTCCAACAAGGGCGAGGGCCTCTGGCGTCGCACCGTCCACACCCAGCGCAACGGCAATCTCTACCCCACCCACGGCCTCGGCCCGGTGGCCAACTACATGGGCATCCAGCGCCGCGACCGCTTCGACTATCTCGTCAGCGTCAGCACCCCGCAGCGCGGCCTCGACGAGTACCGCAAGGCCCATCTTGCCCCCAGCGACCCCCGCTGGGCGGAGAAGTACATCACCGGCGACCTCAACACCTCCATCATCAAGACCGCCAACGGCCTCACCATCACCCTCAAGCACGACACCTCCAATCCCCATCCCTACGACCGAATCAACGTCATCGCCGGCACCAAGGGCGTCTTTGCCGACTACCCTCCGCGCATCTACTTCGACGGCCAGGCCGGCGGCGAAGACTGGGCCGGCATCGACTCCTGGAAGGAGCACCAGCACCCGCTCTGGAAGTCCGAGGGCGAGATCGCCCAAAAGCTCGGCGGCCACGGCGGCATGGACTTCATCATGCTCTATCGCCTCGTCCAGTGCCTCCGCGAGGGCCTCCCGCCCGATATGGATGTCTACGACGCCGCTGCCTGGTCCGCGCCCGGCCCGCTCAGCCGCGCATCGGTCGCCAACGGCAGCGCCCCCGAAAAATTCCCCGACTTCACCCGCGGCCTCTGGCGTCAGCGCACCGCCTCCCAGATCGCCACGCAAACCTAAACCCTGCTTTGCTTCGATACCGGCTCGCATCAGGAAGAAAAATGACCAATCGGATCGCCCGTCCTCTGAATTCCTGCTGCGCCTTCCTCGCCGCCGCGCTCGCCATCGGTGCGGCACTCTCGTCTGCCCTCCTTGCGCAATCCGCGAAGCTCGCCGCCACACCGCCCATGGGCTGGAACAGCTGGAACCACTTCGCGGAAAAGGTGACCGATGCCGATGTCCGCGCCGCCGCGGATGCCATGGTCGAAAGCGGAATGCGCGACGCCGGATATGTCTACGTCAATGTCGACGACACCTGGGAAGGCGAACGCGACGCGCAGGGCAACATCCACCCCAACGGAAAGTTTCCTGACATGAAGGCGCTCGGCGATTACATCCACTCCAGGGGCCTCAAGTTCGGAATCTACTCTTCGCCCGGCCCTAAAACATGCGCCGGCTTTGAAGGCAGCTATGGACACGAAGCACAAGACGCTGCAACCTACGCAGCGTGGGGCGTCGATTTCCTCAAGTACGACCTGTGCGGACTCCGCTCCATCATGGATCTCTACGACCCCGGTCAGGATCCCAGCAAGGCCTCGGCGATTATGCGCGATGCTTATGCGAAGATGCACCGCGCACTCATCGCAACAGGCCGTCCCATCGTCTACAGCATCTGTCAGTATGGCGTCGAGTCAGTTTGGGAGTGGGGCGAAGACGTCGGCGGCAACCTGTGGCGCACCACCGATGACATCAGCGACAGCTTTCGCAGCATGGCGCTGATCGGCTTCTCCCAGGCGGGTCTGGAACGCTACTCGAAGCCCGGCCGCTGGAATGATCCCGACATGCTTGAAGTGGGCAACGGCGGCATGACCGCCGATGAATACCGCACCCAGATGAGTCTGTGGGCCATCCTCGCCGCCCCGCTGCTGGCAGGCAATGACCTCGGCAAAATGGATGAGACCACAAAGAGCATCCTGATGAACAAGGACGTCATCGCCGTCGATCAGGACAAGCTCGGCGCACAAGGCTTTCGCCTGGGCCCACCCCAGGTTTGGGCGCGTACCCTGGCCGATGGCGCCAAGGCTGTGGCCGTGTTCAACTTTGTCACCGACGACGTGCCTCAGCCGGTCACGGTGCGGCTCCGGGATCTTGGATTCAGTGGCCCCGTCCATGCTCGCGATCTTTGGACACACAAGGACGTTGGGCTCATCCGGGATTCCTTCACCGTGACCCCGCCCCAGGGCGGCGTAGTGATGTTCCGACTGTCGAAATGAGATTCCGGACATTTGACCTTTTGCGGTATGCTTGCCCAGTTGCCGAGCTGCGCGAACGAGCTGCCGTGGCAACTGCTCTCGAATGTCTCGATACGGAGGCCTTCTCCAATGGTCAATCAAACAATGACTCCGGTCCCGGCTGGTCTGGATAGGGAATGAACAAGCTCTACCCCAACGCCGAATCCGCCCTCGCCGGCCTGCTCCGCGACAACCTCTCGCTCGCCGTCGGCGGCTTCGGCCTCTGCGGCATTCCCGAGGCGCTCATCGCCGCCCTCGGCTCGAGCGGCGTCTCCGGCCTCACCATCGCCAGCAACAACGCCGGCGTCGACGACTGGGGCCTCGGCCTCCTGCTCAAGCGCCGGCAAATCAAAAAAATGATCTCCAGCTACGTCGGCGAGAACGCCGAGTTCGAGCGCCAGTATCTCTCCGGCGAGCTTGAAGTCGAGTTCTGCCCCCAGGGCAGTCTTGCCGAGCGCATGCGCGCCGGCGGCGCAGGCATCCCCGGCTTCTACACCCGCAGCGGCGTCGGCACGCTGGTCGCCGAAGGCAAGGAAGAAAAAGCTTTCGACGGCCAGACCTACATCCTCGAGCGCGGCATCCGCGCCGACCTCGCCCTCGTCAAAGCCTGGAAGGCAGACACCGCCGGCAACCTCGTCTATCGCAAAACCGCGCGCAACTTCAACCCCCTCGCCGCCATGTGCGGCAAAGTCACCGTCGCTGAAGCCGAAATCGTCGTTGAAGCCGGTGAGATCGACCCCGACCTCGTCCACACGCCCGGCATCTTCGTGCAGCGCGTCGTCCACAATCCGCACCCGGTCAACCGTGTCGAACAACGTACTGTCAGAAAGGCCTGACCCATGCCCTGGTCCCGCGATCAAATGGCGCAGCGCGCCGCCCAGGAGCTCCGCGACGGCACTTACGTCAACCTCGGCATCGGCATCCCCACGCTGGTCGCCAACTATATTCCCGCCGGCATCACGATCACTCTGCAATCGGAGAACGGCCTGCTCGGCATCGGCCCATTCCCCAGCGAAGGCGAAGTCGATCCCGACCTCATCAACGCCGGCAAGCAGACCGTCACCACGCTGCCCGGAGCCAGCTTCTTTTCCAGCGCCGACTCCTTCGCCATGATCCGCGGCGGCCACGTGCAGCTGGCCCTCCTCGGCGCCATGCAGGTGTCGGAAAAAGGCGACCTGGCCAACTGGATGATCCCCGGCAAGCTCGCCAAGGGCATGGGCGGCGCCATGGACCTGGTCGCCGGCGTCAAGCGCGTCGTCGTCATCATGGAACACGCGGCCCGGGACGGCGCACCCAAGATCCTGCGCGAATGCACGCTGCCGCTCACCGGAAGGCGCGTCGTCCATCGCATCATCACCGACCTCTGCGTCCTCGATGTGGATCCAGATGGACTGCGCCTGGTCGAGCTAGCCCCTGGCGTCACTCAGGAAGAAGTGCGGGCCAAGACCGGCGCTCCCCTGCTATGAGCCGTGCGTATGTCGCGTAACCCGCTGGCGCTTCTCGGCTTGCGCCCGCAAAACGCCCCATGGTACCATGCGGTTCTACCAAAGTCTTTCCCCCTGCGACTCCGACGTTTGCCCGATCCTTCAGGTATCAATTTGAAATCCTTGTTGTCTTCAGCCCTCGTTGCTCACTGCAAATGCCGGTTGCCGCTGCTCCTTGCCCTGGCGGTCATGCCGATCTGCGCCGCTCCTGCCGGCATTGCGCAACTGCCGCAATCTCCCCTCCAGACCAGGGCGGAAGTGGGCATGCCGGTCCTGGAGAACTACAGCACCAAGGAAGTCGGCCTCTATCCCGAAACCTGGACCGCCCTTCAGGACCGCCGTGGGGTCATGTACTTCGGCATCTCCGGCGGCACCATCCTTGAGTTTGACGGCGTTACCTGGCGAAAGATCTTCACCCCTTCCAGCGTCCTTCGTTCCATGGTCATGGACGATTCAGGCAAGATCTGGGTGGGCGCCGCCGCGGATTTCGGCTACCTCGATCCCGACGCCTCCGGTACCCAGCACTTTGTCTCCATCCTCGACAAGGTGCCGCCTGGCGACCGCGGCTTTACCAGCGTATGGCAAACACTGGTCACTCCCCAGGGCGTCTTCTTCCGCTCCTACGAGCTGCTCTTCCGCTGGGATGGCGCCCGCATGAAGGTCTGGTCGCCTGCCTCGCCGAAAGACAGATTTCAAGCCCTCTCGGCCATTCGCGGACACATTTACACCTCCCAGTCCGGAGTCGGCCTCGAAGAGATCGTCGGCGATGAGCTGCGCCCCGTCCCCGGCGGCGATGCCTATCAATCCTCCGTCAAGCTCTTCCTTCATCCCTACGATGACGGCCGCATCCTGGTCTCCGCGCGCGATCAGTTGCTCACTCTCTACGATGGCCAGAAGGTCACCCCTTTCCCCACCCAGGCTGACGATTACCTGAAGGATCACCGGATCTACTCCTCGATCGTGCTGGCCGATGGCAGCCTGTGCGTAACCACCTTGACCGGCGGTGCTGTCATCCTGTCGCACGACGGCAAGTTGCTGCAGATCGTCGATCGGGCTGCCGGGCTGGCCAGCTCGGGCACCCTCACGGCCTACCAGGATCGCGATGGCGCTCTGTGGCTGGGGACCGACACCGGCATCTCCCGTGTGGAAGTCAACTCCCCGATCTCCATCTTCCTCCGCGACGGCGATCTCGACGTGGCTCGTTTCGACGGGTCGATTTACGCTTCGTCGGTGGGCTCGGCAGCCGTCGCGCGGCTCGTGCCCGACAAGCAGACCGGACGGCCGGTCTTTGTCCCGCTTTCCGGCGCAGTCCAGGGCTGGACTCTGCTGGTCTTCAAAGACGCCGCCGGCAAGGCGCCCGACCAGTTGCTGGCCGCCACCAGCGAGGGCGTTTTGAAAGTGGCCGGCGACAAGCTGCTGCCTGCCATGCCCGCCGTGCGCGGCCCACAAGAGCAGACCTATCAGATCCTGCAATCCAGAAAAACGCCGGAGCGGATCTTCATCGGTCATTCCGACGGATTGGGTTCCATGCGCTGGGATGGACACGCCTGGATCGATGAGGGCAGACTGCCGAAGCTCATCTACGAATCCAGGAACCTGGCCGAAGACGCCGAGGGAAATCTCTGGGCCAGTGGTGGCCCCGGCAAGGTGCTTCGGGTCGAGGTCGCGCCCACCGGCATGAGAGACTCCAAGGTCCAGGAAATCTCAAAGAAGGAAGGCTTGCCGGAAGGCACCAGCTATGTGGGATTCGTCGCGGGAAGTATCTTTGTTTCCATCGATCACTCGAAGGACGTCTTTCGCTGGGACCCCGCAGCGGGGAAGTTCGTCGTCGACAACCACTTTCTCCTTCCCGTCGATTCTCCAGACGCGACCTCCTACCTGGCTCCATTCAAGAGAGACGATGCAAGCGCGAGCGGCAGCTTCTGGTCGCTGACCAACTCTTCAGACGGGCGGCGTTTGGGTCTCTTCAGCCGGCAAGGTGACGGGAGCTGGCACGTCGATGAAGACTCCTACCGCCGCCTCACCCGCTTTGGCATTTATTACCTGCGCACCGAGCCCGATGGCGCCGTCTGGATCACGGGCGAACAGTTGATCCGTTTCGCACCCGACAAAAATCAAGCGCCGCCGCAGCCGTTTCCCACACTGGTGCGCCAGGTCAATGCCGGGTCGAATGTAGTCTTCGGTGGCACCGCCGTTGCGGACGCCAAAGACCTGCGTCTGCCGCCGGGCAGCAATGCGCTGCGCTTTCAGTTCGCCGCTCTGAGCTACGAGAATCCGGAAGACATTGAATACCAGTATCTGCTGGAAGGCGCGGACAAGGATTGGTCGGCCTGGGGCAAGCAGAAGGAGGCCAACTACAGCGGCCTCGGCCCCGGCCGGTATCGCTTTCGCGTGCGATCGCGCGCCGACGATGGCCGCACCGGCCAGGAAGCAAGCTACGCGTTCTCCATCCTGCCGCCCTGGTACCGCACCGGCTTCGCCTACGCTTTCTATGGCATCCTCTTTGTGCTCCTCGCCCTGGCCGCGTGGATGCTGATCAGCAGCCACGAGCGGAAAAAGGCCCGCCGCAAGACCGACGCCCTGGAAGCCCAGGCCAAAGCTCTCGAATCCACCGTCAACGAACGCACCCAGGAGATTCGCGCCCAGGCCGCGGAAATCGCGGCGCAGAAGGACTCGATCGAGCTGCTCAGCGAAATCGGCAAGGAGATCACCGCCTCGCTCGATCTGAATACCATCCTGTTCAAGCTTTACGAGCGCGTCAACCAGATCGTCGATGCGAGCATCTTCGGCGTCGGCCTCTACCGGCCGGAAAAGCACCTCATCGAATACACGCTCGCCATCGAAAACGGCAAGCGCTATGCGCCCTATACGCGCAGCACCGACGACAAGAGCCAGTTCGCCGTTTGGTGCATCGACCATCGCCAACCGATCTTGCTCAACGACGTCGCCACGGAGTTCGCGCAGTACATCCCCTCCTACGAGCACCGCGGCGGCGCACTCGAAGACGGCAGCGAGGCGCAGCCGCCCGCGTCCATGATCTATCTGCCGCTCATCGCACAGGAGCGCGTGCTGGGCGCGTTGAGCATCCAGAGCTTCCGCAAGAATGCTTACACCGAGCAGCACCTCAGCCTGCTTGAAAACCTGGCCGCTTACACCACCATCGCCCTCGACAACGCCAACGCTTACCTGGTCATCAATGAGCGCGAACGCGAAGTGCGCGAGCGCGCCGCCGAGCTGGTCACCATCAATCACATCACCCAGGCCCTGGCCACGCAGCTCGACAAGGACCGGCTCATCGAGCTGGTCGGCGACCAGGTCCGCGACCTGTTTCACGCGCCCATCGTCTATGTCTCGCTGCTCGACCGAGCCACGATGATGCTCCACTTCCCCTACAGCTTCGGCGAAGATGCGCACTCGCGCCCCTTCGGCTCCGGTCTCACCTCGCAGATCATCCGCACCGGACAGCCGCTGCTCATCAATGAGGAGATGGACCGCAATCGCGAACGCCTGGGCATTGAACAGATCGGCCGCCAGATCGCATCCTATCTCGGCGTCCCCATTCCCTCTGGCGGGCAGACCATCGGCGTCATCAGCGTTCAATCAACCGATCAGGAAGGCCGCTTCACCGGAGCCGATCAACGTCTTCTGTCAACCGTCGCCTCGGCCGTCGGCGTAGCCTTCCACAACGCCAAACTTTTTGAAGACGCCAGCCAGGCGCGCGCCGCCGCCGAAGAAGCCGATGCCGCCAAGAGCTCGTTCCTGTCCACCGTCAGCCACGAGTTGCGCACACCCCTCACCTCCGTGCTCGGCTTCGCGAAAATCATCCGCCGCCGCCTTGAAGACCGCCTCTTCCCCATGATCCCCGAAGACGACCGCAAGGTGCAGCAGACCAAGCGCCAGGTCATCGAGAATCTCGATGTCGTGGTCAGCGAGGGCGAGCGGCTCACCAAGTTGATTGACGACGTTCTCGATCTGGCCAAGATCGAAGCCGGCAAATTTACCTGGAACATGGGCACCGTCTCCGTATCCGACGTGATCGAGCGCGCCATCGCCGCAACAGCGTCCCTGTTTGAAGCCCGCAAGCTCACCCTGGTGCGCGCCATCGATGCCGATCTGCCTTCCGTCAACGGCGATCTCGACCGGCTCATTCAGGTGGTCATCAACCTCATCTCCAATGCCGTCAAGTTCACTGACTCCGGCTCGATCACCCTGTCCGCCCGTCTCGATGGCAATGAGCTCGTCGTCGGCGTGCGCGACTCCGGCATCGGCATTGCCTCGGCCGATCAGCAAAAGGTCTTCGAGAAGTTCAAGCAGGTCGGCGACACGCTCACCGACAAGCCCAAAGGCACCGGCCTGGGCCTGCCCATCTGCAAGGAGATTGTCGAGTACCACGGCGGCCGCATCTGGGTCGTGAGCGAGCCCGGCAAGGGAAGCACCTTCTCCTTCACGCTCCCGGTCATCGGCAATCCCGCGCAGCTCGAGCTATTGCCCAAGCGCCGCTCGGTCGACATCGAGTCCCTGGTTCGCCAGTTGCGCGAGCGCGTGCCCTCTCACCAGCCCCGCGACAAATTCGTTCTGGTGGTCGATGACGACCCCAACATCCGCTCCCTGCTGCAACAGGAACTCACCGAAGCCGGATACACCGTGCGCCTTGCCGAAGATGGCCGCAAGGCTCTCGCGCTGATTCGCGAGGAGACGCCCGGCCTCATCATCCTCGATGTCATGATGCCCGAGATGAACGGCTTCGATGTGGCCGCCGTGCTCAAAAACGACCCCGCCACCATGGACATTCCCATCATCATCCTCTCCATCGTCGAGGACAAGGAGCGCGGATTCCGCCTCGGCGTTGACCGCTATCTCACCAAGCCCATCGACACGGCTTCGCTCTTCCATGAAGTCGACGCACTGCTCGATCAGGGCAAGTCGAAGAAGAAGGTCATGGTGGTGGACGAGGATGTTTCCACCATCCGCACGCTCACCGATGTGCTCGAAACGCGCGGTTACGAGGTCATGGAATCCAACGGTTCCGAACTCGTCTCGCGGGCTGTTCTCTCCAAGCCCGACATCATCGTCCTCAGTTCCCTCCTCTCCAATAACGAAGCGGTGCGCGCGCTGCGCTTCGAGAAAGGCATGGAGAACGTTCTCTTTCTTATCTATCAATGAAAACCATGAAAATACTCATCGTTGACGACGAACCCCACCTACGCACGCTTATCCAGCAATCGCTCGAAGAGCTGGAGGACGAAGGCGTGGAGCTATTCACAGCCGCCAATGGCGAGGAGGCGCTTGAGACCATCCGCCTTGAGCAGCCCGATCTTGTCTTCCTCGACGTGATGATGCCCAAGAAAAACGGCTTCGACGTCTGCAACGCCGTCAAGAACGAGCTGGGCTTCGGCCACATCCACATCATCCTGCTCACTGCCAAAGGCCAGGAGTTCGATCGCCAGCGGGGCCTCGAAGTGGGCGCGGACCTCTACATGACCAAGCCCTTCGACCCCGATGCCCTGGTCGCCAAAGCCCGCTCCGTACTTGGCCTGCCCGCGCCCGGATTGTGAGGCCTATGCCGAGTGTGACGCTCCGATCTCTGCTCAGCCCCCGGTCCGGCGGTTTCACTGCGCTCACCGCGCTGCGGGAGAGCCTCGGCGCCAACACCTGCGTCGTCGATCCCTCCGGCAAGCTGCTCCTCGGCGAGCTTTCTTCTGGGAGCGCAGACGGCCAGTCCCATGTGCCGGTCGTGCTCGAAGATGCCACGCTCGGCTTTGTAGTCGGAGCCGCGGCGGCCGCCGCCGCGTTGGCTCTGCTGCTCACGCACATGGCCGCACGCGAGTCCGAAGGCCGTTCCCTCGCCGCCGAGGTGCTTCATCTCTACCGCGAAGTCCATCTCATTGAGCAGCTCTCCGAGCAGCTCGCAGCCCTGCTCAACCTCTCCACTGTCGGCCAGTCCGCCCTTGCCCAGGCGCAGCGCCTCATTCCCGCCACCCACGGCGGCATTCTGGTGATGGAGAAACCCGACGGCCCGCTCTGCTCCGCCGCGTCCTTCAACACGCTCAACGGCGAAGCAGCAAATGGCCCCGGTCCCCTGTCGCCCGGTTCCCAGTTCGCGGCCTCCATCCTCGAACGAGGCATCGCCGAAATCGTCAACGACTGCGCCTCCGATCCCCGCGCTCTCGACTCCGAGCGCGCACTGAACGCCTTGATCTGCGCGCCTCTGCGCGCCGGCCAGCGCAATGTCGGCGTCATCGCCATGGCCAACACCGCCCCGGGAGCAACGTACTCGGCGGCCAATCTCAAGCTGCTGAACACCATCGCTCTGCAAACCGCCGCCGCCATCGCCAACTCGCTGCTCTGCGCTGAAATGGTGGATGCCGCCCGCGCCCGGGCCGCATTTGCGGCCGAGCTTCAGGCCGCCAGCACCGTGCAGCAACTGCTGCTGCAGAGCGCCTCCCGCCCCACCCCCGGCTTTCAGGTCGAGTCCGTCTACCTGCCTGCCAGCGAGGTTGGCGGAGACTTCTTCTTCGTCTCCCCCGCGCCGGATGGCTCCCTCACCGCCATTGTCGGCGATGTGTCGGGAAAGGGTCTCACCGCCGCCATGCGCGTGGCCATGATCCTCGGCGTCCTGCGCCGCGAGACCTCCAACGACCCAGCCGACATCCTCAACGCCCTGAACAGTGCGCTCATCGCCCAGGGCCAGCTGGGCTTCACTACCGCCTGCTGCATCCGCATCGCGCTCTCCGGCGAGTTCTCGCTGGCCAACGCCGGACACATCGCACCCTATCTCTCCGGCCGTGAGCTCGACACCCCGCCCGCCCTGCCGCTCGGTCTGGTGCCCGACCAGAACTATGAGCTGATCTGCGGCCACCTCGCACCCGGTGAGCGTCTCGTCCTGCTCTCCGACGGCGTTCCGGAAGCGCGCTCCGCAGCCGGCGAGCTCTACGGCTTTGATCGCCTCTCCAGCCTCACCCTTCAGCCCGCCCACGCCATCGCCGAAGCCGCCCAGCGCTTTGGCCAGGAAGACGACATCACCGTCCTGACCCTGGCGCTAGCGAACAACTAAATCGGGTTCGCCCCGTCCTGTGGCGATTCGCGAATCGCACCATACCCCTACTCCACCGTCACCGACTTGGCCAGATTCCGCGGCTGGTCCACATCGCAGCCGCGCCGGACAGCGATGTAATACGCCAGCAACTGCAGCGGGACGACTTCAATGAGCGGAGAAAGCAGCTCGAAGGCAGGCGGCACAAAGATCACGTGCTCCACCAGGCCGCCGATGGTGGTGTCACCCTCGGTCGCGACAGCGATCACGCGGCCCGAGCGCGCCGTCACTTCCTGGATGTTGGACAGCGTCTTCTCATAGCGCAGCTTCGACGCAGGGTCGTGCACGTCCCTCGTCACCAGCACCACCACCGGCAGCGTCTCGTCGATCAGCGCGTTGGGCCCGTGCTTCATCTCGCCCGCCGGGTAGCCCTCGGCGTGGATGTAGGAGATCTCCTTCAGCTTCAGCGCGCCTTCCAGAGCAATGGGAAAGTGAATGCCGCGGCCCAGGTAAAGAAAATCCCGCGCCGTAGAAAAACTCGCGGCCAGCTGCTCGCACTGCGCCGAGCGCGAGCGCAGAACCTCTTCAATCTTGGCCGGAATTCGGCTCAGCTCTTCAATCAGCGCCACCGACCGTTCCGTGTCGAGCCGCCCGCGCAACTGGCCCAGTTTCAGCGCCAGCAGAAACAGCGCCGTGAGCTGCGCGGTGAAAGCCTTGGTGGAAGCAACGCCGATCTCCGGCCCGGCGTGCGTATAGATCGCGCCGTGAGCCTCCCGCGCCACCATCGCGTCCACCACGTTGCAAATGGCCACGGTCTTCGATCCTAGCGCAATCATCTCCCGCTGTGCCGCCAGCGTGTCGGCGGTCTCGCCCGATTGGGTAATCAGCAGCCCCAGCGCGTTGCGGTCGGGAATCGGATTGCGATAGCGGTATTCGCTGGCGTAGTCCACGTCCACCGGCAGCCGCGCCAGCCGCTCGATCATGTACTTGCCCGCCTGCGCCGCGTGCCAGCTGGTGCCGCAGGCGGCAATGTTGATGCTCGATGCCGCGGCCAGCTCCTCGTCGGAGATCTTCATCTCACCCAGGTACACCTTGCCCGAGTCGAGCGACACGCGCCCCAGCGTGGTGTCGGTAATGGCCCGCGGCTGCTCCCAGATCTCCTTGAGCATGAAGTGCTTGTAGCCGCCCTTTTCCGCCTGAATCGGATCCCATTGAATGCGCGTGATCTCGCGATGGATCGGTTTGCCGTCGAAGTCGGTCAGCTCAACACCGGCCAGGGTCAGGATGGCCATATCGCCGTCGGCCAGGAAGTAGATGTTGCGCGTGTGATGCAGAATGCCCGGCACGTCGGAGGCCACAAACGACTCGCCCTCGCCCACGCCGATTACCACCGGAGGCCCGGAGCGCGCGGCGACAATCTTGTCCGGTTCCGCGGCAGACAGAACGCCCAGAGCAAACGCTCCGGTGAGGCGCTTCACCGCGCGCCGCACGGCAACTTCCAGTAGAACCGGCTCGCCCGCGGCCTCCGCATCCATCTGCACCTGCTCGATCAGGTGGGCGATGATCTCGGTGTCCGTCTCAGTGACGAACTTGTGCCCCTGCGCCGTGAGTTCGTGCTTCAGGTCAAGGTAATTTTCCACAATGCCGTTGTGCACCACGACGATGCGCCCGGAGCAGTCCCGATGCGGGTGAGCATTCTCTTCCGTAGGCCGCCCATGCGTGGCCCACCGCGTGTGGCCAATGCCGAAGGAGCCCTCCAGCGGCTGCTCGCGCAGCACCTCTTCCAGGTTGGCCAGCTTGCCCTTGGCACGGCGCAATTGAAGCGTGGGGCTTGTTGGACTGCCGACTGCGATGCCAGCCGAGTCGTAACCGCGGTATTCAAGCCGCCGCAACCCCTCGATGATGACGGGGACCACTTTCTTGGGACCAACATAACCGACAATTCCACACATAGAACGATTCTATGCGACGAGCCACGCTGAGGATGTACCCCAAAAGTGGACCGTCCCCTACGTTTCCGAGGGAAGCGACCGCAGGGGGAGGACCTGGCGCCCCAAGAGTCCTTTAGCGCTCCAGCAGTGTTTTGGCGATTTACCACTCGTCGCGATTGTCGTAGCGGTCAACCTGCAAAGGTCACTTGCTTAACAAGCCGGTGGTACATCGAGAACAGGCAATCGCCAGTCCTCCGCCCCTGATGCCAGCGCCTCAACCGTGACGCACCCAGTTGCGATACGCGGCTCAGGGGGGGGGGAATGTAAATTAGCGCACGTGTCAGGGTTCAGAGATCAGGAAGCAGCAATCAGGGATCGCAGAATTCATACTTGACACGGACAGAATATCCACTACCATATGGTTGTGGATAGGTTGGGCACAACATTTGCGGCTTTGTCTGATCCGACCCGTAGGGCGATGATCCAACGACTCTCACATGGGCCTGCCTCTGTGCATGGGTTGACGGAACCGTTCGCACTCTCGCAGCAGATGATTTCAAAACATATTGCCTACCTGGTGCGGGCGCGGATTGTGATCAAGACAAAGCGTGGACGAGAGAGCGTGTGCACGCTTAGACCTGAGGCGATAAAGACAGTCAGCGACTGGGCGATTAGCTATCGCCGATTCTGGGAAGAGAGCTTCGACAAGCTGGATCTGGTTGTGAATCAAATGAAAAAGGAGGTCAGAGATGACACAAAACACGGTTAACGAGACAGAGCGGATGATTGTCACAAGAGTTTTTGATGCCCCACGCGAATTGGTCTGGAAGGCGTGGACAGACCCGAAATATGTGATGCAGTGGTGGGGGCCGATGGGTTTTACCGCGCCTGTATGCAAGATGGATTTTCGAGTGGGAGGGAAATTTCTCTGCTGCATGAGAACGCCGGATGGACAGGAATTCTGGAATGCTGGTGAATACCACGAGATTGTTTTGCATGAGAAGATCGTTTCCTCCATGTACTTTTCCGACTCGGAGGGAAACAAGGTTGAGCCTGAGCAATTAGGAATAGAACATGAGGCCATAGACGGTGCGTACGACGTGACCATCTTTGAGGATCTCGGAAACGGCCAGACGAAACTCACCTTCATTGGAAATGAACCGATGGAGAGCGCAAAGAACAGCGGTCAACTCGAGGGCTGGAACCAGATACTCGATAAAGTTGCCACGGTTATTGCGGGGCTGGTGCAGGCAAAATAGGAAGTGGACATTTTGACGATCGTCGTACGCGAGATACAGCCAAGGGTGGCGGGAGTCGGATTGGGTTCGGGCCTCTCGTCACTTGGCCGGAGGCAGTGTCCGCCAAGTGACCCTTGGTTCACCTGTTGCCAACAGGACAAAGCGCTCATTGGAGACTCTATGGGCTCCGCGAAGCAGGCTCCGGAAGGTTGGCTGAGAGGCGGGACCTCGACGCCCAGGCTCAAGCGCTCGGCGATTGCAATGCGCCTTCGCGGCCTCGCTGGGGAGGCCGGCGCTATTCCTCTATGCGGTATGTGAACTCTTCAATCACCGGGTTGGTCAGCACCTCGCGGGCAATGCGCTCCACCTGCGCCTTGGCGGCCTCGGCGGTGAGCCCGTCGGCCAGCGAGAGCGCGAAATACTTGCCCTGGCGCACGGCCTTCACGTCCGCATAGCCAATCTTGCGCAGGGCGTTCTGGATGGTTTGGCCCTGGGGGTCCAGGACCGATGTCTTCAGCGTGACGTAGACATGCGCCTTCATTTTCCCTGATTATATAGGCATGACCGGCAGTTGCCGGAACACGATTCACGTTCCGGTTTGCCTCCCCGCGCCGGACCCACCCCGCCCCCGTGTGCGAAGGAGTAGCAACAAGAGATGGTTAATTATCTGGAACTGCCCATTGGCGACCGTTCGCCTGAAGTGTTTCGAGCCGTCATCGAAATCCCCAAGGACGGAACCAACAAGTTTGAATATGACAAGCAGCTGCACGTCTTCAAGCTCGACCGCAACCTCCACTCGCCGGTCCACTATCCCGGAGACTACGGCTTCATCCCCTCCACGCTCTCGGACGACGGCGATCCGCTCGACGTGCTGGTGCTGGTCCCGACCGCGAGCTTTCCCGGCTGCGTCCAAGAGGTCCGGCCCATCGGCCTGCTGGAGATGCTCGACCAGGGCGTGCTCGACGAAAAGGTGCTGGCCGTCGGTAAAAACAATCCCCGCTACACCAACGTGTGGAACTACACGGATATCTACCCGCACATGCTCAAGGAAATCACCCACTTCTTTTCCATCTACAAGGATCTCGAAGGCAAGCGGGTGGAGATCAAGGGCTGGCACGATGCCGCCTATGCCCGCGACCAGGTGTTGAAGGCGACAAGGCAGTTCGACGACAGCAAGGCAAAGCTGGCTGCGGTGAAATAGAAGCCGGCGCACAAATACTGAGACTCCGCGCCCCATCCTTTCGCCTTTTTTCTGGCGAAAGGGCAGGAGCCCCGAACTACTGATGGGCCGGATCGATAGCCGCCAGTCGGTTCGTCAAATCGACGGCACAAAAGAAGAGCCGCGAACTCGGAGGTCCCCGGCTCTTCTCTGTTTGAGGCCACCGGCAAATTCAGGGATGCGGTGCGGTGGTGGTGGCGGCAACTGGCCGGGCCATGGGCCGGTGCTCGACCGGTGCCCGGTGCGGCGGCATCACGCGCGGGTGGGAGCCAGGGCCAAGCTGCCGTGGCAACCTGCCCAGAAGAGCTGGCTTGTCCAATTCCTGCGAAACTTCCTGCGCGGACGCCCCCAATGCGAGCCTAGTCAGCCGCCTGCGCGGCAGCCAGCCGCCGCCGCGCCAGCGGCCGCGCCGTCGCCCAGTAAAGCAGCGGCCCCAGCAGGCTTACGCCAACCGCAAACAGCAACGCCGAGGTGGTGCCGATGATCTTTTCCTCGCGCGAGGCATAGAGCGCATAGCCGATCAGCACTGCGGGGCCTGCCCCAAGCAGACAGGCGACGGCGAAGTTGCCGGCCTTGAAGGGGCGCTCGAGTTCCGGCTCGCGGACGCGCAGCACCGCCAGCGCCACAAACTCCAGCAGCAGGCTCGATCCATAAAGGATGAGGTCGATGGAGATGAGCCGCTCAAACGGCAGCTTGAGCGCCAGCGCCCAGGCCAGTCCGCACAGCACCACGCTCACCCACGGCACGCCGCGGCTGTTGCGCCTGGCCACCACCAGCGGCAGCATGCCCTCCTCGGCCATCGCCATCGGCAGCCGCGAGTAGCTCATCACCAGCGCGTTGAACATACCCACGCCGGTAATCGCCCCGCCGGCCACCACGGCCAGGCCCAGCCACGGCCCGCCGATCGCGCGCGCCGCCGTGCTCCAGTCCCCGGTGGAAAAACTGCCTGGCGCAAGCCCGGCCATCGCCATTGCCGCCAGCGGCAGAATGTAGGTAACCGCCACCAGCGCCGTGGCCGCCACCATGGCGCGCGGATAGTTGCGCTGCGGATTCTGCACCTCCTGCGCAATCGTGGAGGCGTTGTCCCAGCCCATGTAATTCCACATGGCCACCAGGATGGCCGTCGAGAGAGCCTCCTCTGAGGCTGGCTGGGTCCACTGCACCGCCGGGTGCACCGCCCACCAGCGCCGAAGCCCAAGAACCACAAACACCACGAACGGCGCCAGCAGCAGCACAAACATCCACACCGAGTCCTCACCCACCGCCGGCGCCCCGCGCAGGTTCCACGCGCAGCAAAGCGCCACCACCGCCAGCGACCAGGCATACCCGCGCCAGCCGTCTGTAAGACCCGCCGAGAACTTGCCCAGGTAGAGGACAAAAATGGCTGGGTAAATGGCCATGTCGAAGATACTGGCTGAGAGCGAGAGCCAACCCTCCTGGTAACCCCAGAACGGGCCCAGCGCCCGCCGCACCCATACATAGAAGCCACCTTCGGCGGGGATGGCGCTGGCCAGTTCGCCAATCATCAACGCGGTCGGCAAACACCACAGAAAAGGCAAAACCAGCAGAATCACAATCGCCTTCGCAAACCCCGCTCCGCCCAGAATGTCCTCAATGCCATACGGACCACCCGACACCATGAAGTAGGTGGCGGCGATCAGCGGCAAAAAGCGCATCTTGCGCCGGACAGGTTGAAAAAGCAAAGGCATCAAAGCGAATCTAACAACCTTGGCCCCTTCCAGAAAGCGAAAAATTGCCCCGAGGCAAGCCCCGCGAATTTGCAGAGTTCTTGGGCCCTATCTCAGGCCAACTGCAACTTCCGGCACAACCCAGTCAAGACGCGGAGATGGTCGATGAGCTGAAGGCTGCGGTTTGGTGAATTCTCCACCGCCGCGACTGGTCGAGGACCGTGGCCACCCCAGAGGGCCGCCAGAGCCTTTATCACGCTCGCGACCTGGCCGTGATGCATGGCGGCACCGCAGAGCTGGCCCGGATCATCGCCGCCTGCCTGGTTTCCTGACAACCTGAGAAGGCCCCGTTCCGCTTATCCAATTCCACTCACCCCATTCCATTTACCCAGCCGATGATTCAGGTCAGCTGCCAATCATCCCCGATCTGCGCTACGATAGGTTTTCGCAGCGGCTGGGCACGCCTGCCGCCGCGGCTGGAGACCTCCATGGCCCGCTTCCATCATGTGCTCACCGAGTCTGCGAATGGCGTCAAGACCATCACCATGAACCGCCCGGACAAGCGCAACGCGCTCTGCCCGCTGCTGATCGAGGAGCTGACCCAGGCCCTGCGCGAGGCCGAGAGCTGCGACTGCGGCGTGGTGATTCTGACCGGCGCAGGCCCGGCCTTCTGCTCCGGGTTGGATATGGAGAACCTCGAGACGCTCAGCGCCAGCACCCCCGAGGAGCACCGCCTTGACTCGGAGAACATGGCCCTAGTGCTGCGCACGCTGTACGACTTTCCCAAGCCCATCATTGCGGCCGTCAACGGGCCGGCCATCGCCGGTGGCATGGCGCTAGCCACCATTCCCGACTTCACCATCGCCGCCCCTGAGGCCAAGTTCGGCTACACCGAGGTGCGCGTGGGCTTTGTGCCGGCCATCGTGGCTTCGTTCCTCATCCGCCAGGTGGGCGAGCGGCGCACCCGCGAGCTGCTCCTCTCCGGCAAGATTCTCAAGGCGCAGGAGGCCATGCAACTGGGGCTGGTGACCCAGATCGTCGACCGGAGCGACCTGATGGCCACAGCTTATGCACTGGCCCAGTGTTTGCTTCTCAACAGCCCGCAGGCCATGCAGGCCGTCAAGCGGCTGCTCTCCAAGCACGCCAAACGCCGCCTGGACGAGGAAATTGAAGACGCCATCGAGGTCAACTCTCAGCAGCGTTCCGCCGAGGACTTCAAGGAAGGCGTTCTTGCCTTCAAGCAGCACCGCCGCGCCGACTGGCCCAGCATGCACGCGAAGGTTTAGTTGAGTCCAACGGTGCAGGCATCTACAAACTCCGTTCGCTGTGCGATCCAAGCCTGATCAGTTCCAGTCTTTCCGCATCGGGAACCCTGTAGATGAGCACCAGGTCCGGCTTGACGTGGCAGTCGCGATGGTCGGTCCATTCACCGGTCAGCGAATGATCGTGGAGCTTCTCCGGCAAAAGGCTATCCGCCGCCAGAAGAGAAACCACGGCCAGCAAATCCGCATCCAGGGTCGCGCCAGGGCGGCCTCTTGCCTCGCGCTTGTAATCCTTCTTGAATCGGCTGGTACGGCTAATCGTCCGCATGAAGATCGGCCAATAGGTTCTCGACCGTACCTACCTTGACAAGTTCGCCCCGGCGCGCGGCCTTCATGGCTTCCACCGTTTCTGCGTTGGGGATCAGTGGTTCCAAGGGCAGCGCCCGGTCGGCCACGGTCCGCATGAGCATCATGCGGAAGGCGTCGGAGAGGGTCAGACCGGCCGCGGCATAGATTGCCGTCGCTTCTTCCTTCACACGTGCATCGATTCTGGCTCGGACTACGGCATTGGCGGGCATGCGAGGCTCCGGAGCTACCTTGTAGCCCAGACGAGGCAAACTGGAACCCCATCAAACTCTCATTTGCGTGTTTGGCTTATTCCAACGGCTTGTTCGCCCTCAGTTCCGCCACAATCTCGGCCGCCGCCTCGCGGGCCTTGTCCGCCTGGTCGGGCGGAAAGCTGATTGCGCCTACCCGCGCATGGCCGCCGCCGCCGTAGCGCTCGCACACCTGTGCCAGGTTCACCATCTTCGCCGGGTCTGCCTTTGTCCATGGATTGGAGCCCACGGCCACCTTGGTGCGGAAGCTGGACTTCGACAGCCCGATCGAATAGACGGCATTCGGGTAGAGGTAGTAGGGGATGAACTTGTTGAACCCTTCCAGCAGATGGTCGGAGATGTCGAAGAAGATGGTGCCGTCGCGCTCTTCGGCGCGGCTGCGGATCAGCTCCACCGCCTCCTTGTGGCGCTCCAGCAGCGGCGGCAACAGCGGGGCCACAAACGGCTGGGTCAGCACCTCGGCCAGCGGCAGCTCGGTCAGCAGCGGAATCAGCCGGGGAATGAACTCCGGGTCCTGCGTGGATTCGATGATCAGCGTCAGCTTCATGGCCGGCGCGGCCATCTCCACGGCCGACTCGGGACTCTCGTATTGCGCCCCGTCCACAATGTCGGCCCAGTGAATCAGCTCCGCGAGCGGCTTGGTGTCGAACCCGAACTCCGTTGCGGCGATATGTGCCAGAAAGCTGGTGCACGAGGTGTAATCGGGATCGAAGAACTTGCGGCGGCCGCAGACCGGATCCTGCTTGCAGGCCAGAAAGCCCTGCTGGTCCTGCGGGGTAAGGAACGCCGACAGGTGGTGATCGAACCACCAGGTGATGAGGGGCGAACTCGAGTATTTGAAATCGACAATGGCGTTTTCGTCGCCGGTGAACTCGCTCTCGTCAAACAGCGCCCCGGCGCGGTGCACCAGCCCGTGATACTCATAGCTGGCCCCTGGGGCGACGCATTCCCTGTGGAAGCGCGTGAACAGCGAGGCTGAGCAGGCTCCGTCAAAGCACTTGTCGTGATAGAAGACGCGAACCCGCAAATCAGGCGCTCCCTTGATCGAGTGACGATCGAGCGAAAATTGAAGAACTTGAACTGTTAAGCATTAATTGGTTGGCCGTTTGTGTCAAGGCGGGGCGGTTTTTGAGCATCGGCACGGCCGTTAAATGCCGGAACCGCGCATTCGTTGGGCCGTCTGGCTCCATTCGGGCCCGTGCCGGAAGCCTGGCTTGCATTCCCAGCGCTCGACGCAGACACCCGGCAGCGAAAGCCGTGAGCCGAAATCGAGTGGTGTGGCTTCCATGAGTTTGCCACTGAGTCTCTTAACCCTTGTAAAATCGGCGCAAAGAAGTCTGCATCGATTTGAAAGAGGCTCCATGACCCCCATCGACTCAGAGGACCCCGAGATTCAACCCACCCCGCCGTATGCCCCACCCGCCGCAGCCACTCTTCGAGAAGCTGCTGCGCTGGAGCCCTCGCCAGCCGCTCAACCCGTTGAGACACGCATCCTGCTCTTTATTCTGATGGGCAAGCAGGGTCTGCGCGCGGGCTGGTCGGTGGCGCTGTTTGTGGCGCTGCTGCTGCTGTTCATGACGGTGATCGGCCTGGTGTTCACCCGGCTGCATCTCATTGATCCGAAGGCCCACTTTACCGCCAACTCGGCCATGTTCGGCGAGCTGATGCCATTCCTGGCGATGGTCGGCGCGGCGGCGCTTGTGGCGCTGATCGAACGCCGTCGCGGCAATCTGCTGGCCTACAACCTGCTCGATCCGCGCGGCGCCGGCCACTTTGTCCAGGGCCTGGTTGGCGGCTTTCTAGGGCTCTCCGCACTCATCGGCGCGCTGGCCTGGGGACACTGGCTTACCTTCGGCCCGGTCGCGCTGAGCGGCGCCCAGATATTCAAGTTTGCCGCGCTCTGGGGCCTCGCGTTCCTGCTCGTCGGCTGCGTGGAAGAGGGCATCTTCCGCTGCTTTCTGCAATCGACCCTCACGCGCGGGCTCAACTTCTGGTGGGCGCTGGGGATCGTGGGCGCGGTCTGCCTGCGCCTGATCCTGACCGGCAAGGGCAACGGCATCTGGGGCGTTTACATCCTCGCAGCGGCTGGCCTGATCCCCTGCCTGTTGCTGCATTTGAAGAGAGCGGAAAGCTCCGGCTTCTGGCAGGCCGCATGGGTCACCTCCACGCTTTTCGGCTACATCCACACCGGCAACAATGGAGAAAACTGGATCGGCATCTTCTCCGCGGCGGCCATCGGGTTTGTCTTCGTGGTCAGCGTGCGCCTCACCGGCTCGGCCTGGTGGGCCATCGGCTGCCACGCGGCCTGGGACTGGGCTGAAACCTACTTCTACGGCGCGGCCGACAGCGGCAACGTGGCCACCGGCCACTACCTCACCGTCAACCCCGCGGGCACCGTCTTCTGGTCCGGCGGCACGGACGGCCCGGAGGGCAGTGTGCTGGTGCTGGGCGTCATCGTGCTGTTCCTCGTGGCGCTGGTGGCCATCTACAGTCGCCGCAAACCAGCCGTGGTGAACGACCCCACCCCGGCGCTGGCCGCGGAATAGCGCATGCGCCTGTGGCTCAACCGCACCGGCGAAGTCTCCCTGCGCGAGCAGCTTATCACCCAGGTGATCCTCGCCATCCTGTGCAAGGATCTGCTGCCCGGCGCGCGCCTGCCCAGCACCCGCGACCTGGGCCGCCGCTTCTCGATCCACGCCAACACGGCCAGCGCCGCGTATCGCGAACTGGAGCGGCAGGGGTGGCTCGAATTTCGCCACGGCAGCGGCGTGTATGTGCGCGCCACGCGGCCCACCGCGCCGTCGCCGGAGTTGGCGGCCGAGTTCGTCGTGGACCGGCTGATTGGCGATCTGGTGGCCAGGGCCCGCAGGCAGGGGGCGGCGGAGACGATGCTGCGCACCCGCCTGCGCCGCTGGCTCTCTCTGGAACCGCCTTCGCGCTGGCTGGTGATTGAACCCGACTCCGATCTCTGCCGCATCGTCATGCACGAGATGCGGCAGACGCTCGCGCTGCCCATCATCGGCTGCACACCGCAGGAATGCGCGACGCCGGCCATGCTCGATGGCTCCATGCCCGTGGTGCTGCCCAGCAAGGCCGCCGGCGTGCGCAAGCTACTGCCTGCCGGCGCGGAGTTGACCACGCTCCAGGTGCACCCCGTCTCCGCCGAACTGATGGCCTATCTTGAGCGTTACCTCCCGGAGCACGCCAGAGACCTGATCGGCATCGCATCCCGGTGGTCCGAGTTCCAGCGCATCGGCCGCACCCTGCTCATCGCCGCCGGCCTCTCGCCGGAGAGCCTGCTGGTGCGCGACCCAGCGCGGCCAGGGTGGAAGCGGGGTCTGGAAGCGACCGCGGGCGTGGTCTGCGACTCGCTGACCGCACTCGAGCTGCCCGCCGGCGCATTCCCCATGCGCTTCACGCTGCTCGACGCCGCCTCGCTCGCCCACCTGCGCGCGATGGAAGCCGCGCTCTCCGGCGACGCGGACTCGCTGTCCACCTGACCGGGACCGCTGTTACACCTGCGAAACTGTCCCACCCCCGCCGAAAGAGCACCTTCTGCCCCGGTAGCATTGCCTCAATCGACTTAAGGAAGGAGGCGAGCGATGCACTTCTGGCATATCATCCTGTTCGCGCTGATTTTCGTTTGCGTGATGTTCATTCTGGTCGCCTAGGTAGAGCCCGATCTGCGCATCCGCGGCATCATCATCTCCGTGGCGTTATTCTGAAGTGGACCGTTGCACAACGCCCACCCTATGAATCCTTCCTACGCCGGAGTTCTGGGATCGCCCCGCAGCAGCAAGCGACGCTGGCCGCGCATGGTGCTGTGGACGCTTGCCGGGCTGCTGGCGCTGGCAGTGGTGGCTGTTGGGGCAGGTGTGCTCTGGCTGCGCGCGGCAGAGAAGACGGCGCTGCCAGTGCTCGACGGCGATCTGCACCTGGCCGGGCTCTCCGCGCCCGTGACGGTGCGCCGCGACGGCCACGGCGTGCCGCACTTGGAAGCAGCCAACGAGGACGACCTCATCTTCGCCCAGGGCTACGTGACCGCGCAGGACCGGCTGTGGCAAATGGATTCGTTCCGCCGCAATGCCAACGGCGAACTGGCCGAGATCCTGGGCTCGACGCTGGTGAAGCACGACACGGCGCAGCGCGTGCTGCAGTTTCGCCGAACGGCCGAGCGCGTCTACGTGAACCTGCCTGCGGCCGACCGCATCCGCCTCGATGACTATGCACGCGGCGTGAACCTCTTCATCGACCAGCATCACGACGAGTTGCCGGCCGAGTTTCGGCTGCTGCACTACACGCCGAAGCCCTGGACCGGCGCCGATTCGCTCTCGATCGGCATGATGATGGTGCAGATGCTCGACTCGCACTGGGACGTGAAGCTGGCGCGGGAGGAGCTCGCCGCCGACCTGCACAACCCCAAGCTCGAGGCCGATCTTTACCCGGTCGGCTCGTGGCGCGACCATCCGCCGACGGGCACGGTCGTTGACCTGAGCCAGCCCCACCCCGAGCCGCCCTCCAAAACCGACTCCGACGATGACGACGACGATCGCTCGCAGGCCAGCATTGCGCGCGAAGACTTTCGATCTCTGCGCGCCACGCTCGGCCTGGCCGCCTGCGACCATTGCACCCCCGGATCCAACAACTGGGTCGTGGCCGGGTCGCACACAGCCAGCGGCAAGCCGCTGCTCTCGAACGATATGCATCTGCCGCTCACCGAGCCCAACATCTGGCTCATGGCCGACCTGGCCGCGCCTGGATTCCACGCCGCCGGGGTCACGCTGCCCGGCGTGCCGTTCATCATCGCGGGGCACAACGAGCACGTGGCTTGGGGATTCACCGCGCTCTACGCCGACGTGCAGGACCTCTACCTCGAAAATCTCGACGGCAAGGGCAACTACCAGGGCGGCGATGGAAGCTGGAAGCCGCTGGCAGTGGACCACGAGGCGATCCACGTGCGCGGCGGCAAGGATGTAAACCTCGACGTGCAATTCACCGCACACGGTCCGTTGCTGAATCCGCTGTTCGCGCGCAAAATGCGCCCATTCTCCCTGAAGTGGACTCTCTACGACCCAACGCTCAACGCGCTGCCGCTCTACCAGATGAACACGGCGTCGAACTGGAGCGAGTTCTCTACCGCGCTGGCCATCTGGTGCTGGCCCACGCAGAACGTGGTCTACTCCGACGACCAGGGCCACATTGCTTACCACGCCGTTGGCCGCGTTCCGCTGCGTCCGGCCGGACTGCAGGGCCTTCCCATTCACGACGCGATCGGTGCGCCCAAGCCCCGCGAGTGGCAGGGCTACATTCCCTTCGACCAGATGCCCAGCGCGCTCGATCCGCCCTCCGGCTTTCTGGCTACCGCCAACTCCCGCGTGACCACGGAGAACTCGCCCTACGCGCTGTCACTGGAATGGGTAGACCCGTACCGCGCCGAGCGCATCTACAAGGCGCTGCAAGGGCGCGACAAGCTCACCCCGCAGGACATGCTCGCTGTCCAGACCGACATCTACAGCGAGGTGGACCAGGAGATTGGCCATCGGCTGGCTTACGCCATCGACCACACGCCCACCGCCGCCGCCGCCGACCCTCGCCTGCGCCAGGCCGCCGACCTGATGCGCTCCTGGGACGGCCGCCTCACCACCGACTCCGCCGCAGCCTCCATCGTGACCAGGACTCGCTACGCGCTGTGGCCCATGATTCTGGAGCCCAAACTGGGCAAGGACGCAGCCGACTACCGCTGGTCGGAGTCCGACTTTGCCGAGGAAGAGATCATGATGCACGGCAGCGCCGACTGGCTGCCGCCCGTCTACAAGAACTGGGACGCGCTGCTCACCGACGCCGTGCGCAAGGGCATGACGGAGGGCAAGGCTCCCAGCGACGTGACCTTCTGGCGATACGGCGGCTGGCACGTGGTCGACATCGAGCACCCGCTGGCCGCTTACCTGCCTATCATCGGCCGCATCGCCGGCACCGGGCCGCAACCGCTCTCCGGCGACACCACCACCGTCAAGCAGGTTGGCCGCGACTTTGGCCCCTCGCAGCGCTTCACCATGGACTGGAGCAACCTAGACGGCTCGACCGAAGACATTGTGCTGGGCGAAAGCGGCGACCCCTTGAGCCCCTACTACCGCGACCAATGGAACGACTACTACGGCGGAACCACCTTCGCGCTTCCCTTCACCCCGGCAGCCGTCGCCGCCGCCACCCGGCACACGCTTCGCCTGCTGCCATGAGCGAGCCTCATGGAGAGTTGCCCCACAAGAACCGGGTGCCCCAGGTCTCGATTCTGAGACCTGGGATCTCGTCTCGCCTCCTTGGCCCAGCCCTCATCCTGCTGGCAGCCGCCGTCGCCACGGTACCCATCCTCCTGCATGGCCCATTCTGCGGCGACGACTTCGAGTTCCACGTCGTCTCCTGGCTGGATGTGCAGAAGAACTGGCTGCATGGCGTCCCTTATCCGCACTGGGCGCCCAGCGTAAACTATGGCGCAGGCGAGCCGCGCTTCCTGTTCTATCCGCCCTTCACCTGGATGCTGGGCGCAGCGCTGGGCTTTGTTCTGCCCTGGCCGCTGGTCTCCGTCGCCATGGTCTTCCTCTTCCTTGCCGGCACCGGTCTGGCCACCCGAGCCCTGGCGCTCCAGGCCCTGCGCGACGCACCGGCAACCCTGGCCGGCTGCGCCGCGCTCTTCTCCGGCTTTGCTCTGTTCACTGCCTACAAGCGCACCGCCTTCGCCGAACTCTCCGGCGGATTCTGGATTCCTCTCGTTTTGCTCTTCGCCCTGCGTGACCGCAACCCCTCCGCCGGTCTCTGGCGACGTGCGCTGGACGGCTCCACGCTGCCCCTGGCCTTGCTCATGGCAGGCTGCTGGCTCTCGGACGGCCCGGTGGGCGTGATGGCCAGCTACCTGCTTGTCGCGATTGCGGTCGCCGTCTGCGTGCTGGCCCGCTCCTGGGCGCACCTGCTGCGCGCCGCCATTGCCGCCGCGCTGGGCATCGCGCTCCCCGCCTTCTACTTGATCCCCGCCGCCTGGGAGCAGACCTGGGTTGACCTGCGCGCAGCCGTTGACTATCCCGTCTTCCGCATCGAAAACAACTGGCTCTTCGCCCGCCACACCGACCCGCTGCTGGCCCCCTTTGACGCGATGGTCTACCGCACCTCCATGCTGGCCACCTCCATGACTGCCGTAGCGCTGCTCAGCCTGATGGTCCTTTTCTTGCGCAGGAGGTCCTTCGCTCGCCGGCCCGCAGCAGCCCACGTGCATCCACTGGCCCGTGCATGGTGGATTCCCTTGGCGCTGATCCCGTTTGCGGTGCTCTTTCTCCAGTTCCCGGTTTCCCTGCCGGTGTGGAATCTGCTGCCTAAGCTGCGCTTCCTGCAATATCCCTGGCGCTGTCTGCTGGTGCTCGAAGCGCCCATGGCCATCTTCTTCGCCGCGGCTGTCTGGCCACAGCCGCAGGCTGGGCGCTGGAGACGAGCAGCCGTTCCCGCGCTCTGCGCCCTCTCCTTCCTCGCCGCGACCTGCTTCTCGGCGCGCGCCTTCCTGCGCATCTGCGGGGAAGGCGACTCCACCCAGGACCTGCTTGCGATGTATCGCGGCGGCGGCGGCCTTGAAGGCACCGACGAATACGAACCGCCCGAGAGCGACCACTGGAAGATCGCCACCGGTCTGCCAGATGCCTGTTTCACCGCCGACTCCGGCGCCACGCTAGGCATCGTCGCTCCCGGCGAGGCGATTCCCAACTGGCAGCCCGCCCAGGGCAGTTGCGAGGCAACCCCCGCTGCCCAGTTGCACACGCCGGAGCACCTGCGGGTGTCCACCGTGGCCGCACATCCCGGCTTTCTGATTCTGCGCCTGGTCGGCTACCCGGCCTGGCGCATCACCGTGAATGGACAGCCCACCGACCCCGCCGACCCGCGCGACGACGGCCTGCTGGCTGTACCCGTGCCGCAAGGCTCGGTCGACCTGCGGGTAGACTGGTCGACCACCCTCGACGTCGTCGCCGGCCGCTGCCTCAGCGGGCTGGCGCTCGTGCTCCTCGCGGCGCTGGGCCTTTGCGAGCGGAAGCGGCCGACACCTCGGGCCAGTCGCGACTCGGGCCACCCGCGCCTTGGGCGCGAGGCCTCGGGTATGATGGGTTGAATTCTCACGAATCCCCTTGCGCCACTTGAATTCACTGCTTGAAAAGGACGTAAAGCCGGGTGCCCCAGGTCTCGAAATCCGCTCGCTCAAGACCCGCTTACTGGGCCCATTGGCTCGGCCCGGCCCTCATCCTTCTGGCGGCCGCCATAGCCGCTGCGCCCATCTGGGCGCACGGCCCTGTCGGCGCGGACGACTTCGAGTTCCATTTCATCTCCTGGCTCGATGCCCAGCACAGCTGGCTCAACGGAATCCCCTACCCGCACTGGGCGCCCAGTCCCAACTTCGGAGCAGGCGAGCCGCGTTTTGTCTTCTATCCGCCGCTCACCTGGATGCTGGGTGCGGCACTCGGCCTGGTCCTGCCCTGGACGCTGGTCCCCTTCGCCATGACGTTTCTGCTGCTGGCGGCCACCGGGCTGGCGACCCGCACGCTGGCTCGCCGTGTGCTGCCCGAGGCGCCCGCAACCCTGGCCGGCTGCGCGGCGCTCTTCTCCGGCTACGCCCTGTTCACCGCCTACGACCGCGCCGCCTTCGGAGAGCTGGCCGGCGGCTTCTGGATTCCGCCGCTGCTGTGGTTCGCTCTACGCGACCACAACCCTGCGGCCGGCCTCTCGCGTCGCGCCCTCGACGGCAGCACCGCTCCCTTGGCGCTGGTGCTGGCGGGCGGCTGGCTCTCCGATGCGCCGGTCGGTGTGATGGCCTGCTATCTGCTTGCTGCTGTCGCCCTGGCCGCCGCTCTGCTCGCTCGCTCCTGGTTTCCGGTGGTGCGCGCCGTCCTCGCCGTCGCAGTGGGCGTGGCGCTTCCCGGCCTTTACCTGGTTCCCGCTGCTTGGGAGCAGCGCTGGGTCGACATTCAACAGGCCACCGGCGCCAAAGGCGACCCCGGCCTCAGGATCGAGAACAACTGGCTCTTCCCGCACCACGCCGATCCGGCTCTTCATCTGCGCGACCTGGCGCTCCATTTCATCTCGCCGGTCGCCGTCTCCATGATCGCGGTTGCGCTCCTCAGCCTGGGCGTTCTGGGTGTGCGCCGCAGACTTTCCCTGCAAAACAGCCGCACCGATTCGCCCACCGGCAGAATAGCCGATGCGCGAGTGCAGCCCCGTGCCCGCATCTGGTGGATTCCGCTCGCGTGCATTCCTGCCACCGTGCTGTTTCTTCTGCTTCCCATCTCGCTGCCAGTCTGGAATCTGCTTCCCAAGCTGCGCTTTCTGCAGTTCCCCTGGCGCTGGCTGCTGGTGGTCGAGGCTCCCATGGGAATTTTCTTTGCCGCGGCCGTATGGCCAGCCGCACCGCACCGGCGCTGGCAGCGCAAGGCCGTGGCCTGCGCCTGCGCCGCACTGTTTCTGGCCATCACTCTCTTCGCCGCAACCAACTTCTTTCGCGATCCCCGCGAAGACGACGACCTCGCGGATATCCTCGCCAAATACTCCACCGGCGCGGGCTTTGTGGGAACCGACGAATACGCCCCTCCCGGCGCGGAAAACACGCTCGTCGCCAGCGGCCTGCCTGACGGTTGCCTGACCGACGACTTCGACGACGAGCAGGGTGTACAACCCAAGCCCGACGACAACCCCGTCTGGCGGCCGGAGCAGCAAAGTTGCTTCTCCACCGCGGCCGCCAGCCTCAAGCAGCCCGAGCATTGGCGCATTGGCGGATTCGCCCGCCGCGCCGGATTTATAGTTCTGCGCCTGCGCAGCTACCCGGCCTGGCGCGTCACGGTCAACGGCCACCTCGTCGGCAAGCTGCAACACCGCGACGACGGTCTCATCGCCATTTCCATCTCTCAGGGCGCGTTTGAGGTCACGGTAGACTGGACCGCCACTCCCGATGTCCTCGCCGGCCGCTGGCTGAGCGCTGCGGCTCTGCTGGCGCTCCTTACGCTCGCCCTCATCGAGCGCCCCAAAGCGAATGGATTCAAGCCAACACGCTAACCTGCCAAAGCGCAAATCTAACCTGAATCCCCGCGCAACGTGGGATATTCGTAGAGAAGGCCTTTATGGCTCTTGAGAACGACCAAGCCAAATCGACCCAAGGGTCCCAGGTCTCGGTCCGCCACGGCGGAAGACCCGGGAACTCTCTCGACTGGCACGGCCTCGCCGTTATCCTGTTCGCCGCCGCCGCGGCCACCGCGCCGCAGCTCATCCGCGGCAACTCCTGCGGCCACGACTTCGACATTCACCTGGTCTCCTGGTTCGACTGCCTCAATAGCTGGCGTCACGGCATCCTCTACCCGCAATGGACGCCCAGCGCCAACTACGGCGCAGGCGAGCCGCGCTTCCTCTTCTACCCGCCACTCACCTGGATGCTGGGCGCAGCCCTCGGCCTGATGCTGCCCTGGCATCTGGTTCCCATCGTCCTCACCTTTCTGCTGCTGGCAGCCACGGGCTTCGCCACCCGTGCCCTGGCTCGGGCCACCCTGCCCGACGCCCCTGCAACCCTGGCCGGCTGCGCTGCGGTCTTTTCCAGCTACGCCCTGTTCACCGCCTACGAGCGTTCCGCCTTCGGCGAGCTCGCCGGATTCTGGATTCCCCTGCTTCTGCTCTTAATCCTGCGCGACCGCAATCCTTCCGGCTCGCTGGTTCACCGCGCCTTCGACGGCTCCGCCGCGCCGCTTGCCCTCGTTCTGGCCGGCGCCTGGCTCTCCAACGCCCCGCTCGGCGTCATGGCCAGCTACCTGCTTGCCGCCGTCGCCTTGATGCTCGCCGTTCTTCACCGCTCCCGGGCGCCTGTTCTGCGCGCGGCCATCGCTGCCGGCTTCGGCCTCAGCCTCACGGCCTTTTACCTCGTCCCGGCCGCCTGGGAGCAGCGCTGGGTGGACATCCGCCAGGCCACTGACGACCCGGGCCTCAAAATCGAGAACAGTTTTCTTTTCGGCCATCCTGCCGATCCGCAGCTTGCGCTGCACAACCTGGAGCTGAATCGCGTCTCCTGGATCGTCCTCGCCATGGTCGCCATCGCATTGGCTGGGCTGCTCGTGGCCTGGCGGCGCAAAACCCTCCCGGCCAGCCGCGCCTTCTGGATTCCACTGGCCCTCATGCCGCTCGCGGTGCTGTTTTTCCAGTTCCCCATCTCGCTCGCCGTTTGGAACGTGCTTCCCAAGCTCCGTTTCCTGCAGTTCCCCTGGCGCTGGCTAGTGGTGCTGGAAGCCCCCATGGCCGTGTTCTTCGCCGCCGCCGTCTGGCCCGGCGCCCAAGCCCGACGCTGGCTGCGCATCGCCGTCTCCACGGCCTGCGCCGGCCTGTTCCTGGCCTCTACTACCGTCGCCGCCGTCGACTACTTCCAGCCCTGCGACGATGAGGACGCAGTCGCGCCCATGGTCAACGTCTACCGCAGCGGCCAGGGGTTTGAAGGGGTCTACGAGTACGAGCCCATCGGAGCCGACGATGGCGTGGTGGCCACCGGCCTCCCCGACGCCTGCCTGGTGACCGATCCGCGCACCGTGCTCGGCGTAATCGACACACCGGACGCCAACCCGGACTGGTGGGTCGAGCAGAAGAGCTGCGACGGCGTTTACTCCGCCACGCCGCCAGCCGCGCAGGCCGACCCCGAGCACTTCCAACTTCGCGCCGTGCTGCCCCACGCAGGCACTCTGATCCTCCGTCTGCGCACCTATCCGGCCTGGCGCATCACCGTGAACGGCCAGCCCGCCGGCCCGCTCGCCCCGCGCGACGACGGCCTGATCGCCGTGCGCGTTCCCCAAGGCCAGGTCGATCTCTCCGCCAACTGGACCACCACACCCGATGTCCGCGCCGGCCGCTGGCTCAGCACTCTCGCCCTGCTCCTTATCACAGCCCTCTGGTTGTTCGAACGCCGCAGCCAAGCTTCCAATCGATCTCATTTATCATGAGAGCAATGGCTGTCGATGTGAAATCGCTGAACAGGCAGGCCGCGGAACTCACCGACCGCGCGCTCGAGGAACTCCTTCCGAGCGCCGCGACCGTCCCGGCTTCGATCCACGGCGCCATGCGCCACTCCACCTTTGCCGGCGGCAAGCGGCTGCGCCCGTTGCTCGCCTACCAGGCCGCCGTTACCATTGCCGGCTCGCTCCCTAAGGGCATCGAGCGCCTGGGCGCGGCCATCGAGATGCTCCACACCTACTCGCTCATCCACGACGACCTGCCCGCGCTCGACAACGACGACCTGCGCCGCGGCAAGCCCACCTGCCACGTGGTCTTCGGGGAGGCCATCGCCATCCTCGCCGGCGACGCCCTGCAGACCCGCGCCTTTGAAGTCCTCGCCAACCTCGACACTCCGCCGCCCGCGACTGTCCAGATCATCCGCCTCATCGCTAACGCCGTCGGCACCGTCGAGGGCATGATCGGCGGGCAGGTCCTGGACATCGAGAACGAGCACTCCAAGCCCACTGCCGAGCTGGTCGATGCCATCCACCGCGCCAAGACCGGCGCCCTGATCCGCGTCAGCGTGGTTGCCGGCGGCGTCTACGCCGGAGCCGCTGCGGAGGATGTAGCCCGCCTCGACCTCTTTGGCCGCAAAGCCGGCCTGGCCTTCCAGATTGCAGACGACGTGCTCGACATGACCCAGGACTCGGCCGCCCTGGGCAAAACCGCGGGCAAGGACCTGGCCACCGAGAAGGTCACCTGGCCGGCCGTCTTCGGGATCGAGGAGAGCGAGCGGCACGCCAGGGCGCTGATTGAAGAAGCCTTTGCCGCGCTGGAACCATATGGCGATTGCGCCGAGGGCCTGAAGGCCGTAGCCCGCTATCTGGTCGAGCGCAAGAACTAGCCGGTTTTTCCCCCAGCCATCGCGCTGGGTGCCCCATCCTTGCCACGTCTTTGTTCTTGTGGCAAGGGTGGGAAACCACAGAAATCGGGTGCCCCAGGTCTCGCTTCTGAGACCTGGGAAACCACAACCCTTCCCGAGGCGCAGTCGCACCCATGCTGACCGAAGCCGACATCTTCACCGCCCTGCGCGACTGTTATGACCCGGAAGTGAAGCTGAATCTCGTCGATTTAGGTTTGATTTACTCGGTCTCGACCGGTCCCGACCCCGACTCAACGCCGGCCTGGCCGCGCCAGTGGGTCAAGGTGACCATGACGCTGACCACGCCGCAGTGCCCCGCCAGCGGCCTCATCTTCGAACAGGTCAACAATCGGCTGGCCGGCATCTCGGACATCAGCAAAGTGGAAGTCGAACTGGTCTGGGCGCCCAAGTGGACCCCACACCGCATCAGCGAGGCAGGACGCAAACAACTGGCGATTTGAGTGCCGCGCATTGGAGCCCGCCAGGCCGCGGGCATTACCTGCTCAGGACGCTATCCAGCCGCGCGCGCTGGCTTTCCAGCTCCGCCACCGACTCCTCTACCCGGCCCAACAGGCCCTGCACACTGTCGATATACCCCGGCAGAGCGTCCCACCAGGCCTTGACCGTCTCCTGCTGGTCCAGCAGAGCCAGCGCCGTTCCCGAAGCCGCCGTCACCAGCCCGGCCTTCCGCTTGCCCGCCAGCAGCAGCAGGGCGCCGGCCAGCAGGCTTCCACCAGCCGCAATCCGCGCCCAGTTGGTGCCCTCGACTGCGCAGCCGCTTGACGCGCTTGCTTCCTTCTCCGGTTGGTTCAGTGGCACAACGACCATGGTCACTCCTTTGTGTTCCAGACGGTTGCGTCGGAACACAGGCAACACTCCATCAAGTATCGCCGAACAGCCTGCATGTGGGATGCATCTGATAAAAAAGCTGTTGCCTTTGGGAATACTGCCGGCGCCCCAAGTGCCGGCCTTCCCGGCTGGCTTTGACCCGGCTCCCTCAGTCGAGGTCGAAGACCCGCAACGGCTTCTCGTCCGGAGCATCCTTGGCCTTGCGCAATGCCTCGGCAAACTTCTTTTCGAACAGGTCGTCCTTGTTTTTCTCTGCTTCCACGCTCTGCCGGAAGATGGACTCCTTGCGCTCATCTTGGGCCCGCATGGCCTGTGCCGCTGTCTCCAGGTCCTCAAACGTACGCTTGCGTGGCGCCGCGGTGTGGCTCACCACCAACTGCGTCTCCGCATCGATCCTCAGCATAGCCCCGCAATCCGGGCATGCCACCTCGAATATCTGCTGCTTTTTCTTGGCCATTTCAATTCGGAATTGTAAGCCTCTCCGGCCCGCGTTGCACGGGGCTCTATCAGGCAGGTATGTACATCGCGTACGCTTGATAACGTACACCTGTGATAAAGTGTCCTCATGGAAGTCCCCATCACCCAGTTCCGGCGCGACATCTTCTCTCTCGTCAATCAGGCGCTCGAAGGCGGCGAGGTCTGGTTCACCCACAAGGGCCGACGCATCAAGATCGTTCCCGAGGGCAAGCCGGTGAGCCGGCTGAGCCGCATCACGCCCATGGACGTGATCAACTATGCCGAGGGCGGCCTTGAGAAAACGGGGCTTCTAGAAGAGATGACGCGTGCGTGGGAGGCGGACTGGGACCGCGATTTCGGTCCGGCTCCAGGCGAGTCCGCTCGCAAAGAAGCCAGTCCCACGTCAATCGGCGTCAAGCGGTGATCGCTTATCTCGATACCAATGCACTTCTCTGGCTCTCCGAAGGCAGCCTCGCGGGCCTCAGCCCCAAGATCGACCGCCTGCTCCAACAGGCCGATCTGCTGTTCTCGCCGATGGTCCTGCTGGAGCTTGAGCTCCTCCATGAGATCAGGCGCATAAAGCGGCCCGCCCGCGACATTCAAAGCAAAGTGGAGCACGAACTCGGGGTTCGCCTCTGCGACCTGCCCTTTTCAACCATCTCCAGCGCCGCGCTGGACGAGAAGTGGACCCGCGATCCCTTCGACCGGCTCATTGTGGCCAACGCCAAGGCCAACGGATTCGCGCCGCTGATCTCTGCCGACGAAGCGATTCTCAAGTATTATCCCCGCGCCGTCTGGTAAAGCGGCAAGTCTCTGCATTGCATGCGGAATCTAAATCCGGCCTGTCAAGCCGCAACGGTCCGAATTGTTGCTGGAATGCATATTTGGGAAAACGTTCGCGGCCTAGTCCTCAATTGGCCAGCCCACGCCGATTTATTGCGCATATCCGTGTTGCCCGTCACAGCTTCATGGGACACTTCGGCATGGTCAACCGGGCCCAGGAGGACCCCAAACGATGGAACCAAGAAACACCGGAACCGGAACAACGGCTACAGACCAGAATGCTGTAGCCCAGCCTCCCACGCCTCACACTGCGGGCAATCCTGCCGCCACCCAGGCAGGTAACCGCGGCACGACCCAGGAGACGGCCACCTTCAGCCCTCCGGGCAATCAAGGCTATCAGCCCGGAGGACCCAACAACTCCGATGGCCGATAACGCCTGAACTCCCCGCATTGCCGTCCGGCACGGCGGGCATACAATCCCATCCGGTTACCCAGCCCAGGGAGGCGCCCCGCTCTGGCCGCAGGATTTGCGGCCAGGACCGGGCGCCAGCTTTTTTGCACCCAGAGGCGCGAGTCCAGGAAATGAAAAGCCCCGCTCATGCGAGCAGGGCCTTTGTCCGATTCAGGACATGATGTCGAGCCATCGGTTCAGTGCTTTTCCGCCGCTGTGGCCAGCTTGGCTTCGGCCTCGGCAATCACGTGCAGCGCCTCAGTGTAAGCCTCTTCGCTCTCGCCTGCCTCCCTCCACAGCTTCTGCCCACGCACCAGCTGCTCCTCGGCGCGATCCACGTTGATCTCTTCCGGCTTCAGCGCGTCGGAGGCCAGGATGGTCACCCGGTCCGGCAGCACCTCGGCAAAGCCCCAGCTCACGTTGTACCGCGACACCGTATCCGGGCCATCCGGACCGCCGTGCAGCGTGACATCGCCCGCGCCCAGCTCCGCCACCAGCGGCGCCGCGCCGAAGAGCACTTCCATATAGCCGTTCTTCGCCGGCAGCTCCACCGCGGAAGCGGCGGCCTCAAAGAGAACCCGCTCCGGCGTCACCAGCCGTACCCGCAGTTGATTTGTCTCGTCCGCCATGAAAATCCTTTCAGGATTTTAGGGGTCAGGGATCAGCCTGTGTCCTGCTGCTGCCAATGGCCTATCTGAACCCCGAGTCCTGAGTCCTGAGCCCTGTTCTTCTACGCCGTTGCCTTCAGCTTCTCTGCCGTCTCCAGCACTTCTTCGATTGCGCCCTTCATGTAGAAGGCCTGCTCGGGAATATCGTCGTACTTGCCGGCGATGATCTCCTTGAAGCTGCGCACCGTGTCGGCCACCTTCACGTAGGCGCCAGGGATGCCGGTGAACTGCTCGGCCACGTGGAAGGGCTGCGACAGAAACTTCTGCACCTTTCTTGCACGGGCTACGGTGAGCTTGTCTTCTTCGGAAAGCTCGTCGATGCCCAGAATGGCGATGATGTCCTGCAGGTCCTTGTAGCGCTGCAGGATCTTTTTCACGCCCTGGGCCACGTCGTAGTGGTCCTGGCCCACGATGCGTGCAGAGAGAATGCGCGAACTCGAAGCCAGCGGATCGACGGCCGGATAGATGCCAAGCTCAGATAAGGGCCGGCTGAGCACGGTGGTCGCGTCCAGGTGGGCAAAGGTGGTGGCCGGCGCCGGATCGGTCATGTCGTCGGCCGGCACGTAGACGGCCTGCACCGACGTGACGGACCCCTTTTGCGTAGACGTGATGCGCTCCTGCAGCTCGCCCATTTCCGTCGCCAGGTTGGGCTGGTAGCCCACGGCTGAGGGCATGCGGCCGAGCAGCGTTGACACCTCGGAACCGGCCTGCGTGAAGCGGAAGATGTTGTCGATGAACAAGAGCGTGTCCGAGCCCTCGACATCGCGGAAGTATTCGGCGACCGTCAGGCCGGTAAGGGCCACGCGCAAACGCGCTCCGGGCGGCTCGGTCATCTGCCCGTAGACAAGCGCGCATTTCGAGTTGGCAAAGTCGCCCGGCTTGATGACGCCTGATTCAGTCATCTCCAGCCACAGGTCGTTGCCTTCGCGGGTGCGCTCGCCCACGCCGGCAAACACGGAGTAGCCGCCGTGGTTCTTGGCTACGTTGTTGATCAGTTCCATGATGACCACGGTCTTGCCCACGCCGGCGCCGCCGAACAGGCCGATCTTGCCACCCTTCAAGAAGGGCTGGGTCAGGTCGATGACCTTGATGCCGGTCTCGAACATCTCCTCGTGCGTGGTCTGCTCGTCGAACAGAGGGGCTGGCCGGTGAATGGGCATGCGCTGCGTCTCGCCGATGGGGCCCAGCTCGTCGACCGGCTCGCCGATCACGTTGATCACGCGGCCCAGCGTCTCTCTGCCCACGGGGACGCGGATCGGCCCGCCCAGGTCGATGACTTTCATGCCGCGCACCATGCCGTCGGTCGCTTCCATGGCCACCGTGCGCACGCGTCCCTCGCCGATGTGCTGCTGCACTTCGAGGATGACGTTGATGGGCGTGGGAACGGTGAAGCCGTCCGAGACCACGCGCAGCGCCTGATAGATGGCCGGCATGGTCGCTTCTTCAAACTGCACGTCGACCGCCGGGCCTGAAACTTGGATTACTTTGCCGATATTGTCTGCCATTTTTCTGCCTTCTTGAAAATCCGAACTTTTCGTTAATCCAATTCCTTGTGCAATGCGGCACGACCAGCATGCCTCAAATCGCTCAAAAGAGCATCTATCTTCTTTTCGTTTTCTTCGTTCGTGTTCCGCCTGCGAGTCCGGCCTTGCTGGACCAGTTCCTCGGTTCGCTTCTTGTTCTGAATCTTGCTTCGTTCCAACTCAACTCCCGCGAGATACCAAAACAACATCTCTTGTGTGGAATCGTCTTTCAAAGTCTTTGCTACGTCTTTAGCCGCTTGCACCTTTGCGTCCGCTTGATCCTGTCTAACTTTGAACTCCTCATCGCTCAGCGGACCCGCGTCCTGCAATGCGTCGATCTGGACGAGTGCGGCTTTGGCTGCACTGCGTTCCCCGCGAGTCAGCCAATTCACTTCGACGAGGTACAAGGCGCCAAATCCTACAACAGCAATTGCAAAAACGATCCCGAATACAACAAGAATCTTCCGCGTTGTCCTTTTGCCCCAAATCTCGATCTGCAAAAGCTCGCGGATGTTCATCTCAAATCCTCACAAGGCCGCCGCTCCGCTCACAATTTCGATAATCTCTTTCGTAATGGCCGCCTGGCGCACGCGGTTCATATGCAGCGTGAGCGCGTCGATCATGTCCGAGGCGTTGTTCGATGCCGAATCCATGGCCGTCATGCGCGCCGCATGTTCCGCGGCCACCGACTCCGTCATCGCGTGATAGAGCATGGCCGAAACATACTGCGGAAGCAGCCCGTTGAGAAGCTCCTCGGCTGGCTGCTCGTAGATGTAATCCACCTGCGCGGTGCCAAACTTCTTCGCCTCCTCGTCAGCCTCGGCCGTATCCACAGGCTCAATGGAAATGCCCGCGCTCAAGGCGGCCTCGGCCGCGCGCTCGCGCTCTTCCTCCGTCGGCTCGGTGGCGCCAGCGATCTGCGGAATGCCGATCTTCATCAGCGGCAGCAGCTTCTCTACCACCAGCCGCTGCTGGATCACCGACTTGAACTCGTTGTAGACGATGTAGGCCGCGTCGATCTCTTCATGCACGTAGCGCGCAATCACGCTCTGCGCCAGCTCGAAGACGCGGCTGCTTTCGAGCTTCAGCAGCATGCCCGGGTGGTCGCCGGTGACTTCGACTGAGCCTTTGCGTTGCTGCCGCACCTGCCGTTTGCGTCCGAATTCGTCGGTCTCATCCACGTACTCCGCTGCCGGATAGCGCCGCCGCATCAGGTCGCGGCCCTTGCGCCCCACCGCCTCAATGTCCATCTCCTTATCCTGATTGCCCGCGATGAACTGGAAGGCTGTCTTCAAGATATTGGAGTTGAAGGCGCCGGCAAATCCCTTGTCGCCGCTGATGATGATCAGCAGCACGCGCTTCTCCGGCCGGGTGGCAAACAGCGGATGGCGCAGGTTGCCCGTCTCCTCGTCGAAGATGTCCACGCGCCGCGTCAGCGACTCGAGCACGCTGGTGATCATCCGGGCGTAAGGCCGCGCGGAAAGAGCCCGTTCCTGCGCCCGCCGCAGCTTGGCCGCCGAGACCATCTTCATGGCCTTGGTGATCTGCCGCGTGTTCTTCACGCTGCGAATGCGCCGCCGTAGATCGAGTACATTTGCCATAACTCAGTTCTCAGTTCTAAGTTCTCAGTTTTCAGCTTTCGGAGTCCGGATGCCAGTGGGCGCCAGGTTTGGCGGCGGACCTACTGACAACTGAAAACCGACTACTGAACACTGGCCGTTTCCAGTTCCGCCTTGAAGTTGGCCGCGTACTCCTTCATCGCCGTATGCAGGCGGGCGCGGATGTCGTCGTCGATGGCCTTCTTCTTGGTCAAATCGTCCATCAGCGCCGTCTGCGCGGCGTCAAAATACTTGTAAAGGCCAACCTCGAAGGCGCGAATATCGGCGACCTTGAACTCGTCCAGGTAGCCCTGCGTGCCGGCGAAGAGAATGATCGTCTGCTGCTGCCAGGTGAGCGGCTGGAACTGCGGTTGCTTCAACAGTTCGGTGAGGCGCTGGCCGCGGTTGAGCTGCTTCTGCGTGAGCGGATCGAGGTCGGAGCCGAACTGCGCAAAGGCCGCCAGCTCGCGGTACTGCGCCAGGTCGAGCTTGAGCGTGGAACCCACCTGCTTGACCGCCTTGATGGCCGCCGAGAAGCCGACGCGCGAAACCGAAAGGCCCACGTTCACGGCAGGACGCACACCGGCGTTGAACAGGTCGGTCTCAAGAAAGATTTGCCCATCGGTAATGGAGATGACGTTGGTCGGAATGTAAGCCGAAACGTCGCCGGCCTGGGTCTCGATGACCGGCAGCGCGGTGAGCGATCCGCCGCCGCGTTTGTCGGACATTTTGGAGGAGCGCTCCAGCAGCCGCGAGTGGAGATAGAACACATCGCCTGGATACGCTTCGCGGCCCGGCGGACGGCGCAGCAAGAGCGAGATCTCGCGGTAGGCCATGGCGTGCTTGGAGAGATCGTCGTACATCACCAGCGCATGGCGTCCCGAGTCGCGGAAGTACTCGCCGATCGCGGTGGCCGCGTAGGGCGCAATGTAGAGCATGGGCGCCGGCTCTGAGGCCGATGCTGCCACGATGATGGTGTGGCCCATGGCGCCGGCTTCGGTCAGCGTCTGCACAACCTGAGCGATGGACGAGCGCTTCTGCCCGATCGCGCAGTAAATGCAGATCAGGTTGTTCTTGGCGTTGTTGATGATGGTGTCGAGCAGGACGGCGGTCTTGCCGGTCTGGCGGTCGCCGATGATCAGCTCGCGCTGGCCGCGGCCGATGGGAATCATGGCGTCGATGGCCTTGAGGCCCGTGGCCATGGGCTCGCGTACTGGCTGGCGGTCGATGATGCCCGGCGCCAGCCGCTCGATAGGTAAAGAACTCGTAGACGCGATGGGCCCCTTGTCGTCGATGGGCTGCCCCAGCGCGTTGACCACGCGGCCAATCATGCCCTCGCCCACCGGGACGCTGAGAATGGTGCCGGTCCGCTTGACCTCGTTGCCTTCGCTCAGCTCCGTGTAGTCGCCCAGAATGACAGCGCCCACCTGGTCTTCTTCCAGGCTGAGCGCGAGGCCAGCGATGCCGTGCGGGAAGGCGAGCAACTCGCCGGCCATCACCTTGTCCAGACCGTGCAGGCGTGCAATGCCGTCGCCCAGTGAGGTGATGGTCCCGACTTCGTCCACCTGGACCTTGGAGTCGTAGTTCGCGATCTGCTCGCGAAGTAGCTGCGTAATCTCGTCTGCCTTGATCTGAGCCATTTCGTTCCTCAGGGGTCAGGGGGCAGGGGGCAGGGATCAGTTCTCCGCAATCGTCGTGCGGAATTCCGCTCTACAACCGCTGCTCCCTAGACCGCCTTACTCCTTTTCCCTCTGTTCCAATTCGTTCGTTCATTCCAATGCCAAACTTCTTGACCTAGCTGCTTGAAGAGGACCGCGTCTTGCTGATCCCTGAGCCCTGCCCCCTGATCCCTGCCGGCTTCAGCCAGCCGTCAACGCTTCTTTCAACCTGTCCAGCCGGCCGCGCACGCTGCCGTCGTAAACCGTGGAGCCGATGCGCACCACCGTGCCGCCCAGAATGCTCTTGTCCAGCTTGAAGCTGGCGTCGATCTTTGCTCCGGCCAGCTTGCCTACCTCTTCCACGAGCGCCTTACTCTCTTCCGCGCTCAGTTCCCGCGCGGTCACAATCTCCGCCTGGCGAATTCCCAACTGCTCCTGCAAAAGCTTGCGGTACGCCGCCGCAACCTCGGTCACGTGGCCGATGCGGTTGTTGTCAATCAACACCGCCAGCAGGTTGCGCAGCTCTTTCTTGAAGCCCAGCTTCTTATTCAGCACGTCAAGAAAACCGACCTTTTGCAGCGCGGGAACGGCAGGATTCACAAAATACTCGCGCAACTCCACGCTTCCGTTCCAGGTGACGAGAAAGTCCGCAAGCTGCGCGCCGATGGCTTCCGTATCCAGCTTTTCAGCCGTAACCACATCGAGGAATGCCTGCGCGTAACGGGCAACAAAGGCGGCCATCAGTTGCTCCCTCCTTTGCCCGAGCCGCTGCCGATCATCTGGCCCACAAACTCGGCGATCAGCGCCCGGTCAGTCTCCGCGGTCAGCACCAGTTTCTTCGCGGCCTGGTCGATGGCCAGGTCGGCGGCAAAGGTGCGCAGCCCACGGCGGGCCTGCGCCGCAGCCTGCCCAATCTCCTGCTCGGCGGCAACCACAATGCGCGCGCTTTCTTCTTCGAGCGAGGCCTTGATGCGCGCCTCGTCGCCGGCGCTCTCGGCTTCCACCTCGGTGCGAAACTTGGCGATCTCGTCACCCAGCGAAGCCAGCTTGGCCTCGACGGCGCTCAGCCGCGCGTTCGCGTCCTCGGTCACCTTACGGGCCGACTCGATGTCGCTGCGCACCTTCTCCGCTCGGTTGCGCAGGAACCTGGGCAGGAAACGGAAGAGCGGAACCGCGATGGCCAGCACGATGATGAGGAAGTTGATGACTGCGTAAAGGTCGGCGGTCTTTTCGATGGAAATGTTCAGCGTTTTCGCCGTCCACTTCACCACCGGGCCTTCCAGCCGGAAAGCGTTGTTCTGCTGCTCTTCCTCCGACTGCACGGGCTGCGCTTGGGCAGTTTCCGTCTTGGCATCGGCTGGCGCAGAAGAGGCGGGACTGGACACCTCAGGCTTTGACCCCGGCTCCTGGCCTGCGGCGGGCAACGGCGCCACTGCGACGATGAATCCTGCCAGGACTGCAAGCCCCAAAATCCGGCTCGAAAAATGTAGATGAAGTTTTGATTCTCTCAACGGGAACTCCCGGCGGCCGCGGGCAGAACCGCCCGCATCACCTGACTGGCCAACTCCCCGGCTGAGGCCTCGATGTTCTGCCTGGCCTGGGCAGCTTCGGCCTCGAGTTCCAGCCGGGCCTGCGCCACCTTCTGCCCGGAAGCCTTGCGGGCCGTGTCCAGCGCTGCGTCGCGCTCGGCGCTCCACTGCTTCACCCGCTGCTCGCGCGCCTTGTAAACTTCGGCCCGCGCCTGGCGCAATTTGGCGGCATACTCGGCAGCGCGTTCTTCAGCTTTTTCAATGGCCTTCTGCGCATCTTCAATGGCGCCCACGGTGCGTGCCCGGCGCTCTCTCAGAGTCGCAGAGAGCGGGCCCTGCACCAGAAACTGGTAGGCCAGCACCAGCACGATGAACAGCAGCATCGTGGGCACGGCGCCAAGCAGGTAGCTCCCGACTTGTTGAATGATTTCTTGCATGGTTAAACTGGTTCGCTCAGGCGGTAAAGTCTCAGAATGAGATATAGCTTTTCGCGGGTAGAACACCTTTTTGTATCAGGGGAGAAGCCTCAAGTCAATGTAGTTGAATCCAATTCGGCGGGGACCTGTGACTGCTGTCACGAATACGGAATTTTGTTCAAAAAAAGTGTTGCATTCAGGCCCAACAGGCCTAAACTAACAATACCACCTAGACCCGGTCCAGGGTCCAGCGGGCCAACGACCCCGGGAAGTCCTTCCACTCCCCCAGCCGTTGGCCCGCTTCTTCATTTACGGCATTTTTTGAGGCATTAAGGCGATTATTCGGACCATGGCGGCTTTCGCCTACGGCCCGCCGGGGCTCAGCAGCCCGTGCGCCCGCAGCCAGGCATCGAGCAGATTCGGCCACTGCTCCAGCGCTGGATCGACTCCGCCCAGGCCCACACCATGCGGCCCATTGGCAAAGATGTGCATCTCCGACTTGACCCCGGCTTTCACCAGCGCATTGTAGAAGCGCAAACTCTGCTCCACCGGCACTGTCTGGTCCGTAAACGTGTGAAAGATGAACGCCGGCGGGGTGTCCTTGTTGACGAGCAAGTCCGGGGAATAGGCCAGGCGCAGCGCCTCGCAGCGGTCCATCACGTTGAACTGCTTGCAATAGCTGATGTGCGCGGTGTCGGTGGTCAGGGCGCCGATCCACGGATAGCCCAGCACCAGGTAATCGGGCCGGCTGGAGACGCGGTCGATTGCATCCTCTGCTTCCGGATTGCCCGGGACGGGGTCAGTGGCAGCCAGGGCCGCCAGGTGCCCGCCGGCGGAAAACCCAATGATGACAATGCGGTTGGGATCGATATGGTAGTCCTGGGCCCGGGCTCGCACGGTCTGGATGGCACGCCTGGCATCGAGCAGTGGAACGGGGAGCAGGTAGCCGTTCGAGGAGAGCCGGTAGCTGAGCACGAAGGCGTGGAAGCCGCGCTCGGTGAACCAGTCGGCAAATTCGCGCCCCTCGTGCACCCCGGCGAGTCCGACGTATCCGCCGCCTGGCATCACAATCACCGCAGACCCATTCCCGTTGCCCCAGTGCGGGCTGAAGATGGAGAGCGTGGGAGTGTCTTCGCAGGCGTTGCCCTTGGCTTCGGGTGCGTCCCCCGGCCACAGCCGCACCGTCTGGATGCCGAGCCAGTCGTTGTTGGTCCCGGCTGTCGTGCATGGGTCTTTGTGCTGCGCCAAACCGGCTGTGCACGCCAGCAAGCTCATCGTTATTCCGGCAAGAATGCGTCTCAAGGCAAGCCTCTCATTGGTTCGCGGCAATTATAAGGGCAATGACCAGGGACTGAGGGACCCGCTCCCCTACTTTCACAGCCACACCACCGTGTGCCCTGGACAGGCATTCTCCGCCTGGACGCTGATCTCCTCGGCCAGCCCGAAGCCATAGCGCGCAAAGTAGAACGCCGCCCCATGCACCCGCTCCTGGAGCACACCGCCGGGATAGAGAGCCTGGCTGAGGGCTTCGGCATGACGGCCCAGCGAAGCCTCCCGCTCGAGTTGGAAGTTCGCCGCCAGGCGCCTGAGCCGGTTCATCTGGTAGCGCATTTTGCTGGCCGCCGTCTGCGCAGACCGGCCCAGCCCCGCGTCCAGCTTGCTCATCCACTCGACGACCGGCCCCAGCTCCGCGTCCAGCGCCGTGCCCGCCGCGGCCAGTTTCCGCTTCCCTTCGATCGGCATGGCCCGCGCCGCCAGCACCTGCGCCAACCCGTCCCGCGACTCGGCAAACACCCGCTCCAGGTTGAGCTCGTGCTTGCGCAGCAGATCCCCAATCGCCGGCTCTACCAGCGTGCCGGAGAAGCGCGGCTCGGCCGGCGTGACCCGGTCGAGAATCCGCTCAAACAAGACGGCCGACTGCGCAAAATACGCAATCTCCGCCGGGCCGCCGACGATGAGTGACGTCCCTAGCAGAAAATCCTGAAACACCGGCCGGAGCAGCGCCGAGGGCGAAATCCGCTCCGGCTCTACCTCCAGAATGCCCACCAGATCCTCGGTCGAGAAACTCTGCCGCCCCACCTGCCACAGCCCCTTCGGCTCCGCCGCGCTGGGGCGCACCCGCTTCAGCGCCAGCCGCGATCCGGTCTTTTCATCCATGAGAAACAGCAGGCTCGACTGCGCACCCACCGCCACCTGCACGTGGTATCCGGCCGCTTCCAGCTCGGCGTTGCGCGCTTCGAGCGCAGCGTGCAGCTCGTCGGCCTGCTCCAGGCCCGCCCGCAGTACCGGAGCGCCCATGCGGTGGACTTCGCGGCCGCCCGCATCCAGCACCAGCAGGCCTTGCGCGGCAAAAGCCTTGGAATAAAACTCGCCGAAGGCCTCGGCAAAGGTCCGCCCCGGCCGGTATGCCGCGGCCAGCGCATCCATCGCGTCCGATCCGCCCAGCAGCTCCCAGGCCTGGTCCACGAGCGGAGCGATTCGTTCGTCCAGCACCAGGCCGCCCACGGGCCGGTCCGCCGTGGTTCCATCGGCGTACACCAGCTTCCGCAGCTCGCGGCCAGCCGGAAACACCACGTGGTTGATTTCGGCGAAGTCGTGGTCCTCGCTCGCTAACCAGAAGATGGCCGCATGCGGCCGGCCCGCCGCCGTGGATTGGCGCGCGCGGGCAACGGCTGTGGCCGCTTTGAAAGGCGTAAACAGCGGCCCGCCGAACAGGCCCACCTGCTGCCCGGTCGCTACCGTGCCCGCACCCTGGCTCAGCGCGGCAATCGCCGCGGCCACGGGCGTGCCATCCACCTTGGAGGCAGGATTCTGCTCCGCCAACAGCTCAACCATCTCCGGCCAGTGCGCCGGCAACGCCGGACGAGCCTGCCAGCCGGAGTCCGGAGGCAGAGACGCGTAGAAAGGGCGCGCTCCTGCCGTCCCGGCGCAGTAGTCGAGAAACAGCCGGTGCAGCCCTGGCGCAACGGTAATGGGAAAACAATCTGCGGTCGGCAACGTGCTCTCTTTGTTGGAACTTCGCGTCTCAGCCCACAATCCCGGCCTGCCTGCCTCACGGCAATCCTCAGCCTTGCACGCGATGATCGGGATCGGGCTCAGTTAAGGATGCCACGCCGGACCGAATCGATGCACAACCGTCGCCATTCGCTCAGTCTGACGAGCCAGCGGTGCGTATACTTTTCCTGACCGCGCTTTGAGGAGAGAGAAGAAATGCCCAGCAAAAAGAAGTCCGCCCCACCCAAGCCAGCCGTTCCCAAGAAGGAATGGAAGAAAGCAGCCGCCAAGCCGAAGCCTGCCGCAGGCAAGAAGGCCAAACCTGGCAAGACTCCCAAGCCCAAGGCACGCAAGCTCGTCAATGCGGCGAAGCCTGCTGTGGCCGAGGTCGCCCAGCTGATCAGTTCCAAGGTCGTCTATCAAGGCCCACTCTTCCGCATTCTCCACGACAAGCTCCTCGAGCCCGGCGGCAAGCCCAGCGAGCGCGACGTCATCCGCCACAACGGCAGCGTCGTCATTCTCGCCTTGGATAGCTCAAAGAACAAGAAAAATCCCTGGATTGTCATTGAGCGCCAGTACCGTCACGCCGCCAACCAGTATCTGTGGGAGCTGCCGGCCGGAAAGCTCGAGCCCGGCGAAGACCCGCTGGCCGGCGCCAAGCGCGAACTCGCCGAGGAGACCGGCTACAGCGCCAAGAAATGGAAGCCGCTGGTGGAGTACTACGCCAGCCCCGGCTTCCTGGGTGAATCGATGCAGGTCTACCAGGCCGAGGGCCTGGTAGCCGGCGACGCCCACCCCGAGGAAGACGAGGAGATCGACTTCCGCCTGGTCAAGCTCTCCGATGTGCTCAAGATGATTGAGAAAGGCGCCATCAAGGACGGCAAGACCCTGACCAGCGTACTTCTCTACGCGCGGCTGCATGGCGGCAAGGGGAAGAAGTAGCCGGAGCCGATGCGGCTTTTGCCCCACCCATTTGCCTTCTTTCCGGCGAATGGGTGGGAGACTGCAGACCCGAACCGGCCCGCTTCACCTTATTGCCGCTGCGTGGCCAATGGGAACGCTTTGCTCCATGGCCCCATCCCCATCCTCAGCCTCAGCGCCAAACGAAAACCTGCCCTCGCCCGCCTGCCGCTTCCCGCCCAGCGACTTGAACGCCTCCATCGCCACTCGCATCTTGAATGCTCGCCTGGCCCTCGAGCGCGTCTTCTGTCCCCGCTTCACCAGCGACATCGACTTCTCCGGCAGCGGAAACTGCGCCTCATAAAAACCGGCCTGATTTCTCAACGCGCCGATGCGGGCAAAAAACTCGTCGTACGACTTCTTGAAGATGGCCTCGTCCTCCGCGTCGTAGCACAGATGTCGGAATGCGCTCACGCCCGCCATCGAGCGGACTCCGAAGGCTTCGCCCACACCCTGCAAAGCAGCCATGAGCAGCATCTCCGCTGGTATCCCATGCATGGCCTTCGAGGCCAGCGAGATCATGGGAAACACCCCCAGCGCGCCCTGGATGCGCGTAATCATCAGCACATCGGCAGCCTGCATCTCCACCACCCAGCCAGGAACAAGGGTGAACGAGAGCACGAATACATGCGTGCCATCGACCAACAGGTTCAGGGAAAGCTCCCCTTCGTGGTCCACGTGGCGCGAGTCGTCGATCTGCCGTGACCGGCCCATCGTGATCGCGAACAGGTGGCCGCCTTCGTTCATCGCGAAGACCGGCACATCCTCCTGGAGCACGCGGCGCATCAGCCTGTCGGACAAGGCCAGGTGCAGACGCCGGTAGTGATGCAGGAAGCAGGCGGTGCGGGTGGGCCCGGGCAGGCCGCGGATCAGGTATTTGGGAGGAAGATGCTTGAACAGAAATCTGGGGTTGGCGCAGACAAAGGGGGCAATCGCACCGATCCGCAGCAGTCCGAAGACCCTGAACTGCATGGAGATATTGCTCGATATGCGGCCCAGGACGCGGGCGAAACGAGCCGGCGAGCAGACCACCTCGCGCGCAAAATAAGAAAAAATGCTGAGAAGAGGCCGGACTGGGCCCGCCGTGTCGCTCTTGCTGCAGGTCTCAGCGTAACCTGCGTTCGTGTCCATCGTGCGGTCACTCCCCGGAAAGCCGGCTCTCCCTGGTGAATTTGGGCCCGTCTCGCAGCAACCATCCACTCAGTTGACCATCCGCCAAACACAGGCCAAACACTGGACGGGCTCAGGACGGGTCGCAAGCTCCCTCTGATGGTCAGCTTCCTCATCGTAAACCGCAATCCCTCTTTGGTTAGGCCAAACTGCGACTGTGGTTCACGGCAATGGACTCTTCGGTAACAAGACGGGAGACTGCGCAGCAGTTGCGTGGCTGTACTCCCGCCGATTGAAGTTTTTCAACCCGGATTCACATGGGAACGCCTCTTTGTTGATGGCGTAAAAATCCTTTATCCCACCCTATGAAACTCCAATATGCAGAATGAATCAACCTTTCTCTCCGCTTTGGCGTCTTACTTGGTACCGGGTTGTGATCCCCTCACCCCGGATTCCTCGCACGAAGCAAAGAAAGAGGGAGCCTGTGGCTCAGTACAAAGGGAAGGTCAAGTGGTTTAACAACGCCAAGGGCTACGGATTCATCGGACGCGAAGACGGGCCAGATGTATTCGTTCATTACTCGTCAATTCAGCTGGATGGGTACAAGACGCTGAAAGAGGGCGATGACGTCGAGTTCGACATCGTCCAGGGTCAGAAAGGTCCTCAGGCGGACGGTGTAATCCGCTTCAAGGACGCCGCCGCCCACAACGCAGCCTAGCAGCGCGGATTCACCGGGCAATACCGCAAGACCACCGCGAGGTGGCTTATCTTAAGTGCGCCCAAAATTGCAACACCTGTCACACCGCACAGTTCCCGTCGCTTACCTCCGCTGCGTCCGGCGCCCAAGCTGACTTGCTGCCTCGCAGGCCCGCTGCTACTCTTCCGCCATGGACAACCCCACCATGGCCCGTCTGCTGTCTGAGACCGCCGACCTGCTGGAGATCGACGGCGGTGACGGCTTCCGCATCCGCAGCTACCGCCGCGCCGCCGAGGCCGCCGAGCAAACCACAGTCGACCTGACCACAGCAGCGGCAGACACCGCCCGCCTGCTCGAAATTCCCGGCATCGGCAAGGGCATGGCCGCCAATCTGCAGGCCATCGCCGCCACCGGCACGCTGCCTTTACGCGATGAGCTGCTGGCCAAATACGGCTCCAGCCTGCTAGAACTTTTGAAGCTTCCTGGCATGGGCCCAAAGACCGTGTCCCTGCTCTGGGCTGCCGCGCAGATCGCCAGCATCGACGCGCTCGCTGAGGCGATTGAAGCCGGCCGGCTCGCCGGTCTTCCCCGCATGGGCGACAAGCAAATTGAAAAGCTGCGCAAGGGCATTGACGACTATCGCCGCTCCGCCGGTCGCTACCGCATCGACGTGGCCGAGGAAGAGGCCCAGCGCATCGGCGCCTATCTTTTGGCACTTGACGGGATCGAGCGCGTCACCCCTGCCGGCTCGCTGCGCCGCGGCCGCGAAACCTGCGGCGACCTGGACCTGCTGGTGACCGGCCCCGCCTGCGCGCCCGAGCAGACCGCCGCCGCAGTCGAATATGTGGCCGCCTACCCCGGCATCCAAAGCATCATCGCCAAGGGCGACAACAAGGTCAGCTTCTACCTCTCGAACGCCATGCAGGTGGATGTGCGCCTATTGCCCTCAGCCTCTTACGGCGCCGCGCTGCAATACTTCACCGGCTCCAAGGCCCACAACGTCTCGCTCCGCCAGCGCGCGCTCAAGATGGGCTACACGCTGAGCGAGTGGGCATTGGCTCGGCTTGACGACGAGTCGGTCGTAGCCGCCGCCGCCGAGGAAGAGATCTACGCTGCCCTGGGCATGGACTGGATGGCCGCCGAGCTGCGCGAAAACCTGGGCGAGATTGAAGCCGCCGCGCGCCACGCCTTGCCGCGCCTGATCGAGAAAGCCGACATTCGCGGCGACGTGCACATGCACACCAATGCCAGCGACGGTCACAACACCATCCGCGAGATGGCCGAAGCGGCACTGGCCGTGGGCTACAAGTACATAGCCATTACCGACCACTCCAAGAACCTGGCCATGACCAACGGGCTCGACGACCAGCGGGCACTGGCCCACGTGGCAGCCATACGGAGTGTGGACGCCGAGATGGCCGGCCGCATCCGGGTCTTCGCCGGCATTGAGGTGGATATTCTGGCTGACGGCGCTCTTGACCTGGAAGATGAAACCCTGGCGCAGATGGATGTGGTCATCGCCAGCGTGCACACGCGCTTTGAGCAAAGCCGCGAAGAGATGACTGCTCGCGTTCTGCGCGCCATCGAGAACCCCTACGTGCGCATCCTCGGCCATCCTACCGGCCGACTGCTGCTGCGCCGCGAGCCCTTCGCGCTCGATCTGGGGCTGGTGCTGCGGCGCGCCGCCGAGCTGGGCGTGGCTGTCGAGCACAACGCCGCCCCCGAGCGGCTGGATCTGAACGACCGAGACCTGCGTCTGGCCAAAGAGTTGGGCTGCAAGATCGTGGTCAACTCCGACTCCCACGACGCCCGCAACCTGGGCAAGATGGACTACGGCCTGCGCCAGCTGCGCCGCGCCTGGCTCGGGCCGGGGGACCTGCTGAACACGCTGGAGGCGAGGGCCTTCCTGGCTGCGCTGCGAACCAGGCCCTGATATGGCCCGAAAGTTACCTACCCCGGCACAAAAGAATGGGAATTTGCCAGGCCGACGGAGCGAAATAGTTGTTCTGCGCTCCTCTGTTGGTAATAAGATAAGGGCGCATGAGCCTACTGCAGCAGGACTCTCCCGAACTTGATGACGCCGCCCGAGGCGAGGAATTCACCAAGGGTTCCAGCCACCCGGTTGCGGCCGGCATCTTCGCGGCGGTGGTGGTGAGCCTGGCCATCGCCGGCTACTTTATTGCCGGACACAAACCGCCGGCCATCACCGGGGAGATCGAGCAGGTCTGGGCGCATCCGCAACACACGGAGACCTCCGGTTTCGACGCCAACGGCGCGGCCATGGCCAAGGAACAGTTCGATCAGGTCTATGTCTTTGCGCTGGTCAAGCTGCACAACCAGAGTCAACAGCCCCTGTACCTGCACAACATCATGACCAACGCCACGCTGGATGACGGCATCCACTCCAGCTACGCGGCCACGGCCTCCGACTACGACCGTGTGTTTCTCGCTTATCCCAAGATGCCCGTGCCGCATGGCAAAGGGCTCTCCTCGCAGGCCACGATCGCTCCCGGCGGAACCATCGAGGGGACCGTCGTCTCAGCCTTTCGCCTAACCAAGGACCAGTGGGACGCGCGCAAGAGCCTGGACTTTACCTTCGGCATCCAGTATCAGTCCAACCTGGTGCTCGCGCCCCACACGCCGGTTACTGACCAGTAGCCGGCACCGACGCGCCCTTCGGCGACGAAAGATACCCGGTCACCGTATTCTTTGCGCTGACGTTGTTGACCACAATCTCGTAGAGCATGGGGTCCTTGCCGGCGTAGAACTGCAGCGGCTCGTTCAGGTTCTTGTCCTTCTTCTCGTATTCCTTGTCGTCGGCATAGACCACGATCGTGAATTTGCTCTTCTTCGAGTCAGCCTTCTTCAGCTCCAGGCTCACCGTGCCTACCGGCTTCTTCTGCCCCTTCACCAGCGTGAACTCATAGTAGTTCCGGTCGCCCTTGTGCTTCAGGATCTCGAGCTCCTGCCCGTTGCGCGCAATCAGCGTGCTGTGGCCGTCCAGGTCGCCGCGCATGGAGGTCAACTGCGCCACGGTGTTGGCCAGGTCGCTCTGTGTCTTGGCGACATCGGTCTTCACGCCGCCCACATCGGTCTTCACGTCGCTCACCGCGCTTGAAACCGCCGCCACCTGCCCGGCCGTCTTCGTCTGTTCGGTGGCCAGGCGGGCGGCGCTGGCCTCAACCTTCTGCTCGCGGGCCTGCAGCTCTTCGGCGCGCGTGTCCAGCTGCTTCTGGGTTAGACCCAGTGAGGTCTTCAGCTCGTCGGTCGCCACGTTGAGCCGCGCGTCGGTCTCGCGCAGTTTGGCTTCCAGCTTTACGTTCTCCGCCTTGGCGTCGGCCACTTCCTGCTGTTGCGTGGTCAGCTTGCCGCTCAGCGTGTAGCTCCAGATCAGCCCGCCCAAACCAAGCAGGGCCGCCACCGCAATTGCCGCCATCACCGCACCCGGGGAAAAAGTCCTGGGAGTTTCTTCTTGAACTTCATCGCTCATGTATTCCCTTCCTTCGCTGGGTCCACCGCCCCGGCAGCCTGTCCTTCGGGTCCGCCCGGTCCGGTTTGCCGCTGGTGTTTCGTTCCTCTTCTGTCCCGTTAGATGCCATCGGGAAAAAGACAGCTACCCAATTTACCTCTTCCCGGTGGGTTTCATCCAGCCCAACCATCGCTACGGAGTGCTCTGCGCACCCCTCCGTTGGGCCACTCAAGGATACCGAACCCACTCCCGCTGTGCAGAAAAAAGCGCGTCCGCTGACCAGCGCAATCTGCTTTCCGGCTTCCGGCATCACCGGGGCCGCTCTCTCCCGCATTGGGATAACGTCCCGTCGTATGCCTCGGAATCAGTGCATTTGGCATCTGCGCATCCCACTCTCCGTGACAACCGGCGAACCGCTGCGTTATAAACATCTTTACTGCAAATCGGGCGCAGAGGCCTTGTCCAGGTCCTGAAAACCGCCTACATACCCACATTCATCATTCATCTGGAACGAGCGTAAGAAGGAGCTAGGAAGGCTATGGCGACTGCTGCTGCGGGCAAGGGATTGGAAGGAATTGTTGCGGCGAACTCCGGCGTCTGCTGGATTGACGGAGATGCCGGCGTGCTGTCCTATCGCGGCATCGACATTCATGAGCTGGCGGAGAAGTCGACCTTCGAGGAGACCACCTACCTGCTCTGGAACGGCATCTTGCCCAACCAGCTCTCCCTGCGCGAGTTCTCCTCGCAGCTAGCGCTGGCCCGTGAGCTCGACCAGCGGATCGTCGACATGCTGCGCAGCTTTCCTACCTCGGCCACGCCCATGGAGGTCCTCAGGACTGCCGTGTCCGCGCTCAGCTTTTACGACGCCGACGAGAAAGACAACTCCCACGACGCCAACGTCCGCAAAGCCTACAACCTCACCTCGCAGATTCCCATGATCGTGGCCATCTACGACCGGCTGCGCAAGGGCCTTGAGGTTGTTCCTCCGGACCGCTCGCTCACCCACGCCGGTAATTTCCTGTGGATGCTGAACGGCGAAAAGCCCTCAGCGACCGCGACCCGCACCCTGGATATCGCCCTCATTCTTCATGCCGACCACGAGTTGAACGCCTCCACTTTTGCCGCCCGCGTCATCGCCGCCACACTCTCTGACATCCACTCCGCCGTGACCGGCGCCCTGGGCGCGCTCAAAGGCCCGCTCCACGGCGGCGCCAACGAGGGCGTGATGCGCCTGCTTTACGCCATCGACAAGGCCGGCGCCGATCCCGCGGAATATGTGCGAGACCTGCTGGCAGCCAAAAAGAAGGTGATGGGATTCGGGCACCGCGTCTACAAGACCGAGGACCCCCGCGCCACCCACCTGCGGCGCATGAGCGAGCAGCTCGGCAAGGACTCCGGCCAGACCAAGTGGTTCGACTACTCGCGCGCCATCGAGCTCTACATCAAGACGGAAAAGAACCTCAACGCCAACGTTGACTTCTACTCTGCTTCCACGTACACCATGCTGGGCATCGATGTGGACCTTTTTACGCCTATCTTCGCCATCAGCCGCATCGCCGGCTGGGCGGCCCACGTGATCGAGCAGCTGGACGATAACCGCCTCATCCGCCCCCGCGCCGAGTACATCGGGCCTGAGTATCCCTCGCCCTACATTCCCCTCGAAGAGCGCGGGTAGACGTCGATATTATTTTGCGTCCGCCTGAGCTGACCAACAGATCCAAGTGCCGAAGCAGGTGCCGCATGCCAATCATTCAAATTTCCGTTGAACGCGTGAGCTTTGTCACCAACAAGCCCTTCAACCAGGTTATTGCCGCAATTGAAGCTGTCATCGGCCATCCGGATATGCGTGAGTTCGGTCTGAAGGTAGGCGCGGCGGGTTCCTGGCAGGAGCTTGAACGGGTGATCCACGGTTTCGTTGGACCCTCCGGTTTGATGGAGTTCACCCGCTTCAACATGGGCCAGATCCTCTCCAAGGAGCAAGGCGAGACGGCCCCAAAAATCGTGCGCATGGTCATCGGCAATCCGCTCATCATGAAGCAGATGGCCGAGCAGGTGCACGATGCGGCTTCCTATGCGCCAGTCACTATCCTCATCGACGAGTGCGCCGACGGCGTCCATATTTCTTACGACAGAATGGCCAGCTACCTTGCCACCTATGCTAATCTGGCCGCACTGAGAGTTGCCCGGGATCTCGATGCGAAGATCGAAGCACTGCTCTCGGCGGCTGCTGGTTAGAGCCAGAATTCAACTCTCCCATGGTGCGCCCGGCGCTCCCCTTCTCTGTGTGCGCGTGGCAGTGCAGATTCCACCCCTTCAAGACATGAAAGGAAGACTCCATGATCCTTGGTTTAAGCTTGGTGCAATTCACTTTTCTGCATGTGTTTCTCAGCCTGGTTGGAATCGGCGCCGGAATCTTCCTCATCTTCGGCCTGCTCACCTCGCGGCGGCTCAGCATTCTGACCGCGCTCTTTCTGGTCACTACGCTCTTCACCAGTCTGACCGGATTCCTGTTTCCGTTCAAAGGCATGACGCCCGGGATTATCCTCGGAATCCTCTCTGTGATTGCGCTCCTTCTGGCTATCGTCGCGCTCTACGTAAAGCACCTTGCCGGCGTCTGGCGGGCCACATACGTCATCTCTGCCTGCGTCGCTTTCTACTTCAACTTCTTTGTGCTGGTTGCGCAGAGCTTCGATAAAGTTCCAACGCTCAAAGCCGCCGCGCCCACCATGGCGTCTCCGGTCTTCGGGATCGCCCAGCTGGCGCTTTTGGTTATATTCATCCTGCTCACCGTGCGCGCCGTCAAAAAGTACAACCCCGCTTAGCGCGGATCGAGGGTCGATCTGAAGCACGTTTCAATTGGCCGGCCGGAGGCATTGGCTTCCGGCTTTCGTGAAACTTTCCAACTGATTGCGTGGCCGATCCAGAATCGTGCGCCCGCCTTATCCCTGCCGCGCCTTCCACAGCAGGTAAAGCCCCCACGCCGCCAGCGTGCAGCCGTCGCGGATGGTCCCGCCGAGCATCATCTGCTGAAACTCGTCCAGCGTCACCGAACGCACCACCAGGTCGTGCTCCTCTGGGTCAGGATCTTTCTCGGCAGCCGTCAGCCCGGTGGCCAGAAAGACGTGCTGCTTCTGGCGCGTAAAGCCATAGGCGATCCACAGCCAGCCCAGGTAGGTCATCTCCGCTGCGTCCAGGCCCAGTTCCTCGCGCAGCTCTCCGCGCGCCAGCTCTTCGGGATTCTCGACCGCCATCTCCCAGCCGCCCTGCGGCAGCTCGAGCGCCCGCTCCTCGATGGTGTAGCGGTACTGCTCCACCAGCCACACGCGTCCCTGGTCGATGGGCAGAATGATGGCTGCGTCTTCTTTTTCGACCACGCCGTAGATGCCAGGCTCGCCGTTCGAGCGCAGAATCCGGTCTTCGCGCAGCCGCATCCAGCGGTTGCGATAGACCTCGCGGCTGGAGATGGTGGTGATGGTGCGGCCAGCGCCGCCTTCAACGGGGTCCATTCGGTCTCCTTGCCTCGTCACTCTCCACGAACACGATACTTCCTCAACCGTCCCACCAGCGAGGCCGGTCCGCTGACCCTGAGTCGCACCAGGTTGCCTTCGTACTCGCGGCTATGCACCACCATGCCCGCGTCGATGGCCGCCAGAACCCCGCCCTCCTGCTGCGGAACGCGCAGCTCGGTCTCGATCAGCGGATCGGTGAACAACGCCGCATCGATCGCCTTGAGCAGCGCGTCTATCCCCTCACCACTCTGCGCTGAGACCGCAACCTCGCCTGCCGTGCCGCGCTCCAGCAGTCCCTCGCGCTCGTGGCCATCGAGCAGATCAATCTTGTTCATCACCTCGATGCGCGGCTTGCTGAGCGAGTCGAGCTCGCCCAGCACCTTTTCGACCTGGGCCTTCTGCTCCTCGCCGTAGTTTGAGGCCGCGTCGCGCACGTGCAGCAGCACCTCGGCCTGCGCCACTTCCTCGAGCGTCGCGCGGAAACTGGTCACCAGCGTATGCGGCAAATTGCGGATGAAGCCCACCGTGTCCGACATGAGCACCTTGCGGCGGCTGGGCAGTTCAATCGCTCGCAACTTGGGATCGAGCGTGGCGAACATCCGCGACGACGAGAGCACATGCGCCCCGGTGAGCCGGTTGAACAGAGTGCTCTTGCCCGCGTTGGTATAGCCCACCAGCGCCACCGTCGGCACCGGAACAGCCTCGCGCCGCTGACGCTGCTGCTTGCGCACCCGGCGCACCGCGTCCAGCTCGCCCTTGAGATGGTCAATGCGGAGCTGAATGCGCCGCCGGTCGGTTTCGAGCTTGGTTTCTCCAGGGCCCCGCGTGCCGATGCCGCCACCCAGTTGCGACATGGCCTTGCCCTTGCCTGTAAGCCGCGGCAGCATGTATTCAAGCTGGGCCAGTTCCACCTGCAACTGGCCTTCGCTGGTGCGGGCATGGCGTGCAAAAATGTCCAGGATCAGCTGCGTGCGGTCCAGCACCCGGCAGGGCAGCGCTGCCTCAAGATTGCGCAGTTGGGTGGGCGTAAGGTCGTGGTCGAAGAGCACCAGGTCGGCCTCGGTGGAAGCGGCCACACCGGCAATCTCCTCCACCTTGCCGGAACCGATCAGCGTTGCAGGGTCGGGCCGGGCCCGCCGCTGCATCAGCTCGGCCACCACGATGCCACCGGCGCTGGCCACCAGCTCCCGAAACTCCGCGAGCGACTCCTCGGCGTCAAGCACCGTGGAGAGACTGGGCTGCGCGGAAGCCAAGGCAGAACCCGCGTCTTTCATTTTTGAGGATTCGGCATCCTGCGGGCCGTCCGCATCGTCAAGGCTCTCGTCCAGAAACGCAGCCGCCGCTGGCGGACACACAACTGCGACGCGCGCGCCCGCAACCCCGGTGCGGCTACCGCGCGAAATGGCCTGACGGTCCGCCCGTCCCTGGCCGGACCGGCCCAGATCCACTCCCACCAAGACCGCACGCTCCGGGAGCACCCCCGCTGAGCCAGCCGTCCTGTTCTCTGCTGCTGCCAATCGAGACCGATCCCCGCGAGCTATCGCGTCTCCGCGGTGGCCGGCGATGCAGCCGCCACCGCCACCGGAGCCGGCCCAATGCCCGACTGCACGGCCACCGGGCGATGTTCGGAATGCATCACGCTGCGGTTGCTCACCACCGTCGATATGGCATGCTTGAAGATCAACTGCTCCTGGCTGTTGTTCTCCAGTAGCACGGAATACTTGTCAAAGGAACGAATCTTTCCGGTGAGCTTGACGCCACTGACCAGATAAATCGTAATGGGGGTCTTGTCCTTGCGGACGGTGTTCAGGAATGTGTCCTGAATATTTTGTGCCGGCTTGTTCTCCATGTGCCGATCTCCTACTCTCTCTCAAGCGTTGGGATGCTGCCGCATTGGTTAAAACACAAATGGGCGGGAACGGCTCCGGAAGCCCGGTTGCCGGGTTATCCCGCAATGGCTCAACAATAGAACGATTTACCAACCTTTTCAACTCCCCGCCAGGGAAAAGAACCTCACTTTTGCCCTTTTCCTCCCAGGAAGTCTCGCTTGTACAAGTACCGCAACTCACCGCGAAACTGTCTTTTTGAGTCCAGCAAGTCCCTAGTTTCTACTCCCTGTTCCGCATTTCCTATTCCCTGCATTGAGACGCTCGATTCAGTGCGGCTGCTACCATAATTGGGTGCAAGACGCAGCAAAACCTCCTGCCGCAACCGTCCAGCCAGTGCCCATGCCGGTGCCCATGTTGGACCTCAAGCGCCAGTACGCTCCGCTTCACGAGGAGCTCGTCGAGGCCCTCGGCCATGTGCTTCAGACGCAGCAGTTTATTCTCGGTGAGCCGGTAGCGGAGTTTGAGCTAGCCGCTGCCGCCCAGCTCGGCGTGGCGCACGCCATCGGCTGCTCCTCCGGCACCGACGCCCTGTGGCTGGCACTGGCTGCTGCCGGCATCGATCCCGGCGAGGCAGTAATCACCACTCCGTTCAGTTTCTTTGCCTCGGTCAGCTCCATCCTTCGCGCCGGAGCGACGGCCGTTCTGGCCGACATCGATCCGGCCACATTCAACCTGGACCCGGCTGCCGTGGAGACCATCCTGAAAGGCCCGCAATGCCAATCCGTCAGAGCCATCTTGCCCGTTCATCTCTATGGCCAATGCAGCGATTGGACCGCTTTTGCCCGTCTGGAGAAGAACTTCGGACTGAAGCTGATTGAAGACGCCGCGCAGGCTTATGGCGCGAAGTGGAACGGGACCAAGGCAGGTGGACTCGGCGACGCAGCCGCCTTCAGCTTCTATCCCACCAAGAACCTGAGCGCGGCGGGCGACGCCGGCATGGTCACAACCAATTCAGATGAGCTGGCCGAGCGGGCGCGGATGCTCCGCCAGCACGGCATGCGACGCCGCTACTACCACGACGAGCTCGGCTGGAATGCCCGCATGGACGGCTTCCAGGGCGCCATCCTCTCCGTAAAGCTCAGGTACATCGAGGGCTGGAACCAGGCCCGCCGCAAGGTGTCCAAGCGCTACCACGCAATGTTTCACGCGGCGGGACTGGCCGAGTCAGGCCTCTATCCCGGCCATGGCGTCATTCTTCCGCATGAAGTTCCCGGCACCCACCACGTCTGGCACCAGTATGTGATCCGCACCCGCCGCCGCGACGCCCTGCGCGAGTTTCTCGCCATCCGCAACATCGGCTCGGAGATCTACTACCCCGTCCCGCTGCACATGCAGGACGCACTCAAGGGACTCGGCTACAAGGAGGGAGACTTCCCCGAAGCCGAGCGCGCCGCCCGCGAAGTCCTCGCCCTGCCCATCTTCCCCGAACTCCGCGAAGACGAGCAGCAAACCGTCGTCGCCGCGATCGCGGAGTTTCTGAGCTAGTCGGGCGGCAAAGAATCGAGGCGGTATCGGCCTGTACGGCCCATATCCGGAACGATGTGGCGGAAGACATACACGACCTTCAACCACCCGCTTGTTTCGATCAGGATGAGTGCGTCCCAAAGATCGCTATGTCTGCCCCGGTAGCGATCCTTCCAATGCCAGATGACGATCACGTAGACATACATAAGGCCCGGGATAATCAGCATTACCGCTGCAGTGCCGCAAAAAATCTGCACAAATTCCGAAGTCAAGTATGCTGCGATTGCGAAGGGTAGGCCTGCCAACGCGAGCCAGCCAAAGAGCCGGAGTCTTTCAAATCTCTTTTCCCATTTGTCGATGATGCAGGCAGCTTACCCTGAGGCCGACGCAAGTCGCAAGGAGGTCCGGCCAGCGATCTCCGGCGAAGTCGATCCGATCAACTCTGAGCATCCGCCTCTTCGAGCAGCTTCCCAACCTCTACTTGCAACGTCGGCAAATAGACCTGAACAATCTCCCACACCATATCGTCCCGCAACGTCGCGTAACCGTGAACAATCTGGTTGCGAAAGGCGACAATGTCGCCGACCAGCGTAATCCTGTCGCGATAGAGCGGAAAGCTGCGTAGCAATTGGGAGAGTGCTTCTCCGATAATCCCGAACTTGCGCTCCACGGCCGCGCGCAACAGCTCATCCTGCAGATAGGCGTCCAGGTCCTTGCCGTCGGTGAAGACGCGAATGCTTTCGGCTGCATTCGAGATATCCCAAAGATAGGCCTTCGCGTCACGCTGCATACAGCACTTGCTCTTGCTCGGCAACGCTCTTGAGAATGTACGGATTGCGAATCGCCCCGTCTTCGACCAGGTCCACGGGCCGGCAGAGCAAGGAGGCAAGCGCCTCCCGCAAGCCGAGATAATTCCGCATTCGCACCGCAACCGGGACCGGCTCGAACTCCACCAGGAAGTCCGCGTCGCTGCGCTGGGGGTCGAAGTCCCTGCGCAGAATGGAGCCAAAGGCCGCCAGCCTCCTTACCCGGAACTGCCGGCAAAGGCGGGTGATCTCTTCGAGATTACGTTCGACGAGGCTATTCATGGCGCTTCCGAGAGCAGAATAGCACTGGATGGACTGTCAGCGCAGCCTTGTTCTCTCAGGTCTCGATCCCTGGTGCGAACCCCCAACTCTTCCCAAGCCCCGTTTCCACAAGCTAGAATGGCCCACCATGTTCCCTTACGACCCAGACCTGCTGGCCGCCGTCCGGGCCAACCCGCAATCGATCGCCGATGTGGTCTCGATCATGCAGACCATCGACTCTCACTGCGTCAACGGCGACGGCCTGAAGTGGTTCAACCTGCTCTACATGCAGGTGACGCAGGCGGTCGAGGCGCGGGTGAATGCCGGTGACTTCCTGAACCCGGCATGGATGGCGACGCTGGATGTCGGCTTTGCCGGGTTTTACTTCCGCGCGATTGCGAGTTCCCTGGCCGGCCAATCCACGCCGGGCTGCTGGCAGGCGCTGTTCGCGCGGCGCAATCAGACGGAGCTGGCGCGCATCCAGTTTGCGCTGACCGGCATGAACGCGCACATCAACCACGACCTGCCCCAAGCGGTGCTCGCCCAGTGCATGGCCGAGCAGATTGAGCCGCGGCACGGCACGCCCCAGTACGCCGACTTCACCTCACTCAACTCGACGCTCGACGGGCTCATCCACCAGGCCGAAGTCGACATGCACTTGCGCCTGCTCGGTGACGCTCTTCCCCCGGTCTCCAACCTGGACAACAAGATCGCCGCCTTCAGCGTGAGCGCCGCCCGCGAGTCGGCCTGGGACAACGCCGAGCTGCTCTGGCGCATCGATGCCCTGCTCCCCGCCTTCACCGCCTGTCTGATGTCTCTCGACGCTCTCACCGCCGTCGCCAGCGAAGCCCTGCTGATTCCCATTCCCTGACGAGCCCGGCCCCCAAGAGGAACTGCTGGCACTATCGAAACCAGTTGGTCTTCGCAAGATCGACAATCTCGTCTCCCCGGCCATTCAGAAGCGCCTTGACCAGGTAGAGATTGAAGTCGACGATTTGATCGAGCTTGAGAGTGGGAGGCATCGCCAGTTCCTGCCGGTTTACGGCAATATCCACCAACGCCGGGCCAGGATGCGCAAACGCCCTCACCAGTGCGGGCCTCACCTGTTCTGGATCATCGACGTGAATCCCAAGAATCCCGGTTCCTTCGGCAATCTTTGCAAAATCGGGATTGACCAGGTCCGTGGCATGGCTCAGGAACCCCGTCGCCTTCATCTCCAGTTCCACGAATCCCAATGACCCGTTATTGAACACAACCACCTTCACGGGAAGATTCAGTTGCCTGAGCGACAAAAGGTCACCCATCAGCATCGAGACACCTCCATCGCCGGAGAGCGTCACCACCTGGCGGCCAGGATGCGAGATCTGCGCTCCAATGGCCTGCGGCAATGCGTTTGCCATGGAACCATGATTGAACGATCCCAACAGCCGGCGCCGGCCGTTCATCGTCAGGTAGCGCGCCGCCCAAATCACGGGAGTTCCTACATCCGCTGTGAAGACGGCGTTCTCCGCGGCCAATTCATCCAGCACCCTGGCCACGAATTGCGGATGAATGGGCCGCTCGCCGGGCTTACCCGTCGCCAGCTCATCCAGGCTCTTGCGCGCCTCGCGGTAGTCGTCGAGCGCCGCCTCCAGGTGGCCTCGATTCTGTTTCTGCTCGATTGCCGGCAGCAGTGCGCGCAGCGTCTCTGCCGCGCCTCCCACAACGCCAAGGTCAACGCGGCTTCGCCGGCCCAGTTGCTCCTCGCGCAGGTCCACCTGCACAATGCGCGCCTTCTTCGGGTAGAACTGCTGATAGGGAAAATCCGTTCCCAGCATCAGCAGCGTGTCGCAGTTCATCATGGCGTGGTAGCCGGATGAAAACCCGAGCAGGCCGGTCATGCCCACGTCGTACGGATTGTCGTATTCGATAAACTCTTTTCCTCGCAGGGCATGAACGATCGGCGCCTGCAGCTTGCCCGCCAGCGCCACCAGTTCGTGGTGAGCGCCCGCGCAGCCGGCTCCCGCCAGAATCGTCACCTTCTTTGCGCCATTGAGCTCCGCAGCCAGCAGATCCAGTTCCTGCTGGCGCGGCGTCACATTCGGCTGTGCGTACGTGAATGCGACGCGCCTATCCGCGGTCACGGCATCTGAAAGCGCCACATCGCCGGGGATTACCACCACCGCAACACCCTTCTTCGCGAGGGCCGTCTGGATGGCGATTTCAAGCGTACGCGGCATCTGCGACGGATGCGAAACCAGCTCGCAGTAATGGCTGCACTCCTTGAATAAGTGCTCAGGATGGGTCTCCTGAAAATATCCGCTCCCGATCTCCTGCGATGGAATGTGCGCCGCAATCGCCAGCACCGGCACGCGGCTGCGATGGCAGTCATAGAGGCCATTGATCAGATGCAGGTTACCTGGCCCGCAGCTTCCCGCGCATACCGCCAGTTTTCCTGTCAGCGCCGCTTCGGCTCCGGCGGCAAAAGCGGCCGTCTCTTCATGCCGCACCCCCACCCAGCTGATCCCGGTTCGGACTCTGACCGAATCGGTAATGCCGTTGAGCGAATCGCCCGCCACGCCATAAATGCGCTCCACACCGGCAGCGGCCAGAACCTCAACAAAGAGTTCCGCAACTTTCTTTGCCATTTTCCCCGATTCTTCTGCCCGCTCAGCAGGAAGACAACCGATGCGACCCACTTCCAATTGGCTGCCAGAAGCCCCTTCTGATCCTGTAGATGCAATTCCGCCCTTCGGGGTACACGACCATCGAGAGCCCAATCCGCTAGAATCCACATAATGAAATGTCCTTACTGTGGCTTCGGGCAAGACCGGGTTGTCGACTCGCGCGAGAGCAAAGAGGCCGACTCGATCCGCCGCCGCCGCGAGTGCGAGAGCTGCAACCGCCGCTTTACCACCTACGAGCGCATCGACGAGATTCCCTACATGGTGGTGAAGAAGGACGGCCGCCGCGAGCGCTTCGACCGGCAAAAAGTCTTGAGCGGCCTGCTGCGCGCCTGCGAGAAACGCCCCGTCCCGGCCAGCAAGCTGGAAGCCATCGTCGACGCGACGGAAGCATTCCTGATGGACGCTCCGGAGCGCGAACGCACCACCAGCGAAGTGGGCGAGCTGATCATGACGCAACTCAAAACCCTCGACACCGTCGCCTACATCCGCTTCGCCTCCGTCTACCGCGACTTCAAGGACGTGCGCGAGTTCAAGGAAGAGCTGGAAGGGCTGCTGGGGGGAAGTCGAGGAACCAAGGGGAAGAAATAGAGGCTAGCAGGGGCTGAAGATGGGTGCCGATAATCATGAAGGTCAGGGTGTATTTTTGACCGCGGAGTGGAAGAACCTGGCAATGCTCAACTATGCGGTCGATCCTTCTCTCCTGGCGCGGTTCGTTCCGTCGGGAACCGAGCTGGATAGCTTTGAAGGGGTGACTTACCTCAGCCTGATTGGCTTCGAGTTCAACCGTACGCGCATCTTTGGCATCCAGGTTCCGTTCCATCAGACCTTCGAGGAAGTGAATCTGCGATTTTATGTGCGCCGAGGAGATAAGCGGGGGGTTGTCTTCGTTCGTGAGCTTGTTCCCAAGTTTGCAGTTGCAGCCATTGCGCGACTGGCTTTCAATGAGAACTACACGTCCGTGCAGATGTCGCATCGGATCGAGTCTCACGGCGGAGACAGGGTAGAAGCGGAGTTCGCATGGGGGCCGAGGAAGAGTCGGTCGACGATGCGGATTGAAACGGAGGGGGCGAGCTTTCTACCAGCAGAAGGATCAGTGAGCCAATTCATTACCGAGCATTACTGGGGCTACGCGTCGCAGCCGGACGGCAGCTGTTTGGAGTACGAAGTACAACATCCGCGATGGATGGTACGAAGCGCGCGGCAGGCCGGCTTCAGCGGCAATGCCGCCGCGCTCTTTGGAAATGAGATTGCGGAATGCCTGAATCGGAACCCTGACTCCGCATTCCTGGCAGATGGTTCGGCCGTGACGGTCTTCAAAGGAAGGAAGATCAGTTGATGGACCGTGCAGCTTTGAAGGGTTGGGTACTCTACGACGGCGAGTGCGCATTCTGCGTGCGCTGGCTCCATCTGTGGGCCCCGCATTTGCGCCGCCGAGGCTTTGAGATTGATACGCTCCAGGCCGGCTGGACTGCACAAGCCCTGGGAATGACCCGCGAGGATACGCTGCGGGACATCCGGTTGCTGACCGCTGACGGCAGCTCGTATGCAGGCGCAGACGTGTACCTTTATGTCGCCCGGAAGATTTGGTGGCTTTGGCCTTTTGGCCTCCTGTTCAGCCTTCCCGGTTTCAATTCACTCATCTGGGCCGGATACAGATGGTTTGCGGCGAATCGCCAATGCATTTCTGGCCGTTGCGCTGTGCAGGGACGATGAAATCCTGAGAGGTTGACTCCGGCCGCATTACAGCTCAGGAGTTGAAAGGAAAGAGAAAGGGTGACGGAGGCGACGCTTCGTGCTCGAATTGACTAACGGTCATTCGCTTCAGGCTAGCCACGGAAATCATCATCGAAACGATGCTATTATTGATGCTGGAGGCGTTCCTATGCGCACCACCATCGCACTCGAC
>Ga0302319_10001016_pt1 | contig 63077 bp, 58 predicted proteins | sample Bog_T0_2_FD_203319 | JGI IMG/M metagenome (GOLD analysis project Ga0302319, IMG submission 203319) | Peat permafrost microbial communities from Stordalen Mire near Abisko, Sweden - Bog_T0_2 | ecosystem: Environmental > Terrestrial > Soil > Wetlands > Peat | place: Sweden: Abisko, Stordalen Mire...
CCTTCGCCAACAGCGGTACGGTGACCATTGGCGGCCAGAACACCAGCGGCATCAACACCTATAACAATCCCATCATCCTGGGCTGGACGGCCAATCACGGCAAGAGTGTTACCTTGGTGGCGGCCACCGGCGGGGAAGTGGATTTTGCCGGTAAAATTCTGGCCAACGGCTCGGACACCACGGCGGGAGTGACCATCGGCAATTCCTTGCATGCCGGCACGATCAAATTGCTGGGCAATAACACCTATGCCGGCGGGACCACGGTCGCCTACGGCACACTATTGGTCAATGGGTTGATCACCAATAGTGTCACCGTCAATAGCGGCGCCACCAACGGCGGCACCGGTCATATTCTCGGTTCCGTGACCTATAATTCCGGTTCCTTTGCGGTGTTTACCGAAGGCTTCACGCTGGACATCAGCAACGCCTTGGTGATTGCCACCAGCGGCACGAAGCCGGTGGTGAATTTGAACCTGCCTGCCAATCTGGCCGCCGGCACCTATATCTTGGCCACCAATGCCGCCGCCGGGAGTTCCGGTTCGTTTAATAACACCCCGGTCATCCTCAGCGGGTCGACCGTTTCCGGCACCGTGCCGGTGATTGTCACCACGGGCACCGCCGTGGAATTGGTGGTGGAAAGTCCGTTCGTGGTGAACAAGCTCAACCTGACCCAGATTGAAGGCCTCACCTTGAAAGTGCCGCTCACCAGCCTGGCCACCAACTGGACCAGCGCCTACGGTGACACTATATCGCTCACTGGCATCAGCAGCGCCACGACCAACCTGCAGACGCTCTTTCCGCTTAATATTCCGTCGCTCCCGCTGGCATCCAGTGCGTTCACGGCCTATGAATTCATCGGCTATACCAATACGGCCAACACTCAGAACGACCAGTTCACCTACACCATTGCCGACACGCATGGCGACACCGCCACTGGCACTGTGAACATCATCCCTTCTGCTGCACCCGTGTTTGGGGTGAACACGGTGACGGTCTCGCCTGGCGGCAGTTCTGCGACGGTGAGTTTTGCCGGCATCCCGGGTGACACCTATGAAGTGGACCGTGCCACCACCCTGTCGCCGGCCAACTGGTACAGCTTGGGTAACGTCACGGCCGGAGGCAACGGGTTCTTTCAAATCACCGATACCTTTAGTGATCTCCCGGGCGGCACCCCGCCATCATCAGCCTATTATCGACTGGTCTGGAATCCCTGAGGCGTTTGAGCTAATATGTTATTAATTAGAACCACAAAAAACTAAAAATGATGAAAACACGCATTTTAATCGCCGCCTTGGTGGTGGCTTGGGGCACGTGTCCGGCGCAGGATGTCACTTGGAGCCAAAGCGGCCTTAGCGATACCATCCCGGAGGGCAATCCCGTGGGCATCAGTTTTGCCGACAACATCAGCAGCGCCCCCGGTGAAATCGTCCAGAACGTAACGGTGGATCTGAACACCACCGGCGGTTATAACGGGGATATGATCGCCTATCTGGTTTCACCCAACGGGACGGAAGTGTCCTTGTTGAACCTGCCCGGGGTGACGACGGGCACGCCCTTCGGGAATGCCGGCTCCGGGTTTAGCATCACGTTGGCGGATGGAAACCCGGGGATCACAGCTTCCACCGGCTCGCCGGGGGCGACTGTGACGGGCCCGTATGCGGCGGCGGGGAGTTTGTCATCGTTTGCGGGCGGCAGCATTAATGGCACGTGGACGTTGTTCCTGGCGGATGTGGGCTACGGGGCGGGCAGCCCGACCTTGACCGGATTCACGGTGGACATCACGCCGGTGCCGGAACCGGCGAATGTGGCTTTGGGCATTTTTGGTGTATTGCTGGGTGGTTTGGGCGGATTTCGTTGGTATCGCCGCTCGCAGCAGTCGGCCACAGTTTGATTTGGCATCGGTTGCCAGCTGGATTTAACCATGACGGCGCGAATTTATTCGCGCCGTTTTTTTTATGGTCGGGCAGGGGGCTGACAATACACGGGAATAAACTTGGGTTTAAACCCTCTTACCTTCAGTATGAAAACAACATTTTTAACCGGATGCACCGCTTTCCTGATTGTCACGGCCCTGGCCGGCTGCGGGTCAGGCCGCGCTGATCAAACCAATGACACCACCAATCAATTGATCCCCATGAATGATTTCAAGCCCATCCTTCCCGCCGACCGCAAAAAAAGGCTCGATCCCCTGCAATATGCCGTCACCCAGGAGGCGGCCACCGAGCCCGCGTTTAACAACCAGTTTTGGAACAACCATGAGCCCGGCATTTATGTGGACATCGTTTCCGGCGCGCCGTTGTTCAGTTCGCTGGATAAATTTGATTCCGGCTGCGGCTGGCCCAGTTTCACCAAGCCGGTCAATGAAACCGAGGTTGTGGAGAAAAGCGACCATTCTTACGGCATGGAACGTACCGAGGTCCGCTCCGTTTCCGCCGATTCCCATCTGGGTCATGTGTTCGATGACGGTCCCGGGCCCACGCACGCCCGTTATTGCATCAATTCCGCCGCGCTCAAATTCATCCCCGTCGCTGAAATGTCCGCCGCCGGCTATGGCTACCTGCTGCCGCCCTTCATCAAGGCCGGCCTGATCAAGGCTTCCGACCAGCGCGAGACCGCCATCGTTGCCGGCGGCTGCTTCTGGGGCATGCAGGAGATCATCCGCCAGCTCCCCGGGGTCATCACCTCAACCGTCGGCTACACCGGCGGCACCGTACCCAACCCCACTTACGAGCAGGTTTGCACCCACACCACCGGTCATGCCGAGGCTGTTCAAGTCGTTTTTAACCCCACCATCCTCAGCTACGAGCAGTTCCTAGACTTCTTCTTCCGCATGCACGACCCCACCACCCTCAACCGCCAGGAAAATGACGTCGGCGACCAATATCGTTCCGCCATCTTCTACACAAGCGAGCAGCAGCGCCAGACCGCCGAGAACGTCAAGGCCAAGGTCGACAAGTCCGGCAAATGGCCCCGCCCCGTCGTCACCGAGATCACCAAGGCCTCCACCTTTTATCCCGCCGAGGCCTATCATCAGGATTACCTGCAAAAGAACCCCGGCGGCTACATGTGCCATTTCCTCCGGCCCTGAAATCCGGGCATTTTTGCTACCACTGTTTCCACACCCCGGGCTGAGTTCAGCCCGGGGTTTTCGGCTGTTTGGATGAAATTTTTAACACGGACGTCCGAGACGCCATTTTTTCCCCATCAATCCCAGCGTCACCAGCACACAACTCCACCCGAACCGGTCACCATGTAAATGGTAGTACGTGGGCGTCCGCTGTTCCCCCGCCTTCAGCAACGGAACGTCCACGGTCAGTGTCCCGGTCCCATAAATGCTCCCATGATCGTCCCGGAAGATCTCCTGTATATGACCATGGGCGTCGATCGAACAGGTCAACCCCGTGTTCGCGCAGCGGAGCAGTGGCAGTCCGTTCTCCACCGCCCGGAACACCGCTGCCGCCGCCTGCTGCCATTGCGCCGAGCCCTCCCCGAACCACCCGTCATTCGTGATGTTCACCAGAAAGTCCGTGTCATCCCTCGCATACTCCCGGACAAAGTCTGGAAAGATGTCCTCAAAGCAGATCAGTGTCGCCGTCTTCACTTCCAAGTTGGGCAGTTCAAACGGCACCACCCTATCCCCCTCCGCAAACCCGCCAGTGATGGGCGTGAACCATTTGATGAACGGCAGCCAGCGGATGAGCGGAATATATTCCCCAAACGCCACCAGCTTGCGCTTGTGGTAAACATCGGCCAGCTGGCCGTCAGGACTCACCAGAAAGCTGCTGTTGTAGTAATCGGCATCGTCTTCGTTGGTGGAACCGTTATGGATGGGTTCGGCATCGTCGCTGCCCAGTATGATCCAGACATGATTGGTCCGCGCCAGATCCGTGACGCTGCGATAAGTATCTTCATCATACCGCACCATCTTGGTCAGCGCCGCCTCCGGCCAGATCAGCAGATCCGGTTCATTGGTCAGCCCTTGCCGGGAAAGGTTGAGCACCTTGTCAAACAGCTTGGAGTCGTCCGACGGATTCCAAAGCAACGTCTGCGGAATGCTCGGTTGTACCATCGTCACCCGGATAATTGGCAGCTTGTTGCTGATGCGGATGGTGGTTGCTTCGTCGGCCGGCGGACGCAAATCGAACATCCCTGTGGCAAATAGGCACACCACCGTCAGCATGGGCAGTACAATTTCCCCCTGCCAGACAAACCGCGTGGCCGGCCGCGTCAGAATCAGCCGTCCGGCGGAATACAGCGACAGCGACGCCCACACGATGAGAAACGAAACCCCGTATACCCCGGTGACCGAGGCGAATTGAATCAGTGGAGTCAGGGCGTATTGCGACTCGCCCAGCAGATTCCAAGGCATACCGCTGAACAGCCGTGCGCGGAGCATCTCCAAGGCGACCCACGCCGCCGCCCCGGTGAGCGCCCAGAGCGTCCGGCGGCTCCAACCATCATTGGCCTTTGGGCTGGACTCATCATAAACCACCAGCCAGACCCAGACTGCCGGATAAGCCGCCAGATACGCCGACAATGCCAGCCAGCCCAGCACTGGAAAACCGGTGACCGGTATCAGCAACAGCCAGCTAAATGAACCCAGGGCACAGAACAGTCCCGCCACATAACCCACTCGCGCCGCCTCCGCTCCCAGCTTGCCCCGGGCCGCCAGCAGCATCAGCGCCGGCGCCACCCACGCCAGCCCGGCGATGCCGGGTTTTGGAAATGCCGCCGCCAGCACCAGCCCGGCCCCTGCCGCCGCCAGATAACCGCTGCGAATCAATAGCTCATCCAACACCCGCCGGGCGATGGTCAGGGTAGAAAAATGTTCACAGAACATGGGCCCCAGTTCAGTGCATTGCGCGGCGGTTTGCAGCACCTTCCGGCTGGCATTGACAACGACAGCCTGCCGCGCACCGCGCCAGACCGCATAATCTGCCGTCGAATTCCCGGCATAATCAAACCCCCGGACGCCAAATTTTTCCGTGAGTAATTTCAGTTTGTTGCCGCTGCGTAAATTGGTCCGGCCGTCGCTGCCCAGCACCTCATCGAACAACCCCACGTGCGCGGCCACCGGCCGGGCCATGTGTATATCCGATGCCGTGGCCAGCACCAGCCGGCGGCCGGCGGCTTTTTGACCGCGCAGCCAGGTCAGAAATTCAGGATGGTAGGGCAGGGCGGCCGGGTCGATCATCACCCGCCGGGCGAGTTCCTGCTTGAGCCGGGCCCGGCCCCGGCACCACCAGGCCAGCACCCAAAAAATCATCAGTGGATTTCGGCGCAACAGGCGGGCCAGATATTCCCAAAGCAGGTCGGTTTTGATCAGCGTGCCATCCAGGTCCACGCAGAGCGGAATGGCGGTGTCGATGGGGTTGATAGTTGCTGACATCGGCATGGGCTTGATTTAAGTTCCGTTTCAGATGATTTCGCAGTTCACTCGCCGGCTGGTAAATTGTTTTGGCGTGACCTTTTTGTTGGTCATGTTGTGGAAGTTTATACTGCTCACCTTCACCGCGCAACCCATCCCGGCCAATGACGCTTTCGGGTATGATGGTGCGGTGGTCAATTACCTGGCCAACGGTCATTATACCAATCCCTCGCTGGTCATTCCATTCCCCTTTTCCGCGACGAAGATTTTTTGCATCTATCCGCCTCTGTATCAGGCCATCCTGTTTCTGTGGATGTCGGTATTTGGGCCGACCGTCCTGTCGGCCATTTGGTTTCACTGGGTGACGTTTGGTCTCTATGCCCTGACCCTGCTGGCGATTTTCCGGCGTTTTAATTGCCCCGCCTGGGCGGTGAATCTGGCCGGGTTGTATCTGCTCGGCATCACGTTTGATGACCGGCCGGATGGGCTGGCGCAATTGTTCGGCATGCTGGCGGTTTACGCCTGGGTTCGTTCTGTGGAATCAAACGCCCGAACCCGGTCTCACTGGCCGTGGCTGGCCAGCCTGTTGGTGGTGCTCACCCTGTGTACGAATCCGGAAATCGGGGGCCTGTATTTTGGCTGGCTGTGGCTGCTCACCCTTGGCGCTGCCGGTGCCCGGCTTCGACCATTTCCTGTGATTCCAATGGTATTTGTGGTGGTGGCCCCGGTGTCATTGGTGGCGTTGGTGAAGTTTGGACGGCCGGATTTATGGGCTGGATTCATGGAGCATGCCAGTCAGACGCCCTCATTGACTAATCTACGACTGCCCGCGCCGGATGACATCATCAAGTTGATCCGCAACCTTCCAGCCCTGCTGCTTATCCTGATGCTCCTGCTTCGTCGCCCTTGGCGGCAAAGTCTGAAATCCGAACGCTCGCCGGCCCTGCTTTTGGTGCTTACCGGCGGGCTAATGTCACTGGCGGTGATCGCCGGTGGATGCTTTGTTTTCACCGCCAATTGGATGCTGATGTTGTCACAGCTCCAACCTCTCATCGTGGGTGCATTTCTGCTGTTGGGAACCGGTGAAAAAATCGCCGAAACCCGTTGGCTGACGCCGGTTCTGGCCGGCTTGGTGCTCCTCGTATCAGTCCGGGCCATTGGCATGAGCACCTGGGGCGTGGCCTGTGCCTGGGATGTCAGCCAGTCCGATGCTCAACGCATCGTCAAAACCGAACTGGACCGGCCCCCCCCGGACGCCACCGTGGTGATGTCCTCGGCTTATTTATATGAAGCCACCATCCAACGTCCTGATCTGCATTTCATTCATGAAGATTGGACCCATCGCATTGATGAAAAACCGGAGAAACTCAGTGGCGATACTTTGGGCCTGATCAAGCTCAGGCCGGCGGCCCTGATTCTCACCCAATTTGATTTTTACCGGCGTTATCAACGTCCTCTGGCTGAATTGCAGGCGCTGCCGGATTTGGTGACCATGAATCTGACCAATGTCGCCCGGGTGCGGGCGCCTGATTCATTCCCGCACTTCCAGCAGGTGGTGCAGCATGTTGCCTGGGCGCCGGTCATTGTGGAATTCTCTTGGAAGTAAACCTGCGCCCGACCGCTGTCCGCATCTTGCTCAACCCTTGAGCGCCGCCGCCAGCAGACCTTGTTCACGCGGTCCGTAATTTAATTTCAAGGCCGCCGCCCGGCCGGCTTCCGTCATCTTCTGCCACGATTTTTGCAGGGCATTGATGGTTTTGGCGTCATCGGTCTTGGCGGCCAACGCCGCGAATTGATGTTCCAGAAACACCAGGCAGAGGGCGTCCTCCAACACCCGGCTCTGGGGATCGTTCGGAAAATGTTTCTTGAGATTCAAGGCCTGAACCTTTTGCACCATGTCCTCCGGATAACCTGTGGCGCACAGGATTTCCCCGGCCTTTTGCGCATGAAATTTCTTGAGGTTGGCCCGCCACAACAAATAGCCCGGCCGGGTCATCGGCTGGGAATCGCGTGGGATTTCCCAGCGGCAGATGTGCTGGCTGCGCGCGGCCAGTTGTAATTCCTCCGGTGCGTCCGGGCATAAAAGTAAAACCCACTCCGTCAGGCGCTGCGCATAGAGCAGTTCCCGGGGGTGGGTCACACCGGCCTCGGTTTCCAAATTGGGATCGCGGGCATTTTCCGCGTCAAAGCGGCGAATGGCTTCGCTGAACCGGGCCGGATTGTCCATGGGGGCGGTGAAGTTCGCCGCCTGCTTAATGATGGCAGCCGCAGCCGGAGCCACAGGAACCTTCTTCCAGATCTTCGGCGGTCGGTATACGGCCAAGTTCCAGCGTCTTGTTGATCTGCTTGTTCACGGACTGCTGGACCTCGTGCAATTGCTCCTGGGCATCCAGAAATTTGCGGGCCACCGCATTGGCCAGCAATGCATCGCGGTCCTTCTCAAATTCGGCGATTTCTTCAGCCTTCAAGGCCTCGCCGGCCCGCTGTTTTTCCTGCAGCGCCTGGCCCTTGGCCATCAATTGTTCGTATTGCGACTGGGATTTATTATCCGCCAAAAAGGCGTCGATGCTCTGGCGGGCGGCCCGCAGCCCCGGCTCATCAATGAGCGCCTGGCACAATTCCCGAGTTTTTTGAGTCACAATGGTTTCCGCGATTTCAGTGGCCATAAATAATCATTCACCGCCCGGACTTCATGTCTGGCCGATGTGCGCAGATAATAAGCCACACCTGCGATTCAAAAGCAAACTGTTTGACAACTCAATGCTGACCCGGTAATAAATTCATCACGCTTATGCAACCAATCCACCTCGCACTGATTGATTACACTATTCTTGTCGCCTACGTAGTTTTTGTCGTGGGCATTGGACTGACCCTGAGCCGGTATATGAAGAGCTCCTCGGACTTCTTGACGTCCGCCCGCTCCATTCCCACCTGGGTCACCGGACTGGCCTTCATCTCCGCCAACCTCGGGGCGCTGGAACTCGTCGGCATGGCCGCCAGCGGCGCCAAATACGGCATCAGCACCGCCCACTTCTACTGGGTCGGCGCGATTCCGGCCATGATCTTCCTCGCTGTGTTCATGATGCCCTTTTATTACGGCTCCAAGGCGCGCTCCGTGCCGGAATACCTGAACATGCGGTTCGACCAGCGCGTCCGCGGCCTGAACTCCATTGCCTTCGCGGTGATGACCATTTTCGCCTCCGGCATCTCCATGAACGCCCTGGCCAAGCTTCTGAACCAACTGCTGGGCTGGGATTACAATCTGGCCTTGTGGGTCTGTTCCGGAGTGGTCCTGATTTATGTGCTCAAGGGCGGTTTGACCTCGGCCATTTATACCGAAGTGCTGCAATTCTTCATGATCGTCATGGGTTTTGCCCCGGTGGTTTATCTCGGGCTTAAGGATGCCGGTGGTTGGACGGCCATGAATCACTCCCTACAGGCGGTGGCCCTCAACCCCGCCGCCCAGTCGCTCAACGATAAAACCTTTGCCGCCAATGCCTGGTCCAGCGCCTGGCAGCCGTTGCTAGGCGGGCCCGCCAACAACCCCATGGGTGTGGATGTGTTTGCCATGGTATTTGGCCTCGGCTTCGTCCTGTCCTTCGGTTACTGGTGTACAAATTTCCTCGTCGTCCAGCGCGCCATGGCGGCCAAGAACATGACCGCCGCCCGCAATACCCCGCTCGTCGCCGCCGTGCCGAAGATGTTCTTCCCCTTTCTGGTCATCGTCCCGGGCATGATTGCCGTCGCCCTGGCCACTGTCCCGGATAAAGGTTACCGCATCCCGCCCCCCATCCTGTCCACCGCGGTTTATGCCAAGGGCATTGACGCCGTGCGCAATGCGACCCTCGACAACGCCGTCAAGTCCGTGGGCGACGCGTTGGGCAAAAAAGTTTATCCTGATAAAATCACTGCGTTGGTGGCCAAAAATGCGGCCGGAAAATTGTCCGACCAAGAAATCAAACAGGGGTTGTACGACAGCATCGCGGAAAACGACTACGATAGCGTCATCCTCTCCCTCGTAAAACGTTACTGTCCGCCGGGTCTCCTTGGTCTGGCCCTCACGGCCTTGCTCGCCTCCTTCATGTCCGGCATGGCCGGCAACGTGACGGCTTTCAATACTGTGTTCACCTACGACCTCTACCAGGCCTTCTTTGCCCCCAACAAGACCGATGCTCATTACATGTGGATGGGCAAGTTCATCACTGTCGTGGGTATTCTGTTAAGCATCTGTGCGGCCTATTTTGCCAGCATGTTTAATAACGCGATGGATGTCATCCAACTGGTGTTCGCCTTCGTGAACGCCCCGTTGTTTGGCACCTTCCTGCTGGGCATGTTTTGGAAGCGCACCACGGGCACCGGCGCCTTCTACGGCTTGTTCGCCGGCATCGGCGCCTCGGCCCTCTTCCAGGCGTTGACCACCACCTTTACCAATGTGGACGCCTCCGGTCACGTGATCAACATCATGAAGGGCGGCTACCTGGGCGTGTGGAACAAATTTCCGAGTGAAATGGCCCAAAACTTCTGGATGGCCATTTTCGCCTTCGTCGTCTGTTTTGTGGTGACTGCAGTCATCTCGCTTGCCACCAGCCGTACCAAGTCCGACCCCGAACTCAAGGGCCTGGTTTATTCGCTCACGCCCAAAATTCCCAGCGGCGACCTCGCCTGGCATCAACGTCCCGGCGTGATCGGCACCGTGTTGCTGATCTGCTGCGTCATCCTGAACATCCTTTTCTGGTAAACTTTAAATAGGAATAAATATTATGGGACTTGATATACGCTGGCCGATCGGCCTCATGTTCACCCTCATCGGCGCCCTGCTCGCCATATACGGGCTCTCCACCGGTGCCAATGCCGACCTTTACAAAGTATCGCTTGGCACTAATATTAATCTCATCTGGGGGGCGGTCCTGCTGGTGTTCGGCCTCCTCATGCTGGCCGGGGCCATCATGGGTGGCAAGAAGCCGCCGGGGAAATAATCAGCCCGTTGACAACCTTGGAGGAGGCACCGCCCAACCGGTGGTGTTTCTTCATTTATAGTAACCTGACTCAATATGACTCTGTCTGAATTGGCCTTGGAGGTCGCCCGACAATTTAAAATCACCTACGGCCGTCCGCCGCGCTGGATTGTGGCCGCCCCGGGCCGCGTCAATGTCATCGGCGAACACACCGATTACAACGACGGCTTCGTCCTGCCCATGGCCATCGAACGTTACGCCATCATGGCCGCCGACCTCGCCCCGGTCGAAGGTACCATTTCCGTCTACGATGTGCAGTTCAAGGAAACCGCCCGCATCGACGTTTCCAAACCCGTGACCAAGGGCGAACCCAAGTGGTCCAACTACCTGCGCGGCGTCATCGCCGGTTTCCAGCGTCGCGGCCAGAAAATACCTTCTCTCGCCGTGGCCATGATGTCCACCGTGCCTCTGGGCGGCGGCTTGAGCAGCAGCGCCGCCTTGGAAGTCTGCACCGCCACCTTGGTCGAGGCCGCCACCGGCAAGACCATCGATCCTGTCGAGAAGGCCCTGCTGGCCCAGCAGGCCGAACACGAATTTGCCGGCGTGCCCTGCGGCATCATGGATCAGTTCATCTCCGCCCTCGGACGGGAGGGACATCTCCTGTTGCTCGACTGCCGCACCCGGAAGACGGAGCTCGTGCCCATGAGTGATCCTTCCGTGGCGCTCCTGATCATCAACACCAACGTCAAACATGAGCTCGGCAGCGGCGAATACGCCAAGCGCCGGGCCGAATGTGAGGCCGCCGCCCGCATTCTGAACGTGTCCTCCCTGCGTGATGCCACCGCCGCCGGGTTGGAATCCTTCCGGGGCAAGATGGACGGCATTGTTTTCCGCCGCGCCCGGCATGTCATTGGTGAAATCGAACGTACCGTTCACGCCGCCGAAGGCATTCGCGCCTCGAATTGGACCGGCGTCGGTCAGTTAATGTATGCCAGCCACGCCTCCTTGCGGGACGACTACGAAGTCAGCTGCCCCGAATTGGACGCCGTGGTGGAGATTGCCGAAAACTTGGGCCTGCACGAAGGTGTTTACGGCTGCCGGATGACCGGTGGCGGCTTCGGCGGTTGTGCCGTGGCTTTGGTTAAATCCGCCCGGGTCGAGGAACTCACCAAGAAAATCGGTGCTGCCTACAAGGTGAAAACCGGCCGTGACGCCACCATCTTCAGTTCCCGTCCCGCAGCGGGTGCGACCATCCTTCAGGGCTAAAATTCTACGCTGGGGGCCGGGTTAAAAAATAACAACCGGCCCCCAGTTTTTTGGGCTCTAATCGCCCATGCACGTCCCCACCCGCCGGGCCGCCTGCACCCACGAATGGTTCGGCGGAACAATCTTCCGTTTGCCGGCCACTTTTTCTAACGGCACGGGTTCCGTGTTATCGCCTCGGGCGGCGATCATCACTCCAAAAATCCCCTTGCTGATGCAGTCCGCCGCCGCGCAGCCCAGCCGCGTGGCCAGCAGCCGGTCGGCGGCCGATGGCGTGCCGCCTCGTTGCACATAGCCTAGAATCGTCAGGCGTGATTCCAGGTGCGTCAGTTCTTCCAACTGCTTGGCCAGCCTTGTCGTATTGCCCACATGCCGCGCCTCCAGCGTGGCCAGCTCCACCTTCGCCGCGTGCTTTTCCCGTTGGTTGCCGGCCTTTTCCTTGGCCGCTTCGGCCCGGCTGTAGGCCCGCGCCTCCTCCTTGGCCATCGCCCCCTCTGCCACCGCCACGATGCTGAAATTCGTGCCATTCTTGCTCCGACGCCGGATCGCCTCCGCGATCTTGTAAACGTCGTAGGGGATCTCCGGGATTAAAATCACATCCGCCCCGCCCGCGATGCCCGCCCCCAACGTCAGCCACCCGGCCCGGTGCCCCATCACTTCTGCCACAATGATCCGGTGATGGCTGTGCGCCGTGCTGTGCAGCCGGTCGATCATCTCCGTCGCGATGTCCATTGCGGTCGCAAATCCAAATGTCGCATCCGTCATCGACACATCGTTGTCAATCGTCTTGGGCAGCGTGATCACATTCAGGCCCGCCTGATGCAGCCGCAACGCGTTCTTCTGCGTCCCTCCGCCGCCGAGGCAGACCAACGCGTCCAGTCCGAACCGTTTGTAATTCTTAACAATCGTCTCGGTCATGTTGTGCATCCGCCCGTCGATCATCATCCGGTGCGGCTTGTCCCGGCTCGTCCCCAAAATCGTGCCGCCCACCGTCAAAATCCCCGCCAGCGTGTTCTTGTCCAGCTTCAGCCGTCGGTCCTCCACCAGCCCGCGGAACCCGTCGCGGAAGCCGATCACCTCCATCTGGTAAAAGCCCAGCGCCGTTTTGCCGACGCCGCGGATCGCTGCGTTCAGGCCGGGGCTGTCGCCGCCGGCGGTAAGGATTCCAATGCGTTTGGGTTGGGGCTTGGGTGGCATGGTGTGTATGGTTGAATTTCTATTCCAAAAAATCCGGCTTCCATTATGCCGGTCGGCCCGGCGTTCAGGTTGGAACCGAAACTAGGGGGCAAAATTTTCTTTGTCGAGCAGAAGTTGTGCGGTTTTTAAGGAAATTTTTGCCTGCCCATGTTCCCGATTTTGCCGTGATTGACACCGCCGGAGTTCCAAGTCTATACTACGGCTTAAGTTTGATGTTTCAGGACGGTATCGGCCCTGCCGGTTGCCGCCTCTGATAGGCATCTTAAATAATAATAGCTGGCTGACCGGTCAACCGGAGGTTCTTGCTAAATGCATGGCATTTATGAGGAACAACTGCGGTTATAATAGATCTGGGTCGGCTGCGAATAATTTATTCGCCGGCTTCGTTCGCCTGTCTTTCCCTTCGCCGTTGTTCAGCGTGACGTTTCTTCCTTTAACCACAACCTAATATAAATTATGGCAACTGAACCCCTCGAACCCCAATTGAGCCTGAGCGCCACGGCCGCTCGCAATCTCGCCACCGCCACGGTCACCGTGCCCCAAATCACGGACATCACCCCGCGCTGGCTCCATAAACTACTGCCCTGGGTGGATGTCGATGGCGGGGTCTACCGCGTCAACCGCGTCGCCAAGGCCGCCAAGGGCCAGCCGGCCAATGAATTTGGTGAAGTCAAAGTCGACCTCCTTACCGTGGCCGGTGGCGAACCCAAACTGCCCACCACGTTCGTGGATTACGAGAAAAATCCCCGCGAATACCATCTCAGCACCATTCAGACTGTCCTGCGCACCCACACCCGGGTGACCGATTTGTATAGCAACAAAATCGACCAGTTGCGCGAACAGATCCGCCTGACCGTCGAGGCCGTCAAGGAACGCGAGGAATGGGAGCTGCTCAACAACGCGGACTTCGGCCTGCTCAATGAAGTCAACCCGGCTCAGACCATCAAGACCCGCAAAGGGCCGCCCACGCCCGATGATCTGGACGAACTGCTCGGCCTCGTCTGGAAAAAGCCCGCCTTCTTTCTGGCGCATCCCAAGGCCATCGTGGCCTTCGGCCGCGAAGCGACCCGCCGTGGCGTGCCGCCCCCGACCGTTCAGCTCTTCGGTTCCCCCTTCATTACCTGGCGCGGTGTGCCGCTCATCCCCACCAACAAACTGGAGGTGAATGTCAAATCCGCCAGCACCAGCATTCTGCTGCTGCGCGTCGGCGAATCCGAACAGGGCGTGGTCGGCCTGCAAAAAACCGGCGTTACCGGCGAGGTGGAACCCGGCCTGTCCGTCCGCTACATGGGTACCAACGAAAACTCCGTCGCCTCCCATCTGGTCACCCGTTATTTCTCGGCCAGTGTCCTGACCACGGATGCCATCGCCTGTTTGGATAACGTGGTGATCAACCAATACCATGAGTACGATCGGAAATAACGCACCGCCCGCGGCGGCGCCGGAAGTTCCGGAGGCTCCGTCTCATTCGGAGCTCGTCACCCGGTTGGTGGCCGAGGCGTTCTCGGAATTCAGCCGGCCGGGCCGTCAGATCATAGCCCTGCCTTCCACGCCCGCCCCGTCCATCCTACACGCCGGCTTGCCGGCGGCTCCCGCTCTGCCCGTGGGTTCCACCCCCGCCACTGCGGCGGACGTGCCCCCCGTACATCCCAGCGCACAACCCGCCGCGCCCCGGCTCCAGCCGGCGGAAAAAACACCGGTCGGCGGTCATGCGGCCGATTCCGAGGACGCCTATGCCTATGGCGAACCACGGTGCAATGGCAATTTGCTCCACAGCAAGAAGCCCGATCCTGCGGTGAAGTTCGGGAACCCCTGGCAGGAGCCCGCCGATGTCGGCTCCGCCGTGCCCCCGGAGTTTTATTTCCTGCGCAGCGGTGTGGACCCCGTCCGTCCATCGACATCTTCCGCCCCCACCCGGACGGCTACGCCTGTGCCTGCTTTTGATGTATCCGCCGTGCGTCGTGATTTCCCGGCCCTCCATCAAAACGTCAACGGCCGGCCGCTTATCTGGCTGGATAACGCCGCCACCACGCACAAGCCGCAGGCGGTCATCGATGCCACCTCGCTCTTTTACGCCCGCGATAACTCCAACATCCATCGCGCGGCCCACACGCTGGCCGCCCGGTCCACGGAATTGTTCGAGGCCGGCCGCGAGAAGGTCCGTAAATTCCTGGGCGCGGCCGATGCCAAGGAGATTGTGTTCGTCCGCGGCACCACCGAGGCCATCAATCTGGTCGCCCAAAGTTACGGCCGGAAAAATATCGGCGCTGGTGATGAGATCATTGTCAGCGAACTCGAACATCACGCCAACATCGTCCCCTGGCAGTTGCTGGCCGCCCAGACCGGGGCCGAACTCAAGGTCATCCCCATCAACGACCGCGGGGAATTGATCATCGAGGAATACGTGAAGCTCCTGAGCGGGCGCACCCGGTTTGTCTCCGTGGCGCACGTCTCCAATTCCCTGGGCACCATCAATCCCGTCGAACACCTCATCGCCCTGGCCCATGCCCGCGGCGTGCCTGTGCTCGTCGACGGCGCGCAATCCACTCCGCATCTTCCCATCAATGTTACCGCCCTGGACGCCGATTTCTTCGTATTTTCCGCGCACAAGATTTTCGGGCCCACCGGCATCGGGGCGTTGTATGGCAAGGCCGCCTTGCTCGAGGCCATGCCTCCATGGCAGGGCGGGGGACACATGATCCGCGACGTGCGTTTTGAGAAGACGCTCTACCAGTCTGCCCCCGAGAAATTCGAGGCCGGCACACCCGATATTGCCGGCGTCGTTGGTTTGGGTGCCGCCATTGATTACCTGTTTCAGGTGGGGATTCCCGGCCTTGCCGCCTACGAACATTCCCTGCTCGAATACGCCACCCAGGCACTCGCCACCGTGTCCGGCCTCCGGCCCATCGGCACCGCCGCCAACAAGGCCAGCGTGCTCTCCTTCGTGATTCCCGGGCTGGATAACCAGGCCATCGCCAAACATCTGGACAAACACGGCATCGCCGTCCGGGCCGGTCATCACTGTGCCCAGCCGGCCCAGCGCCATTTCGGCCTAGAAAGCACCGTCCGTCCCTCGCTGGCCTTTTACAATACTCGCGAAGAAGTGGACACCCTGGTCCGTGTCCTGCACAACCTGCGCCGCAATCGGTAACTCATTATGCCGGACATCTCCCCCGTCGAACTCCAAAAACTCCTGGTGGCCTATCCCGGCCTGCCCGTGCTCGATGTCCGTACGCCCGTGGAGTTTGCCGGGGAACACGTTCCGTCGGCCCGCAATGTCCCGCTCGACCGCTTCAATCCGGCCGAGTTATACGCTCCCGGCGGATTGTCCCCGGCCCGGCCCGTGTATCTCCTCTGCCGTTCCGGGGCCCGGGCCGCCCGGGCCGCTGACAAGCTGGCCGCCGCCGGTTTTAAAAATTCGGTCGTCGTCACCGGCGGCACCTTGGGTTGGATTGCCGCCGGTCTGCCCGTCGACCGCCGGCCCATCAAGGTCATCAGCCTCGAACGGCAGGTGCGCATTGTCGCCGGTTCCCTGGTGCTGACCGGCGTCCTGCTCGCACACTTCATGAACCCTTGGTTCATCGGCCTGTCCGCCTTTGTTGGCGCCGGCCTCGTGTTTGCCGGCATCACCGATTTCTGCGGCATGGGCCTGCTGCTGGCCCGGTTGCCGTGGAACTCCCGCCTGCCCGATTGACCGGCTGTTTCTTTGCCACCGGTCCTGGTCACCCCCAGTTTTCCAATGCACCAATCCCTGAGCATCCATGTGCCCAAACTCCTCGAATCCTACGAGCGGGTGGGCGGACTGAACAACCGTGATTCCCACAACATGCCTTCCAAACGGGCGGTCGGGCAGATTTGCGAGGATCTCCTCCAATTGCTCTTCCCCGGTTTTCATGATGATGACGCCGTCCATCACGGGTCGCTCGCCGATCTGACCACCGAGCGCCTTGCCCGCGTCGTGGCGCGGTTGACCGATCAGGTCCGTAAAAGCGTCCGCATCGGCGACCCCCGCAAACCTACCGGCAAGACCCCGCCCATCATCGAGCACTTCTGCGCGGCCCTGCCCGACGTACGCGAACTGTTGCGCACCGATATCGAGGCCGCCTTTGAAGGCGACCCTGCCGCCCTTTTGCGTGAGGAAATAATAGTCTCCTACCCGTTCATCGAGGCCATCGGCATCCAACGCCTCGCCCATCTGTTGCACCGGGCCGGCGCTCCCGTCATTCCCCGCATGATGACCGAATGGGCCCATGGCCGCACCGGCATCGATATCCACCCGGGGGCGTCCATCGGCACCCACTTTTTCATCGATCACGGCACCGGCGTGGTCGTCGGCGAAACCTGCGAGATCGGCAACCGCGTGAAGCTCTATCACGGCGTCACCCTCGGTGCCCGCAGCTTCGCCAAGGACAGCGCCGGGCACATCGTCAAGGGCGGCAAACGCCATCCCAAGGTCGAGGACAATGTCACCATCTACCCCAATTCCACCATCCTCGGCGGCAACACCGTCATCGGCGCCCGCTCCACCATCGGTGCCAATGTCTTTCTCATGCACAGCGTCCCGGCCAATTCCCTTGTGGTGTATGAGGAAACGCAGCTCGTCATCCTCGACAAAAACGGTCGCGGTAAGAACGAGGAACTGGACTGGGAGATTTAAGCGGGGTGCACCGTCGGAGAATGATTTGAAGTGTTAGCAGCAACCCTTTTCGCGCACATAAGTGCAGGCAAACTTGGCCGCCACCGTGCCCATAATCGGGGCGACGATATACAGCCACAAATGTTCCAGATGACCGGACACCAATGCCGGTGCCAGTGAGCGCGCGGGATTCATGGATGCCCCGCAAATCGGCCCTGCAAACATCGCCTCCAGCGCGATGATTGAGCCGATGGCAATGCCCGCCGTGATGCCCTTTTCCTTCGCTCCGGTCGAGACATTGAGAATCGTCAGCATCAGGAAAAAGGTGAGGATGAATTCCAATATGAACGATTCCATTTCCGCGCCGGCCGGCATCGTCGCACCCAGCAGCTTGTTATCGGGAAAGAGGACCCGCAAAACCACGCTCGCCAGCAGCGCCCCGGCCACCTGGCTAACAATGTAGGCCGGAACTTCCCGTCCCGGCAGTCGCCGCGCCGCCCAAAAACCGATGGTCACCGCCGGGTTCAAGTGCGCACCGGAGATGTCCCCAAATGTGTAGATCATCACCAGCACGATCATGCCGAATGTGAGCGCCACGCCCACATGAGTGATGCTGCCACCCGTTACCTGATCAATGATGATGGCCCCCGTCCCCGCAAACACTAGGCCAAAGGTGCCGAGCAATTCGGCGGCATATTTTTTCATGATTTAAATTATCTGGTTGTAGTTTGAAAAAGCTGTTGCAGCCGTTCCGGGCCGGTGGGTTCGTCTGTCACCAATGGCACCAGGGCCGTCCGCTTGGAAAGTTGCCCGGTGACCTCGCGGATGAATTGGATTTCACCATTGCCTCGCGCCACCAGCAGCGGATCGCGCGAACCACTGCTGGCAAAGCTCTGGTTGATCACCCAGGCGAACGGCTCGATGCCGGCCCGCCGTAAGTCTGCTTGCAACGCCGCCGCTTCGTGAACCGGCGTGGCTTCAGGTAAGGTCACCACCAGCACGCGGGTGAAATTGGCATTCCGCAGGCGCGGGAGCAGTTGCCGGACTTCTTCCGGCATGGTGCTCGCCTTGCGTGCGATTTCGCGGTGATAGGATTCCGTTGCATCCAGGAGCAGCAGCGTGTGGCCGGTCGGAGCTGTATCCAGCACCACAAAAGCCTCGCTGCCTTGCGCCACCGTGCGGGCGAATGCCCGGAACACCGCAATTTCCTCTGTGCAGGGCGACCGCAAATCTTCTTCCAGCAACGCCCGTGCGTTTGCGTCGAGCGTTTTTCCCGCCGTTGCCAGCACCTGCTCCACGTAGCTCCGCGTCTCCGCTTGTGGGTCAATCCGGCTGACGAACAAGCCGGCCAGTTGCCCCGCTGAAACGGCGATATGCGCCGCCGGATCCGTTGTGCTCAAATGGACCTTATGACCCCGCCGGACCAGTTCTGTCGCGATGGCGGACGCCATGGTGGTTTTGCCCACGCCGCCTTTCCCCATGGTCATCACCACCCCGTTGCCCGCTTGGGCCAACGCATCCACCAGCTCCGCCAGGGATTCAGTCGGTGGTAAAGTTGGACCGACGCTCTCAAATTCCGGAATGCTAGTCGTCAATTCCGGCCCGACCAGTGCCCGTAGTGCAGGGACGTCCACCAGATTGTAGGAGCGCAGCGGCACTTTCGATACTGGCATTCTGGACAGGAACTCCTTGGCGCCGGCCAAAGCTTCCTGCCCGCGTTGTTGCAATGCCACCGCCACCGGATCACTGTCCATGGCTTGAAACAGGCCATTAAGAATAAGCCTTTGATTGCACACGCCAATGGCGGCCAGTTCGTTGCTCGTGCGTTCCGCTTCGGTCAACGCCGCCCGTTGTGCCCGGCTCACCAGCACCAGCGTGGTGTGCTCGCCATCCGCCAGTGATGCCACGGCCCTTTCATAAATCACCCGTTGCTTATCCAATCCTGCGAGCGGGCCGAGGCAGGTATTGCCCGTCGTGCTGTTTTCAAAAAAACCGGTCCACGCTCCGGGCAGTGACAACAGCCGCAGCGTGTGGCCGGTCGGTGCGGTGTCAAAAATAACGTGATCAAACTCCGCCGTCGCTTCCGGTTGCCCCAGGAGGCGGGAAAATTCATCAAAGGCTGCGATCTCCATTGTGCAGGCGCCGGAAAGCTGTTCCTCCATGCTCCGCACAATTGCGGTCGGCAGCTTGTCGCGATACGGGCCTGCCAGCTTTTCACGATATGCCGCCGCTGCCGCCGCCGGATCTATGTTCAAAGCCGCCAGTCGTGGCACGCCGGCAATCTCGGTCGGTGCCGTCGTCAGTCGCGCGCCTAGAACTTCATCCAGATTCGATGCCGGATCAGTGCTGACAAGCAGGACACGTCGCCCACGGTCAGCCAGGGCGATGGCCGAGGCGCAAGCGAGGGAAGTTTTTCCCACACCGCCTTTGCCCGTGAAGAAGAGGAAACGCGTCGGTGATTCCAGAAAACGGGCCAGTGTTGTTTCGGTGCCAGGATTCATCGGTCAGCAGGTGCCACCGCAACCACAGCTTGATTTACCGGACACGCCCGCCGCCGAAGCCTTGAGATTAATGAGGCCGGCCAGCTCATTGCGGTCGGGATAACGTCCCGTCACCGCCACCTTGCCATTGACCAGCAGGAGCGGCAGTGCCGCTTCGCCTTTTTCGGCCAGTGCCAGGCTCACCAACGTGTTCTCCACGAACGCCGCCGGATTTTGTGACAGGTTGTGCCGTTGCACAATCACGCCCTCGCTCTTAAGCCAGTCGATATCAGCCGCGAATTGCACCAGCTTTGTGTCCACCTCCGGTCCGCATACGCCGGTTGAGCAACACATGGCCGGATCAAATATTTGAATGATTTGCAGGGTTGTCATCATACTGTTGCCTTCATTTGATCGCGTCGTCCATCGGCATAAGCCTCGAACACCATCTTGATTTGGTCGCGCACCTGCCGGAAGACCGCCAGCTTTTCCTCATCCGTGCCCGTCGCATGCGCCGGATCATAAAATCCCCAATGATGCCGGTTCAATTGGCCCGGATATATCGGACACGCCTGATCCGCGTTGCCGCAGACTGTGATGACCGTTTCCACCGGTTGGTTTAGAAACTCATTCATGGACTTGGAATGATGAGCGGAAATATCAATGCCAATTTCATTCATCACTTGGATGCCGAGCGGATGGACATACCCGGCCGGTTTTGACCCGGCGCTTTGGACGTTGAGAAAATCACCCGTCGCCGCCCGCAGAATGCCTTCGGCCAGATGGCTGCGGCAGGAATTGCCGGTGCAGAGGATCAGAACGGTGGGCTTCACTTTGGTCGTTGGCGTTGACATAATTCGGTTGGATTAATTTTGAGGATTTGTTTTAGTTTTTTGGTGTCGGCTTGAATGCGTTCTTCGTTTTCAATAGCTTTGCTTGCCCACGCCAGCGGTGCCCGGACCATGGCGGGAGCTTTCCGGGCCGGGAGACGGTAATAGACCCAGCGTTCCGTCTTGCGGGACTCCACCAGCCCCGCCTGAAAAAGGATGGACAGGTGCTTGGAAATGGTGGATGGGGCCATCCCGAACAATTCCGTGATCTGGCAGACGCACAATTCCCCGTCGCGCAGGGCCATCAGGATTCGCACCCGGGTTTCGTCCGCCAGCGCCTTCGTGATGTTCATGAAATCGCGCATAATCAATTACTATATTTCGCCATACAACGAAATAACATTAACTGAAGGCGGCGCTTTGTCAACGGCTCTATTCCCGAAAATGAGTCACAGCCAGGGCGGGGTCCTCCTGGCCGACCGTACCCTGACGATGATATGGAACGCCAAGGCCACGAATATCGCCAGCGCCCCGCCCAGATAGGATGAATTGTGCATGTAACCGGCGCACAGAAGCCGCCGCAGAAGGGTGACGTTATCCGGAATATACCAGTTGTCATATGCGCTTGGATCGATCTGCGCGGTCTGATGAAAACCATAGATTAACCCGCCCAGTCCGAACAGAAGGGTGGATCCCACCACCAGCAGCATTGACCACAGCGAAACCCGCAGCATCTGCCGATGATCCTCGTGAATAAAACCCACCGCCCCCACCAGCCAGCCGATCGGAATGCCCATCCACCCCGCAGCCAGTAAGCCCACCAGGGAGGCGCGCAGCCGTTCCGGCAGATGTGAGTTGGTCAGGCCAAACTGCTCGAATTTGAATTTCGTGAAACACTCGGGTGAAACCGTGTAACTGATCTGGTTGTGTAGCATGTCATACAGGCCGGCAAAGACCACCGCCAGCACCATGATCAGGATGTAGACCAGCAGTTTCTTCATAATTCAGCCCACGCCGGTTCGTGAAAGTAAAACACTCTGGCCGCCTCAAAGTTGCGGCCGATTCTATGTCAGTCTGAGCCTGAATTTTTTACCGGCCTTTCCCGTGCGGCAGGTGCTTGGCCAGCCAGTCGGGATCCGCCAGCTTGAGCAGCCGTTCGCCAGCCGCCTGCAGGGTGGCCTCCTGCTTGGCAAAATGCAGTCGCAGGAACCGATGTTCCGGTTCGCGAAAGAAACTCGACCCCGGCACGCCCGCCACGCCCACCTCCCGGACTAACCATTCGGCCGCCTCCGTGTCCCGCGCAAAGCCCAGCGGGGAAATATCCACCATCACATAGTAGGCCCCCTGCGGCTCCGTGAATTTCAGGCCCGTCCGGCGCAGGCAATCCAGAAACACCGTGCGTTTGCGGGTATAAAGGTCAACCAGCCCCGTATAATAACTATCCGGCAGTTCCAGCCCCGCCACCGCCGCCTCCTGCAACGGCGCGGCCGCCCCCACCGTCAGAAAATCATGCACCTTGCGCGCCTGCGCGATCACCGCCGGTGCTGCGTGGACGTAGCCCAGTCGCCAGCCCGTGATGGAATATGTCTTGGACAGCGAATTGCACGTGATCGTCCGGTCTAACGCCCCCGGCAGGCTCGCGCAATACACATGCTGATGCGGCGCGTAAACGATGTGCTCATAAGGTTCATCCGTGATGACATAGGCATCATGCTCTTCCGCCAGCGCCAGAATTTCCAGCAACTCCGCTCGCGTGAACACCTTGCCTGTTGGATTCGATGGATTACACACGATGATCGCCTTTGGCTTTTGCGCAAAGGCCCGTGCCAGTTCCGCCCGGTCAAACCCAAAATCCGGCGCGCGCAGGGATACGTAAATCGGCACCGCCCCGGATAAAATCGCATCGGCTGTGTAATTCTCATAAAACGGCGAAAACACAATCACTTTGTCGCCCGGATTGCACGCCGTCATCATCGCCACCATCATTGCTTCGGTGCTGCCGCAGGTGACCACCAGATGCTCGTCGGGGTCTACCACGAGCCCCGTGAACCGCTCCACCTTGCGTGCCAGCGCCGTCCGAAATCGCGGGGCGCCCCAAGTCACCGCGTATTGATGAAACGGCCCGCGCGTGGCCCGTTCCAGCGCTTTCAGCAATTCCTCCGGTGGGTCAAAGTCAGGAAATCCCTGGGCCAGATTGATTGCCGCATGGCGATTCGCCAGCCGCGTCATGCCGCGAATGACCGATTCAGTAAATCCCGATAACCGGGTGGCGGGTGGAGGCATAAATTATTTTCCATACTATCGTAAATAAATTGTTGACTCCATCAAAATATGTGTTTAAATAACGATATAAAAAGTCGTATATAGAAACTGAAAACAAATGTTAAAATACGCTGAGCATATGAGTACCAGTGATCGTTTGCCCAAAGGATTCAAAGTGGAGGTCCTCGACCTTGGTCTGGGACGTTTTGATGTATCTGTCAATCATCTAGGCTATCGTGTGGCCTATTGCGTACGCACTTTTTCATCACCTGACCATGCCTTGGCCGTGGGGATTTCCTCCGCCAATGCTTTGGCTGATCGTGTTGACCGCGGCTTTAAATTGTGAATCTCGGCAATATTTTTTTATCCTAAAAGACGACAATATATATAGTATATAAAGACAAACGGCTGACTGGTCCACTGGCAGCAGGCAAAATGAAAAACATCACTATGTCAGCCATCAAAAAATTAGATCGGGCCCGGACCAGCCGGTTGGACGGCGTTAACCGTATTTTATTACAGTGCCGGTTTGATTATCGGGAGCGCTCCTGGGGATTTCCCGCCACCAACCTGGCCTCTGACCGGCCGGAGCAGACCGATGCCCTGCTGGCGGCGCTCGCCGCCGCCCAACGCCAGTTCACGGGCTCCACACCCGGCCATTACAATCCAATTTAGTTTGCCAAGCGCAAGGAGTTGACGTGGGCGGCGGAACTTCTCCCCGCCCACGTTGTTTTACTTTTATCGATTATCGACCCGCAACATGGCCAGATCAACGCCCAACGCCAGCCGTAAAGAACCCGGTGCGCGGTCGATTTCCCATGAGGAAATCGCCGCCTACGCCTATTACCTCTGGGAACACGAAGGCCGCCCGTCCGGCCGGGCCGAAGAACTCTGGCTCCAGGCCGAAGCCCAGCTTCGCCTCTCCCTTTTGCCCGATTTCCACCCCTGACCGATCGTCATCTCACTCCATTTGACAGAACCAGCTTTCCAAGCGAAAGTGCCACGCTGACGGCCCCGGCGATTTGCGCCTCGTGCCGTGCTGATGGCTTTTGCCTTCCGGGCTCTTTGACATATTATTTGCGAACAGCGCAAAGCAAATCGGACAGACCGAATCCGACCGAATCCGACTGGATCGGACCTTTCCAAGGGCGGACACGGGTAAGTTGAAACCAGATGAATCTGGCCCAATCCGACCTAATCCGACCGTTGAAATGTGAAATGAATACGTCAGGTGACCAACAACCCAGTACCTGCCCTCCCGCTCCGGCTGAGTCGTTCTGTGTCCACATCGCCAATTTAGAGCGAAATAAACATCTGAAATACAATCGGTTGCAAATGAAGCAGTCTTCGCATCTTAACTGATTTGGCGCAATAAGCTCTTGGCGCGGCTGACCCAAACCCGTTCCCGCCGGCGCTGAAAGGCGGGGGCATGGAGGTCATCGGCCACTACATCCTTCAATTCGGTCCGGGCGAGGTTGGGTTGCTTTTGGGCCAGATAAAGTTCGGCCAGTTGTACCTTGGCGCGGGGATACGAATTCCCGGCCGTCACCCTCAGCCAGGTTTGCCGGGCGGCGTCGATCTCGCCCAGAGCGGTCAATGTTTCAGCTAGGGCCATCAGGGTGTGCCCGTAATCATGCTTGGGATTTTCCGCCACCACGCCCTCCAACAGCGGCCGGGCCTCCTGCGGGCGTTTTTGCCGCAACAGGCATTGTCCAAGATGGGCGCGGGTGTCGATGTCCTTCGGGTCCCGTTCCAGCGCCGCCCGGTAACCTGCCTCGGCCTGGGTCAGTTTGCCCTGTTGAAAATAGATGTCGGCCAGTTGGGAATGATGATGTGCCTTGTCCAGATGATAGATTTGATTTTGCAGTTCTTTGATGCGGCGGCGGTTATGCGCCCCGGGTAATTCAAAGCCGCTGGTGGCCGAGGGTTCCTGTCGGTAAACCGTCAGATAATACCAAAAGGCGGAAAAGCCCGGGATAAAGGCCAGAAATAGCACCCAAATCCATTCCCGCTGGCGGATGGCGTGGATCAACATCCAAACTTGAATGACCAGAATCACCAGCATGATCGGGCTGGTGAGCAAACCTCCCGAATTATCGAGGATGTTCAGCACCCGGCCAGCTTAAACAGGCCTGGGAAACGATGCAAATGAAGTTTATGAGTCCATATTCCGCCAGGTCCTTCAAATTGAACTGTCCGCTTGTTTTTGCTGGGATTCCTGTATAATCACGGCGGCAACAGCCCATGAATCCGACCCTCATTATTGTGCCAACCTTCAACGAGCGGGATAATCTCTCCCGCATCGTGGCCAAACTGTTATCGTTACCGGTTTCGGTGGATGTGCTGGTGGTGGATGACAACTCACCGGATGGCACCGGCAAAATTGGCGACGAGCTGGAGGCCCAGCATTCGCAGGTCCACATTTTGCACCGCGAGGGCAAACAGGGGCTCGGGCGCGCCTATCTGGCCGGATTTGCCTGGGCGCTGGCCCGGGAGTATGAATTTATTTTTGAGATGGACTGTGACTTCTCGCATAATCCGGATGACATCCCCGCTTTTCTCAAGGCGGCGGAACATGCGGACCTTGTCTTGGGGTCGCGTTATGTGGGCGGCATCCGGGTCATCAACTGGCCGCTGGGGCGGCTGATGTTGAGCCGGTTTGCCGGGAAATATGTGGAAGCCATCACCGGCATGCCCTTCACCGATCCCACCGGCGGTTATAAATGTTTCCGCCGTCGTGCGCTCGAGGCCGTCCAACTGGATGCGGTCTGTTCCAGCGGATACAGTTTTCAAATCGAAATGACCCACCGCCTGTGGCGGCAGGGGTTTAAGATAGTCGAAACCCCCATCATCTTTACTGACCGGACGGACGGTGTGTCCAAGATGAATAAAGATATTGCCTGGGAGGCATTCCGGATGGTCTGGCGTCTCTGGCTGCAAAATGGCTGCCGCCGCTCCGTCCGCCCGCAGCCGCAACCGTCCGCCCATCAACCCAAAGGGTGATACCACCCCAACCCGCATTCGTCGCGCAAGGAACTTAACCACGTGCCTGTTCAAATTGGAGATTTGCTGACCCTTGATATACATGACCTTGCCTTCGGTGGCGAAGGCGTGGGCCGGGTGGATGATTTTGTGGTCTTCGTGCCCTTTGTCCTGACCGGCGAGACGGTGGAGGTGGAGATCACGGAGGTGAAGAAGAATTTTGGGCGCGCCCGCCTGCGGCGTGTCCTGAAGCCTGCGCCCGCCCGGGTGGAGCCGGCCTGCCAATATTTTGGCGCCTGCGGCGGCTGCCAGTATCAGCATATTGATTACCCGACACAGCTTCAGATGAAGCATAAACAGATCGCCGACCTGTTCGAGCGGGTCGGAAAATTTCCCCGGGCGGCCATTGCCCCGGTCATCCCGTGTCCGGCGCCCTACGGGTATCGTAACCGGATCATGATCCGCAGCCAGTGGAACAAACCGAAACAGAAGCTGAACATTGGCTTCGTGCGCGGGGATTGCGGACTGGTGGAGGACATTACGGAATGTAAGATCGCCGAGCCGGCGTTGAATGCGGAAATCCTGAAGGTCCGAGCCAATCCGCCCCCGAAAGGCGGCATCAAGGTGGTGTTACGCGTGCCGCCGGAAGATTGGGACGTGCCGCCCAGCTCGTTCTTTCAGAACAATTTCTTCCTGCTCCCCGCTCTGGTGGAAACCGTGCGTGGTTTTTTGCAGAGCGCTGGCACCCGGCAACTGGTTGATTTATACTGCGGCGTCGGATTTTTTGGGATCGAACTGGCCGGCTCCGTGACGTCCTTCACCGGTGTGGAGCTGGACAAGCTCGCCATTCAGGCGGCCCAAAAAAATGCGGCGCGTCGCCAGGTCACCAATGGCCGGTTCGTGGCCGCCGCCGTGGAGGTGATCTTACCTGAATTGATCAAGGAATTTCCCCCGGGGCAGACGATCGTCCTGCTGGATCCGCCCCGCAAGGGCTGCTGGCCGGCAACATTGGAATTGCTGCGGCAAACCTGTCCGGCGCAAATCATCTATATTTCCTGCCACCCGGCCACCATGGCCCGGGATTTGAACATATTATGCGAATCAGGTGTCTTTGAACTGGCGGGTGTTACCCCGCTGGATATGTTTCCCCAAACCCAACATGTGGAATGTGTGGCGGACTTGCGCTGCGGACAAGACTTGCCAAGCACATCGCCATCGATTCAACTATCACCAATCGAATGACAACCCAAACCCAGAATGATCCACGGCACGGCTTTATCCAGCGATATTTGCCCTGGCTGCTGGCGCTCGTCATGTTGGGCGTTTACTGGGCCACCCTGAGCCGTTGGCTCAACCTCTATAACATGGGGGCCGTGGCCAAGGTTTCCGGCTGGTATTGGAATCCGGAATTGACCAGTCCGCTGACGTTTCTGGTCACATATCCGCTGCGCTGGCTGCCCACGGGAGACATCCCCGTGGCCCTTAATTTTTTATCCGCCTTGTTCGCGGCTTTGACCTTGGGATTGCTGGCCCGTTCCGTGGCGTTGTTGCCCCAGGATCGGACGGAAGCACAACGTGCCCGTGAACACAGTGATTTTGCCTTTCTGACCACCCGGAGCGCCTGGTTGCCCCTCGTGCTGGCGGTGCTGGTTTGCGGCCTGCAATTTACTTTTTGGTTGAATGCCACCAATTTTACCGGGAACTCCGTTGATTTGTTCGTCTTTGCCTTCGCGATCTGGTCGCTGTTGGAATATCGGCTGGATGAACAGGAATGGCGTCTGCTCCTGGCGGCAATATTATATTTCGCCGGCCTGACGGAAGATAACGAGCTTGTGGGATTCCTGCCGTTTTTCATGGTGGCGGTTATTTGGATTCGTGGCCTGAGCATTTTTAACGCCCGGTTTTTGAGCCGCCTGTTCAAGTGTTGCCTGTTGGGATTATGTCTTTATTTGTTGCTGCCCACGGTGGCGCTCATCTCCGGCAAAATCCCCCTGAATATGTGGTGGCGTGCCTTGAAATATGATTTGTCATTGCCCTGGCACGGAATCCTGTATTTCTTTGTCCGTACTGATTTCCGTCATGATTTGCAGATCATCGCCCTGACCACCGTGCTGCCGGCGTTTCTGCCGGCCTTGATCTGGAAGCCGGCCTTTGGTGACCGCAGCCGGTTCGGCATGGAGTTGACCGGTTTATTGTTTCATCTGGTCAATGCCGTCCTGCTCTTCGTCTGCATCTGGGGGGCGTTTGACCCGCCTTTCAGCGCCCGCCAGCAGTGCCCCGAATTCCCGATGTTGACCTTTTACTATTTGGCGGCCCTGGCCGTGGGCTATTATAGCGGTTATTTTTTGCTCGTGTCCCGGGTGTTGACCTTTCGGAACCCGCTCCGCCAGCCGCCGTTTTTTAAACAAATTCTGAATCCCCTCGCCATTTTCGCCATCACTGCCCTGGCTGTCCTGGCCGCCGCCGGATTGATATACAAAAATCGCCCGGTGGTCGCCGCCATCAACGGTGATGCGCTGAAAACTTATGCCCGGCTGCTGGCGTCCGGCCTGCCGCATACCGGCGGTATATTGTTGTCCGATAATGAGGTTGCGGCCGAGGACGTCCCGCGCCGTTTGTTCCTGGTGCAGGAGACCCTCACGCAGGAGGGGCGTGAGAAGGAGTTTGTGCCGGTGGACACGTATGCCCTGAAATACCCGGGTTACCATGTCTACCTGCACAAAAAATATCCCGATCGCTGGCCGTTGATGGTGGATCCCAAGGCCCAATATCAATTGAACGACCATGGCCTGTTTGGTTTTGTGGAAATGCTCTCCACCACCAATCAGCTTTATTATTTGCACCCCAGTTTTGGCTATTATTTCGAGCTGTTTTATCCCGAGGCCCACGGGTTGGTCTACAAATTAATCAACCTGCCGGACCAGACGCTTCTACCCCGTTTGCCCGACCCTCGTTTGCTGGAGGAAAACGAGGAGTTTTGGACCCGGGCTGAAGCTGAGGCCTTTGCCCCCGTCATCAAGGAAATGACCCCTGTGTATGAATCAAATCAACCCAACGACCTACCCCATAGGATCATGGCCCGGTTGCACGTGACTCCGGAACCAAATTTAAATGTCGAGCTGGCGGGCTCGTATTATTCCCGCAGCTTGAATTTTTGGGGCGTGGAAGCCCAGCGGTCCGGCGAACTTAAAACGGCCGCCAGTCATTTTGCCACCGCCCAAAAGCTCGTTCCGGAGAACGAGGTTGCCCGGGTAAATGAGGTGTTCAATCAAGCTTTGCAGGCAGGCCGGCCGGGCGGAGTGGATTTGTCCAAAATCACTTTGGATCAATTTCATTCTTGGGGTGCCATGGTGACGGCCGACGGCCCTTACGATGAACCCAGTTATTGTTTCGAGGATGGACTTATCTATTTTCAGGCGAATTATTTGCGCCAGGCGATCGCCGCCTTCGCCCGGGTGAGGGAATTGGTGCCCGATCACCTGCCCACACTCCTCTCCCTCGGAGAATTATACGATCTCGCCCACCGGCCGGACCAGGCGCTGGAAGTGCTGGGCGAACCACTTGACCACCCGGCCAAGTTCTCGCTCGATGAGAACAACTCGACGGAGTTGAACATCGTGGCCGCCGCCGCCTATATTCAAAAAACCAATCTCATGCATGGCGTTGCCCTGGTCGAGAAGGAGATTGCCCGGCATCCGGACGATGACAATTTGCTCTCCGCCGCCGCCCAGCTGTATATCAATCAGGGTCTGTTGACCAACGCATTGAAGGTGATCAAAATCAAGGTGGATCTTTCCCCCGGTGCCCCGGCCTGGCTTTTCAAGCAGGGTTATGTTTACATGCGCTTGACTGATTACGATCATGCCATTGCCAGCCTGACACAGGTGCTCACCCTGCAAACCAATAATTACGACGCCTTGTTCAACCGGGCGGTCGCCAATCTGAACACCGGCCGGCTGGATGCCGCCCGCGCCGATTACCAGCGCCTGCAAAATGCCTATCCCGCGGCGTTTCAAATCGCCTACGGGCTGGCGGACATCGCCTGGCGGCAGCATGACACCAACACGGCCATGCAAAATTACAACGTATATCTGGCCAATGCCCCGACCAACATGGCCGAATACAAAATGATCAGTGAGCGCATGGCCGGTCTCAACGGCCGTTCGCACTGACCGCGCCCATGCGCGTGACCCATGTCATCACCCGGCTTATCGTTGGCGGCGCCCAAGAAAACACCGTGGCCACGGTGCTTGGATTGCGACAGATTCCCGGTGTGTGTGTTCGTTTGATTTCCGGACCAACTCATGGTTCCGAAGGGTCATTGGAAGGGGCCTTGGCCGTCGATCCGGAGATGTTAACCACGCTTCCGGAACTCATCCGTCCGGTTCACCCTTGGGTGGATTTCCGGGCTTTGCAAAAACTCACTCGCCTATTTAAAAAGACCCGTCCGGATATCGTCCATACCCACAGCGGCAAGGCCGGCATCCTCGGCCGGTTGGCGGCCCGTAGGGCACGGGTGCCGGTCATCATTCACACCATTCACGGCCCCTCCTTCGGCAATTTTCAAGGGCGGGCGGCCAACTTTATATTTACGAGGGCGGAGAAATATACCGCCCGTGTCACGGACCATTTCACCGTCGTGGCCGATGCAATGAGAGACCAATATCTGGCCGCCGGCATCGGTCGACCGGAACAGTATACCAAAATATTCAGCGGCTTCTCCTTGGACCATTACCTCGCAGCCGTAAATGATCCGGCCCGACGCACGCAATACGGTTTGCAACCCGAAGATTTTGTCGTGGGGATTATCGCCCGGCTATTTGAACTTAAAGGCCATGACGACCTGTTTGCCGTCGCCCCCAAACTGGTCCGCCGTTGCCCAAAGATCAAATTTTTGCTCGTGGGCGACGGCCCATGGCGCACCCGGTTTGAAAACCAGGCCCGTACGGCGGGATTGGCCGGGCATTTTGTCTTCACGGGATTGGTTCCCCCGGCGGAGGTGCCTGGTCTGGTTGGAATCATGGATGTTTTGGTGCATCTATCCCGTCGTGAAGGTCTGGCCCGGGCTTTGCCACAGGCTCTCGCCGCTGCTCGTCCGGTTATCGCCTATGATTGCGATGGTGCCCGCGAAGTCAGCCTCGATGGCCGGACTGGTTTCCTCCTGCGTCCCGGTGATTTGACCGGTCTCACGGACCATCTGCTCCAACTTGCCGGCGATCCCCGCCTGCGGATGACATTGGGATTGCAGGGCCGGGCTTTGGTCCGCGATAATTTCACCGTCGAAAAAATGGTGGCGGACACCCACGCCCTGTATTTGCAACTGGCCGCGAAACGCGGCCTGCCACTGTGAGCTTTCCCTTAAACTTTTATTTTGCCGCTTTTTTGGGCGCCCTGGCCACAGCCCTGTTGGCCTTGCCACAGTGGCGGAAATGGTGCCGTCGTGCCGGTCATGTGGATGTGCCGGGGCATCGCAAAATCCATGATTCGTCCGTGCCATTGGCCGGTGGTCCTGCCGTTTTGACCGGCGTACTACTGCCTCTCCTCACAGGTGCCATCCTTTTAAAACTGGGGGTTGTTACGATTTCCGAGACTTCGTTGATTGTGCATGGTGTCAACCGCCGTGTGATTGAGCTTAGGGTCATCGCTCTGGGGGCCATCGCCATCACCGGGTTGGGCTGGCTGGATGATAAGATAGAATTGAAGCCTCTTGTGAAATTCTCCGGGCAATTTCTGATAGCACTGGCAGTTGCCCTCGTTTGCAAACGCATCACGCTCTTTGTGCCCAATCTCTTCTTCAGCTACGCTATCACCATCCTTTGGTTGGTCACTGTCATCAACGCCTTCAATTTCATGGACAACATGAACGGTCTTTGCACCGGCCTGGGGGTGATTGGCGCCCTGCAGTTCGGGTTGGTTGCGGCTCTCGACGGCGAATATCTGGTGGCGTTGATTGCCTTTCTCACCGCCGGTGCTTTGCTGGGTTTTCTGCCGTATAATTTCCCGAAGGCCGGCGCTTTTTTGGGTGATGCCGGCAGTCATCTAACCGGTTACCTGCTCGCGGTTCTGGCCATACTGCCGCACTTCTATACCAAAATTAATCCGCATCCGCTGGCGGTGCTCTCGCCGTTGCTGGTCCTGGCGCTCCCGCTGGCCGATCTCGCCAGCGTGGTGGTGTTCCGGACCATGGCCGGGCGGCCGTTTTGGCTGGGTGACACCAATCATCTTTCTCACCGGTTGGTGCGGGCCGGGTTGACCCGGACCCGGGCCGTGCTATTGATCTGGCTGCTGGCGGCCGTGATTGGCTCGTTGGCCGTGGCCTTGTAGCGGGACATAAAAAAGCCGTTCCGCATCACACGGACCGGCATGTTTACCTTGCCGGGCATGATTGCCCGCTCAAGCTGAGAAAGATTTTCCGCAACCGCAGCTTTCTTTGGCGTTGGGATTGGTGATCTTAAAACCACCCGCCGAGAGGTCATCACTGAATTCAATCACTGTGCCCCGCAAATACTGGGCGCTGATGGAATCCACATAAACACTAACCCCGAATTGTCCGCCGGTCAAATCGCCGTCGCGTTTCTCATCAAACACCATGCCATACTGCATGCCGGAGCAGCCGCCCTGTTCCACATAAACCCGCAGGGATTTGCCGGCGTTTTCCGGCAATGCCCGCAGGGAGATGATCTCTTCGGCGGCCCGGGCGGTCACTGCGACAATCGGTTCAATGGTAATGTCCTCTGTCATTTCTATAGCAAACTAACCGTCGTTCATCGGCCTGTCAAATGGGCATTAAGGCTTGACCTGGTTCAAATGGCGGCCGGACTCCTCCATTTTGCGGGCCAGCGATGTCTTCAACTCCGGCATCATCGCGACCAGATTGGTGTAAATGATCATCGCCTGATCCCATTTGCCCAGGGCGGTCACCAGATTGGCGGCATCCAAACCGGCCTCTTTGGTCCAAAACGGGTCCAACTCCTTTTCCTCCCCGGTGCGATTAAAAACTTCCCAGTAATTGGCCAGCGCCTGGGTGTAGAGCGCTGTTTGGTCCGGTCCTGCCGACAGCAACCCGGCCTTTTTTTCCAACGCCTGGCCCAGGCCGATTTGAGCCTGGCTTTGCAGGGACAGGTTTGCCTGTGGTGCGGCCAGCACCTGCAGGTAGGCGTTGGTGGCATCGTCATAACGGGCCAATTGCAAATAACAGTCGCCCATTTCACCCCAGGCCCGTGCGCCCCAGTCATTGTTGGTCAGCGAGGCCGAGCAAATCTGGTTGAACACCGTGACGGCGTACTGGAAATTGGCCGTCAGATTGTTGGTGTCCGTCGAATCCATTTTCATCAGGGCGCTGCCATGGGCAAAGGTGGCCGCCACCCGCAGGTCCAACGGGCAGTTCGTGTCCGCCTCCAGCTTTAAAAAATAATCACGGATGGCCTCGGCATTGTCCGTGCGCGACACCGCGGCCCGGCCGGCCATCATCAGGGCCGGATAATACAAAGAGTTGGTGAAGGACGCGGAGTTCTGCCAGTTCGTGTTTTGGAAGATGGTCTTGTAATTGCGCTCCGCATTCACCGAATCACCAAGCCGGAAATAATGATCCGCCACCCACCACTGGGCGGAGGGAGCTAGATCAGGCAATGTCGGGAACCGGGTCACAAAATTAGTAAACTGGTTCAGGGCGTTGGTTTCATTGCCGGCCTGGTAATTGGCCCAGGCCCGGGCATAAAGCGCCTGGGGCAAAAGTGAATTGGTGGGATACGATTGGAGCCACGTATCATACCGGGCGACGGCCGCCGGCCAGTTCTGCTCCTGCTCGTAAACCCGCGCCACCGCAAGGTCCACCAGCGGCCGGAGCGGGGAACCTGGCGCCTGGTCCTTAAAACTTTTGAACACCGCCAGGGCATTCGTGGGCTGACGCAAATCGGTATACCCTTCGCCGAGCAGCAGAGAACCGGTCTGCCGCAGTTCGCTCACCGGGTAAGCTGTGGCAATCTTGCCCATGCTGGCGGCCGCCCCGGTCAGGTCGCCCAAGGCCAGCTGTGCCCGTAGGGACTGATATCGCGCCCGATCGCCCAGAGATTGTTCCACCTCCGGAAAATCCGATGTGAAATGCCCCAGCACTGCCTGATACTGGATCAGCGCATCCGCATAATCTGCCCGGGCAAAGAGCGCATCGCCGAGCTTGAAGCGGGCCACCGCCAGGTCCTCCGAGCGCGGGAGCAACTGCGTGGCGTTTTGAAAATCAGGCAGGCTGCCCGCATAATCACCCGCCAGCCAGCCGCACCAGCCCCGGTCCAGATAAGCCTTGCCGGTGAAGGCGCTGTTCGCACAGATGGTGAGCAATTGATCGAACTGCGCCCGGGCGGAAGCGAGCAGCCCGGATTGCGCTGGTTGGGCGACATAATCTTGGAGATACAATTCACCGAGCGTCAGCAGGGCGACATCCACGGCGGGGGAATTGGTGAACTGAGTGACATAGTCATTCAGCACAGCCTCGGCATTGGCAAATTGCCGGGCGTCGATGGAGAGCACCGCAATTTTTAAGATGGCCTGACGCTGGCTGTCGGCCGGAGCATTCGTTGATAAATTTTCCCGAAAGGCTTGGATGGCCTCCGGCAGCCGCCCGAGGTCTTCGAGCACGGTGGCATTTAGCGCCACACTGGCCGCAAGATTGGTGCCGCCCACATCCGCCGCGGCGGTGCGGGCCATTTGCAGGAGACTTGTCGCCAGCGGCAAGGCGGCCTCGCGGTCGCCGGCGGCCAGTTTGACCTGGCACAGCAGATAAACCCGCTCCCATTCCAAATCCGGCGGCAGCAACCGGGGCTTAATCAAGGCCAACAGTTTTCCGGCCGCCGCAAATTCACCTTGGGCAAAATGCGCCTGGGCCAGCAGCAGGTGCGCCCGCAACAGCAGTTCGTTGTCCGGATCGCTCCGTTCGGTCCGCTGAAAGACCTCTGTTTCCACGCCACAATAAGCGATGAGCTGCGACCAATCGCCGAGTTTGGCCAGCGCGGCCGCCGCCTCGACGGCACCCTGAAGGGCATAGGGTGAATTTTCTGACAACGATGCCAGTGTGGTGGCGGCCGTCCGCCAATCGTCATTTTGAAATTGCGCCTCTCCGATCCAATACGTATACGCATCCGCAAATTTCCCCGCCGCCGGACGGTGGGTCGTCAGCAAGTCCCCGCCCTGGGTGAAGCCGCCCTGTTTGAACGCCGCCTGCGCCTCCAACAGGTAAGCCTCCGGCAGATTGGTGGAGCCGGGATACTTTTGGGCGAATTGGGCAAACTCCAGTTGCGCCAGATTCCACAGGCCGTCATGAAAGGCGGTGACCGCCGCCACATAGGCGCGCTGCTCCCGGGCGCCCGCCGCCCGGGCCGGGACGGCCGCGCATAGGAGCGCAAGCAGAATCAAAAATAAACACCTGTATAATGCCATGGCTCAAATCTAAACCAGCCGTTGGCGGGAAAAAAGCGGGAAAATCATAAAGGTTTTCTCAACGCCGGATCGGATGGAAAACATACGCGGTCTTTTGCCCGGCCGCCGGGTCAAGGTCGACTGTAAAGTATCCACCGTCATTGAGGAGTTCGATGCCACCGAGCGCCTGGCACAACTTGATTTTAAAAGGCCGCCACTCGCGCGCCTTGTTGAGGGCGGACGATAACTTTTTGGTGGTGTGGCCCAGAAAATGAATGGGCGGGATCCTGGCGAGCAACCGCGCCTTCCACAGCACCAGATTAGTGTGGAGATGCCCGATGATGGTGGTCTCGATTTGCGGCAACCGGCGGCGCACGACCTCCTCCTGGGCCAGAAAAGGCAGCGCGGTGGGGTCGTGACAAAACAATATAACCCGTTCATCGGGCTGCAGGGCGTCAAAGGCGGCGCGGATTTCGGCCAGATGTTCGGCCCGCAGCCGTTGCCATTCCACCCATTCTTCCGGCAGCGAGTCGGTCTGGTTGGCGGGCAAGGCGATGAGCGGCGAGGCGACGGCCAGCAGCACATATTTTCCGAGGGTCAAACGCCACAGCGGTTTCAGGCCGAGGTCATTAGTGTAGGCCCGCCAGCTGGCCAGCCGCATCCCGCCGAGTCCGCTGAACATGGTGACCTTGCCGAGTTCGTGATCGCCCATCACAAAGTGCGCCCGGTCGCCAAACTGGGCCTTGATCCGTTCGATGCATTCTTTGGCGCTGGCCAATGCGGCCGGGTCGCTCAGGCCGATGAATGCGGAATTGCAGGAATGATCGCCGTTAACAATCACATAATCCGCCGGTCCGCATTCGGCCAGAAACCGGTCCAGCAAACGCCCGCGCTCCAAGGGGTGGCGCATCCAGACATAATGTCGCAGGGCACGGGCGGCGGCGCGTTCGAGAGGATTTTTGATCGCATTGAATTCATAATCATCCCCGCGGGCGCGCTCAGCCGCCCCGGCATAATGAATATCGCTGAGGATGATCAGTTTGAAATGGTCGGGTGGGTTCATGGGGGTTCAGGAAAGGGCCGCCGCCCGCCCACGGGGCAACCGGCCCAGATGAAAGATAAGGAAACCATGCAGGAACTGGCGCAGCTCCCCGATCTGGGCCGGGGTCAGCTTGAGCCGCAAGTTGGCCGGCCGGTCATTTGCCATCATCGCGGCGGCGGCCTTCCGGGTGCCGGGCACAAGATTGGTTTCGCTCCAGTCGGGCTGCAGGCCGGTTTCGCGCAGAATCTTTAATTCCAGGGCGAGCAGCAATTGCGGTGCCGGCTCGGTAGTACATAGGTCGTCCAGAAATCCACGCAGCAGCTCGTAGATCACTGGAAGCGACGTGTCCGTTTCAGTTGTCTCCTCAACAAGGGCGGTGGCGTAGGCGGCCTGTTGCAGGCGCAGCAGATCCTGACGGATGGCCTCCCGGGTTTCCAGCAGCTGGACTTCGCGCAAGGTGTGCAGCGCAGACCGGCGGCTGCGTACAAAGGAGAAGGTCCCTTGGTAGAACAGATCCAGCTTGCCCTGATACGGCGACTTGTGCCGGCGCGCGCCCTTCGCCACGGTGGCCAGCCGGCCCGACTCCGGGGTCAGCCAGTTCACAATCAGGCTCGTCTCCGTGAGGGGACGGGTGCGCAGGATCAGGCCGGTGGCGGTTTCAATCATGATCGGTGGGGCGGCACGTGGTCCGGCGAGATGGAACCAAGGCTGACGATATATTTCATACTGTCCGTCACGGACATATCCAGTTGCGTAACCTGCTTCTCCGGCACCAGCATCATGAAGCCCGACGTGGGATTGGGCGTGGTGGGGATGAACACGCACACAAGCTTCTCCCGGGTCTTGAAGATGGCGGGGTGCTGTTGATCACTGGTCAAAAACCCGAGCGAATACATGCCCGGGCGCGGCCATTCCACCATCACCACGTTCTTGAAGGAATTCTTGCCGCCGGAGGTGAACGCCTCGTTGACCTGCTTGATGGTGGCATACACCTTGTTGAACAGGGGGATGCTCAACATGAGCTGGTTGGTCCACTGGATGATTTTCCGGCCGAAATAATTACGGGCCAGCCGGCCCAGCACGCTGATCAACAGGACGGCCAGCACCAACGAGACCAGGCTCCAATACCACCACACCGATCCATGGCCCGCATCCTTATGGGTGACATTCTTGGGCAGAAAGAACAGCAACCCGTCCGTGAAACTGGACAGGGTGCCGAACACCCATTGGATCACGGCCAGCGAAATAATGGCCGGCAGGACAATGAACAGGCCGGTTAAAAAATTGGCCCGCCACCGGGCGGGAAGACTTTTTTTCTTCATGATAAAGTTTAATGGCCCCTTAGAGTTTGCTCAAGGGAAAGCGGCGGCTGATTGTGCGCAGCCACCGGCCCTCGGCCAGTTTCATCCGGCGTCGGTCGGCGGGCGCGTGGTCGTCATAACCTTGCAGATGCAGCAGCCCGTGGATCACGTAACGTACCAGTTCGGAACGCCAGTCGGTGCCAAATTCCCGGGCCTGGGTCTGCGCCACCGCGGGGCAGATGAACAGTTCGCTGTGCAGGTCCGCCCCGGGTTTTTCCCGGTAGTCAAAGGTGATGACATCCGTGGGGCCTTCGTGCTGGAGGAAGCCGGTGTTCACCCGGGCCATTTGCACGGGGCCGACCAGATTGATCTCCAGCACGGCCGCCGGTCCGGCCAGTTCCGCGAGCAGGGCGGCGGTGATCTCCTTCAGCCGGCGCACGTTGATCTTCCGGGCGCGCTGGCGGTTGACAATGGTGAGGGTCATACGGTCACGCCTGGGGTCACACTTGATGCAGGCCGCGGTGGTCCTCATAGGCCTGGATGATCCGTTGCACGAGCGGATGGCGCACCACGTCCCGTTTGGAAAATTCCACGATCGCGATGCCCTCGGTGTGGCGCAGCGCGCGGTGCGCCTCGATGAGCCCGGAGTTTTTGTGGGCCGGGAGGTCCACCTGCGTTTCGTCCCCGGTGATGACGGCCTTGGAACCGTGGCCGAGCCGGGTGAGAAACATAAGCATCTGCTCCGTGGTGGAGTTCTGCGCCTCGTCCAAAATGATGTAGGCCCCGTTGAGGGTGCGGCCGCGCATGTAGGCGAGCGGGGCAATCTCAATGGTGCCGCGCTCGGTGTGCTTCTGGAGCTCCTCGGTCGGGAGCATGTCATGCAGGGCGTCGTGCAGCGGGCGGAGATAGGGGGTGATCTTCTCGTAGAGGTCGCCGGGCAGAAACCCGAGCGCCTCCCCGGCCTCCACGGCGGGCCGGGTGAGAATGAGCCGGGTGACGGTCCCTTCCCGCAGGGCCGCCAGGGCCAGCGCCACCGCCAGATAGGTTTTGCCCGTGCCGGCCGGACCGATGCCAAAGGTGATGTCATGTTTGCGGATGGCCTCGATATATTTTTTCTGGCCCATCGTCTTGGCCACCACGCCGGGCTTGCGGTCATGCGTGTGCACCCGGTCGCTCATCATGTGCTGCAAGGTCTCGCCGCCCTCGTGCTTGATGACGCTGAGGGCATGGGTGAACTCGCGGTTTTTGACCGGGGAACCGGCCTTCAACAAATTTTCCAGCGAGGCGAACAACTGCTTGGCGCGCTCCACGCCGTCCGCCGGGCCGTCGAGCTTGATCCAGCCCTCGCGGGCGGTCGCCTTGACGCCGAGCTCGGCTTCGAGCGACGCGAGGTTGCGCGGCTCGTGGTTGAACAACTGTTGAGCGAAGCGGGCGTTTTCGTAATGGAGGGTTAGCGTGGGCATGACAAGGTTTTCAAATCACCACTCGCACCACCTGGCGGTCCAGCTCCACCAACGAATGGTTTTCAAGCGCCAGCTCTATCGCCGGTAAATTCCGGGCAAATAAATCTTTCAACTCCTGCACCCCGATATTGCCGGTGCGCACCAATAACAACTTGTAAGGTTCCGCACGCAACATGTGTGAATAATAGAAATCCGTGTCTTTGGAAATCACCACTAGATTCTCCTTGGTTGAAAGCTGGTTGATGACGGTGTCGGTGGTCAGGTTTTGCGCGGGAAGCTGGCGCGTATGCCGGGCCTCGTGACCGGCGGCCTGAAGCAATCCGCACAAGCCGGGCGGCAGATGCGCATCCACCAAGCATTTCATGACAGGACGAGGTGCTGGCTTTTCACCTTGAGCGAGTGCGTCGCAAATTCCAAACAGGCCAGCAAATCCTCGCGTTCAAGGTCGGGAAATTCCGTCAGCACGGTTTCAAAGGAATCACCGGCCGCCAGATATTCCAGCACCGACTCCACCGGATAGCGCAAGCCGCGGATGACCGGTTTGCCATGGCAGATTTCCGGCTGTATGGTGATGCGCTCCAGCAATGAATTCATAATAATTATTATCAGGTCAGCACCCAGAAAAAGTCAAGGGGGCGGCATGGGACCGCTTTTGTGTCGGCCGTTCATATTCCGGCAATCTTCTTCAAACTTCATGTCTTGCGCCTTGCACATAGTTTATAGTTAATCCATGTCCATTAATTTGGCAAAGGTGATTCACTTCGCAAGTTCCGCGCGGAGTTTGGCCGCCACGTCCCGGAGCGCCTCGGGTACGACACCCGTGTGGGCGAGGACGGGCATGAAGTTGGTATCGCCGCCCCAGCGCGGCACGACATGGATGTGCAGGTGTTCCACAATGCCCGCGCCGGCGACCTTGCCGAGGTTGATGCCCACGTTGAAACCGTCCGGTTTCATCACGGCGGTCAGGGCATTGATGCAGCGCCGGGTGAGCTGCCACAAGTCCGCGAGTTCCTCCCCGGTGAGGCCGTTGAGGTCGGAGACCTGTTTGTAGGGCACGGCCATCAGGTGGCCGCCGTTGTAGGGGTAGCGGTTGAGCAGGGCGAAGCAGGAGCGGTCGCGGATGATGACGTAATTGGCCTCGTCGTCCGAGGACTGGGCAATACGCGTGAACACGCTCTCGTCCGACGGCGTCTTGGGCGAGAGGATGTATTCGATCCGCCAGGGTGCGTGCAATGATTCCATGGGAGGGAGAGTAGTTTGCGGCGGCCGGAAAGTCAAAATCACCGCCGGGATTTCAACAAGTATTTAAGAAACGAAAACAGCCCGGAAAATTTAAAGCCGGGGTCCACATAATGTTCGATGACGTAAAAGGCGAAATAGTACGCGCGGCAAAAGCACCAGACAGTGAGGAGGAGCAGGGCCGCGTCCTTCCACGTGGGGGCATCCACCAGCAGCAACGCTGCCGCGAGCAGGCCGAGGCCGAGGAACAGGGCGCCCTTGAGCTTGATCCAGAAAGGATTGGTGAGGTCTTTCATCGGGATAACTCCACAATCGCCGCCGCCGCGCGTTGGGCGGCTCCGGGCCGGCCGAGGGTGGAAACAACGTCGGCCAGGCGCCTTTGGAGATGGGTCCGGCCCTTGACATCCAGCAACAGTTTCAACGTGGCGTGGGCAATGTTCCAGGCGATGGCGTGGTGCTGGACAAATTCCGGCATGATCTCCTCGCCCGCCAGCAGGTTGGGCATGGTCAGCGACTTGACGGTCACGATATGCCGGCCGATCTCATAGGTGAGCCAGGAGGTCTTGTAGAGCGTGACGGTGGGGACGCCGAAATACGTGCACTCCATCGTGACGGTGCCGGTTTTGGAAATGGCCACGTCCGCTTCGGTCAGTGCGGCGGGCAGGCCGCCGATTTGGATCTCCACCTCGGGCGGGAGGCCCATGGCTTTGACCTGCCGGACGAGCGTGTCGGTCGGCAGGACCATCTTGGCGCGGGCGGCGGGGAGCCGGGTCTGGATCTGCCGCCAGGCGGCGAGCATGACGGGCAGATGCCGTTGCAGTTCGCGTTTGCGGCTGCCCGGCAGCAGCAGCACCAAGGGCGCGGCCCCAACCGGCCGGGCACGATTTTCAGGCGGCCGAGTGCGGTCGAGCATGGGGTGGCCCACGAAGACCACGCGCAATTTCGGCGCGCGCTGGGAATACCAGGCTTTTTCAAAGGGAAAAATGCTCAGGAGCAGGTCGTAATCCGCCTCCAACTTCTTGGCCCGGCCCGGCCGCGAGGCCCAGACCTGCGGGGAGACGAACTGGACGATTTTTGGATTCCAGCCCGCGGCCGGATTGCGCCGGACCCAGGCCTTCACGGCCTGGCCGAAGCGTAGATTAAAGAAGCCATAATCCACGCCGATGACGACCTCCGGTTTGCGTTCAATGGCCAGCGCGAGCAACTGGTTGAAGATCCGTTTGCCCGAGAAATACTTCTTGAGCATGTCCATGCCGATCACGGCATTGCCCATCATGTCAAAGGCCAGGTCCACGCCAGCGGCGGCCATGCGCGGGCCGCCCGCCCCGTAGAATTTCGCGGCGGGGCCGACGCCTGGCGTTTGTTTCAACGCCGTGACGAGCTCGCCGGCCAGCAGATCGCCGCTGGCTTCACCGGCGATGAGCATGAATGATTGGGGTGTCATGGGGTAACCAGGTCCGCCGGGAAATGGTGCCTGATGGCCGTCACGGTGGCAACGGTTATGAAGTTTGGCAGGTTGTCAGGGTATTATTATGTCCAGGCGGTGGCAGCGGGCTCGCCGGCAGGGGGATACTGGATGGTGCGGCGTTCCGCCAGCAACGCGGCAAACTCTTCGACGATGTCCGCCTTTAGATATTCCTGGGCATGTTTTTTCTCCAAGGGTTTCCAAAAGCATTTGGCGCACCATTTCACTGTCTCGGTCGGATCGTAGAGGCAGCGGCCTTTACAGGGGCGGGGCATGTCGGCCGGGATGGCCGGGGGGGCGGCTGGGGTCGGATCCGGTTGGATTGGGTCGGATTGGGCCGGGGACGGAGTTTGGGGTTCGAACCCGACCATAGGGTCGGATGGAGTCGGATCAGGTTGGACTGGATCGGCGTCGGCGGGTTCATTAGACTTGGGCGGGGTGAGCAGGCCTTCGGCCAGCTTATGTTTGATTTCCAAGTAACGGCAGGCGGCGGCCCGCCCCTTTTCTCCGCCCCCAAAGGCATAGGTAGTTTGATCCCTTTCCTTGAGCGCCTCCAACGGGGCGAGTCGATATTCCTGCCGTTTTTGTTCCTGCCGCTCCTCCTCAGCCGCCGCCTGTTGCTACCATTGGCGTTCGAGTTGTTCCTGTTGCAGCCGGAAAACCCGGGTTTGATGTTCGGCCCGCCGGAGCAGGGCGAGTTGTTGGTTGAGGGCGCATAGTTGTTGCCAGCGTTTTTCCAGATCCGGCTCCGCCACCACCCGGACATAGGCCAGTTGGGCGAACTGTTCGGCCAGCAGGATGCCCAGCCGATCGCTGATGGATTCCTGGTCAGCGGCGTCCTCCAGGTCCCGAGCATGTTCTTTGAGGGACCGCACCAAATCAATGGCCTCCTGTCGCCGGAGCCATTCCTGATGGCCGCCAGCCTTCCATTCAGAGAGATTTTGTTCGGTGATGTGCCGGCCATTAAAATACTCCTGGAGGACCGGCTGGACGTCTGGCTGTTCATTGAGCCAAGTGACGGATTTCTGACCGGACCAGCCGTCCTCGATTTGAGTGCCAAGCTGGTCACGGATGGATTTGGGGAGGCGGGCGATTTTGCCATTGCGTTGCGTGCTCATAAGTTTTTTACTTTTTATAATCTCACCGTTCGGGGAAAACGCTCGTTTCCCGGAAACGAAAAATTTGGTTTGTAGGCGGTTTTAAGGGGTTAAATGCGTAGCAAAACGTTAATTATAAGCTATATGCAAACGCAGTAAAAAACTTTAAAAATAGGTGTTATATACCTTAATTTTTCAAATTTTCGTTTCTGGGAAACGAAAAAAAGACAAAAAGGTATAGGAGGTGGGTGGGAAAATTGGCTGCGCAGGCGCAGAAGTTGCAGAGAAAAGGGAGCGGGGAAGCCAGGCCAAACAACAACCTTGTCAGGACAAGGCCAGATAGGCCCGATAAAAGTTAAACGTCCTGCTTTGCGTCATGATTGACTGCTGGTGGTCATTTGGTTCAACAGGCCGAATGGATGAGCGTAAATGGCGGAGAACAACTGCGGCATAACAGTATAGCGTAAATAACTATACAAAAACCGGCCGGTTTTTGGCCAAGGAGGTTTGGCGGTCACAGCCATTTCTGCGCAGAATGGGACATGCTTTTAGCTAAAAGTGGAGCAGACATCCATCAGCGGAAACCCTCGGCACATCAGAAGCAGATCTGGTTTTTCACCGTGCTGTTCACGATTTTTGCGGGATGCCTGGTGCTTGGCCTGCTGCTGTTGATCAACCGTTCGCACTAGAGCCCGGCCCTAAGAATCTTCACCAGCGCCTCATATTCCTCGCGGCATTCGGGGCATAGCGCGAGGTGTTGTTCCACGCTGGCGATGACGTCGCCCACCGGCTGGTTCGCGAGCTGGGATTCGGCGAATTCGCCGACGTGCTGCAAACATTCGGTGCAGTCAATCTCGCGGTCGGTCGTCAGGGCGAGCATCTTCACGATGCTGCCAACCTGTTCGCTGGTCATCCGCTGGTCTTCCGGCTTCATAAATTAAAGGCGTTTTGGATATCCGCACCGGTGATGCCGGCTTCGTGCAAGCGATGTTTCAGCGCGCGGCGGGCATCATGCAACATCTTATAAGCCGCGCTGCGGCTGGTGCCGAGCAGCTTGACGATTTGGTCAAACGGCAGCTCGCGAAGTTCGCCGAGAATCGCCGCGCGCTGTTTAGGCGTTAAATCATTTTCAATCGCATGGCGCAAGGTAGCGACCAAGCGCGTGCGATCTTCGTCCGCGCCAAGGACATCATCCGCGATCATCGCGGGGCCGGCCAACCGCTCGCCATCAGCCATGAGTGCATCGAGGGAAACATCCTGCCAGCGTTTGCGGCGCAGTTCGGTGAACGCCACATTCAGCGCGATGGCCTGAGCCCACGTCGTGAACCTGCTGCGCCCTTGAAACTGATCGAGCCGGTCCAGCACGCGCAGCAAGCCTTCCTGCGCGAAATCTTCCAAGTGCGCTTCGCTCACATTACCGCGGCCATTCAACGCAATGCGCAAACCATGCTGCAACAGGTCGCGCAAGACGGCCACGGCGGCGGCTTGTTCACCGCTGTCCGTGGCGCGCAACGCGACGGGCCAGTTGATTTCGTTTTGCGTCACATCAGCAAATTACCTGAAACCAACCGGCCAGCGAGAACTTTCAATGCGTGCAGGCGCAGGTTGCCAGCTTCGGCGCGGCGGGGAAATCCACCACGGTTCCCGCCACATGGTTGAAATAGTTGGTGAAGATGTTCAATGCCGTGTTAGCAACGATTTCGGCAATGTCGCCGTCGGTGAATCCGTGTGCGCGCAGGCCGGACACGTCTCCGTCGGTCACATGGCCGCGTTCGGTCACAATCTTTTTAGCGAAGGCCAGGACGGCTTCCGTCTTTGGGTCGACGGATTTGGCGGCACGGGCCGCGAGCGTTTCGTCCGGGGTCAAACCCGCTTTGCCGCCGAGCAGTGTGTGTGCGGCCACGCAGTAATCACAGGAGTTGGTTTCGCCGACGACCAGCGAGATTTGCTCCTGCAGTTTCTTGGGGAGCGTGCCTTTGGCCAGCGCGCCACTGAAAGCGAGATAGGCATGGGCGGCGGCGGGCGATTGCACAAGCGTGGAAACCAGGTTCGGCACGAGGCCGAGACCTTTCTTCACGTTGGCGAGGATTTGTTGTTGTTCCGCTGAGGCGGTTTCACCGTTGATGGGATTGATACGAGGCATAATGTTTATTTTGTTTGATTGTTGTTGTTCGCCGTTATTCCGGCTTATCACTTGGATGCGACGTGCAGCGAATTTCTTACCTCGAATGGAAGAAATGTTGAAACTATGGAATATCCCGGAACGAACTTACGAGATTACACAAGGGCTTTTACTTACAGCAAATGTAAAACTTTGATAATGAAGGGGCCGGTGAGGGGGAGTCGAACCTTCGTTTCAGGAGGCTGGCCGGGCGGTGAGTTGAGTGAAGGCGGCCCGGGTTTTTTCGGGGGTTTCGTGGAGGATGGTGCGCCAGCCGCGGGCGGCGCCGGCGGCGATGTTCTCGGGGCGGTCGTCGATGTAAATCAAATCGGACCCGGAGCGGCCGCACAGGATTTCCATGGCCGCGTAGATGTCCGGGTGCGGTTTTATGGCCTTGACTTCGTAGGAGAGGATGTAGCCGTCGAAATTCTGATAGAAGGGGTAATCGCGGCGGACGTGCTCAATGGCGAGGTCGTTGGTATTGGAGAATATAAAGGTGCGCCAGCCAGCGCGGCGCAGTTCGGCCTGCCAATCAATCATTGGGCTGATGGGTGAGAAGATTTTGGCGAAGTATTCCCCAAACTCCGCGGGCGAGCCCTGAAAGCCGGTGGCCGAGCGGATGGTATTGAAAAACTCGGCCCGAGTGACGAGGCCGGTCTCGTATTGGATGAGCAGGGGGGCCAGATCGTGGAATATTTGTTGGGGCGCCGGCGGGTTGGCGCAGCGGGCGCTGATTTTGGCGGCCGCGATGGCGTAGTCGAAATCCACGAGGACCTTGCCGAGGTCAAAAATGATCGCGGGCAGGCTCACATTTCCCTCCGACCGGTCAGCGCACGGCTGAGGGTGAGCTCATCGGCATATTCGAGGCCGCTGCCGGCAGGCAGGCCGTGGGCGATGCGGGTGATTTTCAGGTTGGGCCGCTGGAAGCGTTTGGCCAGGTAAAAGCTGGTGGCGTCACCTTCGACATCGGTGCCAAGGGCGATGATGATTTCCTGGATGGATTCGCGGCCCAGGCGGTCTTCCAATTCGTTGATGCGGAGGTCTTCGGGGTCCACGCCGTCCAAGGGGGAGATTTTACCACCGAGGACATGGAATTTGCCGCGGAAGCCGCCGGATTTCTCGACGCTCAAAATATCGACGGCGCGTTCGACGATGCACAGGATGGCGGGGTCGCGCCGGGGGTCGTCACAGATGGGGCAGGGGGACTTTTCGGTGAGGGCCCCGCAGGTGGTGCAGAAATGGATTTTTTCCCGGGCGCGAACGATGGTGTCGGCCAGGTGGCGGACGAGGGCGGTGTCGGTCTGGACCAAGTGCAAGGCGATGCGTTCGGCGGAGCGGGGGCCGATGCCGGGCAGTTTGCCGAGGGCACCGGTGAGTTCGGTGATGGATTCGGGCAGCATGGGCGGGGTCAGAATCCAGGCAGGCTCAGGCCGGCGGTGACCTTGCCCATTTCGGCGTTGGAAATCTCCTTGGCCTGCGTGAGGGCCTGGTTGGCGGCGGCGAGGACCATGTCCTCGAGCAACTGGGCGTCGGCGGGGTTGAGGGCTTGGGGATCAATTTTGATGGCGGCGAGGGTGCCATCGCAGCGGGCGGTGACCTTGACGGCGCCGCCGCTGGTGGCTTCCACGGTGCGCAGGGCGAGCTGGGCCTGGATTTGTTCCATTTGTTGCTGCATGCGGGCAGCTTGTTTCATCAATTTTTCAATGTTGGCCATGAGAGGTTTGGGTTAAGAGTTGAAAGGGTTCGTAAGTGACGGCGGCCGGTCAGGCGCGGACTTCGATGATCTGGCCCTTGAAGATTTCCAGGGCTTTTTTGATCAAGGGGTCATCCTTGAACTCGTCCTTGTTGAAAACGGTGGCCGGGGCAGATTTTTCGAGCTTCGGCGCGGCCGCCCGGGGTTTGGCCGGGGCGGCAACGGGCACCGGGGTTGGGGCGGCCGAAGGTTCGGGTTTTTTTGCCCGGGGAGCGGAGTTTTCGGTCTTGATGAATTTGATTTGGGAGCCGGGGTGGCCGAGTTCGGTCAGCTTGGTCTGGAGCAGGGTGTGGTTGCGGGAATTGTCGACCAAGCCCCGGTAATCCTCAAATTCTTGATCAAAGCCGATGGTGAGCAGGCCGCGCTCGAACGAAACGGGCTGGGCTTCCACCAAATAACTGCGGGTAAAGGGGCTGGCGCGGCCGACGGAATCAATGAGCGCTTTCCACAAATCTTCCAAAGATCCGGTGGCGGGGGCAACGGCGGCGGTTTCAGCCAATATCGGTGTCGGCTCAGGGGCCGGCACGGGTTCGGATTTGGGGGCGGGTGCCGGGGTGGCGGCCATGGGAGGGGGCGCCGGCGGGGCAATGGAGGCCGGTCGGGCCGGGGCAGCCACGGTCACCGGGGCCGGAGCGGCGGGTGCGGAGAAAGCGGGGGCGTCGCCACGGAGCTGGACCAACTGCTTTAACACGGCGTCCAGGCTGCTGGCGTTGCGGGCCTCGATGATTTTAAGGAGGGTGACCTCGAGGAGGATTTTTTTGGAGGTGGCATCGCGCAGGCGGATTTCGGAATCGGTCAGGACTTCAAGGATGCGGGTGAGGGATTCGGTGTTGGCGAGGGCCGACTGCTGTTTGAGCGCGGCGGCGGCGGCCTCGGAGACTTCAAGCATGCTGAGGTCGCCGCGGGAGACCTGAAAAATGAGGAGGTTGCGAAAATGGCTGAGGAGGTCGCCGAGGAGCCGGCCGAGGTCCTTGCCGCCTTGGGTGAATTCATTGAGCTGGCTGAGCGCGGCCTGAACGTTGCCTTCCAGCAGGGCGGAGCTGAGCTTGAGAATCTGGTTCTGGGCGGTGAGGCCGAACATGGATAGGACATCGGGCTCCTCAATTTTGTTGCCGCAGAAGCTGATCAACTGGTCGAGGGTGGATTCGGCGTCGCGCATGCCGCCATCGGCCCCGCGGGCGATGGCGAAGAGGGCGGGTTCATCGATGTCGACTTTTTCCAATCCGGCGATGTGGGTGAGGTGTTTGACGATGAGCGGGGAGGGGATGCGGCGCAAATCAAAGCGCTGGCAGCGGGAGAGAATGGTGGCGAGCACCTTTTCCGGATCGGTGGTGGCAAAGAGAAATTTGACGTGGGCGGGCGGTTCCTCGAGGGTTTTGAGGAGGGCGTTGAAGGCCGCCGTGGAAAGCATGTGGACTTCGTCGATGATGTAGATCTTATACGGGGCGGAGGCGGGGGCGTACTTGCAGGTTTCGCGGAGTTCGCGGACCTGTTCGACGCCGTTATTGCTGGCGCCATCGATTTCAATGACGTCCAGCGCCCGGCCTTCGGTGATCTCGAGGCAGCGGGGGTCGTCGTCGCGGAAGTCCACGCTGGGGCCATTGGTGCAATTGAGGCATTTGGCAAAGATACGGGCGATGGTGGTTTTGCCGGTGCCACGGGGTCCGCAAAAGAGGTAGGCGTGGGCGATGCGTTTTTGGGAGATGGCATTGGCGAGCGTCTGGGTGACATGTTCCTGGCCCACGACGTCGGCAAAACGTTGGGGCCGGTATTTGCGCGCAATGACTTGGTAGCTCATGAAAGTAAAATGTCAGGGTGACCACGGCAGATACGGAGCAAACTACCGTTGCTGCCTTCCGGCCCTGGCGGGGTTCGTAAGTCCACATTCCATGGGCCCTGACAGAATCAATCTGCAACATCGGGCCGGGATTGTCGAGACAAAGCGTGGGCGGGGTACCTTATTGAACACCGAGCTTAGTGAGGGGATGGGGATAGGGATAGGCGGTGTAGCCGGGCATGGGGGTGTCGTTGTAAAAGTCGCGGCCTGCGAGAATGTTGCCGTAGGGGCTGCTGGCCTCGGCGGGGGCGCCGTTGAGCAGGTTGCCCCAGAAATACATGGGCTCGATGACTTGATGCGGCCAGGAGGGGGTGCCGGTGGTGGTGTTGATGATGACGAGATTGCCGTTAGCGTCGTAGCCGTTTTGCTGCAACAGATCGCCGGAACCGCGGCCGGGCTGGTCGATGGCGGCATAGACCTGGTAAAGGGTGAAGGCGTCGCCGTTGTTAAAGGTCAGATTGGTGTTGTGGCTGGGGAAGAAATACATGGTGTCGGCGGAGTTGGTGCCCACTTCGGAGAAGAGGCCGGAGTTGGTGTTGTTCAAGGTGCAGCCCACCCATTGGTTGACCGTCCAATTGGCGCCGGCGACCTGCAGGAACGGGGCGCCGTTGGTGCCGGTGTGATGGCCGGAGAGGAGGAGGGCAGGATTGTTGGAGTCCCAGGGATTGAGGCCGTTGGCACCGCCGTAGGGATAATACTTGCCTGAAAAAGAGTCGGTATAGCGATAGTTGCAAATATCAATGAGGGACCGGAAACCATTGGCGGTATTGCTGTAAACGAGGGCGGAGCCGCCGCGAAACATGCACATGGTGAAGTAGGCGTAATTGACATTGGCAATGCCGGGACAGAAGTTGAAGGTGTTGCCGTAGATCTCCATGCTGCGCTGGCTGCGCAGGGCGCCGCCGGTCTCGGTGCCGTGATTGCCGCACATGTCGTTCCAGACGGTGTTGTAGCGGAAGACCGTCCGGGCGCCGCCGCAGCCGTCGATGACCTGCATGGGGACGCCGATGATGTTGGTAAAGCAATTATCTTCAATATACAACTCGTTGGAACTGCCCAGACCGTAGGTGGCGGGCAGGGAATAGGAGGCATATTGGTCGCCGCCGTCGGCGGTCCAGATGCCGACGTTGCAGGTGAGGAACACGTTATGGTCGATGACGCTGGGGGCGGTGCCATAGGTGGCGATATTTTTGCCATACAGGCTGTTGAAGAGCATGTGATCGATGCGCCAGGGGGTGGCGGGCGTGCCGGAGGCGACGACTTCGCCCTCATAGTTGGCGAAGAAATTGGAGGTGCAGGAGACGATTTGAAAGTTGGACAGTTCGGTGAGGGTATTGGTGCCGGCCGACATGTTGATGATGGTGCCATAATTTTCGGTGGCGGGAACGCCATCCACGATGATGGTTTGGTTGGTGCCGCAGCCGCGCAGGGAAACGCCGTTCAGAAACAGGGTCTGGGTCCAGACTTCGGTGCCGGGCGGGATGAGGACCAGATCGCCGTTGGTGGCGGAGGCGACGGCCTGGCTGACGTCATTGAAGCTGGCGCTCACGGCGCAGATGACCGGCTGGTTGGTGATGGCAAGGACGGTCAGCAGGGCGTTGGAACTGACGGTCGCCCCGGCCGCATTGGTGACGATGACCGAATAATATCCGGAGGCATTGGTGGTGGTCACCCAAAGGTCCAGGTTGGTGCCGGTGGCGCCGGGGATGGCGACGGAGTTGGAATACCATTGGTAATTTAAATTCATGCCCTGGGCGGTGACGGCAAAGGCGGCCAGCTTGGTTTGCAGCACCGCCTGATTGGTGGGCTGGGTCAGTATGGTGGGCGGGGCCAGCACGGCCAGCACGGCGTTGGAACTGGTCACGGCACCCGCCTGATTGGTGGCGATCAGGGAATAAGCCCCGGCATCGGTCAATTGCACGTTGTTGAGGTACAGGGTGGCGTTGGTGGCGCCGGGCAGGGGGTTGGCATTGTCATACCATTGCAAGGTGACGGCCACGCCCGTGACAGTGGCGCTAAATATGATGTTGGTGCCGGGATACAGGACCTCATTTACGGGTTGGGTGGTGATGGCGGGCAGGGCCATCCACGGCTGTTCGCCATTGTCCACGAGGCCGTTGCCATCGGCATCTTCCGCATAATCGGGAATGCCGTCGGCATTGTTGTCCAGTGGATTGCTGTTGGCATCCAAGGCCACATAATGGTAGCCGATATCGAGCACGAAGTTGGTTTCCTTGATCTGATTGGTCTGGGTGGTGAAGTGGTAGAACCCGGACAAATCGGCCGTGGTGCTGCCGGCATTGATGAGCGGACTGCCGGCGGGCTGGTAATAATTTCCGAGCGGACCCGATTGATAGGTTAAATTGGTGGTGAGGATGACATTGTTGGGGCCGGCCAGGGCGAACGGGCAATTAATATAGGCGTTATAATCGCTGTTGATGAGCGAGTTGGTGGTGAGGAGGCTGTTATCAACGTCATTATTGTAAAACGACCAGGAGCCCGCGGGGGGTTGGATCAGGGTGATGGTGGACTGAGCCAGGAGATTATTGGACAGGGCCAGACTGACGAGCGGGGAAGCGTTGGAGGCAAACATGGTGGTCCGGTAAAAGAGATTGTTTTTAATCAAAGCGGTGGAAGCCGTGTCGGCACCGCTGAAGATATTGGTGCCTCCCCACAACTCGCTGTTTTGTAGGGTCAGGCTGCCATAGGCTGAGGCGCCGGCGTCGTTAAACTGAATCCCTCCGGAAGCGGGGGCGGAGAAATCCGAAAATGAGAACCAACCGCTGGGCGGATTGGCGACAGACCAGACGGTGGCAATGTTCTGGCCGGATTGATTGGTGGTGCCGCCCAGGCTGACGGACTGTTCCTGGACGGACTGGTAGCGGACAAACCAGTTGGGCTGCAAGGGGGTCCCGACGGACACCAGCGAAGCGCCGTTTTGCAAGGTTATGCCCGGCCGGTTAAAGCTGGCGATGGCCACGCCGTTGGTGAGGCTCAGGGTGGTATTGTTCACCACCACGCCGTCGGCCAAGTAATCCAAGGGAGCATAATGATAACCCAGGTCCGGGAGACCGGTGTTGCGAGGGGCCTGGGGAGTCAGAAGTTCCGGGGCGCTAAGGACGGTGTTGGTCAGGAGCGCGGGGGGGTAAGTCGTGCGGGCGGCGATACCGGCCAGAATCGCCGGGTTGATGTTGGTGGTGCCGGCGTTTTGGAAGGGGCTGCCGGCGGCCAGGTAATGGGTCCCGGCACCCACGGTTTGAAAGATGCCCGCATCGCTGGCGGCCAGGGCGACGGAGTTGGTCATCAAGGTGGTGGCGGTGCTGGCCAAGAGATTGGTGGTGGTCACCAAGAGGCTGTTGGCCAGCGTCACCGAGCCCAGCCCGGTGCCGGCCAGGGTGCCGCAATTATGCGTGGTCAAAAAAGTTCCGTTCACTGTGGACGTGCCGCCGGCGCCGACAAATGCGAAATTGACGTTGTCAAACAAGGCGTTGTTGATGGTGAGGGCGGCCCAGCCGAGTTTCATGGCAGTGTTGCAATCCACGAATTGCAGGTTGTTCAGGACGGGATACTCGACCAGTAACTTCATGGGCGTGGCCAGGTAGGACATGCGCATATCATGCAGACTAATCCCAGTACCCGTGATGGCGATATACACGGCAGCACTGGGCAGGCCATAATATCCGGAGGGTGTGCCGGTACTGCCGGCGATGGTTTCGCCCACGGAATTATCATCTTTGGCGGTGAGGATGGCGGGCCGGTAAGGGGCGGTCTGGGTGATCACCTGCGGTCCGGTCAGATTCAGGCTGGCGGAGGTGACATCAAATTTTATCACCGTTCCGCCCTCAAAAACATCGGTGCCGGTGTCTTGAAAATAGGCGCCGGAGACAAAATAAGTGGTGTCACTGCGGAAGATGTAATTGGTGGTGACATCGGTGAAGCTGATGGTGATGTAATCCAAAACGAAGCCTCGGTTCTCCCCTTGGCCGGCCCGGGCGAGCTGAATTTTTTGGCCGGTGGCGGGATTAGGGGCATAATACGGCGGCAAAAAACCGGCGGCGGCAAACTGCCCGTTGGTCCGCGCCGGAATGCGGGTGAAGGTTGCCGGCAGCGTGGCGGCGGGTAATTTGGTAAGTTCGGGGGCGATTTGTTGCAAGGCAACTTCTTCCATCAGGTAGGCGCGCGTGCCTTCGTGGTGCCAGCTTTTGTAAACCGGAACGTCCTGCCAGGCGGATGCGGCTGATCCGTCCAAGGCAAATGCCCTGCCGGGGATCATCTTCATCTTACCGAAGGTCAACTGATGGTCAATCAAGCCGGCCGGGGAATGTGAGGGTTGGGCGGTGACCGCCGGTTCGGGCGTGTCAAAGAATTCGGTCAATACTTGGAGCCGGGTCGTTTGAGGGTTCAAGCCTAGGGTTTCCGGGCGTGGTGGTTGCCCCCGCAAGATGACGTCCTGTTCCAGACCGGCGAGGGTGTAGGTATAACGCAGGTCGGCCGGGCAACCGTTGAATGCATCCGGATAAATAATTTGGTTGGAACCCACCAGAAAGCCGGTGGCGTCCTTCAGTTCCGCGATGAACACGGTGTTGGATCCGTCGCCATAAGTCAGGCCGATGGGCCGGCTCCGAAGATGCTCACCATCGGGGGGCACGGATTCGATTTGTCCCGAATAGATGTCTGCGGGGAAATAGGTTTGGTGCTGGCCTTGCGTCGCCGCTGCGCGGCCATCCGGCAGTAGGTTGATTTGCGCACGGGCGGTGACCCACTGACCGTCCTTCAGGTAATTCAACCCGGTGGCAAGCTCGGTGTAATGATGAATGCGGGGTTCCAAGTTTCCGGTGGTGGAATGTTCCAGCACGGTCCGCTCCCATACCTGGCTGTTGGCCGTCCGCTGAACCACCTGGTAACTGGCCGTCGGAGCGGGAAATTCACCCAAATTGGTTAAGTTTGAATTGGACCGAGCGGTGGGGTCGGCGGCGGCCAAGGGAAGGATCATCGCGCCCAAAAAAATAATTGCCAATGCCGCCGGGTTTACCTGGGGATGGATATATTTCATGGTGAGTTTTCCTTTGATATGTGAACTTGCTCCGGTCATAACCTGCCAATTTTATGCCGGCCAACCTGCATTGTTTGTCATCAGTCAGCCGACTGTTGCAGTTATAAAATTATTTTGATGAAAAGTCAATTTCAATCCGATAAAACGGGCCTGAAAACGAGGTGCTGGTCTTCAAATTTTTGAACCAATCGGGGATTCTGGACGGAGGGGCAGCCGACGGAGGACGAGGAAAATTAACCAATATTGGTTAATGGATTGCCGGCCGCCAAAATGAACCGGCGGGGCAGGGCTTACAGGTTGACGATGGCGGGGTCGCCGTACAGGGTGAAGGAACCGGTGCGAGTGATCCGGAGGTCCATGAGCTGGCCCAGATGGCGGGCGGCGCCCTCAAAAAGGACGATTTTGTTGCACCGGGTGCGGCCGGTCAGCCGGGCCGGGTTGTTCTTGCTTGGGCCTTCGACCAGGATCTGCACCCGGCGGCCGATGTAGGCGTTGTATTTTTCGCGGCCGATTTCGTTGACGACGTCCAGCAGGGCCTGATTGCGGTCTTCCCGGATTTTTTGCGGGATCTGGTCGGGCATCAGGGCCGCCGGGGTGTCGCGGCGTTCGGAATATTTGAAGATATACGCATTGTCGAAGCGCACTTCCCGGCAGAGGCTCAAAGTTTGCTCAAAATCCTCGTCCGTCTCACCGGGAAAGCCCACGATGATATCGGTGGTGATGCCGATGTCGGGGCTGGCCTGGCGTAATTTACGGATGATGTTGGCGAAGCGTTCGCGGGTGTAGCCGCGGTGCATCAATTTCAGGATGCGGTCGCTGCCGCTCTGGAGCGGGAGATGGGCGCTCGCGCACAGTTTGGGCAGCCGGGCATAGGCGGCAATGAGGTCATCACCATAGCCCTTGGGGTGCGGGGAGGTAAAGCGGATGCGTTCGAGGCCGTCAATGGCGTGGACGGCCTCGAGCAACTGGACGAAGGCGGACAATCCGTCGCGTACGGGCAATTCACGTTTGCCATAGCTGGTGACGATCTGGCCCAACAGCGTTATTTCCCGGACGCCCTCGGCCACGAGCTGGCGGCATTCGGCGACGATGTCCTCGAGGGTGCGGCTGCGTTCCCCGCCCCGGGTGTAAGGGACAATGCAAAAGGTGCAGTATTGATTGCAGCCCTGCATGATACTGACGAAGGCGCTGACGGATTTTTTGGCGCTGCTGTTGAGAAGATGTTCCCGGATGGTGGCCTCGCTGCCGGATTCCTCGGCCACATCCACAATTTTTTCCCGCCGGCCGGCGAGGATTTCATCCAGATATTCGGCGGCACGGTGAAATTTTTGCGTGCCCAGCACGAGGTCCACGTCGGGCAACTGGTCAATGAGGCCACGGCCGCGGCTCTGCGCCATGCAGCCGAGGAAGCCCAGCACGACATCGGGCCGGGACCGGCGGGTTTCCGCCGCGAGGTTTTGCATTTTGCCGACGGCCTTCTGTTCGGCGAAATCCCGCACGCTGCACGTGTTCAGCAGAATGACATCCGCCAGCGCCTCGGACGGGGCCAGGGCATACCCCTTCGCCACGAGCTGTGCGGCGACGGCCTCGCTGTCGCGCTCGTTCATCTGGCAGCCGTAAGTTTTGATGTAAACACTTGGCATGATGTTGCAGATGAGAGGATAGGACGACGGCCTTATATTGGGAAGCTGAATTAACAGCCAATCGCTTGTTGCGGAGCGGGGCCAACCTAGTATGTTGGAGCGGGATATATTTTGTGACCGGCCCCCGAACACGGCGGCGGGTTCACCCTATGGAATCAGCATTTTTGAAAGTATTGTTGTTGGGCCGGGACGAACAGCTAACGCAGGTCGTCGCGGATTTGTTGCAGGTTCCGGCAGGGTCCGGGAACCTGACCACCGAGCCGGGCCTGGACGCCGGGCTGGGCCGCCTGGCGACGGAGCGGTATGATGTGGTGTTGTTTGACGTGCCATCCGTCAACATGGCCCTGCTTTTTCAACTGACCTCGCTGGTAACCCGGGCCGTGCGGGTGCCGGTGATCGTGTTGGGCCCGGCTGCGGACCAGGCCTTCTCGGCCGAGGTTGTCCGGAGCGGGGCGCAGGATTATCTGGTCAAGGACGGCCTCACCCAGTTTGTGCTGGACCATGCAATCAAGTGCGCGATTGAGCGGCAGGAGGAGCGAATTTCCCTGATCGACGAGCGGGAGAATTATTACAGTGTCTTTGATCATCTAATTGAAGGGATTTTTCGCACCACCCCGGACGGTCATTATTTGCTGGCCAACGTGGCGCTGGCGCGGATTTATGGTTATGAGACGCCGCTGGAGCTGATGGCGAGCATCAAGGACATCGCGAGCCGTTTGTATGTGGAGTCCGGGCGCCGGGAGGAGTTTGTGCGGCTGATGCATCTACACGACACGCTCAGCGGGTTCGAGTCCAAAATTTACCGCAAGGACGGCACCATCATCTGGATCGCCGAAAATTGCCGGGCGGTGCGTGATGCCCGGGGCCGGCTGCTTTATTACGAGGGCACGGTCGAGGACATCAGCGAGCGCAAACGGTCCGAGGAACAGATTCGCCGGGCCACCAGCGAGCTCTCGCGCAGCCGGGAGGAATTGCGCGCCAAAAATCTGGTCATGGAGGAAAATCTTCGCACGGCGCGGGAAATCCAGATCGCCATGCTGCCGCAACAATATCCCTGTTTTCCCGCAGGCGCCACCGCAGCCGAGAGCGCGTTCCAATTCGTGCATCGTTACCAGCCGGCCGAGGCGGTCAGTGGTGACTTTTTCAGCATCACGGCGCTCTCGGATGAGGAGGTGGGCGTGTTCATTTGTGACGTGACCGGCCATGGCGTGCGCGCCGCCCTGGTGACGGCCATGATCCGGGCGCTGGCCGAGGAATTAAAACCGCTGGCGCGGGATCCGGGGTTGTTCCTGCGGAAATTGAATTCCGATTTGTGCAGTATCTTGAAAAGCACCGGTGCCCCGATGCTGACCACCGCCTTCTATCTGGTGGCCAATTGCCAGACCGGGGTGCTGCGTTTTGCCAATGCTGGTCATCCCAAACCCTTGCTGGCGCGCCGCAGCCTGGGGCAGGTGGGGCCGCTGGCAAATGATTGCGGGCACAGCCAGCCGGCCCTCGGGCTGTTTGACGATCCGCCTTATCTCACCAGCGACACCACATTTGAGCCCGGCGATTTTGTGATGCTGTTCACCGACGGTCTATATGAGGTGCAGGGGCAGAATGAGGAGCTGTATTCCCAGCAACGGCTGTTGTTGGATGTCAAAAGTCTTATCCACGAACCGGCCGGGCAGTTGTTTGACGAGGTGCTGGAACGGGTCCGGACCTTTTCCGTGGACCTGGCCTTTGACGATGATGTTTGCCTGGTCGGTCTGGAATTTGCCCGCAAATTGGCGCGGCTCAAGAGCTGACGACTTCACCGGCCGGGTATAAAAGCCAACCGGGCCAACCTTGGTTGGCCCGGTGACAATGATTAATTGGGGACGACCCGGAAGAAGTCGTTATTCCGTCACGAACTTGATAATCCGGGATTTTTCCGAGCGTTTGCGCTGATTTTCATCAAGCACTTTCTTGCGCAACCGGAGATTTTTCGGCGTGGCTTCCACGTATTCGTCCGTATCAATATACTCCAAGGCGCGTTCCAAGCTCAGCTTCAACGGGGCATTCAACTGGATGCCCTTGCCGTCCCCTTGGGAACGCATGTTGGTCAGGCGTTTTTCCTTTACGGGATTGACGGGGATGTCGTTTTCGCGGGAGTTTTCCCCAACGATCATGCCGACATACACTTCATCACCGGGCTCGATCATCAACCGGCCGCGTTCTTGGACCATGTTCAAGGCGTAGGAGGTCGCTTCGCCGGAATCCATGGAGACGAGCGAACCATTCTTGCGGGCGGCAATCTCGCCGCGGTCTTCGCCGTACTCGTGGAACAGATGGCTCATCACCCCCATGCCCTTGGTGGAGTTGACGAGGTCGGTCTCAAAACCAATCAGACCCCGCATGGGTACCAGCGCCTCGACTGAGACCTGGTTGCCCACGTGATTCATGTTGGTGATCTGGGCCTTGCGGCCTGAAAGATTTTCCATGATGTTGCCCAGATTTTCCGCCGGAACCTCGACGTACAACTTTTCAATCGGCTCGAGCGGATTGCCATTGGCATCTTTTTTCCAGAGCACTTCCGGGCGGGACACGAGCACCTCATGGCCTTCGCGGCGCATCTGTTCGACCAGAATGGCAATTTGCATTTCACCCCGGCCGCTGACAGCAAAAATCTTCGGATCCGAAGTCTGGGCCACCCGCAGGGCAACATTTGTGCGCGTCTCCTTGACGAGCCGGTCCCAGATGTGCCGGGCCGTGACGAGCTTGCCGTCCTTGCCGGCCAGCGGGCTGTCATTGACCGCAAATTCCATCTGAATCGTCGGGGGATCAATCGGGATATAGGGCAGGGCGGTGCGCAGTTCGGAATCGCAGATGGTTTCACCGATGAACACATCTTCAAAACCCGCCAGACCCACGATGTCGCCGGCGTGCGCCTCCTGCACTTCGATCCGCTTCATCCCTTCAAAATGATAGATCGCGGTGATTTTGTTCTTGGACACCTTGCCATGACCGTGACGGCAAATGGCCGGGTCACCCAGCTTCACCTTGCCCTCGTAAATTTTGCCGAACGCGATTCGGCCCAGATACTCGCTGTAGTCCAGATTGGCGACCAGCAACTGAAAGCCGTCACCAGCCTTCGCCCGCGGCGGCGGAATAAATTTCACGATGGCATCGAACAGCGGTTCCATGGTGCCGGTGACATGCTCCAGCTCCGTCTTGGCGTAACCTTGCTTGGCCGAGCAATAAATGAAGGGAAAATCCAGTTGTTCATCCGTCGCGTTCAGCGACATGAACAGTTCGAACACCTCGTCGAGGACCTTCTTGGGATTGGCGTTCTCGCGGTCGATCTTATTGATGACCACGATCGGCTTGGCACCGGCTTCCAGCGCCTTGCGCAGCACAAAGCGCGTCTGCGCCTGCGGGCCTTCAGCGGAATCCACCACCAACAGCACACCGTCGATCATGTTCATGATGCGCTCCACCTCGCCGCCGAAATCGGCATGCCCGGGGGTGTCCACAATGTTAATGTGGTAATTCTTGTACTTAAAGGCCGCGTTTTTGGCCCGGATGGTAATCCCTTTTTCCCGCTCCAAATCCATGGAATCCATCAGGCGTTCTTCCTGGGATTCGTGCTGATTGGCCCGGAAAGTGCCGGATTGTTTGAGCAGGCAGTCCACCAAGGTGGTCTTGCCATGGTCAACGTGGGCGATGATCGCAATATTTCGTATGTGCTGCATGGTATCTAAAATAGTCGTTCATTCTATCTTAGAATCACCCAAGGTCAAGCGGTGACCGGTATTATTTTGTTGGCCTTGACATCAGGACTGCCAAGGCCATGGCCGGCCGCTTAATTCTCCTGAACTTCCAGGCGCAGATAGTCATAAACCACGCCGGAGGTGACATCCCCGGCAGGGACAGTCAGTTGCATCGAGTTTTCACCTTGCTTGAGCAGCCCGGCATTGAATTTTTGCGCGTATTCACGCCAGACTCCCTTGTTCGTGTTGTAACGGAGCGCATTGGTGGCGATGGTCCGGATGGTGCCCACGTTCTGGCCATTCACGGCCACGCCCAAGCCGCCGTTACCGTCGGCACCCGCCAGGGCCACCCGCAGGGTCGCCTGGCCGGATTCCGTCTTATTCATGTTAAATTTGATGGTCCAAGTCGTTGCCCGGCCCCGACCGACTTCCTGCCACATGTTCTGGCCAGGCGCTGCCAGATGCATCCAGCCAAACGGCTGGTTTAGCACATCCTGCGCCGCCGGATTTTTCCACGCCTGCGATAGTTCGTGCGGCACCTCCTCAAAGAACCAATCTTTGTGGTAATCACTCAGCCCGATGGTGTAGGTGATGTCGTTCGGAAACAGGTCGCCATAGCGGATTGGCCAGCCCCACAGCCAGTAATTTGAGGCGTCGCCCTTATAGAATTTGTCGCCCGTCCGGTCCGGATAGCCAATCTCCCAGATCTGCCGGCCGTAACGCACCGGCTGCCAATCGATTTTGCCCAGGTCCAGCGATTGTCCGGCCGTGACCGTGATGTTGGCCTTGGTAAACTCGCCCAGCACCCCGTCGGCAAACGCATGCAGTGTGTAGGTGCCGGGCCGCACGTTGGCGATGCTGAACGTCCCATCCTCGGCCCCGTCCGTCCAGAACTGATAGTAATTTCCATCATGCTGCCAGGTGACCACATTGCCGTTGCCCGACCGTTGCACAAAGGCGGTGGCCCGGGCGGTGAATTCCGGGTGGGCCAAACCGACGGTCAGGTGCGGCAATTTTGTGGTCGCCGCCTGTGGATCATCCAGCACGAGCTGGCCGGTCACTGTTCCGCGCTGATCCCGGTGCGGATAATCCACGCCATTGACCCAGGCATAAGGCCAGGCGGCCTTCTCAACCTTGGCCTGTGCCAGGGCATCCTGCCACAGCGCGGTGCCATTGTCCTTCCAGGCCGGCGGCACGGTGGGGTTGCCGGCGGTGGCGGTCAGTGTGGCCAGATCGTCCGGGGAGGCCGTTTCCGGTTCGGCCAGCGAGTTACAATAGACATAGATCGGGCCGATGACCTTGCTCCAGTTTTCACCCGCTGGAATGTTGCAGTTTGCGCCGCCGCCGTAATGGCCGGCGCACCAATAATCGAGAATGATCGGATCCGGGTCGTCGTTGGCGTCGTAATGGCAGACCAGTTCCAGCTTTTCCGCCCCGCCGCTCAGATACTCAGTGGTAGGATTGATGAACCAAACCCCCACATGATCCTTGGTGCTCGACCAGCCATAGGCTGGAATCTTGTATTGCACCGCGTTGTAACTGTATTTGTGTTCGACGGAGTTTTTATAATAACCGGTGTTAAGGATCCGCTGTTCCTTTGCATGAATCACCGTGCCTGCGCCCCAGTCCTGCGGCGTGCATTCCAGCATGTTCCGGTCCGCATCCACGGAGATCCAGTTAAAATCATGATTCAGCTTCGTGATATAGCGGCTTTCGCCCTCGCCGGCGGCCCCATAGGAGGCCGGATGGGAAAAAATCGCATACGCATAAATGCCGCTGTCGCCCCGCCCCAACGAATAACGCACCTCAATGTTCATGCCCGCGCCGCCAGTGACCCCCTTGACCGACACCTCGGCACGCTCGCCGCCGTTCTGGGCCGGGTTGATGGTGACACTTTGGGTCACCTGACCCCGGGGTGTTTGTTCCCAATAACCGCCCCCGCCCATCGTGTTAATTCCGTGGTATACCAGCGAGCTCATCGTGCCGTTATTCTTGTTAATCGTCGCCCGGACAATTCCGTTGCCGAGCACCCAGGCCCGGCCGTTGTCCATGATGGTCACGGCTTCATTAACTTGGGGCTTGGCGACCACCGGGGCGGCCTCCACCGGGCGCAATCCTTGGAGCCACAGAGCGGTGAAAATAACGGCGTTGAAAAAAAGTTTAGTCCGGCGGGTACAGAACAGGGTTTTCATGCAGGTAAAAGTTTTTTAAATGTCATGGATTGAGGGCATACCTGACAGACGTAACTTGCCTAATCAGGGTTTCAAAAAGTTTTCCCGATTTATACCGATGGCGGGAGGCCGGTCAGGGAGTTGAGGCTGCTTTTGCCACTTCCACCGCAAAGGCATAGTCCGGCCCGAACATGTTCGAGCGAAAAACAATGAATTTCTGGTCCGGGGTGAAGCTCGGGTTCGGTTCGAGCCGATAGTTGTGCTTAGACATGTTCACCAGCTTTTCAGATTCCAAATAACCGCCCTTGCTCAGGTTGTCGCCCAAGGTGCGCTGGTCCCGCACCATCATCGGCCGGAGCAGGAAGATCCAAGAAGAATGGGTGTCGCCATCCCCACAGAACAGCTTGCCGTCCGGCGAGGAGTTGTCATGGATGGAGGATTCCTCCGGACCATATTGCAGCCAGACCCGTTCCTGCGTCTTGATATTGTAGCTGGCGATGAACGACACCCGCCCGCCGCGCGGAAAATGAAGCTGATAGAACAATGTCTGGCCGTCCGCACCCCACCATTCGTGGCCGGCAATCTCCATGTCCATGGTCCGCCGGTGGATCAATTGATTTTGCGTGCCGTCCGTCCGGATCGTCCAGATACGGTCGACCATTTGCCAGGCCCCTTCATGACAATACAACAGCAGCGTCGGGTCTGTCGGTGAAAATTGGAGGTGGTTCAGCCAGTCCGTGCTGTGCTCCAACAGGATCTTTATTTTGCCCGACTGCAAATCAATCGTGAACATCGTCATCGGCAGCCTGGCCGCCAGGCGCCGGGCCATCAGCTCGCCCTTGTTGGCCGGCTCGCCCAAGTTTGTGTCCGTCATCCGGCCCAAGGATGCCGTGCCGTCATACGCCCCGCCGGCGTTCGCGTTGCCTTCAATGAACGTCCCTGCGCCGAGCGTTTCATCGGCATTGATCGCCACCACGCTGGCGCGATGCGGTAGTTCGGCGAGTTCGTGGTTCTCGCCGGTATCCAGGTTCACCCGCCACAGCGTGGAGTTATGCTGGCCATTCGCCGGCCGGGTGTAATAGAGATTGGGGGTCTTGGTGGCCACGATAATCGTCTTGGCCGGCCCGGCCACCAATTGCGTCGCCACCAATGTGGTCAGATTCAGCACCGAAATACCGTTGGGGGTCGTGTAGGCCATTTTTTTGCCATCAGGCGAGTAGCCGTTATCGTTGAAATAAAAGCTATCCGAACCGGGCTCACGCGTGAGCCGGATCACCCGGTGTCCCGTATCAGGGTCGACCCAGCTCGTTGGCGGACCGGCCGGTGCCGTCACCACGGGTGGCGTGGCTGGCGGCGCGTCATCGGCCGCCCGCAAGCCTGAGGACAGCAGGCCCAGATAAAGCCCGGTGAATGTGCCCGCGACCCGGCGGAGTTGTTTGAATGGACGATTGATCAAGGGCATATTTTTTGTCGGGTTTCTGCAAGCGTGGATATAAAGTATGGTTACAAAAGAGCCGTGCTCATGGCCCAAATTAAATGCTGCTTGCGTACAAAGACGTAAATGCGATGAAGAAAGTTTCCGGAAAGTGTGGGCCGGTTCGGGTGGTTATCAGGCCGAGCAACCCGTTGAGTCAGCGACCTCCGGCAAAGCCGGAGGCTTGAGATAGCGTGAACCGCTCAAAGCGGTTAAGAACGGGCGGCGCTCAAAGCGCCACCAGCTCCAGTTGTTCGAGGCGTTTG